>ENA-ORTM01000527-ORTM01000527.1-human-gut-metagenome-genome-assembly--contig:-NODE-527-length-46969-cov-3.657671_pt1 | contig 46969 bp, 46 predicted proteins | sample MGYA00241909_ERZ509182 | MGnify/ENA primary metagenome ERZ509182 (study PRJEB26280, sample SAMEA2338855) | human gut metagenome | biome: human gut; feature: human-associated habitat; material: faeces...
TGCGCATTTCGGCAAACGCCTGTTTTGCGGGCTTTGTTCTTCCAGCCAAAATACAGGGGGCAACGTCCGATTTTGCAAAACCCAACACAAATGAAAAATTTTGTGTATAATGAACCCAGGAGCATTTTTTTGCAAAATAGAAATAAAGGAGAAGGGATCAGGCGGAGGAAGGGCAGGAGAGGGCGCTCTTTTGGGAAAGCCGTTCTTGGAAACGGGTTCTTAGAAAAGAAATTTTATAAGAATTGACGATGATTTTTAAGAATGGTATAATGATAAAGAGTTATCAAGGAAACCAACGGAGGATGAGCAAATGAAAAAACTGGTAGTAACGGATAAGAAAGCCTGCATGGCTTGTCTGGCTTGTGTAGAAGCATGTTCTATGGCATTTTACAAAGAATTTGATCCCGCCAAGTCCTGCATTCAGATCGTGGCCGGCAAGGACGGAGAGCCTAAGACCAACGTATGTATTCAGTGCGGAAAATGTGCAAGAACTTGTAAGCAGGGAGCTATCAAGCAGAACGCAAAGGGCGTTTACATGATTGACAAGAAGCTGTGCAACGGCTGCGGCGAGTGCGTGGAGGTCTGTCCTATGCATGTGATGGTAAAGGCAGAGAACTCTCCGGTAACCACAAAATGTATTGCCTGCGGTATCTGCGCAAAAGCCTGTCCTATGGGCATCCTGGAAGTACAGGAGAAATAGTCGGGGAAGACAAAAAAGGGCAGGATCGAAAAGGCAGCCGAATAAAAATTGCATGGAAAATAAGGCTGTTTGAAAAGCGACGACTGCTGCATGGCAAGAGTGTAACATGAAGCAGCAAAAAAGCTGACACAGGGTTCCGTTCCCGGTGAGGGAACGGAACCCTGGTCAGCTTTTTTATTGTTTCATAGGAAATTCCTTCCTATGAAACAATAATGCTCCGCAGGATCTGCCAAAAGAGTCTGACTGTCTTACAAGGCCGTCCGGCGTTGCATGAAATTACAGTTTCAGTTTGGCGAACAGAGAGCCAAGGGAGGTGGAGGCGGATTCGGTTTCCGGCATCTCAAAGACTTCCTCTTCAATTTCTTTGGCAGCCACGTCCTCCAGGGCTTTCATGCTGAGGCTGATCTTTCCGTCTTTCACGCCGATGATCTTTACTTTCACCTTCTGGCCTTCTTTTAAGACTACTCCCGGATGCTTGATGCGCTGCTGGCTGATCTGAGAGATATGCAGCAGTCCGGAAAGGCCGTTGCCCAGATTTACGAAAGCGCCGTAGGGCTGCAGGGTCTCCACCGTGCCTTCTGTCACAAGTCCCACTTCTACATTGGACACTTTTTTTGCCCGTTCTTTTTCTGCAATTTCCCGGAGAATCTCCTTGGCGGAGAGTACCAGCTTCTGATCTTCCTCATCCGCAGTGATTACCCGTACTTCAAGAGATTTGTTCAGCCAGTCCGAAAGCTGGTCTTCCTCCACGTAGTTTAAGGATAGCTTGGAGGCAGGGATAAAGCCCCGGATTCCTTTCACATAGGCAATGGCGCCTGCCTTTGTGATACCGGTGATTTTTACAGTGATGTTTTCCTGGCTTTCCTTCAACTGGGTGAGTCTGTCCCAGGCCAGGAGAGCAGCGGCCTCCTTCATGGAGAGGAGAATGTGTCCTGCGCCGTCGTCCCTGCGGATCACGGTGGCCGAGAGGGTCTGGCCGATCTGGATATCGTTTTTGATTGAGAAGGAGGGATCATCGCTGGCATCCTCCAGACGGATCAGTCCGTCTGTGTAGTAACCAAAGTCCAGGGTAATCTCTGTCTCTGACAGGCCGATGACGGTTCCGGTGAGAATATCTCCCTCAGAAATTTTTTTGAAGGAAGCTTCCAGTTCCTTGGCATAGTCCTCCATGGTCTCCATCGGCTCCTGGGTAACAGGAGTATCTGCCGGAGCAGTCTCTTCCAGGTTTTCTGTGATGGGTTCTTTCGTCATTTCTTCCATAAAATAAAATCCTCCCGCATTATTTTGGTTTGTTGGGCGGATGTTCGTCATCCCTGTCCAACATTTTGGGTTTAGTATACCACAGATCTGGAAAAATGGAAAAGGGATTCTGCAGGGTTCCCAAGAACTCAATGTAGTGATATAATGATACAATATGGAAAGAAGTCAGCATCCATGCATAGAGGGGAAGGTGGCCCTTGGCATACAGATACTGACGGAAAAGAGCAGCGCAAAAAAGCGTGGCACAGGGAAAAAACGGCGCAAAAAAGGAATACCGCCAGGAAAGGAAGTTGCAGTTACTATGAAAACCATTTATCTGGATATGCGCGCAAAAATAGATCAGGAGGAGATGGCAAAAGCCGGGAAGATCATCAAAGACGGCGGCCTGGTGGCATTTCCCACAGAGACGGTGTACGGTCTGGGAGGAAATGCCCTGGATGGCGGAGCGTCCGCCAAGATTTATGCGGCCAAGGGCCGTCCTTCGGATAATCCTCTCATTGTGCATATTGCAGAGTTTTCAGCCCTGGAACGGATTGCCAAGGTAATTCCAGAGAATGCACGGAAGCTGGCGGAAAAGTTCTGGCCGGGCCCTCTGACGCTGATCTTTCAAAAGACAGATCAGGTGCCTTGGGCAACCACAGGCGGGTTGGATACGGTGGCAGTGCGTATGCCGAGCCACCCGGTAGCATTAGGGCTGATCAAGGCAGGCGGAGGGTATATTGCCGCTCCCAGCGCCAATACTTCCGGACGCCCAAGTCCCACTGCTGCACAACACGTAGCCCAGGATCTGGATGGCAAGATTGACATGATTCTGGATGGAGGTCCGGTGGGAATCGGGCTGGAGTCTACGATTGTGGATTTGACGGAGGATATTCCAGTGATTTTGCGTCCCGGTTACATCAATCAGTCCATGTTGGAGGAAGCGATAGGGCCGGTAAGGATGGATCAGGCGCTTCTGCGGGAAGATCCCAATCTTCGCCCCAAGGCGCCGGGAATGAAATACCGCCATTACGCTCCAAAAGCCAGCCTCACCATTGTGGAGGGAGAGGCAGAGGCAGTGAAGCGAAAGATCAACGAACTGGTGCAAAGGGAGATGGAGGCCGGCAGACAGGCCGGCATTATAGCCACTGATGAGACCAGGGGGGAATATCCTTTTGGCATTGTAAAGTCAGTGGGAACCAGATCGGATGAGATTACCATTGCCATGCATCTGTATGGAATTTTGCGTGAATTTGATGAACTGGAGGTGTCGAAGATCTATTCAGAGGCATTTGATACACCAAAGATGGGTCAGGCCATTATGAATCGGCTCATGAAAGCTGCAGGGCATCAGGTGATTCATGCAGAGTGAGAAATGAGGGAAAAGGAGCAAAGAGACTTGAAGAAGTATGACAAGCTTATTTTTGTAAGCGGCAGCGATACCTCTACCAGCCCTATGGCGGAGGCGTTGCTGGAAAGTAAATATCTGCTGGAGGATATTCTGATCGAATCAAAAGGATTGGTAGTTCTGTTTCCGGAACCGGTAAATCCCAAGGCGGAGGCGGTTTTGGACCGGATAGGACTTACTATGAAGGACCATGCCAGCACCCCGCTTCTCCAGGAAGATTTTGATGTGCGGACGCTGATCCTTACCATGGACAGCGCGCAGAAGGAAAAGATTCTGATGGATTATGCCAATGTGAAGAATCTGTATACGCTCACAGAGTATATCAAGGCGGAGGGAGAGGTGGAAGATCCCTACGGCAAGGATTTGGAGGAGTACGGACAATGCCTGGAACATTTGGATGAGCTGATCACCAGGCTGGTGGTGGTACTCAATGAGGAAGAGCTGATGGCCTGAACAGACAGGAAACACTCTGAGCCGGAAAGATGCAGCAGGAGGTTTGGAACTCTGCATTGAGGCAGAAAACAAAAATATAGAAAAACACAGAGAAAGGGACGCGTACTGCGTACTGAAATAAAAGGAGGAAACAGGAAATGTCAAAAGTAACCGTATTGGATCACCCCTTGATTCAGCATAAGGTGGGGATCATTCGAAGAAAAGAGGTAGGAAGCAAGGACTTCAGAGCAATGATCAGTGAGATCGCAAAACTGATGTGCTATGAGGCCACTAGAGATCTGAAACTGGTGGATGTGGAGATTGAGACTCCCATCTGCAGGACAACCGTAAAAGAGTTAAGCGGCAAGAAGCTGGCAGTTGTGCCTATTCTTCGGGCAGGACTCGGCATGGTGGATGGGATGTTGGATATGATCCCGGCAGCCAAGGTAGGACACATTGGACTGTACCGGGATCCGGATACCTTAGAGCCGGTGGAATATTACTGTAAGCTTCCGGCAGACTGTGATGAAAGGGAAGTATTTGTGGTAGATCCCATGCTGGCTACAGGAGGATCTTCTGTGGCAGCTATTCAGATGCTGAAAGACAAGGGCTGCAAGCGGATCCGTTTCCTCTGCATCATCGCTGCACCGGAAGGGGTAAAGCGGATGCAGGAGGCACACCCGGATGTGGATATCTACATTGCAGCGCTGGATGAGCATCTTAATGATCATGGCTATATTGTTCCGGGCCTGGGAGATGCGGGAGACCGGATTTTCGGCACAAAATAAGAGAACCTTTTTAAAGGAGAAGGTATGAGCGATAAGAGAGAAGGTTATTTATCCTGGGACGAGTACTTTATGGGAGTGGCCAAGCTGTCCGGTATGCGTTCCAAGGATCCCAATTCTCAGGTGGGGGCCTGCATTGTCAGTAAGGACAATAAGATTCTTTCCATGGGGTATAACGGCTTTCCCATGGGCTGTTCTGATGATGTATTTCCCTGGGCCAGAGAAGGGGAGGAACTGGACAAGAAGTATGTGTATGTGGTGCACAGCGAATTGAATGCCATTTTGAATTACCGGGGCGGCAGCCTGGAGGGGGCCAAGCTGTATGTGTCTTTGTTCCCCTGCAACGAGTGTGCCAAGGCTATCATTCAGGCAGGCATTAAGACGATTGTCTATGATAATGACAAATATGCTCTTACTGCCTCTGTCATTGCCTCTAAAAGGATGCTGGATGCTGCGGGAGTGAAGTATTATCCCTATAAGAGGACCGGGCGCATGATTGAGGTGGAGGTCTGATGAAGAGGAATGTATCAATAGAAGAAATTTCAGACGGCAGACTGTATGGTGCCAATGATATGGTGAAGGCGGACACCGGAGGATGTGAAGGGTGCTCCGCCTGTTGTTGTGGTATGGGAAATTCCATTATTCTGGATCCCTATGATGTGTGGCAGCTTTGCGGATTTCTGAACCAGACTTTTGAAGCGCTTTTGCAGCAGTATCTGGAGCTGAATGTGGTGGATGGAGTGATTCTTCCCAACCTGAAGATGACCGGAAAAAAGGAGGCCTGCGGCTTTTTAGACAGCCGTGGCCGCTGCAGTGTTCACCCTGCAAGACCAGGGGTGTGCAGGCTGTTTCCCCTGGGCCGGGTTTATGAGGGCCGGGATTTTCAGTATTTTCTTCAGGTGCATGAATGCAGCCGCTGCAGAACAAAAGTGAAAGTAAAGCGCTGGATGAATGTGCCGGAGTTTTCCCGGTATGAGGCATATATCCGCCAGTGGCACTATTTTTTGGAGGATGTGAGCGCCTTTTTGGAGCGGGAGGGGAAGGAGGGGCTGACAAAACAGATCTCTCTGTACCTGCTGAAGGAATTTTATGTAAAGCCATGGGAAAAGGGAAATTTCTATGCCCAGTTTGAAGAAAGAATGAAGGCTGCCAGGCATTTTCTGGGGTTTGCCGGATAGGGACGGAAAAGAGCGATGGAATATTCAGATTTGATAGTATTTCTTATGGAGATCATTGGAACAGTGGCCTTTGCATCTTCCGGGGCCATGTTGGGAATCCGAAAAGAGATGGATCTTTTTGGAGTCTGTGTGCTGGGAGTGACCACTTCTGTGGGTGGAGGATTGATTCGGGATCTGATCCTTGGAATCACTCCGCCGGGCATGTTCCGAAGCCCGGTGTACACTCTGGTGGCTCTTGGAGTCTCCATATTGATGTTTGTGATTGTGGCTGTTAATCACAGCTGGGTAAAGGGAAAGATAGGCCTGATCTATGACCGGGTGATGCTGCTTTGCGATTCCCTGGGGCTTGGCATCTTCACTGTGGTGGGCATCAACACTGCCTGGAAGGCAGGGTATGATCAGAAGTTTCTTCTGGTATTTGTGGGAGTGCTTACCGGTGTGGGCGGCGGCCTTCTGCGGGATGTGATGGCCCAGGAAAAGCCTTACATTCTCACCAAGCATATCTATGCCTGCGCTTCCATTGCAGGCGCTTTTGTCTGTGTTTTCGGCGCCGGATGTCTGGGAGATTTAGGAGGCATGATGTCCGGGGCAGTGGTGGTGATTCTGATCCGGTTCCTGGCAGCCTACTATCGCTGGAATTTGCCGAAAACCTGGCTGGATCAGTGAGGGAACACGAAAAAGAGGAAATTAGAAAATAGATGTCTGTGAAAAAGCGGTGTCCTTGGAATACGGAGCGAGGGATACAGAACCAAAGGTTCAGGAGGTTGGTATGAAAATTGGATTTATTGGATGCGGAAATATGGCATCGGCCATGATCGGAGGGATTCTGGATAGTGGCTCTGCGTCAGGAGAAGAGGTGATGGCGTCCGCCAGATCAGCTTCCACCAGAAGAAAGATCCGGGAAGAGTTAAAGATCCGGCTGGGAGAGGACAACCGTCAGGTGGCCGAGTTTGCGCACATCCTGTTTTTGGCGGTAAAACCTCAGTATTATGAGGAGGTAATTCAGGAAATCAAAGACTGTGTGAGTACGGATACCCTGGTGGTGTCCATTGCACCGGGAAAAACGCTTCAGTGGCTGAAAGAGCAGTTTGGCAGAGCACTTAAGATTGCTCGGGCGATGCCCAATACACCTGCTATGGTGAAGGAGGGGATGACCGGCCTGTGTGCTAACGATCTGGTGACAGAGGAGGAGCTTGAGCAGGTGATCTCCCTCATCCGATGTTTCGGAAGGGCCCAGGTGGTGCCGGAACACCTGATGGATGTAGTGCCGGGAGTGTCTGGCAGTTCTCCGGCTTATGTATTCCTCTTTATCGAGGCTCTGGCAGACGGGGCTGTGGCAGAGGGAATGCCAAGAGCCCAGGCCTATGAGTTTGCCGCTCAGGCGGTGTTAGGAAGCGCAAAGCTGATGCTGGAGACGGGAATGCATCCGGGAGCTTTAAAGGATATGGTATGCTCTCCGGGAGGAACTACCATTGAGGCTGTGGAGGTTCTGGAAGAAAAAGGGTTTCGGAGCGCAGTGATAGCGGCGGAGCGGGCCTGCATCCGAAAGTCCCGGGAAATGTAGGACAGGGGAGGAGACACAGATGAAACTGGTATTTGCACCGGATTCCTATAAGGGAAGCCTGTCAGCAGAACAGATCTGCGGGCTTTTGACTCAGGCGGCCAGAGAGGTGTGGCCGGAGTGTGAGACAGTCTCACTTCCCGTATCAGACGGAGGGGAGGGCGCTTTGGAGGCGGTTCTTCGGGCTGTGGATGGAAGATACCAGAGCGTGCGGGTGTCAGACCCTATGGGAATGCAGATACTGGCCAGCTACGGGATTTATCAGGAAAACCGTGCCATAATCGAGATGGCAGCGGCCTCCGGGCTTCCGCTGGTAGAACCGCAGCGAAGAGATATCCGCAGAGCCAGCACCTACGGAACCGGACAGATGATTCTGGACGCTCTGGAACATGGATGCCAAAATCTTACCATTGCCATTGGAGGCAGCGCTACCAATGACGGAGGACTGGGTTGTATGGCAGCTTTGGGAGCCAGATTTTTTGATGAGGCAGCCAGAGAGTTGGAGCCGCTGCCGGAATTTTTAGGAAGGATTGCCAGGATTGATCTGGAGCAGTTTCATCCCCTGGCAAGAATGATAAAGACCACAGTGATCTGTGATGTGACCAATCCTTTGCTGGGACCGGAGGGAGCAGCTTTTGTTTTTGGCCCTCAGAAGGGTGCCTCAAAGGAGGATCAGGAGTTTTTGGAAAAGGGCATGGCCCGGTATGCAAAAGTGTTGGAGCGCACTTTTGGACGGGATTTTGCAAAGATACCGGGGGCGGGAGCCGCAGGAGGCCTGGGGGCAGGCCTGATGGCCTTTCTTGATGCCAGGCTGCAGTCTGGGATAGAGACGATCCTGGATATCCTGGAGTTTGACCGGGTTCTTGAGGGGGCAGATCTGGTGGTGACCGGGGAAGGGCGGACGGATTCCCAGTCAGTAAGAGGAAAAGTCCTTTCCGGAGTTGGGATGGCGGCAAAGAATAGACAGATCCCCTGCATTGCCCTTGTGGGGGGCATGGGTGAGGGCGCCATGGAAATCTGCCGATATGGGGTGGATTCTCTGATGACAACCATCAATGGCCCAATGACAATAGAGGCGGCCATGGCCAATGCAGAAGAACTGTTTCTCAATGCAGCCAGGCGAATGTTTGCTATGATTCAGGCGGGGAGAAGAATCAAGAAGGAGTAAGTTGCCAACAGGAGCGGAGATTCCGGAGCCTGGGAAAGTCGGGCCTGCCGAAAGGACGGTGGCCTAGAGAATATGAAAAACAAAAAGAAACAAATGCGGATTTGGGAGTGGAAAGGATTGAGAAAGAGCAAACCGGTACAGAATGATTTCAGCCAGGGAAGCGTGGGCGCTAATATTGTGCGGATGGCGGTGCCTATGACCATGGCAGAGCTTCTGAATGTTTTATACAATATTGTGGACCGGATCTATATCGGGAAGATACCGGAAGCGGGAACTCTGGCGCTGACAGGAGTGGGGATTTGTTTTCCTATCATCACGCTGATTAATGCCTTTGCCGGGCTTTTTGGAACCGGAGGGGCGCCCCTTTGTTCCATTGCCAGAGGAAAGCAGGATTACCCGCGGGCCAGGCAGATTATAGGAGTGTCCTTTTTTATGCTGGTGCTGACGGCCGTTACGCTGACAGCAGGCCTGCAGCTTTTTGAGACGCCTATTCTCCGGGCCTTCGGGGCCAGCGAAGCTACTTACACCTATGCGGCCGAGTATATGCGGATTTATTCTCTGGGAACCTTGTTTGTGATGATCAGTCTTGGTATGAATCCCTTTATTAATTCCCAGGGATTTGGGAAAATTGGCATGATGACTATTGCACTGGGGGCGGTGCTGAATATTATTCTGGATCCGGTGCTGATCTTCGGATTTGGGATGGGCGTGCAGGGAGCAGCCCTGGCTACCGTAATATCCCAGGCGGTTTCCGCTCTCTGGGTGCTTCGGTTTTTAACGGGAAAGCAGGCGATCCTGTGCTTGGAGAGAAAGCAGATCCGGTTTGAGCCAGAACTGGTGAGGGAGATCTGCGGGCTTGGTCTTACGGGGTTTATCATGAATTTCACAAACTCTGCCGTGCAGTTGGCCTGCAATAAGATGCTGAGTATTTTTGGAGGAGATCTTTACATTGCCATCATGACTGTAGTGAATTCTGTGCGTACTGTGATTTCCCTTCCGGCTTCCGGGATTACAGCAGGCGCTCAGCCGGTGATCAGTTTTAATTACGGGGCGGAAAAGTATGATCGGGTGAGACAGGGAATTCGTTTCCAAACCTGGGTGTGCATATTGTACACAGGCTTGGCCTGGCTTTCTACTTTGCTGTTTCCTGCTGCCTGGATCCGGCTGTTCAACAGCGATCCCCAGCTTTTGGCTCAGGGAGTCCCATCCCTGAAACTGTATTTTTTCGGTTTTGTAATGATGGCCTTCCAGTCCGCCGGGCAGAGTACCTATGTAGCTCTGGGAAAGGCGAAACAGGCGGTGTTTTTTTCTCTGTTCCGAAAGATTGTGATAGTAGTGCCCCTTACCATCTGGCTGCCCTATGTCGGAGGGCTGGGGGCTGCAGGAGTATTTCTGGCAGAGCCAATTTCCAATTTTATCGGAGGCTTAGCCTGCTATATTACCATGTATGCAACGATATATCGGAGTCTCGGAGAAGGAAAGGGGCCTCTTAGGAAAAAGGAAGTTTGAAATGAGGCTGTTGAGATTTTGCAGATTTAGACGATGGGCGGTTCGCACAGCAGAGAAATTTGGAGATTTCACAAGTACAGCAGTCAGGCGTTTTTTGAAAAGCCGGAAAGGAGAAAAATATGAAAAAGAGCTTTGGAAAATGGAGAATACCAGGAGCAGCAGTCTTCCTGTTGGCAGGCTGCTTGGGGAACGCCGCCTTCGGAGCTGCCATGCCTTCGGAGGAGACACTTAAGACAGATGCCTGCCAGGTGGTGGCAGATATGCTGGAGGGCAACTTTGAGGCAGTGACGGAAAAGTTCGATGCGGTTATGACAGAGAGTCTTACCGCCAAGCAGTTGGAGGAAGGCTTTGTGGCTGCCGTCTCTGCACTGGGGGAACACATCGGAACAGTGTCTGTGGAAGGAGTTTCGCAGGATGTATATTATGTGGTGTCTGTTCTGGAAGAGTTTGAGAAAAATGGCCTTCAGGTGAATGTGGTGTATGACAGCGAAGGACTGATTGCAGGGATGCGGACCACCTATGCGCCGCTTCCGCCGAAACAGGAGGAGACGGAGGAAAGCGAGGGGGAAGCTGCTTATAGGGAAGTGACGGTAACCGTAGCAGGAGATCCGGCGCTGCCGTTGGAGGGAACTTTGACCCTTCCGGAGGGAAAAGAAAAGCCGCCGGTGGTGATTTTAGTGCAGGGATCCGGATCTTCTGACCGGGATGAGAATTATAATGGAAACAGGCCCTTTGCAGATCTGGCCAGAGGACTGGCTAAGCAGGGAATTGCAACGCTGCGCTACGACAAGCGCCATTTTGTATACCCGGAAAATGCGGCAGAGCTGGGAGCTTCCCTGACCCTTCGGGAGGAAACATTGGATGATGTGAATGCAGCCATTGAGCTGATGCGAGAGGAAGCGCAGGTGGACGGCAGCCGGATCTATGTTCTGGGCCATTCTCTGGGAGGCGCTCTGATCCCGGCTGTTGCAGCTAAGAATCCAGATCTTGCCGGAGTGATCTCTATGGCAGGAACCCTTCGTCCTTTGTGGGAGTTAAGTTATGACCAGAATCAGGAGGTGATCCAAACGCTCAAGAATCAGGATCTTCCAGAGGAACAACAGGAGCTTTTGGAGACTCAGATCGCTCAGATCGAGGCTGACACCAAGGTGCTGAGGGAGGAATTGGACGATCAGAATCCAGAGACCCTTCTTCTTGGCATCCCTGCAGGATATTGGCAGTCTGTAAAGGAATACTGCGGGATGAATTTTATTGACCAGGTGAAGCAGCCTATGCTGATTCTTCAGGGAGATGCAGACTTTCAGGTATATCCGGAAACGGATTATCAGCTGTGGAAGGACACTGTGGGGAATCGGGACAATGTTGTTTTTCACCTGTATGCAGGGCTGAATCATTTGATGATGCCTACCCAGGGAAAGCGGGACATTACAGAATATGCGGCTGCAGGCCATGTAGATCCCCAGGTGATTGATGATGTTGCAGCGTTTGTGCAGGGAGAAATCTCTTGACAAATGTTGGCTGGCAGGCTAAACTGTTGATTACAGAGCGTAGAAGAGGGACAGTACATACAGAAAGGCCCCAGAGAGAGGACGGTTGGTGAGAGTCCTTGGCCGGAAGGTATGGAACCCGCCTTGGAGCTGCCTGCGAAAGCAGGACGTACTTCCGGCGATAACGGAACAATGAGAGAATGAAGAGGACTTCAGACGGCAGACCGGTAACAGAACGATCAGAGCTGCAGCGCAGTTTCTTCATTAATCAGGGTGGTACCGCCGAAGGTAAAATAGAATGCTTACCCCGGTCCCTGTGCAGAGAATGCACGGGGGCCGGGGTTTTTGATGTTGCAGAATACCTCCGGCGGCACTCTTTCGGGTACTTTTTTTGAAAACAAATCTGTTTTCTGCGAAAAATACACCGGAAATCCGCTGGGATACGTATTTTGTCAGGCATGAAAGGAGATTAAAATGGCAAAAGACAAAAAATTAGTGGAAGCCATCACTTCCATGGAAGAAGATTTCGCACAATGGTACACAGACGTTGTGAAGAAAGCAGAACTGATTGACTACACCAGCGTAAAGGGCTGCATGGTGATCAAACCGGCAGGCTATGCCATCTGGGAGAACATCCAGCAGGAGCTGGATCGAAGATTTAAGGAGACTGGGGTGCAGAATGTATATCTGCCCATGTTTATTCCAGAGAGCCTGCTCCAGAAGGAGAAAGATCATGTGGAAGGGTTTGCCCCGGAGGTAGCCTGGGTGACTCACGGCGGTCTGGAGCCTCTCCAGGAGCGTCTCTGCGTGCGTCCCACTTCCGAGACCCTGTTTTGTGATTTTTATGCCAATGATATTCATTCTTACCGGGATTTGCCCAAGGTTTATAATCAGTGGTGTTCCGTGGTGCGGTGGGAGAAGACCACCAGACCTTTCCTGCGCTCCAGAGAATTTTTGTGGCAGGAAGGCCACACTGCTCATGCCACTGCAAAAGAGGCGGAGGAGCGCACCATTCAGATGCTGAATGTGTATGCGGATTTTTGTGAGGAAGTGCTGGCTATGCCGGTGATCCGCGGGAAAAAGACGGACAAAGAAAAATTCGCAGGGGCGGAGGCCACCTACACCATTGAGGCGCTGATGCACGATGGAAAGGCTCTTCAGTCCGGCACCAGCCACAATTTTGGAGACGGCTTTGCCAAAGCTTTTGGTATCCAGTACACGGATAAGGACAATACGCTGAAATATGTGCATCAGACCTCTTGGGGAATGACTACCCGTCTCATCGGCGCTGTGATTATGGTTCATGGAGACAACAGCGGACTGGTGCTTCCTCCCAGAATCGCTCCGGTGCAGGCCATGGTGATTCCCATTCAGCAGAAGAAGGAAGGGGTTTTAGAAAAGGCGGAGGAAGTGTGGAAGAGCCTGCAAGCTGCCGGAATCCGCGCCCGCATGGATGATTCTGACAAGAGTCCGGGCTGGAAGTTCTCAGAGCAGGAGATGCGCGGAATACCGGTGCGCATCGAGTTGGGCCCCAAGGATATTGAGGCGGGGCATGCAGTGGTAGTGCGAAGAGATACCAGGGAAAAGGCGATCGTGACCTTCGGGGAACTTACCGGAAAGATTCAGGAGATTTTAGACACTATGCAGAAGGAGATGCTGGAGCGTGCCAGAAAGCATATGGAAAGTCATACCTACACGGCTGCCACAAAAGAAGAGTTTCAGAAGATCGCAGACAATCAGCCCGGCTTTATCAAGGCTATGTGGTGCGGCGATCAGGCCTGTGAGGATGCTATCAAAGAGGAGATGGGCGTAACCTCCCGGTGTATGCCCTTTAAGCAGGAGAAAACCGGGGAGACCTGCGTCTGCTGCGGACGTCCAGCCAAGGCCATGGTTTACTGGGGAAAGGCTTATTAAGATAACATAACAAATGGAAAGCGGCTGCTGTAAAAGTAGATGAGTCATCTGCTTTTGCAGCAGCTTTGTTTTTTTATTGAAAGGAAAGTAAATTTTCTTTCTATAAAAGAAAAATGCTTGGCAGGATCGCACTGCGGCGGCAGGAAAAACGTGGCCAAAACGGTTCAATCCAGGCGGAGAAGTCTGCATGGAGCTCCCGGCAGCATGCAGCATTCCATTCCTCCTAGCAGCGAAAAAATTTTAATTTTAAAAATGAAAAACACAAAATATTAAACGTATAAAAACAAATTCCGTAAAATTTTTTGAATTTTTGTAAGAAATGGGATTGACGGATAGGTTTTTTGAGGGTAAAATGGTCACATGAGTTTTCCGGAGGCGTTTTTCCAAAAGTTTTTGGAAAAGCGGACAGGAGGAAAAGGACAGGAGGAAAGGATTATGAAAAAATTAGTGAAAGTGGCCAGTGCGGCTCTGGCAGCAAGTATGGTATTATCCACAGCAGCTTTTGCAGAGGGAGAGACATTTAAGATCGGCGGCATCGGTCCTTTAAGCGGCGGCGCAGCCGTATACGGCCAGGCGGTTATGAATGCTATTCAGATCGCAGTAGATGAGATCAATGAGGCGGGAGGAATCAATGGCTATCAGGTGGAATTCAATCCCCAGGATGATGAGCATGACACAGAGAAAGCAGTGAATGCTTACAATACCTTGAAGGACTGGGGAATGCAGATGCTTCTGGGAACAGTTACTTCCAAGCCCTGCGCAGCAGTAGTGGCGGAGACCTCCGCTGACAATCTATTTCAGCTGACTCCTTCCGGATCTGCGGTAGAGAGTATTGCAGGGGAAAATGCATTTCGCGTTTGCTTCTCTGACCCTAACCAGGGTGCAGCTTCCGCTCAGTATATTGGCGAACATGGGCTGGCAGAGAAAGTGGCGGTGATTTACAACAGCCAGGATGTATATTCTTCCGGCATTTATAATACGTTTGCTGCAGAGGCACAGAATCAGCCCTTTGAGGTGGTAGCGGCAGAAGCTTTCACTGAGGACAGCAAGACCGACTTTACGGTTCAGCTTCAGAAAGCAAAAGATGCGGGGGCGGATATGGTATTCCTTCCCATTTACTACTCTGAAGCAGCACTGATTTTGACCCAGGCCAACAGCATGGGATTTGCACCTACCTTCTTTGGATGCGATGGATTGGACGGCCTGCTGGCAGTGGACGATTTTGATACTGCACTGGCTGAAGGCGTTATGCTTTTGACACCGTTCGTTGCAGACGCAGAGGACGAGGCGACTCAGGCCTTTGTTTCCAAATATCAGGAAGCCTACACAGACGTTCCGAATCAGTTTGCAGCAGATGCTTACGATGGCATGTATATTATCAAGGCAGCAGCAGAGCAGGCAGGTATTACTCCGGATATGAGCGTTTCTGATATCTGCGAAGCTATGAAGGTTGCTATGACAGAGATTACTTATGACGGCCTTACCGGTGAGGGAACCACCTGGGGAGCAGACGGAGAACCGAACAAGGCTCCGAAGGCTATGGTGATTAAGGACGGCGCTTACACAGCAATGTAAGAGTTCGGAAGAAGGCTCGGGAAGCCTTAAAGAAGCTCTGACAGATGGAATATCCGCAGCAGGCTGCGGGAAAAAAGCAAGATTGGACAGCGGGGGCTGTTGCAGGAAGGTTTTCGGAGAAGTGATAAGGGCACATTCGGAACCGATTTCCTGCGGCGGCCCCGCTATTGCTAAAATTGGGAAAGAATAAAAGTATGAGAGGTGTACTATGAGTTTTCTGAATTATTTGATCAGCGGCATCAGCCTGGGAAGCGTATACGCCATTATCGCTTTGGGATATACCATGGTGTACGGCATTGCCAAGATGCTGAATTTTGCCCACGGCGATGTGATTATGGTGGGAGCTTATGTGGTATTTACCGCAGTGTCTACCTGGGGGCTTCCTGCGATGCCATCGGTTCTGATCTCCATGGCAGTGTGTACGCTGCTGGGGGTTATGATAGAAAAGATCGCTTACAAGCCGCTTAGAAATGCAGCTTCCCCACTGGCAGTTCTGATCACTGCCATTGGTGTCAGTTATTTTTTGCAGAATCTGGCGCTGCTGGTATTCGGTTCCAATACCAAGTCTTTTACCAGTGTGGTACCTTTTCCAGCGCTGCAGCTGGCGGGCGGGCAGCTCACCATTACATCGGTGACCATTGTTACGATTCTGGCTTGCATTCTCATCGTGTTGGGCCTGACTGCATTTGTCAATAAGACGAAACCAGGCCAGGCCATGCTGGCGGTGTCTGAGGATAAGGGAGCGGCCCAGCTGATGGGCATCAATGTAAACGCTACCATTGCCTTGACTTTTGCCATTGGCTCTGCCCTGGCGGCCATTGCAGGAGTGCTTCTTTGCTCTGCCTATCCTTCCCTGACCCCCTACACCGGCTCCATGCCGGGTATCAAGGCCTTTGTGGCAGCAGTATTTGGCGGGATCGGTTCCATTCCGGGAGCTATGATCGGCGGTATTCTTCTTGGTATCATTGAGATTTTCGGAAAGGCATATATCTCCGCACAGATGGCGGACGCCATTGTGTTTGCGGTGCTGATTGTGGTGCTGCTGGTGAAACCTACCGGACTTTTGGGTAAGAAGATTCAGGAAAAGGTATAGAGGGAGGAACTTATGAAAAGGAAGATGAATAAAACTGCAAAGCAGAATGCCCTCACCTACGGTATGGTGATCGCGGCGTTTGCGGTTATGCAGATCATGATAAGCACAGGACATATTTCCAGTTCTCTGGAAGGACTTCTGATCCCCTTTTGCTACTATGCGATTTTGGCGGTTTCTCTGAATTTGGTAGTGGGTATTCTGGGAGAGCTGAGTTTGGGCCATGCAGGATTTATGTGCGTGGGCGCTTTTGCCAGCGCCTTTTTCACAAAATGTATGACAGAGGCGATTCCCAACAGCCTGGTGCGTTTTCTCCTGGCTCTGGTGATCGGCGCAGTGGCAGCCGGTATTTTCGGCATTCTCATTGGTATTCCGGTACTGCGGCTTCGGGGAGATTACCTGGCCATTGTGACCTTGGCTTTTGGAGAGATCATTAAAAACCTGGTGAATGTATTGTACATAGGAAAAGACAGCAAGGGTTTTCATTTTTCTATGAAGGATTCCTTTTCCTTAGGGCTGGAGCCGGAGGGCATGATTATTGTCAATGGTCCTCAGGGAATTTCCGGGATTTCCAGAGATGCTACCTTTGGGATTGCAGTTCTTCTGGTACTGCTGACGCTGTTTATTGTGCTGCGTTTGATCCAGTCCAGAGACGGACGGGCAATCCAGGCGATTCGGGATAACCGGATCGCAGCAGAGTCGGTGGGCATTAATATTACCAAGTATAAGCTGATGGCCTTTGCCGTGTCCGCAGCTTTGGCCGGTGTGGCCGGTGTGCTGTATGCTCACAATCTGTCCACCTTAAGCGCCACTTCTAAAAACTTCGGCTACAATATGTCCATCATGATCCTGGTGTATGTGGTTCTTGGCGGTATCGGAAGCATCCGGGGGTCTGTGATTGCCCCTGTAGTGCTGAATCTGGTTCTGGATTATTTCCTGAGAAAATTCCAGATGATGGGAAACAATGTGGTGCTTCAGTTCTTAAGCGACAACCGGATGCTGGTTTACGCAGTGCTGCTGATTGCTATGATGCTCTTTAGCTGGAGCCCCAGAATGATCGAATGGCGGGAACGGGTATTTCATAAGAATGCAAAGAAGGAGGCACAATAGTTATGGCAATGCTGGAAGTAAAAAATCTGGGGATCTCCTTCGGTGGACTTCGGGCGGTAAACGGATTTGATATTAGCATTGAGAAGGGACAGCTCTACGGCCTGATCGGGCCAAACGGTGCGGGGAAAACCACTATATTTAACCTTCTTACCGGAGTATATCAGCCGGATACCGGGCGTATTGTTTTGGATGGCAGGAATCTTACCGGGAAAAAAACGATTGAGATCAGTAAGGCAGGCATCGCCCGAACCTTCCAGAACATCCGTCTGTTCTCGGGAATGACCGTTTTGGATAATGTAAAGGTAGGGCTGCACAATCATCATGTATATTCAGCTTTGGCAGGCATTCTCCACCTTCCCAGCTATCAGCGGGAAGAGAGGGAAATGGATGAAAAAGCCATGGAGCTTCTTAAAGTTTTTGATTTGGAGGATGAGGCGGAGCTTCTTGCCTCCAACCTTCCCTATGGAAAACAGAGACGGCTGGAGATAGCAAGAGCGATGGCCACAGATCCCAAGCTTTTGCTTCTGGATGAACCGGCAGCGGGCATGAATCCGCAGGAGACGCAGTCTCTTATGGATATGATCCGCTTTGTGCGGGATCATTTTGATATGACGATACTTTTGATTGAGCATGACATGAAGCTGGTATCTGGGATCTGTGAGGAACTCAGTGTACTGAATTTCGGAGAGATTCTGGCGCAGGGAAAAACGGAGGATGTGCTGAATGATCCTCAGGTCATTACTGCATATCTTGGGGAATAGGAGGACAGTGACGCTATGGCAATGCTTGAGATAAAGAATCTGGAAGTGTATTATGGCATGATACAGGCTATCAAGGGAGTTTCCTTTGAGGTGAACCAGGGAGAGATCATCGCCCTGATCGGAGCCAACGGAGCAGGAAAGACCACGATCCTGCACACTATCACCGGCCTTCTGGCCCCAAAAGGCGGTCAGGTGTTTTTTGAGGGACAGGATATCACAAAAGTGCCTGCCCACAAGATCGTGAGTCTGGGGATGGCTCACGTTCCGGAGGGACGAAGGGTGTTTGCCCAGCTTTCCGTCTATCAGAATCTGAAGATGGGAGCATACACCCGCACAGACAAAAATGAGATAGAGGCCACCCTGGAGAAGATTTATAAACGTTTTCCCAGGCTGGAGGAGCGAAAAAATCAAATGGCAGGGACGCTCTCGGGAGGGGAACAGCAGATGCTGGCTATGGGCAGGGCGCTGATGTCCAAACCCAAGATCATTCTGATGGATGAGCCTTCTATGGGATTGTCCCCTATTCTGGTCAATGAGACGTTTGACATTATCCGCAGCGTAAATGAGGCAGGTACTACTGTGCTTTTAGTGGAGCAGAATGCGAAGAAGGCTTTGGCTATTGCAGACCGGGCCTATGTGCTGGAGACCGGGAAGATCGTAGCCTCCGGGGATGCAGGCAAGCTGATGGATGATCCTGCTATCAAGAAAGCATATCTTGGAGAATAGTAAAATTCAGGAGGGATATCTATGGAAAAGGTAATTGTTACCATTGCCAGGCAGTATGGAAGCGGCGGCAAGACCATCGGACAGATGCTGGCAAAGGATCTTGGGATCAAGGCTTACAGCCGGGAGATTTTAAAGCTGGCTTCCGAGGACAGTGGGATCAATGAGACACTGTTTAATAAGGCAGATGAAAAACTGAAAAAAACCAGTCTGTTTGGAATTATGAAACGGGAGTATAAGGGGGAACTGATCCCGCCGGAGAGCGAGGACTTTACCTCCAATGCGAATCTGTTTAATTATCAGGCTAAGATCATTAAAAATCTGGCCCAGGAGGAGTCCTGTGTTATTATTGGCCGCTGCGGGGATTATGTGCTGAAAGGAAATCCCGATGTGGTCAGCGTGTTTGTCCACGCTTCGCCGGAGTACTGTAAGAAGCAGGCTATTGAGCGGGGAGCCTACACGGGAAAGGATGTGGAAAAATTTATCCAGAAAACCGATAAATACCGTGCGGACTATTATCACTATTATACCGGTCAGGTGTGGAATGATGCCAGAAATTATGACCTGTGCCTAAACAGCGAACGGTTGGGTTTTGAGGGCTGTGTGGAGGCCATCAAGGCATATATTAAAATCCGGTTTGGAGAGGAGCGTCTTGCGCCTTTCCTTTAGAGATGGTAAAATAATTGCATCTGCCAGGAGCCAGCTTTGCAAAGGAGCAGCTCTAACAGGTGCAATTCGTTTGGGTAAAAGAAAAAGGAGAAAAGGCGCTATGATGAAAAAACTTGCCATTGGAAATGATCATGTTGCAGTGGAGATGAAACTGGAATTAAAGCAGTATCTGGAAGAGAAGGGATACGAGGTGATCAATGTAGGAACGGACAGCCCGGAGAGTTTCAATTATCCCATCAGCGGCTATAAGGTAGCCAAGATGGTATCTTCCGGGGAAGTAGATGGAGGCATTCTCATTTGCGGAACGGGAGTGGGGATCTCTCTGGCAGCCAATAAGGTGAAGGGAATCCGTGCCTGTGTCTGCAGTGAGCCCTACTCTGCCAGACTGTCAAAACAGCACAATAATTCCAATATCATTGCGTTTGGTGCCAGAGTGATCGGCATTGAGATGGCAAAGATGATTGTGGATGAATGGCTGAATGCAGAGTTTATGGGCGGACGCCACCAGAAACGGGTGGATATGCTCATGGAGATCGAGGCGACTCAGGAACTGGAGGCAGCAAAATAGCAGCGGGCCGGAGGTGTGCACCTGAGGAGCGCAGGGGCAGGGCTTTTGGTACCCTGATCCTGTTAAAAAATTAATACAAGTCTTAAAATCTCATGACGGAAATACAGTGGAAACGGCTATTTTAGGCTGGAGATCTGTTGGATTTCCGTCTTTTTTTGCACAAAAATTTTTGGAATTGTTTTGTGATTCACGAAAATTCTAAAAAAGATTGGGATGGAAAAATATATTTGGTGGAAATTTCCTGCAAGCAAAGATTGACAAAAATATAACGATAAAATATAATTATAAATGCGTTCATACAAAGTAGTAGAGTAAGGAAGTTTAAAGTTAAAATTGTTAAAAAAATAACGGGAAGATGAAAGGAGATCACATGAGCAGTAAGATTACCATTATTGGGGCAGGAAGTGTTGGATCTACGATTGCCTATACCTTATCCCACGATGCCATTGCGTCAGAGATCGTTATGATTGATGTCAACAAGGAGAAGGTGCAGGGTGAGGTTATGGATATTGAGCAGGGTACCTGTTTCCGCAATCCCATTTCCATCATTGCAGGCGAGTATGAGGATGCCAGAGATTCAGATATTGTGATCATTACTTCCGGAATTGCCAGAAAACCGGGCCAGACCAGAATTGAGCTGACCAAGACAAATGTCGAGATTTTAAAGCAGATCACACCGGAGATTGTAAAAGTGGCTCCCAAGGCGCTTTACATTATTGTAAGCAATCCGGTGGATGTTCTCACCTATGTATTTACCAAGATTTCCGGACTTCCGGAGAATCAGGTGATTGGTTCCGGCACTATACTGGACACTGCCCGTCTCCGTTATCATCTGTCTGAACATTTTAAAGTGGCCCAGAAGAACATTCACGCCTATGTGTATGGAGAGCATGGAGATTCTTCCTTTGTACCCTGGAGCGGAGCCTACATCTCCGGCGTCAGCGTGGATGAATATTACAAACTGATGCAGAGCCTGGGAAAAGATGTAAAGCCTCTGGATAAGGAAGCCACTGCAGAGTATGTACACAAATCCGGCGGCGTGGTGATTGCCAACAAGGGAGCTACCTTCTATGCGGTGTCTACCTCTGTCTGTCACCTGTGCGGAATTTTGCTTTCCGCATCGGATTCCATTGCTACGGTATCTTCTATGATGCATGGAGAGTATGGGATCGAGGATGTGTGCCTGAGCACACTGACTCTGGTAGGACCCAACGGTATCCAGGGCAAGGTACCCATGCGCATGAACCAGAAAGAGATCGAACAGTTACGAGCCAGCGCAGATGCGCTGAAGGCTGTGATTGCTCAGATTGACCTGTAAAGGGTTGATAAAAAATAAAAGTTTCGAGACGGCTGCCGGAAGGCTTTCTATTTGGCTGGTGCGGCAGATATGCCGGATAAATTCGGAACAGTTCTGTAAATGAATAAGATTCCATATCGGAACGGATATTTAGAGAAGGGGTCTGCAGACTTCCTGCCTGAAGGTTTCTTTGGATGATTTCTTCCAGCGGAGATGAAGAGTTTTGGAGGAGAACGCCAAAGGAGCTGTCCGGGCAGCCTGTTTGCAGTCCCCTCAGTTATAGGTATCCGGGGCAGGCTCAGGGCATATACAGGGCAGGCTCTCAGACAAAATATGCAGGAAGGATACATTAGTCTATGAAGTATAGTTATTATCCAGGGTGTACCCTGAGAACGAAGGCCCAGAAGCTGGACGCCTACGCAAGAGCCAGTGCAGCGGCGCTGGGCTTTGAACTGGAGGAGATACTGGAATGGCAGTGCTGCGGAGGGGTATATCCGCTGGGCAGCGATGAGATTGCCACGAAACTTTCTTCCGTCCGGGCATTGAATCATGCGAAAGAGGAAGGACAGGATCTGGTAACGCTTTGCTCCGCCTGTCATCATGTGATCAAGCGGGTCAATGATGATATGAAGCATGTGGAGGATATCCGCACCAGGGCAAACAATTATATGAAGCTTTCAGAGCCTTATGAAGGGGAGACTACGGTACTTCATTTTCTGGAGGTACTGCGGGACCGGGTAGGCTTTGATGTTTTAAAAGAGAAAGTGACAAAGCCTCTTACCGGAAAAAAGATTGGCGCCTACTATGGTTGTCTGCTCCTTCGGCCCAGCAAGATCCTGGCCTTTGATGATCCGGAAAATCCAAGGATCCTGGAGGATTTTATTCGGGCGATTGGGGCGGAGCCGGTGGTTTACCCTTACCGCAACGAGTGCTGCGGCGGCTACATCTCTCTGAAAGAAAAGCAGATGGCAAAAAATATGTGTGAGACCATCGCGGAGAGCGCGAAAGGATTTGGAGCAGAGCTTCTCATTACCGCCTGTCCCCTGTGTATGTATAATCTGAACAAGAGTGCTGGGGAAAAGCTTCCGGTGCTTTACTTTACAGAGCTTTTGGCAGAGGCTCTTGGGGTAAAGGAGCAGGTGGATGCAGAGCTTGCCAAAAAGGAAGCAGTTTATCAGAAACAGACCGGAGATGGCTGTAAGTGCCGGGGAAAGCTGGAGAAGCCGGGAGATGATGGGAGAGAAGAAGGACGGATGGAAAAACAGGACGGCGGCAACAGCGAAAATAAAAAAGAACCAGAGAAAATATGTGAGGAAGGAGGCAGGATGTTATGAACAGTAAGAAGAGACAGGCCGAGATGATACAGGAAATTAGCGGTGTGAACCCGCTAAAGTGCATGAAGTGCGGCAAATGCTCTGCCACCTGCCCCTCCTTTGATGAGATGGATATTAAGCCTCACCAGTTTGTATCCTATGTGATCAACGAGGATGTGGAGGCGCTGATGAATTCCAAGTCCCTCTGGAAATGCCTCTCCTGCTTTGCCTGCGTGGAGCGGTGTCCCAGGGATGTAAAACCTGGAAAGCTCATTGACGCGGCAAGACAGATGGTGGTGCGTCAGCGGGGAGAGGGGTATTTAAGTCCGGATGAGATACCGGAGCTTCTTGACCCGGAGCTTCCCCAGCAGCTGCTGGTTAGTGCATTCAGAAGATACAGGAGGTGAGCCTTTTGCAGAGAATAGGCGTATTTGTCTGTCATTGTGGCAGCAACATTGCAGCAACGGTGGACGTAAAGAAAGTAGTTGAGATGGCTCTCATGGAGCCGGGAGTAGTTCATGCGGAGGACTACCAGTATATGTGTTCTGAGGCCGGCCAGGCGAAGATCGGAGCGGCTATTGCCAAGAAAGGCCTTACCGGGCTGGTGGTCTGCTCCTGCTCCCCCAGAATGCATGAGACCACTTTCCGCAAGGCAGCAGAGCGGGCGGGCTTAAACCCTTACATGGTGGAGATTGCCAATATTCGTGAACACTGTTCCTGGATACATAAAGATATGGAAGAGGCCACCAAAAAGGCGGTGATTCTGATGCGGGCCGCTGTGGCTAAGGTGAATTTGAACACGCCTCTTCAGCCGGGAGAGAGCCGGGTGACCAAGCGGGCATTGGTGATTGGGGGCGGGATTGCCGGGATTCAAACCGCTTTGGATATTGCGGATGCAGGCTATGAAGTGGATATTGTGGAGAAAACACCCAGCATCGGAGGAAGGATGTCCCAGCTGGATAAGACCTTCCCAACTCTGGACTGTTCTGCCTGTATCCTGACACCTAAGATGGTAGAGGCGGCAGCCCATGAAAAGATCACCATCTACACCTACAGTGAGGTGGAAAAAGTTTCTGGTTTTGTGGGAGATTTTACTGTGGATATCCGAAAAAAAGCCAGAAGCGTAGATATGAATAAGTGTACCGGCTGCGGTGTTTGCCAGGAAAAGTGTCCTTCCAAGAAAGCCCCCAGCGAGTTTAACAGAGGATTAAATAACAGAAGCGCCATCTATACCCCCTTTGCTCAGGCAATCCCCAATGTGCCGGTGATTGACCGGGAGCACTGCATCAAGTTTCAGACCGGAAAGTGCGGCGTGTGCGCCAAGGTCTGTCAGGCAGGAGCCATTGATTATGAACAGAAGGATGAGATCATCACCCAGAAATACGGCGCCATTGTAGTGGCCACCGGATTTGATGTGATCAAGCTGGATCAGTATGACGAATACGCCTACAATCAGAGCAAAGATGTGATCACTTCCCTGGAACTGGAGCGGATTATGAATGCGGCAGGCCCTACTAAAGGACATTTGGAGCGTCTCTCCGATGGAAAAGCGCCCAAGGAGATGGTGTTTATCCAGTGCGTAGGCAGCCGCTGCGATGACAGCCGGGGGAAGAGCTACTGTTCCAAGATTTGCTGTATGTACACGGCCAAGCACGCTATGCTGATCCGGGATAAATATCCGGATGTGAATGTGACGGTCTTTTATATTGATGTGCGTACTCCGGGAAAGAATTTCGATGAATTTTACCGCAGAGCAGTGGAGCAGTACGGAGTCAATTATATTAAGGGGCAGGTGGGAAAGGTATCCCCACAGCCCAATGGAAAGCTGCTGGTGCAGGCCTCTGACCTTTTGGATAACCGGCAGATCAAGATGGAGGCAGATATGGTGGTTCTGGCGGCGGCCATTGAGCCAAATCCGGATGTGAGAAAGATCGCCACCATGCTCACTGCCAGCATTGATACCAACAATTTCCTGACAGAGGCCCATGCAAAGCTAAGACCTGTGGAGTCCCCCACAGCCGGTATTTTCTTGTCCGGTGTGTGCCAGGGGCCAAAGGATATTCCGGAGACGGTAGCACAGGCAGGAGCTGCGGCAGTAAAGGCCATCGGCCTTCTGGCCAAGGATAAGCTACTGACCAATCCCTGTACGGCTCACTCCGATGAGCTTTTGTGCAATGGCTGTTCCACCTGTGCCAATGTTTGTCCCTACGGAGCCATTACCTATGAAAACCGTCAGGTGAACGATCATGGAATTCGGGAGGAGCGCCGCATCGCAGTGGTGAATGATGCGCTCTGTCAGGGCTGCGGCGCCTGTACCGTTGCCTGCCCGTCCGGTGCTATGGATCTTCAGGGCTTCTCTAACAGACAGATTATTGCGGAGGTGGATGCGATATGCCGATGATGGAAGAAAAAAATACAGCCATGGAAACGGAAAACGGCGAATTCCGCCCCAAGATCGTGGCTTTTTGCTGCAACTGGTGCAGCTATGCGGGAGCGGACCTGGCAGGAAGCAGCCGTCTGGGCTATCCGGCGGATGTAAAGATCATCCGGGTTCCCTGTTCCTGTCGGGTGAATCCCATGTTTATCTTAAGAGCTTTTGAGAAGGGAGCGGACGGGGTGATCCTCTGCGGCTGCCATCCGGGAGATTGCCATTACAGCACCGGAAACTTTTATGCAAGAAGGCGTATGACACTGCTGTTTTCCATGCTGGATTTCATTGGTGTGGAAAACGGGCGTACCCGTGTGGAATGGGTATCTGCTGCTGAGGGTGTGAAATTTTCCACTACTATGAATGAGTTTGTGGAAAAGATTCGTTCTCTGGGCAAGAACGTAAGATTGGAGGATTTAAGATGCAGGAGCTGATCAAAAGGGCAAAAGAACTGCTGGCGGACGGAACGGTAGTCCGGGTGCTGGGCTGGAAAGCCGGAGACCTGCCTTACAATCCGGAACCGGCTTACTTTGAAAGCGAGGATGCTCTGAAGGAATTTGTGTACAACGGTTTCTGCGGAGCGAATTTAAGCAAATATATGATAGAAGCCTCCAAACTGGAGGGAAAGACTTTGGTATTTTTAAAACCCTGCGATACCTACAGCTTTAACCAGCTGATTAAGGAACACCGGGTGGATCGGGAAAAGGCCTACATCATCGGTGTGGGCTGCAAGGGAAAGCTGGATATCGAGAAGATCAAAGCCCGGGGCATCAAGGGAATTCAGAGCATTGCCGGGGCTGAGCTTACAGATCCCTGCGAGACCCTTACCATTCAGACCTTGTACGGGGAAAAGACCTGCGCTTACGCAGATGGAATGCTGGAGCGCTGCCATGTGTGCAAGGGCAAGGAACATAAAATTTACGACGAATTAATAGGGGATTCCAAGGATACCAAGGATGCAGACCGGTTTGCGTTAGTTGAGCAGATCGAGGCCATGAGTCCCCAGGAAAAATTTGCCTTTTTCCAGAAAGAGCTGAGCAAATGCATCCGCTGCAATGCCTGCCGCAATGTGTGCCCGGCCTGCAGCTGCCGCAAATGCGTTTTTGACAGCAACAAATTTGACAGTGCCCAGAAGGCAAATGCGGATTCCTTTGAGGAAAAAATGTTTCACATTATCCGGGCCTTCCATGTGGCCGGGCGGTGTACGGACTGCGGAGAGTGCAGCAGAGTCTGTCCCCAGGGGATCCCGCTGCATCTGTTTAACCGGAAATTTATCAAGGACATTGATACCTTTTACGGAGAGTTTCAGGCCGGAGAGGACAGCACCTCCAACGGTCCTCTTACCAGCTATACTATGGAGGATGTGGAGCCTGGCATTGTAGGAGAAAGGGGATAAGTCATGTATAAAATTAAAAAAGAAAAACTGACCGAATTATTCCGCTGCATCGCCTCTGCCAGAGAGCTGTACCTTCCTGTCAAGATCAGCGGGCAGGTGAATTTTGCCTCCTGGGAAGAGGGAGATGAGGTGGATCTGGACACTTTAAAGACGGTAAAATCACCCAAGGACGCTTTCTTTCCCCAGAGTGAAAGTCTCTATACCTGTAAGCAGGAGGGAAAGAAGATTAAAATTGAGCAGGCTGGATTACAGGAGCAGCAGTTTGTGGTATTCGGCATGAAGGCCTGCGATATCAAGGGCGTTCAGGTGCTGGACCGGGTATTTTTAGCAGAGCCGGTGGACACCTTTTATGCAGCCAGACGGGAGCATGGAACTATTGTGGCGCTGGCCTGCCATGAGCCGGAGGAGACCTGCTTCTGTAAGGTGTTCGGCGTGGATGCCGCAGATCCGGAAACGTCAGGAGCGGATGTGGCAGCCTGGATGCTGGGAGACGATCTTTACTGGAAACCGGTGACAGAAAAAGGATGGGAGCTTACCAGACTGGCCGGAGAGCTGCTGGAACAGGTGGAGGATCCGGAAAAGAAGGAGTCAGAGAGCGAGGGCGCATTCCTGATTCCCGAAATTCAGGAAGAAAAGACCAGGATCCGTTCCATTATCGACAAACTTCCCTATTCTCATCTTTCCCTGGAGGGGTGGAACGGGGAGGCCCTGAATGAAAAATTTAATTCTCCTTTATGGGAGGAATTGTATAAACCCTGTCTGGCCTGCGGTACCTGTACCTTTGTGTGCCCAACCTGCCAGTGCTATGACATTAAGGATTATGATACCGGACACGGGGTACAGAGATACCGCTGCTGGGATTCCTGTATGTATTCTGACTTTACGATGATGGCTCATGGCAATAACCGTACCAGCCAGATGCAGCGGTTCCGTCAGAGGTTTATGCACAAGCTGGTGTATTTTCCGGCCAACAACGAGGGAGAATACTCCTGTGTAGGCTGTGGCCGTTGTGTGGAAAAGTGTCCTGCATCCTTAAATATTGTGAAGGTGATCAAAAAGTTCTCAGAAGAGAGAAACAAACAGGGAGGTGAGCAGGTATGAGTGAACAGGAAAAAAGAGCGGATGTGGCCATGATGGAGGCAGAACATGAGTGTACCTGCAATCCCGGATACAAGAGAGATGTTCTGGTGCCTATGGTGGGAGTGATCACAGATATCCGCCAGGAGACACCAGATGTGAAGACTTTTCGGGTGAATGCGCCGGAGGGAGGAAAACTTTTTGAACATATGCCCGGCCAGTGCGCCATGGTGTGCGCTCCGGGAGTGAGCGAAGGGATGTTTTCGATTACCTCCTCTCCCACGAATCGATCGTATCAGGAGTTCAGCATCAAGCGCTGCGGTGTGCTCACGGATTACCTCCACAGTCTGGAGGTGGGGGATGAGATCACAGTGCGGGGGCCTTATGGCAACTATTTCCCGGTGGAGACAGAGCTGAAAGGAAAGAATCTTCTGTTTATCGCCGGAGGCATCGGTCTTGCTCCGCTACGGTCTGTGATCAACTATGTGCTGGATAACCGGGAGAATTACGGAACCGTAGATATTCTCTACGGCTCCCGCTCCGCAGATGATCTGGTGCAGTTGAAAGAGATCCAGGAAGTGTGGATGAAGGCAAAGGATGTGAATGTGTATCTTACCATTGACAGGGAGCAGGAGGGATGGGATGGCCATGTGGGCTTTGTCCCCAATTACCTGAAGGAGGTAGGTTTTGATACAGATAAGACAGCGCTGGTGTGCGGACCGCCCATCATGATCAAATTCGTGCTGGCGGCGCTGCAGGAGATGGGCTTTTCCAAGGATCAGGTTTATACCACTCTGGAGCTTCGGATGAAGTGCGGCATCGGAAAATGCGGCCGCTGCAACATCGGTTCCAAGTATGTGTGCAAGGACGGCCCGGTATTCCGCTGCGACGAGATCGATGAACTGCCCAATGAATATTGATCAGCAATGAGCAGCGCGAAAGATGGTGACGAGTCTCCAGCCCATGCAAGCATGGAGGAGGAGCCAAGGCACCATCATTCATGGGGCGAAGGCCCCAACCGAAATGGAGCGAAGCGGAATAGAGGTTGAGCTGCTCATTGCGGAGAATAGAAGCGAAGCGGAATTGTAAATATAGAACGAAAGGATCAAACCAACATGGAAAATATGGTGAATGTTTATTTCTTCGGGAAAAAGTACAGCGTCCCTGGGGACCTGACCATCATGACAGCTATGGAATATGCGGGTTATACCTTAAAGCGGGGCTGCGGCTGTCGCCACGGTTTCTGTGGAGCCTGCGCCACCATCTACCGGATTAAGGGAAAAAATGAGCTGAAGACCTGTCTGGCCTGCCAGACTCAGGTTGAGGAAGGAATGTATGTGGCAAGCATCCCCTTTTTCCCCACAGATAAGAGAACTTATGAGATCAATGAGATCCGTCCTACTCAGCAGATTATGATGGAGCTGTACCCAGAGATCTACAGCTGTATCGGATGTAATGCCTGTACCAAGGCCTGTCCTCAGAATCTGAATGTGATGCAGTATATTGCTTACGCCCAGAGAGGGGAATTTGAAAAATGTGCAGAGGAATCCTTTGACTGTGTGGGCTGTGGATGCTGTTCTGTCAGATGTCCAGCAGAGATCTCTCATCCCATGGTGGGACTGCTGGCAAGAAGACTGACCGGAAAGTACATAGCCCCGGAGTCTGAGCATTTAAACACAAGAGTGGAGGAGATCCACAGAGGGGATTATGATGATCTCATTGAACAGATCATGGAGAAGCCCATTACGGAAATGCAGGAACTTTACAACAACAGAGAGATAGAGAAGTAAGGAGGGAAAACCATGTTTACACCGGAAATGATGGAGTCTGTGAAAAAGGTGGAGGCCACCCGGGATATGCGGATGGGCATGGAACCCAGACGAATGACGGCAGAAGAAAAGGATGCCCTTCTGAAAGAATTTCACCCGGATTATCGGCAGGAGGCCTTTGAAGAGATTAAGATCGGCCCTAACAAGGGACAGAAGGCGCCGGCGGAGCTGGTGCATCTGCTTCATTCCAACAGCCGTCTGCTGAAAGACAAGGTGGATCTGAACAAAGTGGACTATGATGTGGATGTGCTGATCATCGGAGGCGGCGGGGCCGGCGCTTCTGCAGCCATTGAGGCTCATGAGGCCGGGGCAAAGGCCATGATCGTCACCAAGCTTCGCATTGGCGATGCCAACACCATGATGGCAGAGGGCGGTATTCAGGCAGCAGATAAAGAGAATGACTCTCCGGTACAGCACTATTTGGATGCTTTCGGAGGAGGACACTTCGCAGCCAGGCCGGAGCTTTTGCGCAGGCTGGTAATGGAGGCTCCGGATGCCATCCAGTGGCTGAACAAGCTGGGCGTGATGTTTGATAAGGATGAAGACGGAAGGATGGTTACCACCCACGGCGGAGGAACTTCCAGAAAGAGAATGCATGCCTGCAGAGATTATTCCGGCGCTGAGATCATGCGAACCCTTCGGGATGAGGTGCTGAACCGGAAGATTCCGGTGGTGGAATTTACATCAGCAGTGGAGCTGATCATGGATGAAAAAGGGCAGGCGGCAGGAGCTGTACTCTTAAATATGGAGACGGATGACTATCTGGTGGCAAGAGCCAAGACGGTGATCATCGCCACCGGAGGAGCTGGCCGGATGCATTATCAGGGCTTCCAAACCTCCAATCACTACGGGGCAACGGCAGACGGCCTGATCTTAGGTTACCGGGCAGGAGCGCCTCTTCTGTATCAGGATACCATCCAGTATCATCCTACAGGCGTGGCTTATCCATCCCAGATTTTCGGAGCGCTGGTGACAGAGAAGGTTCGTTCTCTGGGCGCCATGCTGGTGAATAAAGAAGGAGAGGCATTTATGCACCCCCTGGAAACACGGGATGTGGCGGCAGCCTCCATTATCCGGGAGTGCAAAGCAAGAGACAAAGGGGTGACCACTCCTCTTGGAAGCGGCGTATGGCTGGATACTCCTATGATCGAGCGCATCGGCGGAGAGGGAACCATTGAAAAGCGGATCCCGGCGATGCTTCGGATGTATATGAATTACGGCATTGATATGCGGAAACTTCCGATTCTGGTGTACCCCACCCTGCACTATCAGAACGGTGGTCTGGAGATTGGAGGAGAGGGCTTTACCAAGGTCATCTCCAACCTTTTGGTAGCAGGGGAAGCAGTGGGAGGCATTCACGGAAGAAACCGCCTGATGGGGAATTCTCTTCTGGATATCATCGTGTTCGGCCGTAATGCAGGAAAGGCAGCGGCAGCCAGAGCAAAAGAGGTGACTCTCGGAACCATGAATCTGGACCATGTGGAAAAATACGCAGAGGAACTGGATGCAGCCGGAGTGACCACAGGAGATGTTTCTCCCCTGCTTCTGCCGAAGTATGCAAGGCATGAGAGAGAGGAAGCGTAAGAACCCGGAAGTGTAAGAAAACGGAAGGGTGAGGGTACGCAGAAACGGGGTGCCCGGTGTGACAGAATATTTCGCTGCAGTGAGTTTTGTATGATGGGATAGGCGGAATTGTGAGAGCGTGGAGCAGGAAACCCTTCATCGGACTTTTGTTGATATCCCCGACATACAGAGAATTCTGGGGCGGAAAATTGCTTGAATGGAAAGAGAGAAGGTGCATTTACTATGGGAGTTCTTACCTGGTTTCAGGAAAATATATTCTCCAATACATTGATGATCGTATTTGTGATCGCAGTGCTTGGCTACCTGGTGGGAAGTATTAAGATTGCAGGAATCGAGCTGGGAACGGCAGGTATCCTGTTGGTAGCTCTGGTGTTCGGCCATTTTGGTTTTGAGATTCCCTCTCTGGTGAGAGAACTTGGGCTGATCTGTTTTGTGACAGCGGTAGGGTTTATTGCAGGGCCCAAGTTTTTCCGAAACTTCAAACTCAATGCCACATCCTACATTTTATTGGGAATCATCATCATTGCAGCAGGTGCGCTTACTTGTGTGGGGATCATCACAGTGGGAAAAGTGCCCACAGATATCAGCGTGGGTATGATGGCAGGAGCCCTCACCAGCACTCCCGGCCTGGCGGCAGCTCTGGAAGCTACCGGGTCTGACGCAGCTTCTGTTGGATATGGCATTGCCTATCCCTTCGGGGTGGTGGGCGTGGTGCTTTTTGTACAGCTGGTGCCCAAATTTTTAAAGACAGACATGGCGGCAGAGCGGGCCAGGTTTGAAGCGGCCTCCAATGTGGAAGTGGATGAGTATCGGAAAACCAGGAAAGAAGAGCTTTTCTATGCAGACAGTATGGGTTTTTTCCCCTTTTCCCTGGCGATTGCACTGGGGATTGTGCTGGCGAAGATCCAGATTCCTCTGCCAGGGGGAGCGGTATTTTCTCTGGGTACCTCCGGAGGCCCTTTGATTGCCGGGCTGATTTTAGGCCATTTTGGCAAGATTGGAAGGCTCAGCGTCCAGGTGGAGAAACACGTGCTGGAGTGTCTGCGGGAGTTTGGGCTGGCGCTGTTCCTCATCGGGGCTGGTGTGCAGGCTGGCGCAGGCTTTGTGGATATTTTGAAGGAACAGGGGATGCTTCTGTTTGTATACGGAGCGCTGATGACCTTGATTCCCATGTTTCTGGGATACATTTTTGCAGCCAGAGTGCTGAAGCTGAGTTTGTTTAATACATTAGGCTCCATCTGCGGAGGAATGACCAGCACACCGGCTCTTGGAACTTTGATCCGTGTGACAGAAACCGATGACGTGGCATCCGCCTATGCCGCCACTTACCCGGTGGCGCTGGTAATCGTGGTGCTGGCGTGTCAGTTTATAGGAATTTTCCTGTGAGGAAATAAATAGTGGAGGTGCAGAATTATGCGAGAGATTCAGGCGCAGCAGATTACAGATGTGGTAGAAAAATTGTGTATTGAGGCGAACCAGTATCTTCCGGAGGATGTGCAGTGCGCGATTAAAAACTGCCGTTCCCGGGAGGACTGGGAGATTGCTCAGGGGGTTCTGGATAAGATCATTGACAATTTTGAAATTGCCAAGAAGGAAAGTGTGCCCATTTGCCAGGATACTGGTATGGCCTGCGTTTTTTTGGAGATCGGTCAGGATGTGCACATTGTAGGGGGAAATCTGGCGGAGGCTGTGGATGAAGGCGTCCGCAGAGGATATGACCGTGGATATCTCAGAAAATCCGTGGTAAAAGATCCCATCCGCAGAGGAAATACAGGGGACAATACTCCAGCCATGCTCTATACAGAGATCGTTCCGGGAGAGCAGATCAAGGTGACTGTGGGCCCCAAAGGATTCGGCAGTGAGAATATGAGCGCTATCCGTATGTTTAAGCCATCCGCAGGCCTTCAGGGAATCAAGGATTTTATTCTGGAGACGGTAGAGGCAGCCGGCCCCAATCCCTGCCCGCCGATGGTAGTGGGCGTTGGTATCGGAGGCACCTTTGACAAGGCGGCTCTGCTGGCAAAGAAGGCGCTGATGCGTCCGATTGATTCCTCCAATCCGGATCCCTATTATGCAGACCTGGAAAAAGAGATGCTGGAAAAGATCAATGAACTGGGCATCGGGCCTCAGGGCTTTGGAGGAAAAACGACCGCCATTGGACTGAATATTGAGACTCTGCCCACCCACATAGCAGGAATGCCCTGCGCGATTAATATCAACTGTCATGTGACACGCCATAAATCGGAGGTGATCTAAGATGGAAAAACATATTACCCTTCCTTTGACCGAGGAACTGGCAAAAACTCTTCACGCCGGAGATACCGTATATCTTACCGGAACCATCTATACATCCAGGGATGCAGGACACAAAAGAATGTGTGAAGCACTGGCCAGAGGAGAAAAACTGCCCTTTGATCCTAAGGATGCTACGATCTACTATGTGGGTCCAACGCCTGCAAAACCGGGGCAGGTGATCGGCTCCGCAGGCCCTACCACCAGCGGCCGGATGGATGCCTATGCGCCTACCATGATGTCTGTTGGCGCAAGGGGTATGATCGGAAAGGGAGCCCGTCTTCCGGAGGTGGTGGAGGCCATGAAGAAATATCACGGGGTCTACTTCGGAGCTATTGGCGGTGCCGGAGCTTTGCTGGCAAAGTGCATTAAGAAGGCAGAGCTGATTGCCTTTGAAGATCTGGGTGCAGAGGCATTAAGAGAGCTGTATGTGGAGGAGATGCCTCTGGTGGTGATCATTGACAGCGAGGGAAACAATCTTTATGAAGACGGACGCAGAGCTTACTTGGATTCTAAAAAATAAAACAACCGTTTAGAATCGGAGAAACTGCGGCATACTCGTCGGGTCAATCTCAAAGACGGCCTTGAAACAGGGGAGCTACGGCTGCCTTTGAGATCCTGCAGAAGCTTGAAGGGTTGCAGAAAAAAGAGGATTTTTGAGACTGGAGCAGTTATGAAACAGTTACAGAGAAAAGCGTCGGAATCCTACCTGGTGGGCCTGATCCTGGCAGCAGTGGGAGGATATCTGGATGTTTATACCTACATCAGCCGGGGCGGAGTATTTGCCAATGCTCAGACCGGGAATATTGTGCTTCTGGCCATCAATCTGGCAAAGGGAGAATTGGGAAAGGCAGGGATGTATGCCCTGCCTATCGGCGCCTTTATGCTGGGCATCCTGATCACAGAGTTTGTAAAGCTGCACTTTCGCAGAACCCAGTACCTTCACTGGAGGCAGATTGTCATTGCCCTGGAACTGCTGGTGCTGTGGATCATCGCCTTTGTTCCCTCAGGGGCGTATAATGACCTGGTGAATATGGCAGTATCCTTTGTGTGTTCCATGCAGGTGGAAAGTTTCCGTTCTTTTATCGGAGGAGGCAGCTTTGCCACTACTATGTGTACGGGAAATCTGCGGACAGCCACAGAGCATTTGTTTTATGCCAGCGCCAACCATGACAGAGAAACCAGAAAGAAGAGTTTGCGTTACTATGGAATCATTCTGGTATTTATTCTGGGGGCTATCATCGGTGTGCTGCTCACAGAATCTTATGGAGAAAAATCGGTGCTGGTGGTGTGCTTGCTGCTGCTTACTGTATTTACCCTGATGTTTATTCCGGCCCATGAGGGATGACGGTTTTACTGCTTTGCAGGATCGCATTGCGGCAGACAGGAGTATTTGGCAACGTCTTCTTTTTTATTTTTGTGCTATAATCTGTACCAGGGAGTTGTATTCGTTTTGACATCATAAAAAGATAAGAATTTACCAAAAGTTTTAAGAATCATTCCATATTTACGACACATCTTTTTGGTACACTGTTCTCAGTTGGACAGGGGAGTTTTATTTACCAACAAAAATAACAGGAAGTACTGTTTATACATAACCATACGTGCCAGAGACGTAATATGTGATGGAGATTGGGAACGCCAAGACGGTTTCCGTCATATGGTTAGTACAGCGCAGGGGCGCTGGTTTATCTGCAGAAGGAAGCAGACAGACCAGCGCCCTAAACTATGAAGTTCTTTTTGCTATCGCAGCTAAAATTCTTGCTTATGGCAGAACTGTTGCCATTTTGCAGCTGCGTTGGTTTTCATTTCATTTCTTAATGCCCTGCTTTTGCAACGCTGCGCCGCACGGTCAGAAGGATACTGATCAGGCTGATCCCCAGCAGAATGTGGCCAATTCCGGCGACACCGGAAATGGCTGAATTGACAGCGGAAGAAAGTGGGGTATCCAAAACCTGAAGGATCCCGCGAATGAAAAACATAACACCAGTTAAATTCAAACCAATATGATATAAGATCAGTGCTCGTCTGGTTTTCACTTCTGTAAAAGCAAAATTTTTTTCCAACAGAAGAAGCAGCAGGAAAAATACCATGCCCAATAGAAAGTAATGAGTATGTATCACTCCGAGGGTTGTTTTGCCTGAAAAATGATTGAATTTAGTAAATTCTCGATAGAATACGCCCCCGGCCATTGCGAGGATCGCATAGAACAAAGCTGTATTTATATAATGTTTTGTCTTCATTTTTTATGATTGACACTCCTTTTTCATTGCAGAATATCCGATTAATACCGTCCAAACATAGGCGCAGGTTTTGGGGATCATCAGCATCCCGATCATAGGAACTGCATCTGCCCAAAGTACCACTGGAATGTAAAAACCAAAGCTTAGCACAATGGTCAGCCACATCCAGCGAAAGGCTTTGTCTTTTTGTTCTTTTGCACTGCGATAAAATAAAACAATGATCAAAAGTCCCAACAAAGCAAAGGGGATGTTGCGATAGATTCCCCAAGAAAGCGGCGATTCTGCACTTAACCACTGGTTTTGCGGCATCATGCACAGAACAATCCTTACACCGGCCAGAATATACACGGCGGCGGTTAAGTGATGCTGGCCCTGGATCTGATACCGCTGGCGCCAAACATAGTAGAGCAACAGATAGAAAACCGTCATGGTTACAGAGGTAATCCACTTTCCAAGACCTAAGGGGACGGTATAGTTTTCCAAACCAGTGGTACAAAGAGCGATTGCGCGAGGAACAAGATGAAAAGAATCTCCTGCGCCTAATAGGATGGCCATCCAACCGAACAGGCGGAACTGAGGATTTCCCTTGCTTCCGCGGATCATCAGGATTCCAATGGAAATAACGGAAATCAAATAGACCGCATCAAACAGAGTTTCTACGATTGCTTGCATAAATGATTCTCCTTTGTTTATGATTTATTTTCTGCTGTGGCAGCGGTTAAAACCGTTTTGCCATAGTTACAGCCAAACAATAATCCTGCTAACAAAAGCGAAGCTCCCAGGCCAGTATAGAAGACTGCAATAAACCGTTCTGGTGCCAGCCCGCTTATCCGAAGGCCAATACCGCCAATCATCATCACTGCCATAATTATAAATGCTTTTCTATCAAAAAACTTAAGAAAAAAATGCTTTGTTTTCTGATAGGACAGAATCCGGATGGTATGCTTTTTTACCAATTTTCCAAAGATAAAATATTGAAAAACGCTAAAAACTAATATGGATAGCAGGAAATTCAATATGGTTCGATGCGCAGGATAAGCCATCAAGCCAATGCGAAGGACATTGAAACCCGCTATGCTCCAGACGAAGCAGGCAAGGAGCAGCAATGTATTCCGTTTAACTTTCATGAGGTACCTCCTTTTGTGAACATTGTTCAGTTTCGGTGATAAAAAATCTCCACTATAATTAAAATTAAGTGGAAATTTTAATAAATGGTTCTGCGCACGATTTCCAATACCGCTTCCGGATCATATTCCTGACGCAGAAAAGCGGATAACATCAGGGAAAACAAAACGTTTGCAAATTTCTCCGCTGTGAATTGTTCCGTAAAGGCATGAGCCCGAATATTCCTGTCTTTTTTCAAAACAGAACTTAGTTCGTCTAAAATATGCTGCCAGGCCTGCTGCATTTGTTGTTTTCCCTCTGGTTTATCTTTCGGGATAAATCCCAAAGAGTGCAGGGTAAAAAACCCGGGATACTGTTTACTTCCATATTCCATCCGTTTATACATCCAGATAATGCAGGACAGTGTATCCTGAAACGCGGTTTCCTCCTCCGGACGATGGAAAATTTCGCACCAGACGCTTTCGACAATGGCCTTTATCAGGGCAGATTTGGAATCAAAATAATTATAAATAGATCCAATGGATACTCCGCAGGCAGCTGCAACAGATCGGATGTTGACAGAGGCCCAACCCTTCTGCTGCATCAATTGACGACTGATACTCAAAATTTCTTCTTTTGATGTCACAACTGTATTCATGCAATCACCTCAATTTGAACAATGTTCATTATATGGAAGACAGGGCATTTTGTCAAGGGCCAGCATCGAAGATCGCTTGTCTTTCCCTATAGGGAGGTTTTGCTTCTGGAAACATTAGAGTGGTGAACGGTGGTATTCACTGGAAAACCATCATTGCGCAAACCAGGGAAACATGGTATGATGTTCAGGAAAGATATGGGGCTGCGGTCGAAGAAAAATCCGGGAGGAAACGGCTCCATGGGAAGCGATCCAAAGGCAAGGGGGAAAAAGAATGGTAAAGATTTATAAGACAAAAGATTATGAGGCTATGAGCAGAAAAGCAGCTGCGATCATTGCTGCGCAGGTAGTTGCCAAACCGGACAGTGTTCTGGGTCTGGCTACCGGCTCTACACCCATTGGCGCGTACAAAAAGCTGGTGGAGTGGTATGAGAGCGGAGATCTGGACTTCTCCGAAGTGACCACTGTTAATCTGGACGAGTACAAGGGCCTTCCGGCAGAGAATGACCAGAGCTATCGGTATTTTATGAATGACAACCTGTTTGATCATGTGAACATTGATAAGAGCCGTACCTATGTGCCGGACGGAACCGAGCCGGATGCGGATAAGGCCTGTAAGGCATACGAGAAGATTGTGGCTTCCGTAGGCGGAGCAGATCTGCAGCTTCTTGGTATGGGACATAACGGACACATTGGCTTCAATGAGCCGGCAGATGTGTTTGAGAAAGAAACCCACTGTGTCAACCTGGCAGAGAGCACCATTGAAGCCAATAAGAGATTCTTTGCTTCAGCAGAGGATGTGCCCAGACAGGCGTACACTATGGGAATTGGGACGATTATGAGCGCCAAGAAAATTCTGGTGGTTGTCTCCGGAGCAGACAAGGCAGAGGCAGTGAAGAAAGCTTTCTTCGGTCCGGTGACCCCTCAGGTTCCGGCATCCATTCTTCAGCTTCACCCGGATGTAACTTTGGTGGCAGATGAGGCAGCTTTGTCCAAAATCTGAGAAGTTCATAAAAAAATATAGTGGCTGCAGTCCTATTGGCTTGGGACAATGGGTAGTTCACTTAGTTTGAGATAGGAGCCTGCGGAGGGGAACTATCCTGGGACAGAGTACCGTTTCTGTTGCGGGGCAGTTTCATTCCCGGGCTTTTCTTTTGCTGTGGGAAAGACATTTTTTTCCGTTCGATAGCATCAGTGCACAAGAGGCGTATTGTCCCCTGTACACTGATGCTAGCTTTACAGTAGAAAACCAAGAAGGACAGCTATGGGCGGGAATTGCGTTCCAAGGGCTGGTGAATGGGCAGATTTGCGGAGATAATCCTATAGGACGGGAATTATGCTTCCCAGGCTGGCACAGCGGCGGATCGGAAAAATGCGGGACAAACCATTCCGCTGCAGTAAAATTATGAAAGCAGGTGGAATATGAAAAAGTATAAGATTGAACATGGACTGGTATTTACGGACAAGTATTGTTTTGAACCAAAAACGCTGTACGTTGCAGGAGAAAAGCTGGTGACGGAGGAGGCGTATTCCGTGCTGGAGGGACCGGAGGAGCTGGTAGACGCCTCCGGCCGGTATGTGGTACCGGGATTGACAGACGTGCATTTTCACGGCTGCATGGGATATGACTGCTGCGACGGCACAGTGGAAGCATTCCGGAATATTGCAGCCTATGAGGGAAGACAGGGAGTGACTACAATTACTCCGGCTACCATGACTATGCCGGAGGAGGTGCTGATGAAGGTAGCCCATGCGGCAGCAGCGTATTCTGCCGAGTATGAGGGGGAAGGGCGGCAGCCTCAGGGGGCTGTCCTGGCAGGTCTGTACATGGAAGGGCCTTTTATCTGCCATGCAAAAAAAGGCGCCCAGAATGGAGCATATATTCAGAAGGCCAGTAAAGCTTTGGTGGAACGTCTCCAGGAAGCATCGGGAAATAAATTTAAGACCGTGGTGGTAGCTCCGGAGACGGAAGGAACTTTGGATTTTATTCGGGAGATGGCAGGGCAGATTAATATTTCCCTGGGGCATACCACCACCGACTATGATACGGCTGTGAAGGCCATGGAGGCAGGTGCCTGTGAACTGACCCATCTGTACAATGCAATGCCGCCCTACAATCATCGAAATCCAGGGCCGATTGCGGCAGCAGCAGATTTCCCCCACTGCAGGGTGGAGCTGATATGCGACGGCGTACATATCCACCCTGCGGTGGTGCGCACTACTTTTAAAATCTTTGGGGATGACAGGATCCTGATGATCAGCGACAGCATGGAGGCAGCAGGACTGGAGGACGGCTCCTATGAGCTGGGGGGCCAGAAGGTGATCGTAAAGGGAAACCGGGCAGTTTTGGAGAGCGGTACGCTGGCCGGGTCTGTAACCAATCTTATGGGATGCGTGCGTACAGCGGTGCAGCAAATGGGCATTCCTCTTTCCAGCGCCATCAAATGTGCGGCAGTGAATCCGGCCAAGGCGGTGGGAATCTACGATCGGTACGGGAGCCTGACACCGGGCAAATATGCTAATGTGGTGCTGTTGAATCAGGATATTCAGGCAGAGATGGTCTTTGTCCATGGAGCCAAGCTGTCATAGCGCTTTACGGCAGTGTATTTATTTGCAGGAGCAGCTACAGCGCTTTGCGGCAGCGTTTTTCATTTGCGGGAGCAGCTACAGCGCTTTGCGGTAGCGTTTTCATTTGCGGGAACAGCGTAACGCTTCAGGCAGTATCCTGGTATTTACGGCAGAATTTTTTTGATCGGAGTTGTCCATACTATAAGTTGAATATAGGAGAAGGAGCGTTTGCGGTGAAATGATGGAGATTTTAGAAGGAAGAGCGATCAGCAGAGGGATTGCCATAGGGACCCTGTTTTTTTATTCCAGGAATGCAAAACAGGTGAAACGCTGCAAAGTGGAGAATCCGGAAGCAGAGCTTGCCAGATATGACCAGGCAGTGGGCAGGGCTGTGGAAGAGCTGGAGGAATTGTACCAGAAGGCGTTAAAAGAGGTGGGGGCGGTTCACGCAGAAATTTTTCAGGCTCACATTCTGATGCTGGAGGATGAGGACTACCGGGATACCGTAAAAAACAGGATTCTGTCCCAGAAAGTCAATGCGGAATATGCGGTAGCTGCTGCAGGAGATCAGTTTGCCAATCTGTTTCGGCAGATGGAGGATGCGTATTTTCAGGCCAGGGCAGCAGATGTGCTGGATGTGACCGAGCGGGTGGTGGCTTTGCTTCTGGGAGAGCGGGGAGTCAAGATGCTTCCGGAGTTTCCATGTATTCTGGCGGCGGAGGATCTGGCTCCCAGCGAGACGGTGCAGATGGATAAGAGCAGGCTTTTAGGATTTATCACCAGAGCAGGTTCCGGGAATTCGCACACAGCCATATTGGCCAGAAATATGGAACTTCCGGCAATTTCCGGTATCCCGGTTTCACCGGAATGGAACGGAAAGACGGCGGTGGTAGATGGAGAGACGGGGAGGCTGCTTCTGGATCCGGATCCCGAGACTTTGCAGAAGATGAAAGAGAAGCAGAAGCAGCAGCACAGGCAGAAGGAGCTGCTGCAGAAATATCGAGGCAAGGAAAGCGTGACAGCATCAGGAAAACGGATACATCTTTACGCCAATGTAGGAGAACTCACAGATCTTGTGAGCGTTCTGGAAAATGATGCAGAGGGCATCGGTCTGTTCCGCAGCGAATTCCTTTATCTGGAAAAGAAGCAGTTTCCCACAGAGGAGGAGCAGTTTCAGGCGTATAAGACTGTGGGAGAGACAATGGCCGGGAAAAAGGTGATCATCCGCACTCTGGATATAGGGGCAGACAAGCAGGCTGACTATTTTAATCTGAAGCAGGAAGAGAATCCGGCTATGGGATATCGGGGGATCCGCATCTGCTTAGAGCAGCCGGAGATTTTTAAGACCCAGCTGCGTGCCATCTTTAGAGCCGGTGTTTACGGAAATCTTTCGGTAATGTATCCTATGATTACTTCTCTCTGGGAAGTGCAGCAGATCAAACAGATCGTCCGGGAGGTGCAGAAGGAGCTTGAAGATGCAGGGATTCCATGGAAGGAACTGGAGCAGGGCATCATGATCGAGACTCCGGCAGCTGCCCTGATCAGCGAGGAACTTGCCGGGGAGGTAGACTTTTTCAGCCTTGGAACCAATGATCTGACGCAGTACATCTTGGCTGTTGATAGACAGAATGAATGCTTGGAGCGGTTTTATGATCCCTATCATCCTGCTTTGCTGCGTTTGATTTCTCAGGTGACAGAAAACGGACATCGGGGCGGCTGTTGGGTGGGGATCTGCGGAGAGCTGGCCGGAGATCTTTCTATGACGGAAACCTTTGTCCGCATGGGGATTGATGAGCTTTCCGTCTCTCCTTCCATGGTATTGCCTGTAAGAAAGCAGATCAGTGAGATGGAGTAGTCTTAAAACGGTAGCGGTATCTGGATACGCGAGATTCATTCCTCAGCTTTGTCATGATTTCTTGACAATAAAAATTCATTTTGTTATAGTTGGAACGTGAATTTACGGAGGATGAGAAAATGAGTGAAGAGAGAGTGAGATCCCAGCCCCGGGAGAATAAAATGGGGGTAATGCCAGTAGGACGTTTGCTGGCAGGGATGGCGGTGCCCATGATGATTTCCATGCTGGTGCAGGCCTTTTACAATGTGGTTGACAGTATTTTTGTTGCAAAAATCAGTGAAAATGCGCTGAATGCCGTATCGCTGGCCTTTCCGCTGCAAAATTTGATGATCGCTGTGGCAGGAGGTACGGCAGTGGGTATGAATGCCCTGCTCTCCAGAGCCCTGGGAGCCAAAGATGAGAAAACCGTTTCCAGCGCAGCCAACACAGGCATCATTCTTACCCTGTGCAGTTTCGGCCTGTTTGCGCTGATTGGCATCTTTTTGTCAAGGCCGTTTTTTGAAGTGCAGACTAATGTTGCGGAGATCGTGGACTATGGAACCTCCTATGCCACCATCTGCCTTGGGCTGTCCATTGGACTTTTCAGTCAGTTTTGTTTTGAACGTCTGCTTCAGTCCACAGGAAAGACCAGTCTTGCTATGTGTACCCAGCTTTTGGGCGCAATCATCAACATTATCCTGGATCCTATTTTGATATTTGGTTACTTTGGTTTTCCAAGAATGGAAGTTGCGGGAGCGGCTGCCGCTACGGTGGCTGGACAGATTATTGCCGCCATTGCAGCAATCCTCGTGAATATGAAGTACAACCATGAGATCCATCTTCATCTTGGAAAGGTGCGCTGGAGTACGGCGGCAGCCAAAGAGATCTACCGGGTAGGTTTTCCTTCCATCATTATGCAGTGCATTGGGTCGGTTATGACCTTTGGCATGAACCGGATTTTGATCTCCTTTACGACTACGGCAACTGCAGTGTTTGGAGCTTACTTTAAGCTTCAGAGCTTTATCTTTATGCCCATATTCGGTCTGAACAATGGGATGGTGCCAATCATTGCTTACAATTACGGTGCCCGCAGGCCGGAGCGGGTGAAAAAGACTATCCGCCTTACCATCCTAACTGCAGTTTCTATTATGACGGTAGGATTTATTGCCTTTGAGCTGATACCGGGGATCCTGCTGTCCTTTTTCAGCGCATCAGACCATATGCTCTCCATTGGTATTCCGGCTCTGCGGATCATTGCCTTTCATTTTTTGCTGGCAGGTTTCAACATTATTGCCGGATCGGTCTGCCAGGCCATTGGGAATCCCGTGTACAGCCTGATTGTTTCTGTGTGCCGTCAGCTGTTGGTGCTTCTTCCCGCAGCCTGGATTTTATCCCGTTTTGGACAGCTGGAGCTGGTATGGCTTTCCTTCCCCATTTCGGAGGTGGTCGCCTTGATTTTAAGCGCAGTGTTCTTAAAGAAAACCATGAAGATGGCAGATAAGGCTATGGAGGCAGAGGGAAGGATATAAAATGGAATTTATCTCATCAGGCGGCGCTTCTTGTTTCTGATTAAGCGAAATTTGGGCGCAGAGTGAAATGAGGAAAATTCATTGACAAATCAATGGCAAGATGGTATAGTACATTCCAAGCAAATAAGAGGGAGTAGCTGAACATCCGGAAGGATGGTTTTGAAACCGACATCCGATGCCGAGAGGCGTCCGTATCAAATGAGATAGCAAGACTTTTATTGTGGCAGTTGTCATGATAAAAGTCTTTTTTGTATCACAGGAAGGAACTTCCTGTGATACAAAAACGCTACTCTGTTTTGAAAAGTAAAAGTTTCCGGCATCCTTGATTTGCTGATAAGAACTTGCTACAATAGCATGAATAGTCCGCGGTCCGAAACCTGCGGGCGGAAAAGGGAGGACTTCTTATGAAGGGTATTAAGACAAAAATCAAATTGTTTTTGGCCTTGGCGGCATTGATCGTAGTGGGGATTTATTACTATGTGGCTTTGCCTGCCATTAACATTCATTCCACTGACTTCTGGCTGTTTCTGATCGTAGCGCTGGTGATTTTGCTGGTAATTTCCGTTGGGCGGAAGATGATGCATCTGCAGACCAAGGAAGATTTTCGGGATCTGAGGTATGAGATCCGGGGGAGAAAATCACCAAAGGTAATTCTGGCTGTGTTGGCGGCAGTGATCGTGGTTTTTGCAGTGGGCTCTATTCTGTCATCTCCCATTGTAAATGCTAAGAAATATCACAATCTGTTGGTTCCGGAAACGGGAAATTTTGCGGAGGAGATCGAGCAGATCAGCTACAATCAGATTCCTCTGCTGGACAAAGCCAGCGCAGAACTTTTGGGAAACCGGAAAATGGGAAGTATGGTAGATATGGTTTCGCAGTTTGAGGTAAGTCCTCTGTATTCTCAGATCAATTACCAGGGACGGCCGGTGCGGGTGACGCCTCTTGTGTATGCCAGCCCCATCAAGTGGTTTACCAACCAGAGCAATGGAATTCCTGCCTACATTACCATTGATATGGCCACTCAGGATACGGAGCTTGTGAAGGTTCCAGAAGGGATCCGCTACTCAGAGTCAGAATATTTTAACCGGAATATTTACCGTCATCTGCGGTTTCAATATCCCACGTATCTGTTTGATCAGCTGAGTTTTGAGATTGATGATGAGGGAACACCCTACTGGATCTGTCCGGTAAAGGAGTTTACCATTGGCCTGTTTGGCGGCCAGACCATCGGCAAAGTTGTGTTGTGTAATGCTGTAACCGGAGAGTGCCAGTCCATGGATGTGGAAGATTGTCCCACCTGGGTGGATCGAGTTTATCCGGCAGATCTGCTGGTGCAGATGTATGATTATCATGGAACGCTGGTGAATGGTTTTATCAACAGTGTTCTGGGACAGAAGGGCTGTCTCCATACCACAGCAGGATACAATTATCTGGCCAAGGATGATGATGTGTGGGTTTATACCGGTGTGACTTCTGTAAGTGGTGACCGCTCTAATGTGGGGTTTGTTCTGATGAATCAGAGAACCAAAGAGACAAAGTATTATGAAGTAGCCGGAGCAGAGGAATATTCTGCCATGGAGTCTGCTGAGGGCCAGGTGCAGAACCTGGGATACCGGGCTACCTTCCCATTGCTTCTGAATATTTCAGGGGAGCCTACTTATTTCATTGCGCTGAAGGACAACGCAGGCTTGGTGAAAAAGTATGCGATGGTAAATATCCAGCGGTATCAGAATGTGGCTATTGGAGATACGGTGGCAGAGTGTGAGAAAACCTATGTGAAGATGCTGCGGGAGGAAGGACAGGTAGATAATACTGTGCTGACAGAGGATGCCAGCAGTGTAACCGGAACCATCCGAAGAATGGCTCAGGGTGTGGTAGATGGAAATACGCACTTCTACCTGGTGCTGGAAGGAAACGATCAGATTTATGATGTGTCTATGGCAGAGTTCATGGAGATTGTCCGGTACGATGTGGGGGATGAGATTACTTTAAGCTATCTTGCTGGAGATCCTGCGGCAACGGTGATCTCCCTGGGCGATGATTCAGGAGAACCAGAAACGGACGGCATCTCTGCGCAGCCTGAGGCGAAAAGTGAGGAAACAGAGGCGGAGACTACAGCGCCTGCCCAAGAGGTTTCCGGGGAGAGCGAGGATGGGAAGAGCGCCCCGTCTGAAGCCTGAATTGTAATGAAATAAGCGTTTGTTTCGATGATAAAAGAATCACCTTTCTTTTTCAGACGGTAATTGTCCGGCTGAGGGAGGAGGGTGATTTTTGCGTGGAGAGAATTTTATCTAAGTTTATCTTGACAAAAGTTTCTATAACGTTATAATAATTTTGAATAAAAAAAGTTATATTAAGAACTATTTAAAAAAGAACAGTTTTAAATATAATAAATGGAAAGGAGGAGGAAACTGTGAACAGGGCAAATGTGACAGACTTTTTAGTAAATAATAGAAGAATCATGAAGTTTCATGAACTGATGCTGAAGGAGATCTGCCAGGAGTACCGTCTGACTTTGGTGGAAGCTACCATCGTCAGCTTCCTGTACAATAATCCCGGAAAAGATACAGCCGGGGATATTGCGGAGCTTCGTATGCTCCAAAAGGGCAATGTGTCAACGGCTGTGGAGCTTCTGTATCAAAAAAATCTTATATCCAGGATACCGGATCGGGCGGACAGAAGAAAAATCCATCTGGTATTGACCGAAAAGGCAGCGCCCCTTGTTCAGTCTGTAGATCGAATGCAGAATGAATTCGAACAGGCGCTTTTGTCCGGTATGACTTTGGAGGATCAGAAGATTTTTTGGCAGGCAAACCGAAAAATGCGGGAAAACATTGAAAAAATGATGGATAGGAGGAGACAAAATGAAGAATGAAAAAGATTTTCTGGGAACAGAACCAGTAGGCAAGCTGCTGATGAAGCTGGCCCTTCCCACAGTGGCAGCCCAACTGATCAATATGCTTTACAATATTGTAGACAGGATCTACATCGGACATATTCCCGGAGATGGGGCAATGGCCCTTACCGGGGTGGGAGTTTGTATGCCCCTGATCATGATCGTATCCGCTTTTGCGGCTCTGGTAGGCTTTGGAGGTTCACCAAGGGCATCTATCTATATGGGGAAGGGAGACAATGAGACTGCAGAAAAGATTTTGGGAAACTGTTTTACCGCAGAACTGATCATTTCCGCAATCCTGACGGCAGCGCTGTTTTTGTGGAACCGTGACTTTCTGCTGGCTTTTGGAGCCAGCGCCAACACGGTGGAATACGGCGTGAAATATATGAATATCTATGCCGTAGGTACCGTATTTGTTCAGCTTACCCTCAGCATGAATGCATTTATCACCGCCCAGGGCTTTGCCAAGATTGGCATGCTGTCTGTTCTCATTGGAGCAGTCCTGAACATTGTGCTGGATCCAATTTTCATTTTTGGTCTGGGAATGGGCGTTCGGGGAGCGGCTGCAGCTACCGTACTGTCTCAGGCAGTCTCCTGTATCTGGGTGCTGTCCTTCCTGATGGGAAAAAAAACGTTTCTCCGTATCCGGGCCAAATATATGCGCCTGAACCCGAAGGTATTTCTGCCCTGCATCGCCCTGGGACTGGCTACCTTCATCATGCAGTCCAGCGAAAGCGTCATCTCCGTCTGCTTTAACTCTTCCCTGTTAAACTACGGCGGCGACATCGCAGTAGGAGCCATGACCATTCTCACCAGCGTCATGCAGTTCGCCATGCTGCCCCTCCAGGGCCTGGGCCAGGGAGCCCAGCCTATTATCAGCTACAACTACGGCGCCGGCAATAAGAGCCGGGTAAAGAAAGCCTACTTCCTGCTTTTAAAAAGCAGCCTGTTTTATTCCTGCCTCCTGTGGGGAGGAATCATTCTGTTCCCCACAGGATTTGCCAGCATCTTTACCTCTGACCCGCAGCTGGTAGAATTTTCTGCCAT
>ENA-ORTM01000529-ORTM01000529.1-human-gut-metagenome-genome-assembly--contig:-NODE-529-length-46941-cov-3.278079_pt1 | contig 46941 bp, 40 predicted proteins | sample MGYA00241909_ERZ509182 | MGnify/ENA primary metagenome ERZ509182 (study PRJEB26280, sample SAMEA2338855) | human gut metagenome | biome: human gut; feature: human-associated habitat; material: faeces...
GCCAGCGGCAGCAATGACAGGGAAATTGCCGATGCAATGTGGCTAATCTCTCTGTACTTCCTCCTTGATTTTTAAAAACGGCTTCCCGTTCAGATCAATCTGCATTCTTACAGTCATTTTACAAGTATACCACAGCCTCCAAAAAAAGGCTAGATATAAATTGCAGGATTCTTCATAAAATTGAGGACGAAAATTTTGGTACTGCTCACGCCACGCTCAGCCGCATGCATTTGTAGGGTAAACCGCAGCAAATTCATTCCAGCCGCTATCATCCCTTATGTTCGCCTTCCGATTGCCCTGCTAACGGGCACTCCTCCCCGGCCGATCTTCCTTCGGATCCCAAATCAGCCCCTGGCAAACCTTTTCCACCTCTGCCTCCCCCTTCAACTGCCGAAGCAGACTTAAGGAAAAGGGAACCGCCGTTCCCATGCCCCGGCTGGTGGTCACCTGCCCGGAAACCTCTACCATGTTCTCAGTCACAGACGCTCCTTCCAGCTGGTCCTCAAACCCCGGATGGCACACAGCCCGCTCTCCTTTCAGAAGTCCCAGTTTTCCCAGTACGCTGGGGGCTGCACAGATGGCTGCCAACCGTTTTCCTTGCGCCTTCGCCTCCTTCAACGTCACAGCCAGTTCCTGATGTTCTCCAAGATGCAGGGTACCCGGCATCCCTCCCGGCAATACAAACAGGGTGCCGTCTGCAAAGTCACATTCCTCAAACAGGGCATCTGCAAGCACCGGGATTCTATGGCTTCCCATCACCTGCCTGTTTCCATTGATAGAAACCGTGCACACCTCAATTCCGCCTCTTCTCAGTACATCTACCACTGTAAGGCCTTCGATTTCTTCAAATCCATCTGCCAAAAAAACATATACCTTCTCCATCTGACTGCCTTCCTTTCTTATCTTTTCCTCCGCCAGTATTCACTCATGGATATTTTAGCAGACCTTCTTCTGCTTTTCCATAGAAAAATCTTTGGTTTTATAGTGTTTCCACGACTTTCTTCAATTTTTCTGTTATTTTCCACATTTCTGTGGTATGCTCATTTTTATAATCCAAAATCAAAGGATGTTGCAAAACACCTGCAGCGGCACTTCCCTTTGCCAGTAAAACAGCAGAAACGCAATGTTTCTGACATTACTCTCTTACACAGGAGGTTACTCATGGAAATCGAACGCAAATATCTGATCCACAAGCTTCCCGAAAATCTGGAAACCTATCCCTGTCATCTCATTGAACAGGCCTATCTTTGCACTAAACCGGTGGTACGGATTCGCCGCCAGGATGACGATTATATCCTCACCTACAAAGGCTCCGGCCTGATGTCCAGGGAGGAATACAATCTTCCCCTGACAGAGTCTGCCTATGGGCACCTACTTGCCAAAGCGGACGGAACTGTGATCACCAAAAAACGATATGTGCTTCCTCTTAAAGACCATGGTGTTTCAGCGCCAAATGCCGCCCGGCCGCCCCTGGCTGCCCAGGATATCCGCCCGGTTTCAGAAACCCATTCATCTTTGGAAATGAACGCCTTAAAAATTGAACTGGACATTTTTTCCGGCGAATGGCAGGGCCTCACAATCGCAGAGGTGGAATTTCCCGAGGAAGAAACCGCCCGCCGCTTTCATCCCCCTGTATGGTTTGGGGAGGAAGTAACCTTTGACGGCCATTACCACAATTCCTGGCTCAGCCAGCACCGCAGGAGCGAACTTTGAAAAACAAGCCCGTAACTGGCAGGCTGCAACCGCCGGTTGACATATTGAAAAGCCCCGGTTGGTAGTCTGCAACCGAAAAAATTGATAAACTTACTCCAACATTCCACATAAGGAGGACCCTATTTATGATCTTTGCAGACAAATTGATTCAGCTGCGAAAAAAAAGCGGATGGTCTCAGGAGGACTTGGCAGAACAGATGAATGTATCCAGGCAATCGGTATCCAAGTGGGAGGGTGCCCAGTCTATCCCGGATCTGGAAAAAATGATACGCCTCTCCAGGCTCTTCGGTGTGAGCACCGATTATCTGTTAAAGGATGAGATCGAGGATATGCCAGGAACCAGTTCGGCTGTTGACCCTTCAAAGAACGAAACAGCGGCTTCCCTAAAAAAGGTATCTCTGGAGGAAGCCAGCCAGTTTCTTCAGGTAAAGGCTGACACTGCCAGACCCATTGCAGGTGGAACCTTTCTTTGTATTCTCTCCCCCATCTGCCTGCTGCTTCTTGGGGCTGCCAGCGAATCGCCCCGATACGGTATCCGTGAAAATACAGCCGCCGGAATCGGTATGATCGTACTGCTGACCCTTGCAGCCATTGCAGTGACTGTCTTTATTTCAAACGGCAGCAAAACAGCCCCCTACAAATATCTGGAGGAAGCCTCTTTTGAGACCGAATACGGTGTGGACGGTATGGTCCGGGAACGAAAAGCGCAGTATCAGGAACAGTATCATCGAAGCAACATTCTTGGTGCCTGTCTGTGCATCCTCTCCCTGGTTCCCCTGTTTTTGGGGATCATGATCAACGATGAAAATGATTTTCTCATGGTCATGATGCTTTCCATAATGCTGGTTCTCATTGGTATCGGTGTTTTTCTTTTTGTTCAGGCAGGCATCATCTGGGCCAGTTTTGAAAAACTGCTGCAGGAGGGCGATTACACAAAAGCGAAAAAAGAAAAACAACCTTTGCTGACCGCAGTATCCCTGATCTACTGGCTGATCGTCACTGCCATTTTCCTTGCGCTCCTCTTCGCCAGACAGAACGGATCTGACTGGGGCAACTGGCGGGAGACAGACTGGATCATCTGGCCTGTGGCAGGAGTCTTGTATCCTGCCGTGGTGATGCTCTGTAATCTGTTTACGAAAAAACGGTAGTGCTTTGAAATGAGGAGCTCATGTGCCAAACCTCCCTCTGCTCCTGGCAGATCAGACGGATTGACGCATTGGCATTCAGCCCAGCAAGGACAGAGGCGAGCTGGCGAAGCATTTGCCAGAATCAGCGTGCATTTCGATATAAAAATAAAAGAAATCGGGAATGGATGAACCAGGTGTTTCAAAAGCGAGCTTCCGATCTTACTGGATCTGCTTTCTCTCCCTGTTAAAAAATCTGCATGAAAACAAAATTTTCAGATGTATAGACATTTCCTATGCCAGAAAAACGCAAGCGATACTGGATCCAATAACCAAGTATCGCTTGCGTTTCATTTGCATCATTCTATTTCGTCAGCAATCATTCCAGTTGCTTTTGGCGATCGCCTCTGTTGCCAAATTCAACATCCAGTTTTGGCAGACCAGAAAGTATCTTACTCTTCCGTCTCTTCTTCGACTGCGGATTCCTCTGCGGTTTCTTCCACATCCTCATCCAGGTCAAAAGCTTCCTCCAGATTCAGCTCTTCTGCTTCATTTGGCTCCTTCTCAAGAAGCTCTTCCATTTCCTCCGGGAACTCCTCCTTGGAAAGCTTTTCCTCCAAAGCAGCCTGAATCTCCATCTCTGTGTTAAGACGCACATTGCGGTAGCGTTTCATACCGGTTCCGGCAGGGATCAGCTTACCGATGATTACGTTCTCCTTCAGACCGATCAGGGGATCCACCTTACCCTTGATAGCAGCCTCTGTGAGGACCTTGGTGGTTTCCTGGAAGGAAGCGGCTGATAAGAAGGAATTGGTAGCCAGAGAAGCCTTTGTGATACCCAGCATGATCTGTTTTGCCTCTGCCGGCTTTTTGCCCTCTGCAATCATCTGTTCATTGATATCTTCCAATTCCAGAGCATCCACCAGTGTACCCGGAAGCAGATCCGTATCTCCGTTATCCTCAATGCGGACCTTCTTCAGCATCTGGCGCACCAGCACCTCGATGTGCTTATCGCTGATTTCCACACCCTGAAGGCGGTATACACGCTGTACCTCGCGAAGCATGTAATCCTGCACTGCGTTGACACCCTTGATCTTTAAGATATCATGGGGATTTACACTACCTTCTGTCAGCTCGTCACCGGCCTCCAGATAAGCGCCGTCCATTACCTTGATCCTGGATCCGTAGGGGATCAGATAGGTCTTGGCAACTCCGTTCTCCTCATCTGTCACCGTGATCTCACGCTTCTTCTTGGTATCCTTGATCTCCACCCGTCCCGGAATCTCTGTGATGATAGCAAGACCCTTGGGCTTTCTGGCCTCAAACAGCTCTTCCACACGGGGAAGACCCTGGGTGATATCGCCGCCGGCCACACCGCCGGTATGGAAAGTACGCATGGTCAGCTGAGTACCCGGCTCACCGATGGACTGAGCTGCAATAATACCAACCGTCTCTCCAACCTGCACGGCCTCACCGGTAGCCATGTTGGAACCGTAGCACTTCGCGCAGATACCGTTGTGTGACTTACAGGTAAGGATGGTACGAATCTTGATCTTCTTGAAGGATTCTCCATTCTCATCCACACCGTCCTGCATAATCTTGGCAGCACGCTTGGGTGTGATCATATGGTTTGCCTTCACGATCACTTCCCCGTTCTTATCATAAATGGTCTCGCAGGAGAAACGTCCTGTGATACGTTCCTGCAGGCTCTCAATCTCTTCTTTTCCGTCTGTAAACTCTTTTACATACATACCGGGGATCTCGTCTCTGCCCTCGGCACAGTCCACATCCCGAATAATCAGCTCCTGAGATACATCTACCATTCGTCTGGTCAGGTAACCGGAGTCCGCGGTACGAAGAGCCGTATCGGACAGACCTTTACGTGCTCCGTGAGCGGACATGAAGTACTCCAATACGTCCAGACCTTCACGGAAATTGGACTTGATGGGCAGCTCAATGGTGTGGCCGGTGGTATCTGCCATCAATCCACGCATACCTGCCAGCTGTTTGATCTGCTTATCAGAACCACGGGCGCCGGAGTCCGCCATCATAAAGATGTTGTTGTACTTATCCAGTCCTCCTAACAGCGCTTTGGTCAGCTTATCATCTGTCTCTTTCCAGGTCTCCACTACCTCTTTATAACGCTCTTCTTCTGTGATCAGACCGCGCTTGTAGTTTCTTGCGATCTTATCCACCGTATCCTGCGCCTCCTTGATCATCTGAGGCTTCTCTGGCGGCACGGTCATATCGGAAATAGATACAGTCATGGCCGCTCTGGTGGAATATTTGTAACCCATTGATTTAATATCATCCAAAACTTCAGCGGTCTTGGTGGCTCCATGGGTATTAATAACTTTTTCAAGGATCTGCTTTAAGCCCTTCTTGCCTACATGGAAGTCTACCTCCAGTTTCAGCTCATTGCCCAGAATACTCCGATCCACAAAGCCAAGATCCTGGGGCAGGATCTCATTAAACAGGAAACGGCCCAGAGTAGATTCCACGATAGCACTCTGAATCTCTCCCTCCGCATTTTTCCTGCTCATGCGGACTTTAATCTTGCTCTGCAGTGTAATGGCCTTATTTTCGTAAGCCAGAATGGCTTCATTTACATCCTTGTAGATACCGCCCTCTCCCTTTGCTCCCGGACGCTCCTGGGTCAGATAATAGATACCCAACACCATATCCTGGGAAGGAACTGCCACCGGGCCTCCGTCAGAAGGCTTCAGCAGGTTATTGGGAGATAACAGCAGGAACCGGCACTCTGCCTGGGCTTCCACAGAAAGGGGCAGATGCACAGCCATCTGGTCGCCGTCAAAGTCTGCGTTAAACGCCGTACATACCAGAGGATGCAGCTTGATAGCCTTACCTTCTACCAGAATGGGTTCAAATGCCTGAATACCCAGTCTGTGAAGAGTAGGAGCACGGTTTAACATTACCGGATGTTCTTTGATCACTTCCTCCAGCACATCCCAAACTTCCGGCTGGAGACGCTCCACCATCTTCTTGGCGTTTTTAATATTGTGAGAAGTTCCGTTGGCCACCAGCTCCTTCATAACAAAGGGCTTAAACAGCTCAATGGCCATCTCCTTCGGCAGACCGCACTGATAGATCTTCAGCTCCGGTCCTACCACGATAACGGAACGGCCGGAATAGTCTACACGCTTACCTAACAGGTTCTGACGGAAACGTCCGGACTTACCTTTCAGCATATCAGAAAGAGATTTCAGCGCCCGGTTGCCGGGACCAGTCACCGGACGGCCTCGGCGGCCGTTGTCAATCAGGGCATCCACGGCCTCCTGAAGCATTCTCTTTTCGTTTCTTACAATAATGTCAGGAGCTCCCAGCTCCAGCAGCCGTTTCAAACGGTTGTTCCGGTTGATGATCCGGCGGTACAGGTCATTTAAATCGGAGGTAGCAAAACGGCCTCCATCCAGCTGCACCATAGGACGAAGATCTGGCGGAATTACCGGGATGGCTGTCATTACCATCCACTCCGGACGGTTTCCGGACTCCCGGAAGGCCTCCACTACTTCCAGTCTCTTGATGATTCTGGCCTTTTTCTGTCCGGTGGCATCTTTTAATCCCCGGTTCAGCTCTGCGGATTCCTTTTCCAGGTCAATGGCTTCCAAAAGCTCCTTGATGGACTCAGCGCCCATACCTACCCGGAAGGTGTCTCCCCACTTTTCTCTGGCATCCTGATACTCCCGCTCTGTCAGCACCTGCTTGTAGGACAGGTCGCTGGTGCCTTTATCCAGCACAATGTAATTGGCAAAATAGAGCACCTTCTCCAGAGTTCTGGGAGACAGATCCAGAATCAGCCCCATTCTGGAAGGAATTCCCTTGAAGTACCAGATATGGGATACCGGAGCTGCCAGGTCGATATGTCCCATACGCTCACGGCGCACAGAAGCCTTTGTGACTTCCACGCCGCAGCGGTCGCAGACAACGCCTTTATAACGAATTTTTTTATATTTACCACAGTGACACTCCCAATCCTTGCTGGGACCAAAAATACGCTCACAGTACAGACCGTCTTTTTCCGGCTTCAGCGTCCTGTAGTTAATGGTTTCCGGCTTTTTTACCTCCCCGTGGGACCACTCTCTGATCTTTTCCGGAGATGCCAGGCCGATTTTAATTGCGTCAAACGTCATCGGCTGATACGTTTCATTGTTTGTAATTTCTGGCATGATGGTACTCCTTTCACTCTTCGTCAAAGCTTTCATCCAGGTCTATAAAATCATCCTCTTCGCTGGTCTCTTCTTCCACATCCACCAGTTCTTCTCCTGCGAACTCCTGCTGGCTGAAGCCGTGAGCGCCAAATGATTCGTTCTGATTGTATTTTCTGTCACCCTCGATCACTGAACGAAGATCCGTATCACCGTAATCAACAGTTTCCATAATCTCAACTTCTGTATTGTCTTCTCTCAAGACTCTCACATCCAGTCCAAGAGACTGCAGCTCCTTCAGCAATACTTTGAAGGACTCAGGAACTCCCGGTTCCGGAATGTTATCTCCCTTGATAATGGCCTCATAGGTCTTTACACGTCCAACCACATCATCGGATTTCACGGTCAGGATCTCCTGCAATGTGTAAGACGCACCGTAAGCCTCCAGAGCCCAAACCTCCATCTCTCCGAAACGCTGTCCGCCGAACTGAGCCTTACCGCCCAGAGGCTGCTGAGTAACCAGAGAGTAGGGGCCGGTAGAACGGGCATGAATCTTATCGTCTACCAGATGATGGAGCTTCAGATAATGCATGTGTCCGATGGTGGTAGGGCTGTCGAAGTATTCGCCGGTACGGCCATCCCGCAGCAGCACCTTACCGTCTCTGGAAATGGGCACGCCCTTCCAGAGTGCTCTGTGATCCCGGTTCTCATACAGATAATCCAGAACCTCCGGCAGCAGCTCATCTCCATGCTTTTCTTTAAATTCATCCCACTCCAGATTCACATAATCATTGGCCAGATCCAGAGTGTCCATAATATCATCCTCGTTCGCGCCGTCAAACACTGGAGTTGCCACGTTAAAGCCAAGAGCCTTGGCTGCCAGACTTAAATGGATCTCCAATACCTGTCCGATATTCATACGGGACGGCACGCCCAGAGGATTCAACACGATGTCCAGGGGACGTCCATTGGGCAGGAAGGGCATATCTTCCACCGGAAGCACACGGGAAACCACACCCTTATTACCGTGACGGCCTGCCATCTTATCACCCACAGAGATCTTTCTCTTCTGGGCAATGTAAATGCGCACAGACTGGTTTACTCCCGGAGGCAGTTCATCGCCGTTCTCTCTGGTAAAGATCTTGGCATCCACTACGATGCCGTACTCACCGTGGGGAACCTTCAGGGAGGTGTCTCTCACCTCTCTGGCCTTCTCACCAAAAATGGCTCTCAGCAGCCGCTCCTCAGCAGTCAGTTCCGTCTCTCCCTTGGGGGTTACCTTACCTACCAGGATATCTCCTGCACGAACCTCCGCGCCAATGCGGATGATTCCTCTCTCATCCAGATCCTTCAGGGCATCGTCTCCAACACCTGGAACGTCTCTGGTAATCTCCTCCGGTCCCAGCTTGGTATCCCGGGACTCTGCCTCATATTCTTCAATATGAATGGAGGTATATACATCATCCATAACCAGCTTTTCGCTTAACAGAACCGCATCCTCGTAGTTATAACCTTCCCAGGTCATAAATCCGATCAGGGGGTTCTTTCCAAGAGCGATCTCACCCATGGAGGTGGATGCTCCGTCTGCGATCACAGCGCCTGCCTCAACCCGTTCCCCCTTAGAGACGATGGGTCTCTGGTTATAACAGTTGCTCTGGTTACTTCTTACAAATTTTCTCAGACGATACTCATCCTTCGTGCCGTCCTCCGCCTTGATCACAATCCGCTTGGACTCTGCACATTCCACTACACCGGCCCGCTTTGCCACCACGCAGACACCGGAGTCCACAGCAGCTTTCACTTCCATACCGGTTCCCACTACCGGAGCTTCGGTGGTGAGAAGAGGCACTGCCTGACGTTGCATGTTGGATCCCATCAGAGCACGGTTGGCGTCATCGTTCTGCAGGAAGGGAATCAGCGCCGTAGCTACGGAGAATACCATCTTCGGGGACACGTCCATGTACTCAAAACGGGTTCTCTCATACTCCTGGGTCTCATCCTGATAACGGCCGGACACATTCTTATTGATAAAGTGTCCTTCCTCATCCAGAGGCGTATTCGCCTGAGCTACATGGTAATTATCTTCCTCATCTGCAGTCATATAAACCACATCTTCCGTAACTCTGGGATTCTGAGGATCGCTTCTGTCTACCACCCGGTAGGGGGCCTCCACAAATCCATATTCATTGATCCGGGCATAGCATGCCAGGGAGTTGATCAGTCCGATATTGGGACCCTCAGGCGTCTCAATAGGACACATTCTTCCATAATGGGAATAGTGAACGTCTCGCACCTCGAAACCGGCGCGGTCTCTGGAAAGACCGCCAGGGCCCAGGGCAGACAGACGGCGCTTATGGGTCAGCTCACCCAACGGGTTGTTCTGATCCATGAACTGGGACAGCTGGGAAGATCCGAAGAACTCCTTCACAGCAGCCGTCACCGGTTTGATATTAATGAGAGACTGGGGTGTGATTCCCTCCAGCTCCTGAGTGGTCATTCGCTCACGTACCACTCTCTCCAGTCTGGAGAGACCGATGCGGTACTGGTTCTGAAGCAGCTCTCCCACAGCACGGATCCGGCGGTTGCCCAGATGGTCAATGTCATCCTCATTGCCAAGGCCGTACTCCAGATGCATATTGTAGTTAATAGAAGCAATGATATCTTCCTTAGTAATATGTTTGGGAATCAGCTCATGTACCGACCTGCGGATAGCATCTTTGCGCTCCTCCTCATCGGTATATTCTTCCAGTATCTTTTTTAAAGCCGGGTAATATACTAATTCTGTAATTCCGAGATCCTTGGGATTGCATTCTACGTATTTGGTCAGATCCACCATCATACTGGAGAGCACTTTCACATTGCGCTCCTCTGTCTGGATCATCACATAGGGTACGCCTGCGTTCTGGATCTCATCTGCCAGCTCTCTGGTCACCTGAGTACCTGCCTCAGCCAGGATCTCTCCGGTATTCTCATCCACCACATCCTCTGCCAGGAACTGCCCGGTGATCCGATTTCTGAGAAGCAGCTTTTTGTTGAATTTATAACGGCCCACTTTTGCCAGATCGTATCTTCTGGCATCAAAGAACATGCTGGTGATCAGACTCTCTGCGCTCTCCACTGCCAGAGGCTCGCCGGGGCGAATCTTCTTATACAGCTCCAAAAGGCCGTCCTGATAGCTCTCTGCGGTATCCTTGGTAAGGCTGGCCAGAATCTTGGGCTCCTCCCCGAACAGTTCCAGGATTTCCGCATTGGTTCCAAAGCCCAGAGCCCGGATCAGCACCGTGATGGGCACCTTTCTGGTTCTATCTACACGAACATAGAAAACATCATTGGAGTCTGTCTCATATTCCAGCCATGCACCACGGTTGGGAATAACGGTACAGGAATAAAGTTCTTTACCTATCTTATCATGGGCGATTCCATAATAAATACCAGGAGAACGCACCAGCTGACTGACGATAACACGCTCAGCACCATTGATCACGAAGGTGCCGGTGTCTGTCATCAACGGCAGATCACCCATGAAAATATCATGCTCACTGATCTCATCATTCTCTTTATTATGGAGTCTTACCTTTACTTTCAACGGTGCCGCAAATGTAGCATCATGCTCTGCGCACTGCTCAATGGTGTACTTAGTGTCATTCACGCACAGTGTAAAATCCACGAATTCCAGACTGAGTTTTCCGCTGTAGTCCTCAATCGGGGAAATATCATCAAAGACCTCTTTGAGTCCCTCATCCAGAAACCACTGGTAGGAATCTTTCTGAACCTCAATGAGATTCGGCATCTCAAGAACTTCCTTCTGACGTGAATAACTCATACGAAAGCTTTTACCATTAGCAATGGGACGTATCCTGTTTTTCTCCATTGATGTTTCACCTCTGTTCTTTCTGCAAGTTTGTTCGAAACTTCGGAGTATGACCCGCCTGAATTAGGCAACACAAACACACTTCAGGGCGTACTACGCCCTGGGCATACTCCTGCACAATAGTGCAACCTACACTCTAGCACAATCCGGCACAGTTGTCAATCCTTTTTTTATACAAAAAAGAAGTCTGTCAGCAGACTTTTTCGACTGCAGCAGATCGCTTTGGCAATGTCTCTCCCGGCCGCAGCCATGCAATCCTGCCAAGCATTTTTGTTTTATTAGGAAGGAATTTCCTAAGGAAATAAAAAAACTGCCGAAAAAGATTCCGGCAGTTCTCCACTCTGGCCCGGGCCTTCGCCCGCAGCCATCCTTTGTCATTCTTATTTCAGAGTAACCTTTGCTCCCTCTGCTTCCAGTTTGGTCTTCATCTCTTCAGCCTCAGCCTTGGATGCGCCCTCTTTGATTACCTTCGGAGCGTTGTCAACTACTTCTTTAGCTTCCTTCAGGCCAAGTCCAGTAGCCTCACGAACTACTTTGATAACCTTAACCTTGTTCGGTCCGATCTCAGTCAGCTCTACATCGAACTCGTCCTTCTCCTCGGCTGCCTCAGCTGCGCCAGCACCTGCTGCTGCAACTACAACGCCTGCTGCTGCGGATACACCGAACTCTTCTTCACAAGCTTTTACTAATTCATTTAACTCTAATACGGATAACTCTTTGATAGCTTCGATAAACTCAGCGGTAGTTAATTTTGCCATTTTATTTTCCTCCATTTTTCTTTTTTGTTTTTGTAAATAATACGGTTTTGCCGTTTCTCAACGCCTGTCCCTGCCAGGCCTTTCAGCACTTATGCCTGCTTCTCTGCGATCTGATTAAGAACACGAGCCAGGTTGGTGATGGGTGACTGGATGCTTCCAAGCAATTTGCCAAGCAATTCTTCTCTTGACGGAACGGTTGCCAGAGCATTTACGCCCTTTTCATCGTAATAATTGCCTTCTACGATACCAGCGATCATCTTCAGAGTAGGAGCAGTTTTTGCATACTTTGCAATGATTCTTGCAGGAGCTGTAGCGTCATCTTTGGAAATAGCGATGGCGTTGGGGCCCTCCAGATGTTCACACAAGGGTTCACATTCGGTACCCTTGAATGCAAAGTTCATCATTGTGTTCTTGTATACCTTGTAAGTAATGCCAGCTTCTCTTAACTCTTTACGAAGAGCAGTGTCTGCCTCTACATTAATTCCGCAGTAAGTAACCAGAACCACTGACTGAGCATCTTTGATATTTGCAGAAATCTCATCTACTACTGGTTTCTTCAGTTCAACTTTTGCCATGAATGGTGCACCTCCTTATAGATTTTGTGTGCCGCCGTATGTTTCCGACTTTTATACCTTCAAAAGATCCCAGCGGAATCTTCCAAAATAGAGAAGTCTTCTCGCAGACTTTTCCGTCTGCGCTGGGCTGCCTCTGCCACATCCTTTCGATGCGCCGCAGAGCGATCCCTCAGAGCGTTTTTTATTTCACAGAAAAACGTTTTTCACAAAATAAAAAACCTCTCTGGAAGACAGAGAGGTACATTTCTTTTATCAGAAATCTTTACTCCTCGGCAGGCGTTTTCTCCTTATGCCTTTCGGCACCTGCTGTCTTCGGCAGTCATCTTTCATAAATTACCACAGGAATACGATTTTGTCAAGAACTTTTTCCAGTTTCTCCGGCAGCTGTTTCTCCGGCGCCTTTTTCATCCCTCAGCAGCTTTTCCATCTTCAGCAGCTTTCCAGTTCCTTCAGCAGCCGTTCATATACTTCTTCCAGCTTTTGGGGATCCTGGCAGTAAGTATGATTGTTTACGAATACTTCTCCCAGAAGTCTATCGTGAAGGGCTTCCTCGTTTTCTCTTAGCAGCCCCCACAAAGCGGCGTCCTCCGCTCCCCTCCGCTGGGCCTCCAGGCGCATTCCAATTTCAGGCCCCCCAGGTCCCGGATACACCAGAAAAGAATCGCCGCAGGGAAAATTTGTTCCGATACCTGTATCATTGGGACAGCTGGTTCCCCGGAAAGGATCCATTCCCTCCGGAAACTGATTAAACCCCCAGTGAAGAAAGCCTTGAATCCTGTTTTTGGCACACCCCCAGAACAGAAGACGTCCACGGATAAGAGGGAAATCTAAAAAACGATTCAGCCACCATCCTTCCGGGCTGCAGCATACATACGTCCAAACCTGCTCGCCCAGCCGGATCAGACGGTCGAATTCTTCTTTTCTGGCTTCATACCCGGCTGTCCCCGGCACCCAGACATCCACTCCTCCGTAAAAGCCTGCACTTTCCACCGCTTCAATCACAGAAACCCCCGGTAGATATTTGCGCAAAATGGAGGCCGCCAGATAATACTCGCGCCGCCTGGCTTCCAAATCTTCCGGCTTCTTGTAATGAATGTCAGGCTCATCATGGATATGAAAAAGCACTTGTTTCTCCCAACCATGGAATCTTAAATATTTTGCCAGGCTTTTTACCAGCTCTACGGTATGGGCATACCCTTCCAGGGTATCAAATTTCAGGCCTGTCTCTAAACTGCACACAAAGGAATCCGTATACATATTCGGTTCTCCGTTCTCCAGAAATCCCCGGTGCAGCAGAGTTCCAAGCTCCATTCTTTTCATTCCTGCATCAAAAAAACACTGAATCATGGGGGTGAGATATTCAAAGTCAAATTTCCAGGGAGATTTGGATACCACGCACCGGTCATCCAGTGTAATGAAAAAAATATTCTGGTGCATCCTGCGCATGGCCGCTCCATATTTTCCAAGCATCTCCAGAAACCCTTGCGTCCCCTCCTCCACCTGATGAAAACGACAGATGGCCTCTCTGGAAAACCAGTTTGTTACCCAAAAGGCATCTTCCGGAATCCTTACCTTATATACCTGAATTTCAAGAATACAGGTACAGTTCCCCTCCCAAAATACACCCTGAAGTCTGAGCCTGTGACAGCCAGGCTCCAGCTGCGGCAGCCCTTTCAGGCACAGATACACTGCGCACCGTCCCTCCTTTACCGGGATCTTTCCGTCCTGCCTGCGGCAAAGACAATCATACACCCGAAAGGGCGCCTTCTTCGAGGCATACTCCGGTTTTTCAGCACCGGTTTCCAGCACCATCGCCCCTCCCTGGCTGATTCCATCCCCGGTATTATACTCCACCGGTACCGGCTTCATCTCATACCACTCTGCCTCAAAACCATCTCCCTCCAGCGTCAGTTCCCCTTCTGTCCCCGCTGTCTGAAAAAGAAGCTGGATGCCAGGCATGCCGTTCAAAGGCATGGCCAGCCTGATCTGTTCCGGCACTTCCCCCAGTTCACTATCCGGATAAAGAAATTCCTCCCTGGCTGTAATTACTCCTCTGATCTCTTTTCTCTCCATAATTTTCTCCCTGTTCGCTGCTGCTTCTTCTGCCTTCACCGCTTCTCCCAGGATGCCTCCTCCATTCCGGTTTCACACCCTCCCAGGATACTGTCCGCCTTTCCGGTTTCACGCCCCAGCTCCACTCTCAGCTCTGCCTTTTCCGATTTTTTATCGTCTCAGACTGATCTGCTCCCCTCCGTTCTTTCGGGAGCGCTCTGCCGCCAGCGCCATCCGATGGCTCTCCAGAGAAGACTCCAAGTCCGTAATAGAAGGACTTTGTTTTCCCAGCATGACATAATCCGCAAACTGCTCCAACATTCTCAAATCACCCCCGCCATGTCCCCTGAAATCCCGGTTTTCTTTCTCCAGATCAATGATTCTGGTCTTTCCCCCAAATGGAGTATAGCGCAGCTTCTTTTCTGACATATAGCCCTCCAGTTCCCCCAAAGTTCCCATAATCTTGATATAACGGTCGCAGCGGGCGCTGAATGCACACATAGAAAACGTGACCGTGATCTCCCCCTCCATCTGGAGATTCACTACCTGGTGATCCACCACATCATTGTCACAGTGATACACGCATCTCCCGTAAGGCCCTTCCTGCAAAGCCTTTCTCACCCGCTCCTCCGTAGGATTCTGCACCACTGTATTCACCGGCCAGTCATCCGTATAACGAACCCCGGTCCTTTCATCTGTAATATAAATTTTTTCTGCATCGTAAGGACACTGCTCCTTGGCTCTGCAGCCTTCCAGACACCGGAAAGCTGCCCCTTCCGGGGCATACTCCTCCTTAAAATGGGACAGCATTCCAAAGGAGGAAACGCTTTGGCAGCCTCCGCCGCACAGCCACACAAACAGATCCATATCATGGCAGCACTTTGCCAGAATCATGGGACTGGTCTCCTCTTCCCTGCGCCAGTTTCCCCGCACAAAGGAATGCGCCTGATGAAAATATCCCACATCCTCTCTGGCTTGGATGGTCAAAATCCGTCCCAGCCGCCCCTGCCCTATCAGTTCTTTGATCTTCCCATAAAAGGGAGTATACCGAAGCACATGGCAGACGCATACCTTCCGGCCATACCTGCTGGCAGCCTGAAGAAGCCGCCTGCATTCCTGTTCACTGGCAGACACCGGCTTTTCCAAAAGCAGATCGTATCCTTTTTCCAGCGCAGCCACCGCATGGTTTACATGGTCCTGATCCTGACTGCAGATAAACAGAACGTCCGCCAGCTTCTCCTCTGCCAGCATCTGTTCCCCACTTGAAAAGCAAACCTCCTCCTTCAGTCCATACAGCCTTCTTGCCTCCGCCAGCCTCTCCGGTTTTAAATCTGCCGCTGCCACCAGCTCCATCTTCTCCGGAAATTCCTGGATGCCTTTGGCATACACATCCAATCCCCTGCTTCCAAGCCCCAAAATCGCAACCTTCATTTTTCTGTCCATGTCCCGATACTCCTTTTTCCTTATAGAGTTTTTTGCTTATAGAGGTTCGAGTGTCAAAATCCCTGGTCTGATCCTCTATAAGCTACAATAAGGTAGAGAATACCACGTTTTCTTCCTCCACACAATCCACTGCTTTTTCAAACTGAATGATCCCATGGTACTTCTCACCGTAGATGGGCGCTTCCATGGTACTGGATCCATAGCAATTTTCCTCCAGGGGCAGCTGCCCGGCATTGATAATCACATTTCTTCTCACCACTACATTTTTGCAGGAGGACAGAAACATGGCAAGCCTGGGACAGTCTATAAAAGAATTTTCTTCGATGAGAATATTTTCGAACACACTGGTTTCCGTGCGGCCGTCCGGCAGATACACCCCCATGTACAGTTCTGCCATCTGCCAGGCATTGAGATCGCAGTGGCGGATCACATTTTTTCTCAAGATCAAATTTTTTACCCCATGGCCCTCGCTCCATCTGGATTCGCAGCCCGTCTCGATCTGAATGGCAGCTCCCTGGATATTTTCAAACACATTGTGCTCCACCAGCCCGTTGGACCCCTGAAGAAGCACCCCTCTGGCTCTGTTATTGACAAAGCGGCAGTTCCTGATAATATAATTCTGAGTCTGGAAGCGTCTGTTCCAGAGGACCGTATCCAACGGAAGTTCCTCCGGCAGCTTATCCTTAAACGTCAGCACACAGCTTCTCTCCTCTGGCCGATATGTCACAGAAGTCACTTCCGAGCTGTATCCTAGGGCAGACAGGTCCGGATTGCGCAGCTCCACCGGATACCCCGGTTCAAAAAGCACCGCCTCTTTTGTCACACGAAGAGCCAGCAGTGTATGATCATCCAAGCGTTTGGCCCCCATGGAGGAATTGTCATGGATATTGATACAGTCATCCCCAGCAAAACCGAATTCACAGTCTTCGATAATAAAATTCCCCTGGGAATTACAAACATGAAGACAGTCTGTGGCTGTGGAGATATTCCGCACGCTTCCGGGGCGCACCGTCACTCTGCAGCCTTTAAAATGCAGTCCGCTGATATCCCCATTGCCCACAAAACCGCTGCCGGGAGCAGAGTAGATCGTCACTCCCTCCAGCGTTACATCCTTTGAATCTTCAATGGGCACCGTCAAAATATCATATTCGTAATGACGGAACCGGAAACAATCCCCTCTGTGAAAATGCTTTTTGGTAAATTCCGGATCAACGGTATAAAACCGGATCATTCGCTCTCCCGCCTGCTCCTGTCTGGGCAGAAAAATATTAGACAGCTCCCGCACCAGCTCCTGCATTTTTTCATCAGATCGTTCATCGCCGCTGGCCTTTACATGGTCATTACGGTAGGGACGAAATTCTATGCCTCCCCTGCATCCAGGCGTATACCTGGCAGGATCAAACGGTCCCACAATGGAAAATTTCATGTCAGCGGAAACCTTTTGGTATTCCGGAAAGGTACAGGTGAGAAAGCTGCCGTCCTCTGCCACCTGTGTGACCACTCCCACGCTTGCCAAAGGCGCCTTGTCCCAATTCCAGTCCAGCACCACATTTTTTACCAGGATCTGTCTGCTTCGTTTAATAGAAAGATAGGAACGCACCGTTTCAAAAATAAACTCGCTCCCCTGACCATCAAAAACAAAGTCCTCCATATCATCCAGCGCCAAATGAGCTGGCCCAAAACAGCTTCTGAAATGATACACGCCTTTTGGAATCACCAGTTTCTGAATGTGATGCTCTCTGCAGTAATCCAGCGCCCGGCAAAAAGCCGGAGCCGCATCCCCTTCCTGAGAAATGCCAAATGTCTCTCCATTCACTGTTTTTACCAGATCTTCCTTATTTTCCCAGGCTCCACTTGGCAGCCGGATCTCCATCTGCCCCAGTTTTACCTCCAGTTCCTTCCACACCTGTTCTCTTTGTTTCATATAAATATCCGCCTTTCTTTTTTATCCTTCTCCTATCCCTTCACGCCAGAAGAGACAATGCTCTGTTTCAGCTGTTTGGAAAACAAAATGGACAGCAGGATCACAGGAGTGATGGTAACCACTGCCAGCCCCATAAGGGCATTCTGCTTGGTTCCGGCATTGTTGGAGATATTGTACAGTGCCACATTTAATGTCCAGAGATTCTGATCCTCCGTAACCAGCCAGGCCCAGAAAAAATCATTCCAGTTTCCGATGAAGGTCTGAAGGGCAATCAGAGAAATAATGGGCTTTGACAGGGGCATACAGATCTTTTTATACAAATACCAGCTGCCTGCTCCGTCCAGAGACGCGGCTTCAAAATAACTTCCCGGAATCTGATCAAAAAATCCCTTGTAAAGATACACATAAAATCCATAGGGATAAAGGAAGGGCAGCAGCAAAGCAGCATAATTATTGTAGGCCCCCATCTGCCGGTACATAATCAGCTGAGGCAGCATAATGCTGGCAAAGGGCACCATCATACCGCCAAGGAAAAAGATCAGCACGAACTTTCCCGCTTTGGGAGACAACTGTCTGCTAATAACAAAGGCGCAGACAGAGCAAAGAATCACCTGGGCAATCATGGCAAATCCGATCACAATCACACTGTTGATCACAAAAGTCATAAACCCCCACTTGGCAATCCTTTCGCTGTTGGGATAAATGTACGCCGGCATTTGCAGGTAGTACTTAAAGCTCTCCAGATTCAGGGAGGCTTTCGCTTTATCCTTTGCAGCAGTCAGTTTTCCCACTGTCTCATATTTTTCCTTCAGCACGCTCTCTACCTGGTCATAAAACTGATCTCCAAGCCCCTCTTCCAGGGAACGAGAAAGACCTGCCGGATCAAATTCATACCCAATAGAATCGCAGGCCCTCAGATAACGGTCTCCATGAAGCAGCACTTCCTTTTTAATCGCTGTCATTTTATAAACTCCGTAATCCTGTTCCATCTGAAGTTTCATTTGGTGTGCTCTGGAGTAAAACACGGTCTTTCCATCCCTGGTTCCGTACACCTGTATCTCCATAATGGATTCCTTTGCCAGCTTAAAATTCACCCCGAACATGGCCAGCACATTATCCCGAAGCATAGCATCTTTCATCTGTTCCTGATTTTCAAATTCCATACCGGAGTAATCAAACACCAAAGACAGGCTGTTTGCTTTTCCCGGCAAAAGCTTCGGAGGAACCTCATAAATCTTTGCATTATCTTTCATAGAGCTGGACACTGCAAACAGCAGTGGATACAGCATCAGCGCAGCAAACAGAAGGGATACCACAACAGCCACGATACGCAGGCGCTGCTCTGATCCTCCATAGTGGATTTTCCCGCTGCTCTTTCCTTTTTTCATCGTTTTCCTCTCCCTTCTAATTCTTTTCTGCCTTCTCAAAATGCATCTGCAGCATCGTAAGCGCGGCAATCACCAGCAAAAGCACCACCGCAGCCGCAGAACCCCGTCCATAATTCAGATCGTCATTAAAAGCATTGTATATAAAAATGCCCTGGGTAGTAGAAGCTCCGCTGGGTCCTCCTGACGCATACATATAAGGGGCATCCAGCATCTGCATGGTGGTGATCACACTCATAATCAGCTGAATGAAGATCATAAAGGAGATATTAGGAAGAATAATATGGAAAATCCTCTTAAATCCCGTACATCCGTCCAAAGACGCCGACTCCATAATCTCCGTAGAAACCCCCTGTATCGCTGACAGATATAGAAGCACTGTCAATCCGCCCCCCAGTACTCCAGGAAATACGATACAGAATTTCACCAGATTAGGATCGCTCAGCCAGGCCTGAGGCTGTCCTCCGAAGAATTTCACGATCTGATTGGCCACACCATAATCCGGGTGCCAGATCCATTTCCAGATAATCACATTCACCGAGGTAGGGATCAAAGCCGGCAGGATGTACAGGGTTGTCAGACATTTTTGCATCCGCTTCAGTTCATTTAAGAACAATGCCTGAATCAAAGGGATAAAAAAGCACATGCAAAGCTGAAGTCCCAGAAAAATAAAGGTGTTTTTCCAGGAATCCCAGTAAAACTGCATTTTAAACATGCTGATGTAATTGGCAAATCCCACAAAACGTCCCGGAGGATTGATGGGATCATACTTGAAAAGTGAAATAAAAAAGGCACTGAAAATCGGGTAATATTTCAGCCATACCGTAAACACCATTGGCAGGAATAAAATACACCATGGAGTTACCTTTTTCCGAAACCGATAGTTTCCCAGTCTGGGAAAGGTTTTTTTCTTGCTGTCTGCTGTCTGCATCCTTGACACCTCCGCACTTTTTATCAGAATTCATTCTTTCGTATTTTTAGTATAAAAAGAATCCGTCCCTCTTAAAATGTGGGAAATACACTTCTTATTCACTTTTCTTAACCTTTTTTGTTCCACGCTTTGGCACCTTAAAATAAGTGACCTTTTCAGCCTTAAATAGTTAATTTTCTTTCATTTTCATACGCCAAAACTTCTGTTATGATAGAACTATCAAAAAAATTCCGGCTGGAACGATGGAAGCCGGAAAAGAAGGAGGAAAACTATGATGAAAAAACAAATCTGGGCAGCAGCCCTCTGCCTTTCTATGACAGCTTCCGCTCTGGCAGGAACGGGAAACATTGCGTTTGCAGAGGAAGAAAAAGAACCGGTAGAACTGACTCTGTGGGTCACCAGCCGTCAGGAGGATGACTGGAGACTTTCTTATGAAGAACAGTTTCTGGCTGAGCATCCCTGGATCACCCTGAACAAAGTGGTAAAAGAGGGAGACCCCGGCAATGAATTTTATCAGGGCGTTGCCTCCGGCACCGCTCCGGATCTTGTGAACTGCTCCTTCACCATGATGGACTCCTATATGACCTCCGGAATCCTGGAGCCGCTCAATCCCTATGTAGAAAACTGGGAGGAATGGGGAAACTTCACCAAAGAATATGTGGATATGTTCACCAAGGACGGCACGGTTTACGGTATCCCCAACACCGTTTCTCCCATGCTGTTCGGCTACAACAAAGCGCTTTTTGCTGAAGCTGGCCTTACCGAGGCTCCCAAGACCTGGGAAGAAGCTCTGGAGATGGCAAAGAAGCTAAACGATCCGGACAATCAGATTTCCGGCTACGCAACTCTGGCAGCAGAGTGGACGGAATGGTTCTTCCAGTATTACGTTTGGCAGGCAGGCGGCGATCTTACCAAAGAAAACGAGGACGGTACCGCCGAGCTTACCTTTACCGATCCGGCTGTAATTGAAGCCGCTAAATATTACCAGACCTTAAAGAGCGAGGGCGTTCTTCAAAGCGATCTCACCATGAAATTCGGCGATCTTACCATGAGCTTTGCTCTGGGAAAAATCGGCATGATGCCATTTGCCTCTGACTGGGTAACAGATGCCATTAACAACGGTATGGATCCCGATGATCTGGGACTGTGCCTGCCTCCCGCTGGTCCCTCCGGAGAGCAGACTACCGCCATTGCCGGCAGCTGCTATGTCATCAATGCGAAAGCAGATCAGGCTAAAAAGGATGCTGCCTGGGAATACATTGAATTCTTCAACAACAAGGCTTACTTTGCTTCCTACTTTGAAAATCTGGCTACCAAGGGTGCACTCAGCCCGGTAATCATCCCCAGAGATGATATGAGCGTAACCGATTTCTACGAATTCCCAGCAGATTACAACGAAGTACTGGAAGGTGCCAAGGCTGTAGGCCGCCTGGAATTCTACGGAAAGGCAGACTTTGGTTCCTATGTAGACCGGGCCGTTCAGAAGATCCTCACCGATCCCAATGCAGATCCGGAAACCGAATTTGCCCAGGCCCAGAAACTGTGTGAAGAGGAAGTGCTTCCTGACTTCAATGAAGCAAACAAGAAATAACCCGTTTCCGCTTATCTCACACCTGTAATACTCTTTTTCCAAAAAGGCTGGCCCGCTAGGCCAGTCTTTTTTGGAGCTGTTTTTTGCTGTAAAAAATGGTATACTTGAATTATAGGTTTCTGCCATTGGGAAGCAAAAAACTTTCCTACAGCAAAACAGAAGCGTATTTCCCCAATCTAAAAAACGGAGGTTCTTTATGAAGCTGCTTCTCAATATAAAAAACTTGATCCATGGATGGAATTCGTTTGTAAAACGGCAGCTTCGCCGGGTAGGAATCTTTAGCCGGCTGATCTGTTCCTTTCTCCTTCTGCTGGTAGCTGCCGCCCTGTTTCTTACCTTTTTCTTCTTTCAGCAGTACGCCGCAGAGATCGATCAGAATCTGGACCGTTATACTTCACTTCTGGTTCAGAATGTAAATCTGAAGATCCAGGACACGATGCAGGAATACGAAGATCTGGCTCTAGGTTTTTACGATGATTCCAGAGTTCTTGCCGCCATCGAAGAAAACACCCGTATTCTTCAGGCGCAGGAAAATGAACCGGAGGATTCTGCCCGTCTGAAACGGCTGGAAGAAAATACTTACCTCATCGAAAATAAGCTCTACACCATGCGGCACAATCAGAAATATATTGTAAATCTCCAGTTTGTCACACCCACCCGGCAGTATCACATGGTGGAACAAAACGGCTTCCAGAGAGGAGGAACCATCCGAAATCTGGAGCAATTTTATAACAGTGAATTTTATCTGCTCCCTCAGGAGAAAAAAGGATACCCGGTATGGATGGACAGCAGAGAGCAGAGCAGCATTTTCTACAAAAACGAACAGAACTTTTACGGTCTTGGAAATATTATCACGCTGGGTATCGGAGTCTATCAGCCAGTCACCCGTAACTTTCTCGGAGTGCTTCTGCTGAACATTGATCTGAACGTATTCTCCCAGGCCTTAAAAGACTATGACACTTATGAGGAGGGAAACACCTTCCTCATTGGCCAGGACGGGGTTTTAAGCTGGTCTTCTCCCACCATCCAGGCCCCCTCCTTCCCGCAGGATGCCAATTTGTACTCCCAAATGCTCTCCCACAACCAGGCTGTGATCCGCCCCTGTATTGACGGAGAGGACATCCTTCTCTCCTACGAACGCGTTCCAGGAACTCAGATCTTTTCCTGCTACATTGCCAGTCTGGATCTTCTCATGGCCAGGGCTTATCAGATTCGTCGGCTCTGCCTGATGGTGCTGGCCTGCATCGTCCTGGTATGCCTGCTTCTTTCCTGGTATGTGACTGCCAGCATTGCAGAACCGATCCGCAGGCTGATCCAGGTCATGCAAAAGACCGGAAAGGGGAAGTGGACTGCCCGCTATAAAAACAGCGGCCACGATGAGATCACCATATTGGGAGACTGCTTTAATGAAATGGCAGAAAATATCAGCCAGCTGATGGAACAGGTCTATCTGTCTGAAATTCAGCGCCAGCAGACACTGCTCTGCTGGAAAAATGCTCAGCTGGACGCCCTGCTGATGCAGATCAATCCCCATTTTCTCTACAATACCCTGGATATCATCCGCTGGGAAGCCATGTATGAAGCCAACGGAGAGAGCCGGGTAACCCAGATGATCGAAAAGTTCAGCCAGCTCTGCCGGATTGGAATGCGCACAGGCGGAAACACAATTCCTCTTCAGGAGAGCATCGAACACGCCTCTACCTATATGGAAGTGATCAATTTCCGGCACAGTACTAAAATCCAGCTGAACATCAACACTCAGGTAGACGCCCATGCCCTCTACATTCCGCAATTCATGCTCCAGCCCATCCTGGAAAATGCTGTTGTACACGCTTTCGACGGAGGCAGCAAAGGTTACTGCATCTCCATCTCCTCTGCCAAGAAAGGACAATTTCTTGAGATTCTGGTGGAAGATAACGGAAAGGGTATGGAACCAGAAGAATTATCCCGGCTTCGTTCTTCTCTTTCGCAGATGGAGACCGCTGACACCAGCATTGGACTGGTCAACGTCAATCAGCGCATCCGTCTCTTCTACGGAAATAATTATGGTATCCAGGTAGAAAGCCAGGCAGGTACAGGAACCCAGGTAAAAATCCTGCTGCCGCTTCGGCACTACTCAGAAAACATGGCCATTGCCAATACTGCAGGAGGTGTTCCCACGTTATGATGTATCAAGTATTAATTGTGGATGATGAAGAAATTGTCTGCCGGGGTCTGGCTCAATTTGTAAAATGGCAGGAACAGGGCTTCGAAGTTGCCGGAACCGCCCACAGTGCCGATGAGGCGTTGGCCCTGCTGAAGCGCCTTTCTGTCAATGTGATCTTTCTGGATATCCGAATGCCCGGAATGAGCGGTTTAGAGCTTTTAAAAATCCTCCATCAGCGCTATCCTGCCGTAAAGTGCGTGATCTTAAGCGGTCATTCAGACTTTTCCTACGCTCAGGAGGCCATCCGCTTCGGCGCTATCGATTATCTTACAAAGCCGGTAGTGCTGAAGGATGTGGAAGCTCTTCTCCAGCGCCTTTTTCAGGAATTTGAGAATCAACGGCGGGAAAGACAGATCCATACCAACCGGCTCGAAGCGCTCTTAATCTCCGCTGCAAAGGGATACGCCAGCGTGGATACTGTGAAATACAGACTCCCTCCGCTGGAACACTGGTACGGACTGTCCCTTGGTCTTTTAGACCACTCTCTTCAGGAAGACCAGATCGCTAAAAAGAAAGAACAGATGCGTTTTCAGATTTCTGCCCTGATTCCTTCCGCCCGGTTCCTGAATGATGAAGTTTTTTCCCTCTTCTGCATCATTCCCTGCAAAACCGCGGCAGAATTTGACTCCTTTCTCTCCATGCTGGAACAGTTCTGTACCGGGCTGCAGGAATGGGCCTGCGGCGCCAGCAAGGAAAAATGCGGCCACCAGCAGCTCCACGAAGGATGGACGGAAGCCGGCCGGGCGCTGCGATATCACAGAGCCGGTTCCAAGGAAGGAGTGATCCTCTACCAGAATATTGAACCGCTCTTTTCCCACAGCTCCCAGTCTATGCAGGATGCTCTGCCTGAACTATTGCGCTGCCTTACCAATCCGGATACCAGACGAAGAGCGCTCCCCTTTCTCCAGGAGACACTCACCACCGCTATGGGTTCCACCCTTACAGTCACTCAGTATCAATCTGCCTGCATCAGTTTTCTTATTGAATTAAACAGCTATCTGCAAAGCTTCCAGCTGCCGGGAACAGAGCTTCACAGAAGGTTAAATCAGACGCTCAGCCGCATCCTGCTCTGTCAGAATCATCCGTCCAGCGCCGACTGCATGATGGATTATCTGCGCTGGCTCATCGCTCTCCTGGATCAATCCGATGACCAGTCTATCAGCCGGGACGTGATTCGGGAAATCCAACTTTATATTCGATTAAACTTTGCGGAAAATATCAGCCTCAATTCTCTGGCAGAACAGTTTTTCCTGCATCCCAACTATTTAAGCAGGCTGTTTAAAGAAAAAACCGGGGAAAATTTTATTGAATATCTCACAGAAGTGCGAATGGAAAAGGTAAAAGAACTGCTGAAAAACTCTGACCGGAAGATCGTGGAAATCTGCGAAATGACAGGCTACGACAATCCCCGGTATTTCAGCAAGGTTTTTAAGCAGTACACAGGGATGACCCCAAAGGAATATCGGGAAGGGAATTAGTGTTTTGCAGCCCCACCCATACCGCTCTTCCCCCAAAGATCTCCTAAATTTGCCGTCCTTCCAAGAGTCCGGGCTTTCGTACCGCCAATGCCGCCCTCAGATCCAGATAAAAAAACCACGCCCAACAAACCCGCAGTCTCTCAGCCTCCTGGGCTTGAAAATACTGCCTGTTTCGTTGGGCGCAGTTTTTATCAGCTTAACTTAAGCCAATTTTGTCGTATTCAGCTTTACGCCAGGTCCCATGGTGGGGGCGATGGTCACGCTTCTTAAGTACTGTCCTTTTAAAGCGGCCGGTTTTGCTTTATTTATTGCTTCAATAAGCGTCTGGAAGTTGTCCGTTAACTGTTCTTCTGTGAAAGAAGCTTTTCCGATTGGCACGTGGATAATGTTGGTCTTGTCCAGTCTGTATTCAATCTTACCAGCTTTGATGTCGTTTACAGCCTTGGTAACATCCATGGTTACGGTACCTGCCTTGGGGTTGGGCATTAATCCCTTCGGTCCAAGGATACGGCCCAGACGTCCAACTACGCCCATCATATCCGGGGTAGCTACTACTACGTCAAAATCCAGCCATCCCTCGTTCTGAATCTTCGGTACCAGTTCCTCAGCGCCTACGTACTCAGCGCCTGCTGCCAGAGCCTCATCAGCCTTTGCATTCTTAGCGAATACCAGCACACGAACCTTTTTACCAGTTCCATGAGGAAGGACAACTGCGCCACGGATCTGCTGATCTGCATGACGTCCATCACAGCCAGTTCTGATATGAACTTCGATTGTCTCATCAAATTTTGCTACAGCAGCCTTTTTTGCCAGGCTGATCGCTTCATTTACATCATAGAGGGTAGCGCGGTCGATTGCCTTAGCTGCCTCTGTATATTTCTTACTTCTCTTCATATTAAATAACCTCCTGGTGGTATTTGCGGGAATAACCCTCCCACTTGCTCAATGCCTACTCTTCAACAGTGATACCCATGCTTCTTGCGGTACCAGCGATCATGCTCATAGCTGCCTCAACGCTGCTAGCGTTCAAATCCGGCATCTTCATCTCTGCGATCTCACGAACCTTGTCCTTGGAAATGGTAGCTACCTTGTTCTTGTTGGGAACACCAGAACCAGACTTTAAGTTACATGCCTTCTTCAGAAGAACTGCTGCAGGCGGAGTCTTGGTAATGAAGCTGAAGCTTCTGTCTGCATATACAGTGATCACTACCGGAATGATCAGATCGCCCTTATCTGCGGTTCTGGCATTAAACTCCTTGGTAAACTGTACGATATTTACACCGTGCTGACCCAGAGCCGGACCAACAGGCGGAGCCGGAGTAGCCTTGCCAGCAGGAATCTGTAATTTAATATAACCGGTTACTTTCTTTGCCATTTTAATGACCTCCTATGTGGTAATGTCGGGGGTTTCCCTCCCACGCTGCGGATGCTTCCGCAGGATTTGCTGTTACATTTTTCTGATTTCTGTGAAACTTATCTCTACCGGTGTTTCACGACCGAACAGTTCAACATTGATGGTGACACTCTGCTTGCTCTGGTTAATGGCTTGGATCACACCCACCGTGTCTTTCCAAACGCCGCCGATCACATTCACGGTATCGCCTTCCTGGAAATCCACTTCAATGTTCGCTGCCTGAATGCCAAGATTGAACATCTCTGTCTCCGTCAGCGGAACGGGTTTGGATCCCGGACCAACAAATCCGGTAACACCTCTGGTGTTTCTCACAACATACCAGGTATCATCGTTCATGATCATATTCAGGAGTACGTAGCCCGGAAACATTTTCTTCTGAACTGTCTTGCGAACACCGTTCTTTAATTCCACTACTTCCTGCAGAGGAACCCGAACCTCCAAAATCTGATCCTCCAGATGTCTGTTTTCAATTGTCTTTTCAATGTTGGCCTTTACCTTGTTCTCATACCCGGAATAGGTATGCACTACATACCAGCATGCTTCTGCCATACGATCACCCTTGTCCTTTATGAACTAGAAACTGAAGTTTACCAGGAAATCAATGCCATACTGAACGATAAAGTCCAGAAGTGCAATAATGATTCCGAGCGCAACAGAAACAACCACAACCGCAGTTGTCTGCTTTACAAGGTCTTGCTTATTCGGCCAGATGATCTTTCTGAATTCTGCCTTCAGACCATCAAACCAGCTTTTCTTGGGGGTAATTTCTGTTTTTCCCATTTGCTAACTCCTTTGCCCGAAATCTGATTACTTGGTCTCTTTGTGAGTTGTATGCCGCTTGCAGAAACGACAATACTTTTTGGTTTCCATTCTGTCCGGATGAGTTTTCTTATCCTTCGTCATGTTGTAGTTACGCTGTTTACATTCTGTACATGCCAATGTAATTCTAGTACGCACAACTTCCACCTCGCTCTCCTTAATTTTAGTTACGTCTCTGCGATCCGCTTAAAAACCGCAGATTTTAGGCATAAAAAAAAAGCCTGCTTCCATACGCCTGCCTAGTATAGCACAGCAGGCAATGGAAAGTCAAGCTTTTTGACAAAAAACACGGTTTGCCAATCCTTAGAATTTGTTCCGCTTTCTGTTACTGTCTCTGTTCCCTTTTAACAGGCTTCTTCATCGTCACCAGGAAAATAGCCGCTAAAAGTGCCACTGCAAAAATCATCCAAGGGATCTGAACGCCTCGTCCCTGGGGAGCAAAGAAATCCCAGTAACCCTTTAAGTACACCACCACTACGATAAGCGGCAAAATCCAGGTCATATAAAAACGCATGATATTGGATCCTGGAAACTTTAACCCCTCTCCTGTGTTGGCCTCTTTCAGGAATTTTCCCCACCCCCAGCCATTTTTCTTCACGCAGAACAGCACAAATACCATACTGCCCAGAGGAAGCAGATTGTAGGATACCAGGAAATCCTCCACATCCATCAAAGTGGTTCCCGGTCCCATTAACTGAATACCGCTTAACACGTTAAAGCCCAGAACAGCAGGAAGAGACAGCACAATGATCAGAACAAAGTTCACCAGCACCGCTTTCTTTCTCTCCCACCCCAGCATATCTATATAGAAGGAAATAATATTCTCAAACACTGCGATCACTGTGGTGAGCGCCGCAAAGGACATGAACACAAAGAAACAGGTCCCCCAGATTCTTCCTCCGGCCATGTTGTTAAACACATTGGGAAGGGTAATGAACAGAAGAGACGGACCGGCACCCGGTTCTACCCCAAAGGCAAAGCAGGCCGGAATAATGATAAAGCCTGCCATCAAAGCCACAAAAGTATCCAGCAGAATGATACTCACCGACTCTCCAGTAAGGCTTCTGTCCTTCTTGGTATAGCTTCCAAAAATAGCCATGGCTCCAATGCCAAGACTCAGGGTAAAAAACGCCTGAGACATGGCTGCATACACCGCAGTTCCCACGCCCCGTTCTGCCACCAGCTGAAAATCCGGTATCAGATAAAACCTAACTCCCTCCATAGCGCCCGGAAGAAACACCGAATGTACCGCCAACACCACCATCAGCACAATGAGAATGCTCATCATCACTTTGGTCACTTTCTCAATACCGTTCTTCAGCCCCAGCACGCACACCAGAAAGGAAATCACCACTGCAATCACCATCCACAGAGTCATGGTAGGAGCAGAACCCAGCATATTGTTAAAGGCCGCTTCCACGCCGGCCCCATCAAGTCCGGCCAATTCTCCCGCAGCAGTCCGGTAAACATAATACATCATCCACCCTGCCACCATGGTGTAAAACATCATCAGAAGATAGCATCCCAGAATACTGATCCATTTCAGATGATGCCACCTGGTTCCCTTTGGCTCCAGGGCTTCAAAGCCGGTTGCCATACTTTTTCCGCTTCCACGCCCAATGGCAAACTCCGTCACCATAATAGGCAATCCCATGATCACCAGAAAGACCAGGTAAATAGCTACAAAGGCTGCTCCCCCATACTGGCCACAGATATAGGGAAATTTCCAGACATTCCCGATACCGATGGCACATCCCGCAGACACCAGGATAAATCCCAGCCGGGAGCCGAATTTTTCTCTCTCTTTCATACATTCACTCCTCACCTTTCGCTTTTCTTTCGTTATTGCTGTGCGAAATCTTTAAAAGTATATCATATAATACCAGACAGATACAAGAACAATCAGCAAAACGGCAGAAGAACGTCACTGCAAGAACCGGTTTCCAGAATGAACATTGCTCTTTTACATAGGATTTCACTGTTTCTTTTAAAAGTTCCCTAAAATCTTCTTGACGCAGACTGTCCGGCCGTTGTACTGTTTAGATTAAGACGAAAAATAATCAGGATTATCCGTACAGGAGGACACAAACTATGTTGTTGGAATGCCAAAATCTCACAAAATCCTATTCTTCCAAAATTGCTGTAAACCGGCTGAATCTTACCCTGGAATCCGGCCGGGTCTATGCCCTCTTAGGCCCTAATGGAAGCGGAAAGACCACTTTCATGAAAATGGCGGCCGGTCTTGTAAAACCCACCGGCGGCAGCCTCCTCTATGAAGGCCATCCCATTGGGATTTATTCCAAGTCCCACATCGCCTATATGCCCACCGAAAGTTTTTTCTACTCCTACATGACAGGGACGGATGCAGGCAATTACTATCAGGATTTCTTTTCGGATTTTGATGTCCAAAAGTATTTCCGCCTTCTGGAAACTATGAATCTGGACCCTGCTCAGAAAGTAACAAAAATGTCCTCCGGTATGATGGCTAAATTAAAAATCGCTCTCACCCTATCCCGCAATGCAAGGCTGGTGATGCTGGATGAACCTTTAAACGGCATTGACATTGTGGCCAGAGACAAGATCGTGGCTACCATACTGGAATCCTTCTCGCCGGAAAAGACCTTTGTCCTCTCCAGCCATCTGGTGGATGAACTGGAAAAAATCATTGATCACGCCATCTTTATCAAGGATGGGGAACTGGTGATGGAAGGCCCGGCAGAGCAGCTGCGAAGAGAACAGGGCAAATCCATTGTTGCTCTGTACCGGGAAATTTATGCGGAGTAAGCCCTTACTCTGAAACTTGTTCCGAAACCTTTTTAAATCACGCTTCTATCTAGCCTTCCTAGATAACCGTAAGGCCGGATCCTTTTCAAAATTTATTTTTATCCATTCATATTTTACATTTTTAGGAGAACCATTATGTTAAAATTAATCAAATATGAGTTTCGCAAAAATCGTTCCATCCTGCTGGCCATCGCAGGGATTCTGGCACTGCTCCAAGGGTATTTTCTTTACAGTCTTTTTATGAAAAAAGATTCTTCCGACATAGCCGTTTCCTTAGTCCTGCTGCTCCTTCTGGCCTGGGCCTGCTTCTTTATGATCTTCATACTGGCCATCACCAACTACTCTCGGGAACTAAACTCCAAGAGCAGCTACCTGATCTTTATGACTCCTAATTCCAGCTATACCATTATCTTTTCCAAGATGCTCACCACTCTGCTCCAGGGAATCCTTCTGCTGGCGGCAGGCAGCTTTCTTGGATGGCTGGATATTACCCTGGGACATATGGTATACCCGGAGCTGGAAGATTTTTCCACGCTCTTTGAGCAATTTCTGCTCTCCGTAGGTATTCCTGTGCCGGAGCTGCTTCTGAATCTGCTCACAGGAGCCCTGGCTTTCCTGATCCTGTTTTTCGCCACCATCTCCACCATTTACCTGGCGGTCACCTTAAGCACCACCTTTCTGCAGAACAGCAAGCTGAAGCATGTAATCAGCGTGATTCTCTTTCTCGCCATCAACTGGATCTCCACCAAGATCATGAACCTGCTTCCAGTTCTGATAGAAAACCCGCAATCCATGACAGAAAGTTTATTTGCCATCCTTCCCATCATTTTGTTTAACCTGGCAGTGCTGGTGACCTGCACCTGGCTTTCCGGCTTTCTTCTTGAGAAAAAAGTATCCCTGTAGATCCTGGCTCCTCCATTTCCCGCATCTGCTCTTCTGTTGGCTGGTCGAAAAGGATCCTTGCCAAAGCCCAGTCTCTGATAAATAAGGGATGTTGGAAAATACAAATCCCGATGGATTTTCGGGTGATTTTTCTCCGAAAGCATGTTCGTTTTCAGAAAAAATCACCCGAAAGGATATCATCGGTGATAGTTCCACACATCCCTTTTGTTTCTTAATTAGAATTATCTTCCGTAGCCACTGGGCAATCCTGCGAACGCTTTGTTTTGATAGCACATTTTGATAACACAGCTTTCCTCGGAATGGTCCACCCCTGTGGCTGCGCATTCTTAATTTATTCCGCATCCTATATGCAACAATTTGTTGCTTTTTCTGTTTTTGTATTCACTTTGTTTCCACTAATTTATTAATAACAAATTATTGATATAATAACTCAAGTTTTTCAGGAGGTATATCAATAATGGAAAATGTTCTTCCACGCAAAATCCGCTGCTTAAGAAAACAGGCCGGTCTGACTCAGGAGGATGTGGCAAAGCGACTGGATATCCGGCGACAAACTTACTGCAACTACGAAAACGGCTCCCGCAGCCTTCCCATAGAAACCATCGTCTTACTATCCGATTACTTTCACGTATCTGTAGACTATCTGGTAAAAGAGGGCGTCCCTCTTTCCCCACCTCCCAGTCCAGGCAATGAGCAGGAGTCCCGGTTTCTCACCTCCTTTCGCGCGCTCTCTGAACAGGGACAGAAACAGGTACTCCAATTTATCCAATTTCAATTACAGCTCTCCTCCTTTCCAGGATAGCCTGTCTCATCTTATCGGATAAAATCAATCCCGTTCCTTTACTCTAAGAAAAGTATAATCCTTTTTGCAAACTGTGACATTGCATTTTCTTTTTTTCAACACCCCTTCTAATTTTTAAATTTTTATCACGCTATCATTTATAAATATGGTATACTGGCCAGACATAGCCAAAAGTTTTCTTCTCTAAACAGCAGTAAAAAAATTCGTTCTGCAGGCATCTCCGCTTGCGGCAGCTTGAGAACCCCTATCTTGCTAATTTTCTATCGGAAATGTAACCTGCCAGTTTCCTTTTATAGGATCGGCATGGCAGATCCAAAATTCTCCCCACACTTCATACTCACTTAACTCTCCTGGAGACACTTCAAAGACATATTCTTCATAGCTGTCCTTTCCGCTTTCATCCCAAAAAGCGGAATGATACTGGTAGTCGATCCTTTCTCCCTTCTGATTTTTCAGATAGAGCAAGCCATGATTATCCGTTTCAAGGACATCTTCAAATCGGATCTGTATATGCAGCCCATCCTCTTCCAGTCCATAGCCGGTCAGAGCAACCCCCTCTTCCAGGATAACTCCCCGCTCCTCATCCGGTTCCATAAATTTCAAGTCCTTCCATTTCTCAGGATCTGCCTCATCTCCGCTGAAGCCTCTGACATTTGGATTCTTCTTAAACTGGTCGATCACCGATACCTTTTTTAAATCTACTCCTTCCAGTTCTGAAACACTGTGCTTTTTTCCGCTTCGGATTTCCCGAACAGAAAAAGTAATCTTATCTCCCGGAATCAGCAGTTGATCCATCTGTTTAATTTCCAGCATAAAAATTGCGGCTTGGGCCTCCTCATCATATTCAATGAAAAAGCAGCCTCCGGTTTGATCATACGGCGTATGAATGCTGTAGCTGTCAAATAAATCTGTGGTCTCATCAATACGATTTCCCTCCGTATCCTGCACAGACACCAAAACCCCTGCCTTATCCCCCTTAACCTCCGCTCCTATAACCTGCATTTTAATTCCTTTATCTTCACAGGAAACATTGATCGGTTTTAATTTTTGAGCAATCTCCGGGGAAACTGCATATAGCAATTCGTATAAAATTCCGTTGTCTGCAGATGCTAAAACCGGAAAACCAACTCCGCAGAAGAGACAAAAACCTGCTGCCGCCCATCTCCTCCACTGACTCCGTTTTCCTGCTCTGCAGGTGTCTGCTTCCTCCAGGTAGGCCGGCTTAATCCCTGATATTCCATAATACAAATCCTCTTTTCTCATATCCCCGCTCTCCTTTCTATATCCACACCCCATTTTGTTCTAAAAACACTTTTAACTTTTTTCTTAATTTCATCATTCTCTGTGCCATCTGATTTTCCGTACACCACTCTTCTGCTGCCAATTTCTTCACAGATTCACCATAATAATATCGCTTCACAAAAAGTACCCGATCTTCTTTTTTCAAACTGCCTAACCAGCTGTTGATCAGCTCAGCCAGCTGATAATGATCAAACTTTTCCTCCAGGCTAAACGGTGAGGGAATGCACTCTTCCAGTTCATCAAAGATCACTTCCAGTCCTCTGTACCTTTTTTTCGCATGATTAACCCGGTACAGGCTGATGGCCTGATCTCTGACAAGCTTTCCAAGAAATGCCTTTAATGATACCGGAATAATCGGCGGAATCTTATTCCAAGACGCATTCCAAACATCATTCACACACTCTTCTGCATCCTCCCTAACTGAAAGGATATTTTGGGCAATGCGAAAGCAATATGCTCCGTATTTCTTTTGTATTTCTTCCAAACCTTTTTCATCTCTCTGAAGATACCATTTAATAATTTGTTCATCTTCCACCTGTCTTCTCCTTTCCAAAGACTCTGTAATTGTTTAAAATCTGCTCATCCCACTCATAAAATCCTCTGTGAATATTCTTTAAAAGCACGCCCATTCTTCAAAATCTGTACTGACTAAAATCAACGGTCTCCCAAAGATTATTCAAAATCTCTCAAATATTCCATCTTCATATCATTTTTCATTTCATCCAAAGTCTCATCGCTATGCAAAACCTCCCCGGCAAATTTAACACACCTCCAAATAATTATCCCATTAAATTTAACTGCTTACCTATCCAGCCGCAAATTTTTCAAAAATATTGCATTTTTCTGTTTTTTCAATACCCAAAATTGTTATAGCAACCTGAATATTTTAATCTATTTTCCCTTTCACTTTACAACTTTTTCTACGATACTTTTTTTGCGTTTGCACAAACTGATTATCTTAATCTATTTTCCCTTTCACATCACCTAAAAACAGCCGCTTCATCACCTATTCATAGCAGAAAGCACCCCATGCTCGTAATCCTAGTGCTTTTCAACTTCAGCATGCATTTAAAATTAGCATCAACAAACAAAGAGTCGCTCACTTTGACACCGGATGTCTATTGGCTTTTCTGCCTCATCCTCAATCCTCTTATGCCTAATATTTTTTTATCAACCACTTTAAAAATCCGTAAAATCTCAATAAGCCAAGCTCTGCAAATCCAAAACAGGATCTCACTTCCGACAGGGTCCTTAAACAACGCTAACAGGATGGCATCCGGCACGCAAAATAAATGTAACAGAACCAAAAAACAAAAGCGATCTGCCCCTGTTATCCTTTGCACACTGATTCCCATCTTACGATTTGCCTTGTGCACGGGTAGCATTCCTTCATAAATATATAAATACAAAAAAACAGTTTTTATTTGCAAAGTATAATATTGCTTTAGCAATCTTATAAATTGTTTATTTTTCCGTTCAAAATAGTTACACTAACGCCAACAGCAAGATTAAAGCACGCAAATCGAAAAATCCTTCCGTTTGAAAAAAGAAAGGAGACACCTATGACCGAAAAACGCAAACGACAGTACCAGAAGCTTTCTTTGAATGTCTCCTATTATCGAAAACTAAAAGGCATCTCTCAGCTGGAGCTGGCCGAGTCTGTAAATCTAAGCCGTACCCATATCAGCAATCTGGAAGCTCCCAATATGCCGGTTTCTATTTCCCTTGAAAAACTGATGGACATTGCTGATGTGCTTGACATCCCCATAAAAGATCTTTTTGACTTCCGATAGAGCTGGTACGAACCAAACGATAGAAGCGTACCTCTGCCTGCCTTCTATCATCAGAACTAATATCCAGGACACTGGAGCCTCTGATGACTGACCTGAAACGCTTATATGCAGCTCCAACGGAAGAGATCGCACTGGCTGAACTGAGCCGCTTTGATGAAAAATGGAGTGGGAAATACCCTAAGATCGCAAAATCGTGGGAAGCTAACTGGGCGAATCTTTCGACTTATTTCAAGTATCCAGAAGCAGTCCGCCACCTGATCTATACCACGAATGCCATCGAGAGATTTAATCGTCAGCTGCGGAAGGTCACAAAATCCAAAACGGTATTCCCTTCGGATGCGCGTCTCTTAAAAATGCTGTATCTGGCCATGACGGACATTACAAAAAATGGACTGGACACCGGCAGGGTTGGGGATAGATCTATTCGCAGCTGGAGATAGTTTTTGAAGAACGATTATCTGGATGATAAGCCGTTTCTGGCATGGCAGGGCTGGCTTAGCCAGCCCTGCTTGATATGTCCGGAAACTGCATTATTATACAAACAAGGGCAGAACCTCAAAAATCGGCTCTGCCCAATGTAACTAATGGCATATCTTATATCATTTTTTCAATTTACACAAAAATTGGAACCTGTTGACAAACTCACTTTTTTCCATATTATACTAAATAATACTTAAAATTTTCTTTTAAATCACCTCTGCTTCAATTCCCAGCACTCTAGCCATCTGCAACAACTTATAGGTCTGCTTTCCCTGGATAAGGATTGCATGATGAGAGGAAAGACTTTCCATCACCTTGTGACCGTTTCCATTTGTATAGCGAAGCAAGGCCCCATTTCTGCAATCCGACCCCGGATACTGTACATATTTTTCCAGCTCCGCTTCAATGATCGTGATCTTCTTCATATCCGGACGCAACTTAGCCATAGTAATGGGCCCAGGCTTCATCTCACAATCAATCGCAATCGCATTTTCATTCACAATTTCCAATGCCTTTGGCCGCATTACCCAGTGGGAACAAAAGCTCTGTGGTGCAAAACCAAAATATCCACAATGTACACCCAGCGCATGGTTATCGGGATCCGGAATATCTGGGAATTTTTGAATTTTTTCATGTTTTAAAGCCGCCATTCCAACCAGGAAAGGATAAATATTCGTCATCATCATCGGAGTCTTTAATGCCGCATACATAATATACTTGCTAATCAAGGTCACCGTATCCCCTTCGCAGGACCAAATCAGATGATCATACTCAAAAATCCAGTTCCAGGCAAGACAAGGCGTAGTTTTACTATGGAAAGATTCATTTAAACAGTTGCAGCCAACTCCCTTTACGTCCTTAATCGTCTGTATCAATTCCCGAATCGCCAAATACAATTTTACTGCCGGCAAAATTTGTTTTTCACAAATACCCTCACATGGAACCTTTCTTTCCTCCCATAAGCGCTTCGCTTCTTCATCCGAAAATTTCTCGGCCCGCTGATTTACTTCCTTCCAGCTTTTATAAAGTATCTGAATGCCAAAAGCCTTTTCAATCTCAGCAGTGCAGTCCGGATCCCACCAATAAAAACGTTTAAATAAATAAGCCTGCATTCCTTCTCCAGGATCATCCTGCAGCATCAAGAACTTCATTCCGCTTTTCATTTCCACCTTAGCGGCAATCGTTCTGAAGATCACCCTAGCCAGCTCCGTATTATACGGTGAAAAAACATTCAAATGAAGCTCGTCTCGTAGCCAAGCTACAATTTCCCAATCCCACATTTCTACGGTTCCAAATTCAGAGGTCAAAATGATAATAGGCAGTTTTATCTCTCTAAGCCGCTCCTTCTCCCGAAAAATCGCGCCAAATAATTGTGGGAAAATAATTGCCTGAGCATCTTTAGGAATTTCGGTTCCAAATTCCAACGGCTCCAAAAATTCAACATCCTCCCCATATAACTGAACAAGTTTATCCAATTGCTGTTGGTATTCCCCTACCTCTCTGTCGTTTCTCCCTGAAAAATAAAACGGCTGTAAAACTGCCTTCATAAAATCCCCTCCTTTTCTCACTTCATTCTAATTCCCTGTTTTACCTTTTCTACGATTTCCTCACTTGTCAGGCCATACTTCTTTAAAAGCTCCAAGGCATTTCCGGAATGCCCGAATGTGTCCCTTGTCCCGACCCTCAACACCGGAACCGGATAGTTTTCTCCCGTCACCTCTGCTACGGCACCGCCTAAACCACCCAAAACATTATGTTCCTCAGCGGTAATAATCACTCCCGTTTCCTTTGCAGCCGCCAATACCGCCTCCTTATCTAAAGGTTTAATGGTATGCATGTCTAAGAGACGTACATGAATTCCTTCTTCTTCCAAGCGCTTTGCTGCAATAACCGCTTCCTGCACCATATATCCGGTTGCGATAATGGTTGCATCTGATCCCTCCTGCATTTTATATGCCTTTCCGATCTCAAACTGATAATCCTCACGGTCTGTCACAGTATCTACAGCCAAACGCCCCAGTCGTAAGTAAACCGGCCCTTTATATTCTACGATTGCCTTTACTGCCGCCCTCGTCTCATTTCCATCTGCCGGACAAATCACAGTCATTCCCGGAATTACCCGCATCAACGCCAGATCTTCCAGACATTGGTGCGTCGCTCCATCTTCTCCTACCGTCAACCCAGCATGAGTACCTACCAATTTCACATTCAGCCCCGGATAAGCTACGCTGTTCCTAATCTGATCATAAGTACGCCCTGCGCAGAACATAGCAAAGGTATGTACAAAAGGCGTATATCCGGCAGTCGCAAGACCTGCAGCCATTCCTACCATATTCTCTTCTGCAATTCCCACATTAAAAAACCGTTCCGGATATTTTTCACCAAACATACATGACATAGTGCAGGTAGAAACATCTGCATCTAATGCCACAACTTTTTTATTTTCCCCTACTTCTGCCAGTGCTTCTCCATAAGCATGCCTTGTAGCAATCCTCTCATTCATCTCTGCACCTCCAATTCTTTCTGGGTTTTTCTTAATTCTTCAAAAGCTTTCACAAACTGTTCTTCATTGGGAGTCTTTCCATGCCATTGATGCTGCCCTTCCATAAAAGACACACCTTTTCCTTTTATTGTATTGGCAATAATCATCGAAGGTTTCTCACGACACGCTTTCGCGCAATCAATAGCCTGCGCAATTTCTACCACATTATGGCCATCTATAGACTGAACTTCAAACCCAAAGCTTTCAAATTTTGCTTTCAGGTCACCGGTATCCAGCACTTCTACTACTGTCCCATCTAATTGTACTTTATTAGAATCCAGAATTACTACCAAATTATCCAGCTTTCTGGCTGCCGCCACCATACAAGCCTCCCAAATCTGTCCCTCTGCAATCTCTCCATCTCCCAAAATTGCATACACTGTATAATCCTTTTTTGACAATTTACCTGCTGCTGCCATACCCACTGCTGCAGAAAGTCCCTGCCCCAAAGATCCAGTAGACATATCCACCCCTTCTACATGCTTCATCTCTGCATGACCGGAAAGCTCCCCTTCCAGTTTCCGAAAGGTTTTCAGCCTTTCCAATGGAAAATACCCCCGATAAGCCAGCGTAGGATACAGCGCTACAGTTGCATGACCTTTAGAAAGCACCAACCGATCCCTGTCTTCCCACCGGGGTTCTTCGGGACGAATATTCATTTTTTCAAAATACAAAACTGACATGATTTCAGATAGAGAAAATGCTCCCCCTATATGACCAGAATGAGCCTCCTTCACCATTTCAAGTCCAGTAATCCGAAGTTGATACGCAATTCTCTCTAACTCATTTTTCCTTGCTTTATCCATGCTCTCCTTCCATCCTTTCTTGTTTTATGCTTTGAACGCATTACTTTTTTCTCTTTTTTAAAATATCAATGGCAACAGCTGCAATAATTACAAGTCCTTTAATAATCATCTGAACATAAGAAGAAACATGCAACAAATTTAATCCATTGCTTAAAAAACCAATAATCAACGCACCAATTAAGGTTCCTCCTACAGTGCCGATGCCTCCGGTAAAGCTGGTGCCTCCTAAAACTGCTGCTGCAATAGCATCCGATTCATAAGCCTGCCCAGCTGCAGGCTGCCCTGAGTACATTCTGGATGCCAAAATAATACCGGCCAAAGCAGAAAGAACTCCCGAAATCATATACACCTGTATCATAATCTGTTTTACATGAATACCCGAAAACTCTGCCGCTGTCACATTTCCACCTATCGCATACATCCTCCGTCCAAACCTTGTATAATACAAAACAATAGAAATAATGACCATTACCAAAAGCACAATATAAATTGGAATAGGAATACCAAGCCAGTATCCGTTTCCTATCGCATTAAACACTTCGTTGTCACAGGAAACAGATCGTCCATCGGTAATCACATAAGCAACTCCACGGATTGCGCCCTGCATTGACAGGGTCACAATAAATGCTGGCATCCCCAATAAAGCTGTAATGCATCCATTCACAAGCCCAATAAAAGCCCCCAACAACAATGCCAACACAAAGGCTATAAACAGTGGAACACCATTATTTAGCATAATTACAATGGTTACACCGCTAGCAGCAACAACTGATCCTACCGTTAAATCTATACCACCGATAATCAACACAAACGTCATGCCAAATGCCAAAAGTGCATTTATACAGATCTGTCTCAAAACCTGAAGCATATTTTTGGCCGACAAAAAAGAATCTGTAAAAACAGAAAGAAACACTACTAAAGCCAGAAGTCCTATCAGAATTCCTATATTTCTCCGCACATAATCTATCACTGGATTGCGCAGTATTACATTTGATTTCTCTCTTTTCTCATTCATCTTTGTTCCTCCCTGATGCATACCACATAATGTCTTCTTGAGCCACAGTTCTGGTCTCTTCTTCTGTCAGCAAAGCCTTTACTTGACCTTCACACATAACAATAATTCTGGTACTAAGGTTAATAATTTCTTCCATTTCCGAAGAAATCAACATTACTGCGACTCCCGCTTTTGCCATGTCTACAATCAATTGATAGATCTCCGTTTTCGCCCCAATGTCAATTCCTCTCGTAGGCTCATCCAAAATCAGAATATCCGGCTTCGTTGCCAGCCATTTTGATACGACTACCTTCTGTTGATTTCCACCTGATAAGTAACGCACCAATTGATTGGCAGAAGCCATTTTAATAGAAAGCTCCTTGGCATATCGATCTACAATTTCATTTTCTTTTTTTCTATCCATAAAGCAAAAACGAATAAAACGCTCTAAGACAGAAATTGTCAAATTAAATTTGATCGAATTATCTAATACCAGTCCTTCCTCCTTTCGGCTCTCTGGCACATAACCGATTCCCTGTTCTATCGCATCTGCCGCATTACGAATTTTTACTTGTTTTCCTCCAACATAAATTTCTCCTGAAGCTAAAGAATCAATTCCAAAAATCGCTCTGGCAGTTTCTGAGCGTCCTGCCCCTACCAAACCGGCAAAACCTAAGATCTCACCTTTTCTCAAAGTAAAACTTACATTTTTCAATTTTTTATTAGTTAAATTTTTAACCTCCAAACATACCTCTCCTGGAGAAAGTTCTGTATCATTTTTCATATAAGTATTGAGATCCCGTCCTACCATCATCTCAATAATTTTTTTCTGATCTAATTCCGCCGCACTCTTCGTACCGATTAATTGACCATCTCTCAGCACAGTAATGGTATCAGATATCTGAAAAATTTCCTCCATGCGGTGGGAAATATAAACAATAGCGATCCCTGCCTCTTTTAATTTACGAATCTGCTCAAACAGCTGATCAATCTCCGTTTTGGTAAGTGATGAAGTAGGTTCATCCATAACAATTACTTTAGCTTTAGACAACAATGCCCTACATATTTCAATCATCTGCTGTTTTGCAATACTCAAATCTCCGACCTTACTACGTACATCTACATTTACTTTTAATTCATCAATAATCTCCTGAGCCTGACGGATCATCTCCTTATCATTTAGAAAACCCTTTATACCCCGATTCAACTCACTTCCCATAAAAATATTATCAAAAACTGTCATATTCTCCGCCAGACTGATTTCCTGATGGATAATACTAATACCATATTTTTTAGCATCTTCTACGTTATTAATCTCTACTTCCTGACTCTCTATCAAAATTTTTCCCGTATCTTTATCTTTCTGATAGATACCTCCCAATATCTTCATCAAAGTAGATTTGCCAGCCCCATTTTCACCCATAAGAGCTCGCACTTCGCCCAGTTTTATTCTAAAATCAATATGGTTGAGCACCTTGGCCCCAGGAAATGTTTTGTTTATGTCCAGCATTTCTAAATAATATCTGTCACCCATCCCAAACCTCCATTGATTCAGCGAGGCTGCCCACCGTGCAGACAGCCCCTTCTTTGAACCGTTCTATCAAAGCCCTGTTCTTATTCTGCGTTAGTAGAATCGACCAGTTCTACTGGAACTTTAATATCCTTTTCTACCTCTTCACCTGCAATTACCTTATAAGCAGTTTCTACAGCCTGAGAACCGATATCAATTGGATGCTGTGCAGCGCTTGCCAACATTTTTCCTTCTGCAATCGCTGCCTTTCCGTCATCAGAGCCGTCAACACCTACAATCTTTACCTGCTCTAACATACCGGCGCTCTCCACTGCTGCTACACAACCGAGAGCCGAGGGATCATTCAGAGCAAACATACCTGCCAAATCCGGATATGCCTGAAGAATATTTTCAGCTACCGGAAGAGCAGTATCTGTACCCGGCTGAATTTCCTGCTCTTCTACAATTTTGATATCCGGATACTCTGCAATAGCATCTTTAAATCCATTTGCACGATCCAAGCAAACTTCAGCCACATTATAGGTCAGCATTGCCACTTCACCTTTTTCTCCAATTGCCTTTGCCATTGCCTCACCTACTAACTGTCCTGCCATATAATTATCAGATGCTACTGTAGAAGCAATTTCAAAATTTACAGGCGAATTATAAGCGATCACCGGAATTCCTGCTTCTTCACAGGCATCAATAGCCGTCTTAATTGCATTGGAATCTACCGGGTCAATAAGCATAGCTTTTACACCCTGCTGAATCATATCATCAATGTCATTTAACTGTTTAGCAGCATCAAAGCCAGCATCTACTACAATTAGCTCATCTCCTTCTTTTACAGCCGATTCCATGCCATCTACAATATCCACATAAAATACATTAGATTGATCGGCTACAGAAACACCAATTTTAATTGCCTCTGCCTCTTCTGCCATCGCATAGTTTCCAAATGTCATTGTTCCAACTAATGCTGCCCCAACTACCATCATCCATTTTCTTCTCATTTTTTTACCCTCCTACTTATTTTTGTTTGTTGTTCTCAAAGAGATCCTTCTTTTTCCTTTTACGGAATTTTTACCAAGCAGTATAACCGCCGTCCACCAAATATGTTGATCCCGTTACAAAGCTAGAAGCATCAGATGCAAGATAAACTGCAATTCCCATGAGCTCATCCGGAACTCCGGAACGTCCCATAGGTGTCATAGAAAACCACCTCTCAATTGCCGGATCCTTTCTCTGATATCGATCTTCGCTCATTTCCGTTCTCATATATCCAGGACAAATTGCATTGACGCGAACGCCACGGCTTGCCCACTCGGTCGCCATTGATTTTGTCAGCATAATCAACCCGCCTTTAGATGCATTGTATGCACATTGATTTTGAGGGGTATTCACGATCATTCCCGACATGGAAGCAATATTTACAATACTTCCCTTTCCCTGCTCCAGCATTACTTTTCCTACTTCTCTTGATACAATAAAAGGACCGGTCAAGTTTACATCTATCACTTCTTTCCAGTCTTCAGTTGTCATCAATTCTGCGTCTGCGCCTCGCCAAGTTCCCGCATTATTGAAAAGAATGTCAATTTTTCCATACTTCTTTTTTACTTCCTCTACCATGCGTTTTACATCTTCTTCCACCCGCATATCACCTTTAATCACCGTACACTTCACGCCCTGTGCCTCTATCAGCTTCTGGGTTTCCAGTGCGGATTCTATCCTTCTGGCTGCAATCACAATATCAGCACCTGCCTGAGCCAAACCCATTGCCATAGATTTCCCCAAGCCCTGTCCTCCACCAGTGACAATAGCAACCCTTCCTTTTAAAGAAAACATTTCATTCACATTCATAATTCTTTCCTCCTTAATTAAACTCTATCTATTTTCTTACATATTTATTTGCACCAAACGATAAATTATAAAATAATCTCCATCTGATCTTCTTCCTCGTAAGTAACCACCGTACAATCATTTTTATAAATTCTCTCTGGAAGCACAATCAGTACATGAACTTTTTCCTCATTTATTGGAAATACACCCATATGCCACACACCAGTATTAATTTTCACCATCGTCCCTTTTGGAACAATAAAAGCTTCTGTCAATTTTGGTACCGGCTCCTTACTGGCTGGAGCTACATGCATAACAACATCGTCATCCAAAACCAGAATTCCTTCTCCCGTGGTATTATGGTATTCCGCTTCTTTTACAATCATTTTCTCCTGTTTGTCTATAACCAAAGAAGAAAACGCGATCGGCATGGTACCAGATACCGGAAGCAGAACCTTATCATTATAGAAATTCCCCAAAGAATGCCCTTTTGGACGCAAAATATCCGTAAACATTCCGTAAGATGCAAAATTTTCTGCTGTAATTTTCTTAGCTTGAATACTTCTCATATCCTGTCCTCCTGTTAATATTGTATTTATTTCATTGTTATCATAGTTCCCGTCTCTCCGCCTCTGTGCAAAAACTTTTCTAATACAAAAGACGCTGCTCCAATTGCCCCTGTGTAACTCTTAGTATTGGAAATTGCAATCTTTATTTCCCGTCCAATGTACTTCATCCTCCTCCGAATTAAGGACTGTTCGAACATTTCCATAAAAACCGGACATTCCCGACTAATCTTTCCTTCACAAATAATAAGATCAGGATCCATCAAATTCACTACCCCAGCCACTGCCATAGCCAAATAATCTGCTGCCCTCGATAAAATTTCCAACGCAATCCTATCACCGCCTGCAGCTGCTTCAAATACTATATTCAAGTCTACTTTTTCTACATTTCCATAAGCCAAATCAACGATTTGAGACTCATCTTTTCGTTCTACAACTTTTCTCCCCTCTGTCTCTATTGCTTTTCCAGATGCATACAATTCCAAACACCCAAAATTTCCACAGGAGCATCTAGCACCTTGTCGCTCTACAGCCATATGTCCTAACTGCCCGGAAGCTTCTGAACTTCCATAATAAAGTTTTCCATTCATAACCATAGCAGAACCAATTCCAGAAGCAAGATACAAACATAAAAAATTTTTAACTCCTTTCCCACTCCCAAAAAGCTTTTCTTCCATGGCCAAAGCCCTAGTACTGTCATCTACAAAAATTTCTCCATCAAAAAAACGCTGTAGATATTTTTTAATATTTATGTTTTGCCAATTTAATTCAGTCGAGTAAACGACAACCCCTCTCTTTGCGTCTACAATTCCCGGAACCCCAACACCAATCCCTAATATTTCTTTCTGCATTTCTTGATGCTTCTCCAGCAATGATTTTATCTCTATTACTATCCTTTTCAGAATTGTCTCTGCGGTATCCATAATCCGGTTGTCTTGTATTCTTCGTTCTATCACATGAAAGCCTAAATCCAAAAGCATAACTTCAATGTGATATTCATCAACATCCACACCTATTATATAATAAACATCCCAATTAAACTCTAACATCAAAGGAGGCTTTCCTCCACTAGAGACTCCCTTTCCAGTAATCCTTACTAAATTCCGTTCTCGAAATTCTTCAATGATTTTCAATACTGTAGGCTGAGAAAGCCCAGTAGTCCTAGCAATTTCTGCTCGAAAAACGCTCTCATTTTCCCATAAAATCCTTAATACATTTATTTTATTTGCCATATTGACAACATTTTTATCCACTTTGCCCATGGCACCTCTTTCCCTCTCTCTATCTTTTAATGCTCCTGTCTATTTCTCGCATTCTGGATCTCCTCAAAATGTCTGCCAACTTTCAAATACTGTTGATACAGCCGATCATACTTTGTAAACTGCTTTTGATTTGGCGTATAAGTTTTCATAAAACCAGCATCCATATGAGACTGAGCTTCTTCCAAATTTTCATATCCTCCGCAAGCGACCGCTGCATACATAGCGGCGCCTTGCGCGCAAGCCTGCGTCAAGTTTGATACCTTAATTGGCCGTTTTATCACATCCGCCAACATCTGCATTACCAATGGTGACTTTTGCGGAATACCTCCAACAGTAATAATTTCGTCAATTTCAACTCCTCTAGAAACAAGGGAATCAATGATTCTTCTGGAGCCAAATACTGCAGAAAGCAAAATCGACCGGAACAAATGCGGAACATCTGTTCCAAGTGTCAGACCATACATACCTCCTTTCACCGTCTCATTAATAATAGGATATCTTCTGCCATTAAACCAATCAATAACCGTTAAATCCTCATCATCTTCCAAATTCATGGCTTCTTCTGAAATACGGTCCAAAATATTATCATACATTTTTTTGATTATCTCCTGGCCCTGTTCCTTCTCCAGAAGCTTCTCTGTCAGCATATGTTCTGAAGGCCACATTAAAATCGAACGAAGCCAAGAACACAAGTCCCCGAAAGCAGCCTGGCTTGTCTCAATTCCAACATACCCCGGAAGAATAGAATCCTCTGCTTGGCCACAGGAATCATGAAGGTCTCTCCCCCTAAGGTACTCTCTTTTAGATACCAGCATATCTACTGTAGAAGTTCCAATCACTTTCACCAAAACATTCGGCCTTACTCCCGCTCCTACCGCACCTGCATGAGCATCTAAAGAGCTACCGCCTATAATTACTTTTCTATTTAATCCCAAACGTTCTGCCCACTCTTCCGTAATCACTCCCACGCAATGTGTTGAAACCTGAGGCCCTTCTCCATAATTTCTGGCCACTTTTGCTAAATACGGATCTACCGCCTCCAGACATTTGATCGAAGGCAACCCCCCAAAATCACTATGCCAGAGTGCTTTATGCCCTGCCGCGCAACTACACCTATACATGGTGTGAGGATTCGTATTCCCCGTAAGCACCGCCGGTATCCAATCGCAATGCTCCACCCAAGAATATGCTGCTTTTTTAACTTGATTATCTACCCTAGATCCATGAAGAATTTTAGCCCACCACCATTCAGATGCATAAGTTCCCTGGAATCTCAAATAATCTTCTCCTGCAAAGTCAGAAAAAACCTCATTAATTTCTTTTGCTTCTTCGATGGCCGTATGATCTTTCCAAAGATAAAACATAGCATTCGGATTTTCCGCAAACTCCGGAAGCAAAGCCAATGGTTCCGTTTTCGTCGACAGGGCAAGGAGTTGATCCGGTAGTATCGACTCCAATTCCTCGTACATACTCCCCAGCCTGTTTTCCCGCCATTTTAAGTGCCTCTTTAACACTTTTTTCAAATGCCTCCAAATAATCTAATGGATGTTGACGGAACATATTTTTAGAGGGATCGCAATACTTTTTTTTCATCCAACGCTCATACTCACAGGCAGCACTGCCCAATGTTGTTCCATCCGCCATATCCAATACCACTGTTCTTACTGAATCGCTTCCAAAATCTACCCCAATCACATAGTTTTTATTCATAGTTTTTAGACCTCTTTTATATTAACTCTTCTAATTAAGTTTTTTATTTTTTTAGTTATTTTTTATAATATAATCCTGTTTTTATGAGATTTTATAACAATAATAATATTTTAATTCCTTGTTTTATCATTTTAACTAATTTATTCTGCATATTTTATATTTTTTTATCAATAACTTTATTATCTATATTAATTAAGT
>ENA-ORTM01000537-ORTM01000537.1-human-gut-metagenome-genome-assembly--contig:-NODE-537-length-46614-cov-10.317747_pt1 | contig 46614 bp, 35 predicted proteins | sample MGYA00241909_ERZ509182 | MGnify/ENA primary metagenome ERZ509182 (study PRJEB26280, sample SAMEA2338855) | human gut metagenome | biome: human gut; feature: human-associated habitat; material: faeces...
GTGAGCCTTATTCATATTGGCCTGGATCTTAAAGACGAAGGCGGAGAAGTCCTCGTCAAAGGAGTCGATCACCTCATCTCCCGCCTTTCGGGGCAGGGGGGCGGTGGTCAACCGGAGGAACTCCTCCAGGAAGGGTTCCACACCGAAGTTGGTGAGGGCGGAGCCGAAGAACACAGGGGAGAGGGTGCCGTGGCGCACGGCCTCCAGATCAAACTCCCGGAGTTTCACTCCTTGATAGGCAACTTCCATAGGCGCAAGAAGCTCCAGTCCTTTCACAAGGGCCTGGGTATCCGGTCTCGCATGAGGTTCCACATATCCCGCCACTACGTCAATCCCATGCTTTTGTGCCTCATGGGCAGCCTTAAGCATGGCGTAGGTTTTTCCACATCCTGCCGCATACCCAAGAAAAATCTTTAATTTTCCTTGGGATTTTTTCTGTTTTTGCTCCTCCTCAAACTGAAGTCTGCGAAGAAGCTGCTGAGAATCTGGTCTTTTATATTCTTCCATACGCATCCTGCCCTGATTGTTCCTGCCCACCCTGGGGCTTCTTATATTTACATCCTGCCATCCTCTTGCTTCTCTGCTAAGATGCCCATGGCATCGGCAACAGCAAGATTACATTTTAATACATTGACCCTCTCCTCGCCAAAAATCCCCAGAACCTTATGCTCTGTATTTTCTTTCACAATCTCTGTCACTTCCTCCTCGGACAGGCCAGCGTTCTTTGCCACATAGGGGATCTGGATTTCTGCCGCTTTTGGCGTGATATGAGGATCCAGGCCGGAACCGGATGCAGTGAGCAGATCAGAAGGGATATCCCCTGGCTCAAGTCCCGGATGATCCTCCAAAAAAGCATCCAAATCCTTCTGAACCCGGTCCTTCAACGCTGGATTTGAGTTTCCATAGTTATAGCTTCCGGAGGAGACGCCTCCATACTCCCCGCTCTTTAATGCTTCCTCTGTATAATTATTATAATTCACCGAAGAGGGTCTTCCCTGAAAATAATAATCTTCCGTAAACTGCTGTCCGATCAGAACGGATCCCACGGCTTGCTCATGATCCACTGTAAGCTTTCCCTCTTTATCCATCAGGCTGCCATTGGCCTTTTCTTTCATTGTAAGCTGACTGACTCCCGTAAGAGCCAGCGGATAAACAAAAGAGCAGATAATCATCATTACCGCACAAAATATAAAAGCTTTTCCTGCCGTTTTCCAAAAGTTCTTCATAAAACGATTCCTCCTACATTCCTATGAGTGCCAGCAGCGGCGCTACCAGTAAATCAATAATCTTGATTCCCACAAAGGGGACAATCACACCGCCCACACCGAAAATACCCATATTCCTCAAAAGCAGCTTTTCTGCTTTCATCGGACGATATTTTACGCCTTTCATGGCAATGGGAATCAGACCCGGAATAATGATTGCATTAAAGATCAGGGCTGAAAGAATGGCGCTTGCCGGGGTTGCCAGATGCATAATATTTAAAATCTGCATCTGAGGCAGCACCATTGTAAACATAGCCGGAATAATGGCAAAATATTTTGCAATATCATTAGCAATGCTGAAGGTGGTAAGGGAACCTCTGGTAATCAAAAGCTGTTTGCCGATCTCCACCACTTCCAGAATCTTTGTGGGATCTGAATCCAGATCCACCATGTTGGCAGCTTCCTTTGCTGCCTGGGTACCGGAGTTCATTGCCAACCCCACATCTGCCTGTGCCAGAGCCGGAGCGTCATTAGTACCGTCTCCCGTCATAGCCACCAGCTTTCCTTCTGCCTGCTCCTTTTTAATTGCTGTAATCTTATCTTCCGGCTTACACTCTGCAATAAAACCGTCCACTCCTGCCTCTTTGGCAATGGTAGCCGCTGTCAGCGGATTGTCTCCGGTACACATAATGGTTTTGATTCCGATTTCCCGCAGTCTCGCAAAACGCTCTGACAGTCCCGGCTTTACTGTATCCTTCAGATAAATCACACCCAAAATCTTCTCATTTACGCAGACAACTAACGGTGTGCCTCCCAGATTGGAAATATTGGTTACGATTCCCTGGAGATCTTCCGGAATCCTTCCTCCCCGCTCCTTTGCAAAAGCTTGCATCGCATCAAAGGCACCTTTTCTTACCGCCGTGCCATCCTTCAAATCCACACCGCTCATCTTTGTCTGAGCGGTAAATTCCACAAACTCCATCTGATGGGCAATGCCTTCATCCAACACACACCCCATCTTTCTGCCTAGGTCTACGGTAGATTTGCCCTCAGGCGTAGTATCTTTCAGAGAACACATAACACAATAGTCGATCAGCTCTTCTTTTGTAACGCCGTTAACCGGATAGAATTCAGCAGCCAGACGGTTTCCGTAGGTAATCGTGCCGGTCTTGTCCAAAATCATAGTATCTACATCGCCGCAGGCCTCCACCGCCTTACCTGACATTGCAATCACATTGAATCTGGTGACACGGTCCATACCCGCAATACCAATGGCAGAGAGCAGACCGCCAATAGTGGTGGGGATCAGACATACCATCAGTGCAATCGCCCAGGAAATCGGAATATCCACGCCAAGATACGAAGCAAAGGGGTACAGGGTCACTACCACAATCAGAAAAATCAAAGTAAGCACAATCAGGAGGGTGTTCAGGGCAATCTCATTTGGCGTTTTCTGTCTGGAAGCGCCCTCTACCATGGAAATCATCTTGTCCAAAAAAGATTTTCCTGGCTCTGCCATAATTCTTATTTTCAGCCAGTCTGATACTACCGTGGTTCCGCCGGTTACAGAAGAAAAATCTCCGCCAGCCTCCCTGGTCACCGGCGCAGATTCTCCGGTAATGGCTGATTCATCCACAGAGGCAATTCCCTCTACCACTTCGCCGTCATTGGGAATTAATTCTCCGGTCTTTACAAGCACCAAATCTCCCTTTTTCAGTTCCGAAGCGTTCACCATCTCTTCTGTGCCATTGGGCAGAAGCCTTCTCGCCTTCGTATCCTGCTTTGTTTTCTTCAGGGAAGCGGCCTGAGCCTTCCCTCGTCCTTCTGCAACAGATTCTGCAAAATTGGCAAACAAAACGGTTACAAACAAGATCGCAGCTACTATTCCATTATAAACCCGATATTGCTCACTGCCGCCGAATAAAGTCGGCACAAAGGTCAGTACCAGGGTAATCAAGAAGCCAATCTCCACCACAAACATTACCGGATTCTTGATCATATAACGGGGATCCAATTTTTGAAAAGAACCGATTATGGACGATTTCAGAATATCTCTGGTAATAAATTTTGTCCTGTTATTTTTAGCCATCTTTTTCTCTCCTTTCACTGTACCCTACATCCAGATTGACAGATGCTCTGCAATCGGTCCCAGAGCCAATGCCGGGAAGAAGGTCAAAGCAGCGAAAATATAAACAATAAATACAAGAATGATCATAAAGGTCACATTATCTGTCCGCAGGGTTCCCACGGATTCATTCACTTTCTTTTTGGCCAGCATGGATCCTGCTATGGCAAGCTGGGCAATCATGGAAATATATCTTCCAAAGAACATTGCCAACCCTGCTGTAACATTCCAGAATACCGTATTGTCTGCCAGACCCTCAAAGCCGGAACCATTGTTTGCCGCAGAAGATGCATATTCATACAATACCTGAGTAAGTCCGTGATAGCCCGGATTCGTAATCCCTTCCAGGCCTGCCGGAATTGCCACGGCCAGTGCGGAAAATCCCAGAATTAGAAGGGGATGGATCAGGATGCAGACTGCAACCAGCTTCATCTCTTTTCCTTCTATTTTTTTATTCAAATACTCTGGAGTACGCCCTACCATAAGACCGCAGATAAACACAGCCAGGATCACATACATGATCATATTCATCAGGCCAACACCCTTGCCGCCGAAAACGCAGTTCAGCATCATATGCAGTAAGGGAACCAATCCTCCTAATGGTGTCAGAGTATCATGCATATTATTGACAGTACCCGTTGTAAAAGAAGTGGTTACGGTAGTAAACAATGCGGATTGCGGAACGCCAAAACGCACTTCCTTTCCTTCCATGCTGCCCAGGCTCTGGTCCACGCCCATCTCCTGTATCACAGGGTTGCCCGCTGACTCTGAATAGAAACAGATAGCAAGCCCAATCAGGAAAATAATAGACATAGCGCCAAAGATCACTGCACCCTGACGTCCAAAAATCAGTGCTTTCTTTCCCGTCTCCGGCAATGCCTGCACACGCATGGCAGCCTTTTCTGCTTTTTTAGCTTTCCGCTTATCGTGAAGCATATGCCCAAAGGTTACCACACAGGCGCCGGGCAAAATCATCATAGAAATCAATTCTATGATATTACTAATCACCGTTGGATTCTCAAATGGGGTGGTAGAGTTTGCGCCAAAAAATCCGCCGCCATTGGTTCCAAGATGTTTGATCGACTCCAGCGCCGCTACCGGTCCCACGGCAATATCCTGCAGTTTTCCTTCCAGCGTCTCAATGGTAAAATTCGCCTGCAAGGTCTGGGGTATTCCCTGGCTTACCAAAAGCAGACCAATCAAAAAAGATACCGGCACCAGAATTCTGGTGGTAATTCTCACCATATCCTCATAGAAGTTTCCGATTTTCTTGCCTGCCAGCCCCCGGCAAAAAGCCATACATGCCGCATAGCCGGTAGCTGCAGAAGTAAACATCATAAAAATAATGACACACATCTGCGAAGCATAGGAAAGTCCGCTTTCCCCTGAATAATGCTGCAGATTTGTATTGGTCATAAAACTGATGATGGTATTAAAAGACAGCGAAGCTTCCATATCAGAAATCCCATTGGGATTCAGGAACAAAAAATTCTGCAGTCTTAAAATCCCATAACCGCTAAATACCATCACTGCATTTACAAGAAGCAGCGTCACTGCATACTTCTTCCATCCCATGTCCTCGCCTTTTATTCCACAAATCTTATAGATCACTCGATCCACCGGGTCAAACACCCTGTCTGCAAACGTCTTTTGTTTTGCTGCAATATGATACATATAGTTTCCCATGGGAATGACCAGTATTACAAAAATCCCAAGCGTCAAAATAATCTGTAACATGTTTTCTCCTCCTACTTCGTCTCACCGGGTCCTTTACAATTTTTCCGGATTGATCAGAGCATACACCAGATAAATTCCAAGTCCCACAATGATAACGCCTAAAGCAATCTTGTCCATTTTTTCTATCCTCCTGCTATTTTTCTTTTGGTTTTATCTGCCGATCGCAAAACTCTGCAAATACTCTCATCAGACCAAAGCAAGCCAACAACACTCCAAGCATCAGCACATCCATCATACTTTCTTCCTCCTTGTCGGATCCTTTATCCATTTTTCACGGGTAATCATATCCCTGTTAGCCTAAATATGGTATAAATCCTTTTCTTCCGGATTAAAGATGCCGTAAAGATTAAAGCCATCCAAGCAGCATTGCAATGGGACAGGTAACTGCAATCGTAGTTGCAAACACACATACCAGTATCATCAGAGGCAGCCCTATAAAAGCAGCTAAAAAACCAAGCACACGATGATGCCATAAAAATTTTTCTGTATGGATCTCAAAATTATATTCCAGTTTTTTTATTGACTTTGCTATATTCATAAACCTTCACCTCATTTCTTTTTGCATCATAAGAGTACCTCCTGCAATATTAAATGGGTAAAAGCATATCTGGCTTTAAATTAAAATAGTATAAATCTCCCTTCCTGCAGCCAACCTCTTGCCCCCCTCATTCCTCCAGTCTGTCCCAATCCCCGGCTCACCCGACAAGGTTTGCGTACTTAGTGAGCAGCCCGCTTTATCGGTGCGATGACAAACGCAAATGATTGGTTTTCCATCTTTACTTTACTTTCCCCAAATGTTATTCTTAAGACGAACATTTGAAACAACTTGGTTTTATCTTACATTGTTCTTAAGGAGGAAGCTATGAAACTACAGATTGCAGTAGATATTGCGGACACAAACAGGATTCTGGAGATCGGCGCTCTGGTTCACGACATCGTGGATATCTATGAAGTGGGAACTCCGGTGATTATGAAGGAGGGAATGGTTCCGGTAAAGGCTCTGAAAGACCGATATCCGGATCTGACTGTGCTGGCAGACAGCAAGATTATGGACGGAGGCGCTCTGGAATGTGAGGATATCTGCAAAAATGGAGCGGATATTATCACTGTACTGGCGTTGGCCGACAATGCCACCATCGAAGAAGTGGTTCAGGTAGCCCACAAATACAACCGAAAAGTAATGGCTGACCTGATCTGTGTAAAAAACATCACAGAAAGAAGCCGGGAATTAATTGCAATGGGGGTAGATTACGTTGCCGTTCACACTGGCGTAGATATGCAAAAAAAGGGCCGTACACCCTTAAAAGATCTGCAGGAGCTGACAAAAGCCATTGCTCCGGGACAGGCCGCCGTAGCAGGGGGCGTAAATATGGAAACTGTTTCTTCCTATATAAAGGAGCAGCCCGGAATCGTGATCTCCGGTTCTGCCCTCTATCAGGCTCCTGATATCCGGAAAGCAGTTTTAGCGATGAAGGAGGCATTAAAATAATGGAAATCAAAAACATTTTACAGAATATTACCAGCGAATTAAGCGCCTGCTTTGCAGATCTGGAAGAAGATCAATTAAAAGAGCTGGAAAACCGCATCCAGCAGGCAAACAAAATATTTGTAGCGGGTGCCGGCAGGTCACTGATGATGATCCGTGGACTGGCCATGCGCCTGATGCACATGGGTTTCCAGTCCTATGTGGTGGGAGAAACCGTAACTCCTGCCATTGAACCAGGAGATCTTCTGATCATCGCCTCCGGCAGCGGCTCCACCGGAACTCTCACGGTGATCGCTGAAAAATGCAAAAAGATCGGCGCAAACCTGGCTTTGATCACCACCATGCCAGGTTCCCCCATAGGAAAACTGGCAGACTGCATTGTGGAGGTAAAGGCAGCCACTACGAAAAGCGATGCCAACACCAGAAAAACCTTTCAACCCGGAGCCAATACCTTTGAGCAAAGCGTACTCCTCATCGGCGACGCCATTTTCATTCACATGATCAGCAGGGTCAGTCTGGAAAAAAATAATGAGATTCTTATGAAAAAACATGCAAACCTGGAGTAGGAAGAAGGACAGCAGCCTATACAAAAAACTGCCGCAGCATACCGCTGTCGATATCCCTCTGGCTCTCCTCTTTCAAAACAAAACCGTCTTGATCGAACATACACCGGAAATCCGACAGGCTTCCTATGCTGCGGCAGTCGTTGTCTCTTTGTCTCTACTATTATCGTAATTCAGGCGGTGTGCTTATATGCGTATCTCCCTTGCCTGGCAGATCTCAAGGCACGCCTCCTCCACCAGGCACTCCAGGCCCAGCACATGAACCCCCTGCCCCTGGGCCTGACGCAGAGCCTCCCCGAACTCAGGATGGGTCTCATCATTGGGATAGACCATACGGACACCGGGAAGCTGAATTACAAAAGCCAGATAGCACTCATAGCCTTTCTCCAGCGCTGCCTCCAACTCCCGAATGTGCTTGACTCCCCGCTCCGTAGGAGCGTCTGGAAAATAGGCGATTCCTTCCTGCTCCAGGGTCACTCCCTTCACCTCCATCAGGCAGGGCTGGTTCTCTCTCTCAAAATAAAAATCAATCCTGGACTGGCCGAAGGTATACTCCGGCCTGATATTTTTTATTCCCTTAAAAAAACAGCCCTCTCCTGCGTTTTCTGTCTCCCTGTCTGCATCTCTTCCTCTAAATCCTGCCGTCCCCGATGCTGCATGCTGACATTTTTCCCAGGAGTCCTGCTGCTGCAAAAGCCATTCCCTGACTGCGATATTGGGTGCCTGGCTGTCCATATTTACAATCCCAAGTCCCAGCTTTTTGACAGCCACCAGATCATAGGCCGTCTTTCGCCCGGGATTCCTGGAATGCTCCAAATATACTTCTGTCCCAGGCAGCAAAAGCTCCTTACAGCGCCCGGTATTTTTCACATGCACCGTCTCCTCCCTGCCCCGGATCTCCACCCTGGCAATAAAGCGGTTCGGTCTGGATCGGAAGATGCCCTTCTCAATATGTTCGTACTTCATGTTTTGTTTTTTCTCCTATAGAATGGTACTGAATACCTTTTTGATCCGGTATATTTTTTATATTCTCGGTGAAACTAATCTGAGAAATGATTTTTATTTTTCTATAAAAAATGATAAGGAGAACGATCTCTTATGGAAAAACAATCAAAAACAGATCCCTATGACATTGACATTCAGGCCTGTTCCACCATGGACTGTACCGGTCTGATTCCTGCAAAACCTAAAACAGAAGAGGAACTGGAAAATTATGAGGAGCTTTATCCCTATTTGACGAAGGCTCAGTCACATTCTCCCAAGGTCACCAGTAAGAACCCTCTGTTTTTGGACAGCAAAAAAGCGGGTGATGGGAATCGAACCCACGTATCTAGCTTGGAAGGCTAGTGTTCTACCATTGAACTACACCCGCATTTCGCTGAAACGGTAATGTTGTTGTTACAGCAGTCGGGGTGACAGGATTCGAACCTGCGGCCTCCTGGTCCCAAACCAGGCGCTCTAGCCAAGCTGAGCCACACCCCGCTGTTTTTCTTTATTTATTTGTGCTTCGTTGTCCGACGCAAGACATATTATATGTTAAGCAACCCCAAATGTCAACACCTTTTTTCATTTTTTTTTGATTTTTTTTGAAAAAGTGATTTTTTATCCCTCAAAAAGTTCCTGAAACCCGCTAAACACAAGGCTTTGCGGGCTTTTCACTTTTTTCGAAAAAATCGTTTTTTTTGTTCGCAAAAAGGGGTTTTTTACTGATTTTTGAGATTTTTTGTAAAAAGATATTTTTTTTATACAATAAAAAAATCTTAACTTTTTTTATTTTTTCTTCTATTTTTTTACTGTCACGTATCTGCAAAAAGAGGTATTGCCGTTATCCGATCAACAATACCTCAAAAATATACAGTCAGATGAGTCAGGCGGATATTCGCAACCTCCGCAAGTAACTTACCTGATTCAGTTAAATAATTTTTCAGAGGTATCTGATCTCGACCTGAGGATCTTTTCCCTCTTCTATCTGCATAACTGCATAGCTTGGCCTGCGGCCTCTCTGACGCGGGTAGGTAAGACTGCCGGGATTAATTACCAGAATCCCATCCTCATTCTCGATCAAAGGCATGTGAGTATGACCATACATTGCAATCTTACATCCCTTAGCCTGCGCATTCTCAACAAGTTTATCATAATCCCGGGACACAAAATAGTGATGTCCATGTGTAACCAGTATCTTATGTCCCTCCAGGGTAACTTCTTCATCATAGGGAAGATCTGTAAAAAAGTCATTATTTCCTGCGACAATCGTACATGGGCACTCTGCCAGTGCCTCAATGAAAATCTCTCTGCCTTCCACATCACCACAGTGGATCAGATAATCAAAGGGAGCTTCTCTGAGCACTGTCTCTTCCAGATTCTCATCCTGTCCATGAGTATCGCTGACGATCAGTACCTTCATTTCAGTTCATCCTTTATGGCACGTAATGCTTTTCCCCTGTGGCTGATCTTATTTTTCTCTTTGCCGGAAAGCTCTGCAGAAGTACATCCATATTCCGGCAGGTAGAAGATCGGATCATAGCCGAAGCCGTTCTCTCCCTTCTCCTCATAGCCTATACGGCCTTCCATTGTTCCACGCACTGTTTTTACACTTCCATCTGGAAAAGCCGCTGCAACGGCGCATACGAACCTTGCAGTACGCTTCTCGTCTGGAACTCCGTTCAGTCTCTCTATCAGACTTGCATTTTTGATATGATATGAGGTATCTTCTCCCATATAACGGGCAGAATAAATGCCCGGCTCTTTATTCAGATAGTCAATCTCCAGACCGGAATCATCTGCCAGAGTGATCTCCCCTGTCAGTTCACAGATTGTCTTCGCCTTGATCACAGCATTTTCCTCAAAAGTAGAACCATTCTCTACAATATCTGCATGGATTCCCGCTTCTTTCATAGAAACAACCTCTACATCCATATCTGCAAGGATCTCGCGAATTTCTCTCATTTTATCCTGATTTCCGGTAGCAAAAATTATTTTTTTCATAATCCTTTGTATCCTCTTTTTATTTTGATTTTTCGCAATTACAGAAGCACTCAGCTACGGTTTTTCTTCGGTGGGCGCGGCCCAAGGAACTGATAGTAATAGGTCTTAAGCATACCATTATAGATCTTACGATTTTTATCTGCTTTTCGCCCGATATCGTTCTCCGCTTTCTCATAAGATGTGATCAGATACATGGACCACTTGTCAAGCCTTTCATAGCTTTCCCCGATTTCACGATAAAGCTGAGTTAAATTCTCTTTTTCTTCCAGTCGTTCCCCATAAGGAGGGTTTGTGATGATGAATCCATATGGTTTGGGATGGCGGAGATCTTTTACCGCTCTCTGCTGGAAATGGATCAGCTTGTCCACACCTGCCATTTTTGCATTAGCTCTGGCAGCCTTCAACGCCTCAGGATCAATGTCAAAGCCCTGGATATCTGTTTCAATATTAAGATTTATCCTGTCCTGTGCCTCTTCATTTGCATCATACCAGCATTTTCTCGGAACCAGATGCTTCCATTCCTCAGCAAGGAAGGAACGGTTCATGCCGGGTGCAATATCTGCTGCCATCATTGCTGCTTCAATAGGAAAGGTACCGCTTCCGCAGAAAGGATCTACCAGAATCCTGTCTTTATTCCATGGCGTAAGCATGATCAGAGCAGATGCCAGTGTTTCTGTGATCGGAGCTTTCACTGTCATTTTACGATATCCTCTTTTATGCAGAGATACCCCTGAGGTATCAATACCGATCGTGGCCACATCTTTCATAAATGCCACGCGGATAGGAAAGCTTGCCCCATCCTCTTCAAACCAGGACACCCCGTATACGCCCTTCAGACGCTCTACAATGGCTTTTTTCATAATGGACTGGATATCAGACGGGCTAAAGAGCTTACTCTTCACAGAATTGGCCTTGGCAACCCAGAATTTCCCATCCTTGGGAATATAATTTTCCCATGGCAGGGCTTTTGTCTTTTCAAAAAGCTCGTCAAAGGTTTCTGCCTTTACTTCTGCTACTTTCAGCAGGATTCTTTCTGTGGAACGCAGAAAGATATTGGCATCTGCGATTCCCTGTGCATCTGCCTCGAATGTTACTTTTCCATCCTCTACTTTGGTAATCTCATAGCCCAGATCAAGGATCTCACGTTTCAGCACAGCTTCCATACCGAAATGACATGGAGCGATCAGTTCAAATTTTTCCATTCTTTATCCTTTCTATATGTAGATGGGACTTCCCTATAATTCTATGCTCTTAACAATATTTCCCTCAAAATCCTTAATTGTAAACACACCGTCCTCAAAGATCGCATATGTAGGCGGGTTTCCTTCTTTTGGAATGGAAACAGAACCCGGGTTGAGAAGTACATAGCCTTCTTTCTGCTCTGCTTTCAGTACATGGGTATGTCCATGGATCAGAATATCTCCTTCCTGGATCGGAGGCAGATTATTTTCATTGTAAATATGCCCATGTGTGGCATAAAAGGTTCTTCCATCCAGGTTCAGAATACAGTAGTCTGCCATAACCGGAAACTGCAGGACCATCTGATCGACCTCAGCTTCACAATTCCCACGTACAGCATAAATTTCTTTCTTCATGTCATTAAGCATGGAAATGACCTGTTTGGGAGCATATTCTCTGGGAAGATCATTTCTCGGGCCATGATAGAGCAGATCGCCCAGCAGTACCAGGCGTTCTGCCTTTTCTTCTTTATAGGCATCCAGCATTTTTCTGCAGTAGTATGCAGAACCATGGACATCTGATGCAAACATATATTTCATAGTTTTGTGTCTCCTCTTTTATAGTGTGCCGACGAGTTGATTCTTGAAACAATCTTGCAGGATAAATTTTTTTATTTCAAGGCGGAGGAAGGAGGCGTAGCGGTGGCTACGGCGACCGACGACAACGCGGAAATAAGAAATTTAGACGCAAGATTGTTCGAGAAATCAACTTGTTGGCACAATAGGTATGCCGACAGATTGATTTCTGAAATAACCTGAAGATATACCGGTTCGTATTTTTTCTCTTACACCTTATCATGCTTATGGCGAAATTACAAGATTTCTTCCCCGATATGCTCCAAAACCGCCTATAACAGACCTGGTACAGTACCCAAGCTTTGCAAGCTGCCTTGCAAGCAGAAGGCTTGCCCCACCCCTGTCGCAGTACAGAACCAGTATTTTCCCTTTTGGAAAGGCTGTATATCCGTCTATTTCTCCATATGGCATGTTTACGGCTCCTTTTACATGACTGTGCATATAAGACTCTTTTTCTCTCAGATCTATGATCAACGTGTCCCTTCGGCCCACATAATAATCCAGCATTTTTGCAGAAATCGTTTCCACCGGAAACATGGCAGACTCCTTTTTGTTATATCATATGATATCAGGGACAGATGTGCCACTGCCTGACAAAAAACAGCCGACACATAAATTGGCTCACAGCAGATCAGGAGGGGCATTTCCCCCTCCTGATCCAATCAATATCTGTCTTCTTCTGAACTGTAAGACTGGGAAGTTTTATTTTTTGCTTTACTTCTACAATCTGTCTCGTTTTTGCTTTTCACACTGTTTTTTGCATTACCAGCATGGTTCATTTCATTACCATAGCTGTTCTTATCTGAAGTTCCTGTGTAATTTCTGCTGTTTTTACTCTCAGATTCATAGTTTTTTGCCATTATTATTTTCCTCCTGATGAGATTTATCTGCCCGGATCTCCTGATACTCTGCAAAATCCGGTTTTTTTCTTCCACACTTCATCGCTGAAAGTGCTTCACATTGACTATTATCCCAAAAACCGGTGGGAATATTCATCAAAATATGTTGCTTTTTTCACCAAGCTATATTATAATCATAGCTGTAAAAAGAATTTACCCTTCAAAAATTTTTTTTACATAAACCCCTTATTTAATTATTTATACTCCCCTTGAAAGTCCCGGCAGCTCCCCTGCCGGGGCTTTCTCTTTGTATTTATTCGGCTGCGAATCACTTGATAACAATTTCAGAAAAACTGCAAAAAACAGCATCGCCGGTCTCATGATCTGCGATGCTGCTCTGTTTTTTATATTCTTCTTTTCCTATTCATTTTCATATGCGCCGGCAAACAGTTTGTTTCTCAACATTTACCAGATTTCAGACTCTACTGCTGCTCTTTCAATAGAAAGACCTTTCATATAGCTGTCCATAAATGCATTGAATCCAGCCACACCTTCCGGTTTTGGATCCAGTGTGCTGCTTTCCTGATCTGCAAACACTTTATTATCAAGGAAGCTTTCCAGAGTCTCACCTTCTTCTTTATTTACCAGATAAGAAGCAAGAAGTGCGATTCCCCAGGCTCCGCCTTCACCTGCAGTAGCCATTACAGATACCGGTGCATTGACAGCATCTGCCAGAATCTGCTGTCCTACGCCTTTTGTCTTGAATAATCCTCCATGACCAAGAAGACGGTCTACTTTTACATTTTCTTTCTCAAACAGAAGGTTCAGACCTACCCTCATGGCTCCAAGGCATGTATACAGATTGGTTCTCATAAAGTTTGCAAGGTTAAATTTGCTTTCAGGAGAACGTACAAATAACGGGCGTCCTTCTTCAAAGCCTGTCATATGCTCGCCTGAGAAATAGCAGTAAGACAGAAGTCCGCCACAGTCCGGATCACCTTCAAGTGCTTTATTATAAAGAGTTCCAAACAGTTTATTCATATCCACTTCCATACCCATAGCCTCTGCAAACTCTTTAAATACATTTACCCAGGCATTCAGGTCAGAGGTACAGTTGTTGGAATGAGCCATAGCTACCAGATGTCCGGACGGAGTGGTAACCATGTCGATTTCTTTATACGGTCTGGAGAGTTCTTTTTCCAGAACGATCATGGCAAATACAGAAGTTCCTGCGGAAACATTACCCGTACGTACTGCTACACTGTTTGTGGCAACCATGCCTGTTCCTGCATCACCTTCCGGAGGGCACATCGGGATTCCGGCTTTCAGTTTTCCTGTTACGTCGAGAAGTTTCGCACCTTCTTCTGTAAGAACACCGGCATCTTCACCTGCAACAAGGGCTTTCGGCATAATATCGCGAAGTTTCCATGAGAATCCATAAGGAGCAACCAGTTCATCGAATTTATCAACCATCTCCTGGTTGTAATCTGCCTTTGTGGTATCAATCGGGAACATACCTGCTGCGTCACCGATACCGAGAACTCTATTTCCTGTCAGTTTCCAGTGGACATAAGCCTCCAGAGTTGTAATATAATCGATATCTTTTACATGTTCCTCGCCATTAAGAATTGCCTGGTACAGATGTGCGATACTCCATCTCTGAGGAATATTGTAATTAAACAGCTCCATCAGCTTTTCACTGGCTTCCCCTGTAATATTATTTCTCCATGTACGGAATGGTACAAGAAGTTCTCCCTCTTTGTTAAATGGCATATATCCATGCATCATGGCGCTGACGCCAAATGCACCTACAGATTCCAGTTCTATGTCATATTTTGCCTTCACATCCCTTGCCATATCCTGATAACAGTCCTGAATGCCTGTCCAGATATCATCAAGGCTATATGTCCAGACACCGTTTTCATAACGATTTTCCCATTCATGACCGCCAGATGCGATTGGCTGATTTTTATCATCTACAAGTACTGCTTTGATCCTGGTAGAACCAAATTCAATACCAAGCGCTGTTTTGTTAGCGAGAATCGCTGCTTTTGCTTCTGCTGCTCCCATTTTTATGTACCTCCCTGTTTCTCTGTTATTTATGATTACAGATCATTCGACAATCTATAATCATATATTGTTTGTACACCAATATTATTGCATTTCTTTTATTGTTTTACCATGGAAATTTTACGGTTTTAACATACTTTTTATTACTTTAAACTTCTCAGGGCTACCATCCCAGGCAGTTAATTTCAGCCTGATATGGCAGCCTCTGTATTAATTACAAAAATTATTATTTTCTGAATGCAAGTTCATTCCATCTCAGTTCATTCTTAAAATCACGAATATTTGTATCTTTATCAATGTAAACAGCTTCAATACCCATAGCTGCTGCCCAGTCACCCATCTGCTCTGCTGTCAGGTCATAGGAGAATGCTGTATGGTGGGCTCCGCCTGCAAGGATCCATGCTTCTGCACCTGTCTTAAGATTTGGCTGTGGTGTCCAGAATGCACTTCCTACAGGAAGCTTCGGCATCGGTTTCTCAACCTTCTTGCATTCCACATCGTTGATGATCAGACGGAAACGGTCTCCAAGATCGATCAGGGATGTTGCAATACCCGGGCCTGTCTTGCTTGTGAATACAAGTCTTGCAGGATCTTCTCTGTCACCCATGGAAAGCGGGCATACTTTAATGCCGATCTTACCATCTGCGACAGACGGGCATACCTCAAGCATATGAGACTGAAGGATTCCTTCTTTTCCAGGTACAAAGTTATATGTATAGTCTTCCATCATGGAAGTTCCTTTTGCATCTTTTACACCAGCTGTCATGATCTTCATCAGACGAACCATGGCAGCTGTCTTCCAGTCGCCTTCTGCACCGAATCCATAGCCTTTTTCCATAAGTCTCTGGATTGCAAGTCCGGGAAGCTGTTTAAGAGCACCCAGATCTCCAAAGTGTGTAACGATTGCCTGATAATTTTTCTCTTCCAGGAATTTCTCAAATCCGATCTCAATCTGAGCCTGAACTGCTACATGACGTTTAAATTCTTCCGGATCTCTTCCCTCAAGAAGAATATCATATTTGCTGTAGTATTCATCTACCAGCGCATCTACATCACCTTTAGCTACATCTTTTACATAATCAGCAATCTCATTTACAGGATAAGCATCAACTTCCCATCCGAATTTGATCTGTGCTTCTACTTTATCACCTTCTGTAACAGCTACGTTTCTCATGTTATCTGCTACACGACATACGCGGATATGGCTGCTCTCCATGATACCAACTGCTGTACGCATCCAGGAAGCAAGTCTTTCCTGAACATCTTTATCTGCCCAGTGTCCGACAATAACTTTTCTTTCGATTCCCATTCTTGTAACAATATGACCATATTCACGACCGCCATGAGCAGACTGGTTTTCATTCATAAAATCCATATCAATGGTATCATAAGGAATCTCCTCATTAAACTGTGTATGAAGATGGCAAAGCGGTTTTCTGTATTCTTTCAGACCAAGGATCCATGATTTTGCCGGTGAGAAAGTATGCATCCATGTGATAACACCTGCACAGTCCTCATCTGCATTTGCCTCATTAAATGTTTTACGAATCAGTTCGTTTGTGATCAGTGTTGGTTTCCATACTAATTCAAATGGAAGAACACCGCTCTTGTTTAATTCCTCAACAATGATTCTGGAATGCTCAGCAACTTTTCTTAAGCACTCATCTCCGTAAAGATCCTGTGAACCTGTACAAAACCAGAACTTATAGTTTCTTCCTGTTTTCATGATAAAATTCCTCCTGGATTTATTTTTTATTTATTTCATTTGTTTACAATATTTTTTTGCATGATCCCCGTATGATCAGTTCCGGATAAATCAGTCTTTCAACCTTACTTTCTTCTTCAGGAACTCCGTTGATCTTCTCAAGTATAAGCTCTGCTGCCATTTCTCCCAGCTTTTCCTGCGGATGAGCTATCGTTGTGATTCCGCTTCCTCGCTGAGCATACAGTGAATTGTCATAACCGGTAATGGAAATATCATCCGGTATCCTGACTCCCATTTTCTCCAGTTCTTCCATAACCTGAACAGCAATCTGATCATTGTAACAAACGATTCCATCCGGAAGCTGTCCGCTCTGTACCATTTCTTTTGCCATCAGTGCAGGTTTTACTTTCCTGTCCTCTGTATGAAACCAGACAACATCATCAGGATCATAGGCAATCCCTGACTCCTGTAAGGCCTTCACATATCCCTTGTGGCGCTCCAGTCCCTGCATATCGTCTGCCTTAAAGAAACCCTTGATCTTTTTATGTCCCAGTTCCAGCAGATATTTTGTTACAAGATAGCCTCCCTGTGCATCATCCATAAGAATATGAGGTTTATCCCTCATTTCTGAATAGATTCCCTGAATAAACACATACGGAATTTCAAATTTATCCAGATTCTGATAAAGATTTCTGTGTTTACAGATCATCTCACTTTTGCTTGGTTCAATGATCAGTCCATCAATATCTTTCTTCAGAAGTTCCTCCAGACATCTGGCCTCTTTCTGTCTGCTGTTTGCTGTGTTTTTCAGGATAATACTATAACCGCTTTCTGAAAGGACATTATCCATTCCCTGTATCAGTCTCGGAAAAATATAATCAGAAATATATGTGGTCACTACCGCAATATTCTTTGAATTCTTTATATGGCGCATATTCTCAGAGCAATAAGTACCTCTTCCATGAAATGCCTCTACATATCCGTCCTGCTCCAGGATTCCCAGTGCTTTACGAACTGTATGTCTGCTCAGGGAATATTTCTGTGAAAGCTCGTTTTCTGAAGGAAGCTTCTCTCCCGGTCGGATAGCTCCTGACATAATATCACTTCTGAGCTGTTCCATCAGTGAGAAATATTTCGGCTTTCCATTATCTGTCATGTCTTCTTCCCTCCTGTATTTAGGATACAACTTGTACGCACGTACGAACAAGTTGTTTTTTATGCATAAATTATACAAAATATCGGGAGATTTTTCATTAGTTTTTTCCAAAACACCTCGAGAGATAGTGATGTGTGAACAGTAACAGTTCATCCTTTACGAAAATTACCAATATCCGATTGATTTCAACATCACTTCGGCTCAGCTTTTTCTATACCATAACATTCATGGCAAATCCCATGTACCGCCATACGTATTTCTTTATCCAGACGTGAATTACAGGTGATCAGAGTCACCATTCTCTCCCTTTCATCAGGCTCTACTCCTGTGTCATACATGGAATTATTTTTCAATATAGATAATTGTCTCCTGTATGCAGGACTGGATAACTTGTATCCATATTCAAATGCCGGGCTTTTGGAAGATGCCTGTTCCACAGAAAAAATTTTGTACAGAAACTTTCTTTTTGGTGTTGTGATCTCAATTTCAGGACATTTTTTTAGAAATTCAGGCTGTTCATAACGGTTCAGATTTGCAAACATCATATTACCTTCTATATTATGCCCGTAAAGAATACTGTGGGAATCTGTAAAATTCTTTTTTATGTCATGTTCCAGAAAAATACATCCAAACAGATCTTCCTCTCCTCTGAAATTATGTTTCAGGTAATATTCATCATCTGCCGCCTGAACTACAGGATAAGAAATATCGGCTCCCGGGACAGTAATCCAGGCAACTGTCTGAGAGTTGATCTTTCTTAAATTTTCCCAGGAAATCCCGAAGGATTCCCTGATTTCATCTGTACAGTTTTTGTTTTTTGATTCAGAAGATCTTCTCTGTTTTTTCCTGCGTTTTTTTTCACTGTTTTTTGTACTGCTGTCTTCATCAGTTTTTTTGCCATCTGCCAATAATCCGGCACCTTCTCTGTTCTTCACCCCTGCCATTTGGGAAAGCTCTGCATATTCCTGCCTTGCTGCAAGATTCTGTTCATAACTTTTTATATAGAAGCCGGCACAATATATAAGAAGCCCAATTGCTGCTATGATCATACTTACTGCAAATGTTCTGAGTTTTTTCATTTCCGCGGCATACCCTTTATATTTCTTTTCCCGGAAACAGTTCTTCTGTAGATCACCACACCTCCTGTCAGCAGTCCCATTCCGATAAGTCCAAGAACAGCCATCATTTTAAACGGTCTGACATCTCCTGTTTTAGAACTTCCTGCCATGGAACCACCCTGATAGCTTCCGTATCCACCCGAATTTCCGTAACTGCTGCCTCCGTTTCCGGAAGTTGTGCCTCCATTATTTCCACCATTGTAAGATGCCAACGGTGCTTTCGTCGGTACAGGAGTCATTTTCGGGCAGGTTCCCGGTACAGATGGTGTTGGTGTGGCTTTTGGCTGCTCCGTCGGTTTCGGTACTTCTGTAGGTTTTGGTGTCTCTGTCGGCTTTGGTGTTTCTGTTGGTTTCGGTGTTGCAGACGGTGTTGGTGTGGCAGTGGGTTCTGCTTTTGTTTTCACATATACCTCCTGCTGCGCCGCAATTTCCGGTGAAATATCTCCTCTTGCTTTCGCTGTGTTTACAATTTTTTCAGGCTCTGTGCTTTCTGTTTTAAATACCACTTCATAGCAGACTTCAATTTTATCCATATCTGACAACGATGCTCCTGTCTGAATTACAAATCCTGTATCATCTGCCTCTATTTTGGCATCTTTCAGCTCTATGCCGTTTTTCTTCACAAAAATGCTGTCTTTTACAATAGAAGCCCCTTGGGTTTCCAGTTTATCTTCGATAACAATATTCTGATCTGTGACATCCTCACGCAGTTGTCTTACTGTCAGTTTATAGTATCCTTTCTCACCGGACGCATACTCTTTCTTATCTGATTCCTTCACAATTTCCAGAATCGGACTGTGTACCTCTGTCTCTGTTTCCCCGGTTGCAGGTATCTTTTCACTGCTGTCTGCAACTGCAGTATTGTGCACTTTCTGTCCTGCCAGGGCTGCATCAATCACCGCTGCCTGATATTCCACGATCATACTTTTCTGTTCCTGACAGTCCAGAGGATTATACATTACCTGCTCAAAAAGACCGCCTTTATCATTATCGCAGATACTATATCTGCTATCCCTGACCAGTGTCCTGCCTGTTGACATCAGGAAAGTATTATCATCATTGATCTGTACATCAGCATCTGCCACATTTCCTTTCTCATCCATCAGAATCACCGAATCCTTCAGAAGACGTACTCCCTGAGTATCGATCACATCCTGCAAAGTAACATTACGCGCCACACATCCGGTCTGCTCCTGTGTCAGGACAATGCGGTATGTAATAATATCACCATATTTGTAAAATGGTTTGTCCGTCGTCTTCTCTACTTTAAGAACAGGTGAGTTCACCCAGATTTTTGAGGAGTCCTTTACTTTCTGTGCATTATCTGCATACGCCTGTGCTGTATTTACAATCTCCATCCCATTTACGCTTTCCTGCGCAGTACAGCGGAAATTAACAGTCACAGGTGTCTGATACGGAAGATCTGAAATCGTCACGATCCATCCGGTTCCCTGACGTGTAACCTGACAGCTGACCGGTTTTTCCACTGTTTCTTTATAATTTTCCGGATTCAGCTGATTTCCTGCATCATCAGTTCCTGCCACCGGATTCTGAATAACAGCCGGAACACCGCTTACAGTAACAGCATCTTCAGCTCCGTCCAGAGCCAGCCCTTCAGGAAGGGAAAGATCACTGATCACAAGATTTCTTGCGATAGATCCCTTCTGAAGATTATTAACCGTAACCTGATAATTCACCTGTTCTCCTACCCGAAATTCATTTTCCGCACGTCCGTCCCCGGCTGCCAGATATGGATTCTGAAAACTTTTCTCAATAGAAAGAACTGCTGTATTTACATACACTTCTGCGTCATCCTGTGAAACAGGGGCATTCTGCGCCTGCACATTGGCAACATTAATGCTTTCCATTCCATTTGCCGCTTCCGTAACTGTGCAAAGGAAAGAAAGCATAACCGGAGTATTTGCCGGAAGATCTGAAATGTTCAGTCTCCATCCGCTTCCCTCCTGAAGAAATTCATAATTCACTGGTTTCTCTGATGTCTCATTATAAAATTCCGGATTGAGCTGGTTCAAAACATCTTTGGTCCCTGCTGTCAGCTGCGTAATATTCTGTGGGATTCCGCTTACCGATACATCCTCTGCCGATGAAAGTGCAAGTCCTGCCGGCATACCGGTATCCCAGACAGTTACGTTCCGGGCCACTGTACCTGCTTTTTTATTCTCCACCACCACATTGTACTGTACCTGTTCTCCGACCTGCCATTCATAATGATCTGCAGATTTCTCAATCCAGAATTCTCCTGAATTTACATATACTTCTGCATCATCAGATCTCTCATCTGTATTAGCAGCTTTTACAGTTGCTGCATTTACGCTTTCGTGTCCATTTGCCTCTTCCTGTGCGATACAATGGAAAATAATCGTTACAGGCTGACTGTATGGCACATAAGAACAATAAAAGGAAAATCCGTTCTCATCTGCATTCAACTGAGAATCCACAGGTCTCGCTTCATATGCCTGTCCTGTTTTCTTATCCGGTACGGGATAGTTTACCTGTTGCTGAACTCCCAGTACTTCCATGCTCTGTGCACCACCTGCCAGAACCAGTCCCTGCGGCAGACCAATATCAGTAATAGTTACATCTTTTGCAATTGTTCCTGCCGTTACATTATTCACCACGATCCGGTAAGCTACCTGCTCTCCTGCCTGCCATTCATATTTGTCTGCTGTTTTATCAATTTCAAGCTGTGGACTGTTCGGCCATACTTCTGCCATATCCTTTCTGGATTCCTGTTCTCCTGTCTCAGGATTGATCAGATTATCCGCTGTTGCAGTCACAATATTTTCCCATTCCTGTCCATTGGAATCCGCAGATGCCTGACATTTAAAACGGATTGTGATCGTCTCCCCATACTTCAGGGACGGACACTCTGCTTTCCATCCATTTTCTCCCTGTCCGGTAAGCGTACAGTTCTCACCTCCCTGACTTGTCTCTACAGCATACTGCCCTTCCAGAAGCTGCAGACATGATGGAAGCTCGTCTGTAATAACAACATTTACTGCTTTTACATCCTGTTTTGTCTGAGAAACCAGAACCTCATAATCTATGATATCTCCCGTTTTCCATTCATACTGAGAAGTATTTTTCTTTACTTCCAGTTCCGGTGGAATCACACCCTTTACCCACACTGTTTCCGTATCCATTGTATCTCCGCTTCCGTTTGTACGTTCATAACTCATGGATGCATGGTTTGGTACAAGAATACTGTACCCATCCTCTGCAAGGTATTTTGAAATGTTAATTTCTGATTCCGGTCTCTGGCGTACTTTTAAAGTAAATGTGTAAGTCTGATTATCTGTAAATGCTTCATCCTGAAGGCTCTCTGCTTTGGCCCTGCAGGTCACTTTCTGTCCTTCAACAGCAACATCAAACCAGTCTGTCACTGTCTGCCCTGCATCATTCACAATACTGACTTTTGATGTATCCTCTATAGTAAGACAATCCTCAAGTATATCCTGTACCACAAAGGATTTCAGTCTATTGGGTGTCACCTCTGCCCGGATCATATACTGAAATTCCTGTCCCTGACGAATGCCAAAAGGTTTTTCTTTTGATGCGGCAGCTGCCTGTTCCCATGTACAGTTTGCCTCTCCCACACGTTTCTCAGGTGCTTTTTTCATCTCAACATCGCCGAAACAATAGGATGTAAAATCAAAATATGCATATGCTTTACAGTATTTCTGTCCTTTAAAGTTCGGACAATAACTGTTGCCTGATGGATCCAGATATTTATTTCTTGTAATCTCTGCCCATCTTTCCTGAGAACCGGCTTTTGCAATGGCATCTTCACGACTTTTATCCCATTTATCCAGTCTGAACTGATGACAGAATTCTACCGTAAAATTATCTGTATTATAAAAAAGATTCAGCCATCCTCTCGGATCATCCGGCTCAACGGAACCAAGGGGTGAGCTTACAGAATTTCCATCTACCGTCAGATAATCATTGTTTTTCAGAACATATGCATTATCCAGACTGCTGTCTGACGGAATACGGACTCCCTGTCCCGCATCAATATCACGTATGGTTCCATGGCCACTGATCGGCAGTGTTTCTTCTGTTCCATGCTTCAGAAACTGAAACTTAACCTTTGCGTATCCTACAGAATAAATAAATACACCGATACTGTTTTTGGAAAAGCCAACCATTGGATAAGCTTCATTATCTTTCCATGCAAACGTAGCTCCGCCTTTATTCTGAACAATCGATTCTGCAGTGCGCAGATCATAACGGGGTTCTGCATTCTCTACTCCCACAAGAATGAGTCTGACATCAACAATATTTCCATTTCCATCTTTTCCTACATTGTTATAACGCATCCCTGCGCTTCCGGCTTTATAGTCCGCTCCTACACGAACGCACTCTGTGTCACGTTCACTTTTTCCATTGTCTGAAAAAGCTTCCCTGTCCAGATTATCACACCCAAAAGATTCATATGTGGTAATTCCGGGCTGAAACTTCATGTTAAAGCGATAACCATAATCTACCACCTTGTCACTGTCCCATGTTTCTACAGTTAACGGTGCCGCCTGAGTTTCGCAGACAGGCACAAGCCCCAGAATTGCCTGCAGAACAAAAAGCATTGCAAGCAGCAAAGCTCCAAGGCGTTCTTTCAGTTTGAAATTGTGTTTCATTTTCCGTCTCCTTTCCGAACAAAAAATATAAAAATGAATGTGGGATTTTTCCCTGCACCTGGCAGGATTAAAGAATAGAAATAAGTTGAGATTGTATGATTATAAATATTCAAGGGGAATTAATATCGTGAAACAAGAACGTTTACACTTAAGATTTTTAAGATTCTGCGCAGGGTTTCTTTTCTGAAATCCTGCACAGATTTTCATTGATCATTTCTTTTCTTCAGCCATGAAAGAAAATAAAGAATAATTGCAAGAATAATAAAAAACGGAATCGCAACTCCGATTATCAGTATCAGTAAAACAATTATAACAGCCGCCGCTGCAATAACAACAGCCCTGCCATGCCAGGTAGAAAGATCGATTACTTTTTTCCATCTTTTCTCCTGCTGATGAGGAAGCTCTGTCTCATTGCCATAACTACTTCCGTAAGAAGAATACTCTCCGTAATCTTCCTGTGTACTTCCATCATCTGTATCGATCAGAGTTTTTGCTATCAGATGCGGGTCTCCCAGTTCCTGTAGTACTTCCTGCTCTGAACGTCCGCCACGTACCTGAGATTGTATATAATCTTCATAATATCTGATATGTGCTGCTGCTTTGCCCTCCTGCATCTGACCGGCAAGCTGGCTTCTCAGGATTTCCAAAAATTCTTTTCTGTTCATCTTCTACACTCCATTTTGCCAGAAATACATGTCAAAACTCTACTGCTCGCTCCGTTATCAGTAACGTTCGTACTCTTATTTTACCATATATACCGCAGGTAGCAACTAATATAATCATAAACTTTTTATGAAATTCTTATAAACTCAGTTACTGTTCACTCCGTTCTCAGTAACTGAGCCAAAATTCATTCCAGATTGCCTGCGGCAATGGAATTTTGGCTTGTATGTCTCGGGATTTTGGCATATTCATGCCAAAACACCTCGCGGGATAGTGGTGTGTGAACAATAACTAAACTCATACATCATTTCCCGACAATTTTTGCATACATTTCAGGTCTGCGGTCTCTGAAAAGTCCCCAGTTCAGTCTGTCTGCCTTTAATGCATCCAGGTCAAAAGTGCTTACAAGCACCCCCTCTTCCCCTCCGGGCAGTTCTGCACAGAGAGCACCTGTGTTGTCTGTGATAAAAGAAGAGCCGTAAAAATTAAGAGCAGATTTCTGCATTCCGTTTTCCGGACATGGCTCTACTGTTTCCTCACCGATTCTGTTGGCAGCGATCACAGGGATCAGGTTGGAGGCAGCGTGTCCCTGCATACATCTTCTCCAGTGTTCCATGCTGTCACATTCCAGGATGGGTTCACTTCCGATGGCAGTGGGATAAAAGAGAAGCTCTGCTCCCTGCAGTGCCATACACCTTGCCGTTTCCGGGAACCACTGATCCCAGCAGATTCCAACTCCAATGGTTCCAAATCTGGTATCAAAAACCTTAAAGCCGGTATCTCCCGGTGTGAAATAGAATTTTTCCTGATAATAATGGTCATCCGGAATATGTGTTTTCCGGTAAACGCCGAGATTCTTCCCATCTGCATCCAGAACCGCAACGCTGTTATAGGTATTATTGACCTCTTTTTCATAAAAACTGACCGGGATCACAATCCCCAGCTCTGCCGCTACCCTGCTGAAATGACGCACTGCAGGGTTTTCCTCTGCAGTCTGCGCATATTCATAATACTCGTATCTGCGCTCCTGACAGAAATAGGGCCGTTCAAAAAGCTCTGGAAGAAGAACAATCTCAGCTCCCTTTGCTGCTGCCTGACGCACCAGTTCCTCTGCATGGGCAATATTTTTCTCCACACTTTTACTGCATTTCATCTGAACTGCTGCCACTGTTACATTTCTCATCCTGTCTGTTCCTCCTGCTCCTGTTTACATAAGTAAGTTTTTTCATAACTTTCAGGTATAACCCTCAAACACATGACTCTCAAAGTTTTCTGCATCAGGGTCAGATATTCTTCCCGGGAATCTGCTGGGTGATACAGTGAATATTTCCACCGCCAACAATGATGGCTCTGGCATCAATGGGATAAATCCTTCTCTCTGGAAAACACTTCTGCAGAATCTCCACTGCCCTTTTGTCATTTTCATCCCCAAACTGAGGAAGAATAATTCCTCCATTGGAAATATAAAAATTCACGTAACTGGCGGCCATCCGTTCTCCGGTTTCCCGTTCGTCTTCTCCCTCTTCAAACACAAAACCATCCACATCTTCCCGTGTAAGGCAGACCGGTTTCTGAGGAATCGGAAGCTTATGAATCTTAAATTTTCTGCCTTTTGCATCTGTTTCCTGTTCCAGCACCTTCAGATCAGCCAGAGACATGGCATACTGCGGATCTGTCTCATCCTCTGTCCATGCAAGCACAACCTCTCCGGGCCTTACAAAAGCGCACACGTTATCCACATGCTCATTGGTTTCATCCTGATAGATTCCACATGGAAGCCAGATAATCTTGTGGACACCGAGCCAGTACTTCAACTGTTCCTCTATCTGTTCCCTGCTCATCTGAGGATTGCGTCCCTGACTCAGAAGACAGGCCTCTGTAACGATCAGAGTCCCCTCTCCGTCAGAATGGATGGAACCGCCCTCCAGCACAAAAGGTCTGGCATCCAGACATGGACAACCGAGAGTCCTGCAGATAAAGGCAGCCACCCTGTCATCCTTTTCCCAGTTCCGGTAAAGCCCGTCAAAGGTACCTCCCCAGGCATTAAACTGCCAGTCAACTCCACAGACCGCCCCTTTCTCATCCAGAACCATGGTTGCTCCCACATCTCTGGCCCAGGCGTCATCTGTCTCACATTCCAGCAAAGTCACACCGGAAACATTCCCAAGCTGATTCTTTGCATTCTCCATCTGAGCTTTGGAAACCAGCATATACACCTTTTCGCTCTCTCCAATAGCCTCTGCAACTTTCACAAATGCTTTCTGTGCTTCCCTTGCCCCATAATTCCAGGAACCGGGACGTTCCGGCCAGATCATCACACATCCCTCATGAGGCTCAAATTCTCCGGGCATACGATATTTTGTTCTGTTCTTCTCTGTAACTTCCATGTCTGTCTCCTTTTCTTTGATAGCCCGGCAGATATCAGGAAAGCCGGCTCTTAAAGTCTTCGTATCCGAAATGTCTGATAACCTCACACTCTCCGTCCTCATGCATAACCGCAATATCCGGCAGCGGCATACCGTTAAATGTATTATTCTTCACCATAGAATAAATCGCCATATCCATAAAATATAGCTTGTCCCCGATCCGGATCTCTCTGTCAAAGGAATAATCTCCGATTACATCTCCTGCCAGGCAGGTGCAGGAAGATAAGCGGTAGGTATATGCCTTCTCCCCTGCTTCCCCGCTGTCCTTAAGAGGCGGACGATAGGGCATCTCCAGCACATCCGGCATATGGCAGGCTGCAGAAGCATCCAAAATCAGCGTTCTGATCTCATTTTCCACAATGTCCATAACCTCTGTCACCAGATATCCGGCATTCAGGGCAACAGCCTCCCCGGGCTCCAGATAAATATCCAGATCATAGGTTTCCTTCATATGCTGAATACATTTTTCCAGGAGCTTTACATCATAATCCTCTCTGGTAATATGATGTCCGCCGCCCATATTCAGCCAGGAAACCTCAGACAGAAATTCTCCAAACTTCTCCTCTACCGCCTGCAATGTTTTCTCCAGGTCATCCGCATTCTGTTCGCAGAGCGTATGAAAATGCAGTCCGTCGATCCATTTCAGACATTCCCCGTCAAAGTTCTCTCTGGTAACCCCCAGCCTTGAACCCGGCGCACAGGGATCATAGATCGCATGATCCCCCTGAGTGGAGCATTCCGGATTAATACGGAGTCCCAGACTGGCTCCGGTACACACTTCTTTAAATTTCTTCAGCTGTGCTGTGGAATTAAAGATAATATGGTCACAGATCCGATCCAGTTCCTCTATATCTTCTGTACGGTAAGCAGGGGAAAAAACATGATTCTCTTTCCCCATCTCTTCATATCCAAGCCTTGCCTCAAACAGACCGCTGGCAGTGGTACCTGCCAGATATTTTCCGATCATGGGATACAGAGCAAAGCCGGAAAACGCTTTCTGCGCCAGAAGGATCTTACACCCGGTATCCTCCTGGACTTTTTTCAAAATCTCCAGATTCTCCCGCATCTTCTTCTCATCGATCACATAGCAGGGAGTTTGCAGTTGATCAATCTTCATTGGCTTTCCAGACCTTTACCAGTTCAGGATCTTCGCAGACTTTCCATGGAAGTCCCCATTTGTTCAGTGCTTCCATATATGGATCCGGATCAAATTCTTCCACATTAAATACACCCGGCTTCTTCCACTGTCCGGTCACTACCATCATGGAACCGATCATAGCCGGAACACCTGTTGTATAGGAGATTGCCTGGGATTCCACCTCTTTATAGCATTCCTGATGATCACATACATTATAAATATAAATACTTTTCTCTTTTCCGTCCTTAACACCTGTGAAAATACAGCCGATATTTGTTTTACCCACTGTTCTCGGACCCAGAGATGCAGGATCCGGCAGAAGAGCTTTCAAAAACTGGATCGGCACAATCTCCTGTCCATTAAATTCCACAGGTGCGGTGGAAAGCATTCCTACATTTTCCAGACATTTCATATGTGTCAGATAGCTCTGTCCGAATGTCATAAAGAAACGGATCCTCTGTACTCCCGGAATATTTTTTGCCAGTGATTCAATCTCTTCATGATGAAGAAGATACATATCCTTCTTTCCTACCTCAGGGAAATCGTAGACAGATTTAAATTCCATAGGCTCTGTTTCTACCCAATGTCCGTCTTCCCAGTAGGAACCATTTGCGGAAACCTCTCGAAGATTGATCTCCGGATTAAAGTTTGTGGCAAAAGGATATCCATGATCACCGCCATTACAGTCCAGAATATCAATGGTATGGATTTCATCAAAATAATGCTTCAGGGCATAGGCACTGAATACACTGGTAACACCCGGATCAAAACCGGTTCCCAGAAGAGCAGTCAGTCCTGCTTCCTTAAATTTCTCATCATAAGCCCACTGCCAGGAATAATCGAAATATGCAGTAAAGCCTTTTTCTTTACATCTCTTTTCGTAGATTGCACGCCATGTGGAATCTTCTGTATCCTCTGCTTCATAATTGGCAGTATCAATATAATCCGCACCGGCTTCCAGACATGCATCCATGATGGTAAGATCCTGATATGGAAGTGCCACATTCAGGACAGCATCCGGCTTATAGGCTCTGATCAATTCTGCGACCTCTGCTGCATTATCCGCATCTACCTTTGCTGTCTCAATTTTTGTCTTCGTTGTACTTTCAATCTTCTCTTTGAGTGCATCGCATTTTTCCTTTGTCCTGCTTGCGATCATAATCTCTGTAAAAACATCGCTGTTCTGACAGCATTTGCGAATTGCCACTGAAGCTACCCCACCACATCCGATTACCAATAATCTGCTCATAAACTGTTTTCCTCCTCTTCCAGTAAATCTTCTACATATTTTGGAAGCATAAATGCTCCTCTGTGAAGATTTGTTGTATAATACCATGTTTCTATATTAAGATTATCAAACCTCTCCGGCCTGAAATCTTCCAGTGGATGATATTTCTTTGATGCAAATCCAAAAAGCCAGTATCCCGAGGGACAGGTAGGGATATGTGCCTGATAAACCCTGCTCACCGGAAATGACCGGAAAACCTTTCTGTGCATCTTTCTGCATTCCACCTCATCCTCATCATAAAAAGGACTTCCATGCTGATAAACCATGATTCCGTCATCTCTGAGAGCCTTATAACAGCTTCCGTAGAATTCCTTTGTAAAAAGTCCCTCTGTATGTCCCAGCGGATCTGTGGAATCATTGATGATCAGGTCATATCTGGCCTTTTTATTCCGCAGGAACCGAAGGCCGTCTTCATAATAAATGTTGACTCTCTCATCCTTCAATCCCTGGGCAATATCCGGAAACATCTCCGCACATACATCCACAAACATTTTATCGGATTCCACCACATCAATGCTCTCAATCTGTGGATAATGGATCAGTTCTCTGGCAACTCCACCGTCACCGCCGCCGATGATCAGAACATTTTTTACATTGGGATGTACTGTCATTGGCACATGCGTGACCATTTCATCATAAATAAATTCATCTTTATCAGAGAATACGATCTCACCGTCCAGAGCCACAAATCTTCCAAATTCTTCAGACTCAAACACATCGATTCTCTGAAATTCACTTTCCCCTGAAAATAACTGTCGGTTAATCCGGACAGAAAGCTTTACATTTCCTGTATGGAACTCAGAATACCATAATTCCATGATCAGATACCCCCTTTCAGGACCTGAAGATGTTCTACCTTCGGATCCTCCATTCCCTGCATGGAACAGCCTTTGTCTCTTGCATAAAGAATGTATTCTACAATTTCCTGTGTCACCATTTCTCCAGGAGCAAGAATCGGGATTCCCGGAGGATAACACATAACAAATTCACCGCTGATCCTGCCTGCCGCCTGTTCCATGGGCAGAGATTCTTTCTCCGCATAAAATGCCTGCTGTGGAGACGCCACCACTGCAGGTGCGATATATTCCCCGGAAAGCATACCTGTGCTGTCCTTCTTATACAGACGTTCAATATCAGCCAATGCCCCTACCAGCCTCTCAATATCCTGAAGCCTGTCTCCAATGGAAATGTAAGCCAGAATATTACAGATATCTCCAAACTCGATCTGAATATCATATTCATCTCTGAGAAGATCATAAACTTCAATACCTGACAGCCCATTTCCCAGTGTATAAATGGAGAGTTTTGTAACATCAAAATCAAAAACACTGGTTCCATTGATCAGATCCATACCATATGCATAATAACCGCCGATCTCATTGATCTCCTCTCTGGCATACTGCGCCATCCCTGCAACCTTTTCAAAGGATTCCTCTCCCCTGAGTGCCAGATTTCTTCTGGAGATATCCAGACTGGACAACAGAAGATAAGAAGCGCTTGTGGTCTGAGTCAAATTGATGATCTGGCGCACTTTCTCTGCATTCATACTCTTATTCAAAAGCAGCAGCGAACTCTGTGTCAGACTTCCGCCGGATTTGTGCATGGAAACTGCCGCCATGTCAGCACCTGCCGCCATTCCGGACACAGGAAGGTTTCTGCCGAAATAAAGATGGGTTCCATGAGCCTCATCTGCCAGCACCTTCATTCCTCTTGCATGAGCCTTCTTTACGATAGTCCGCAGATCCGAACAGATTCCATAATAGGTAGGGTTATTTACAAGAACTGCCACCGCATCCGGATTCTCATCCATAGCCTTCTCCACCTGACTGACTTCCATGCCAAGGGAAATGCCCAGCTGCGCATTCACCTCCGGGTTTACATAAACCGGAATTGCACCGCACAGTACCAGGGCATTGATGGCACTTTTATGTACATTTCGCGGCAGAATGATCTTATCCCCTGCCTTGCAGACAGACAGGATCATGCTCTGCACTGCAGATGTGGTTCCTCCTACCATAAGGAATGCATGCGCTGCGCCAAAAGCATCTGCTGCAAGCTCCTCCGCTTCTCTGATCACCGAAACCGGGTGGCAGAGATTGTCCAGCGGCTTCATAGAATTAACATCCAGCCCCACACATTTCTCTCCCAGCAACTGTGCAAGCTCTGGATTTCCTCTTCCTCTTTTATGTCCCGGCACATCAAAGGGAACGACTCTCTTCTTTCGGAAACGTTCCAGTGCTTCATATATGGGCGCATGCTGTTGTCTTTCATAATCCATTTGACATGTTCCTCTTTTCCTGTCGTCATGTACCGGCAAATACAGTTCTATCATTCAGCAATTGTATACTGCCTCAAACCGGCACAATGATTCAATTATTTCTATATATATATTTGCTATATCTGCACAAAAAAAGAAGCAGATAAGTTCATTCACCATCTGCTTCTCTCATGATCTATAGAATTTCTCAGGCTCTGTCTCTTTATATACTGACCGGATTTCCCGTATAAATCCGTCTGTATCCTGTGCCTGTTCCCGTATTCTGAAATATTCATGACTGCTGTCGTCTTCAATCGCTGGCAAATATATGCTATGCTCTTATTGACCGTTTCACAAGATGATGTGTGCTTACGCACTGATTATTATAAAGTAATCAACTTATAAAATTTGAGCTTCTAACTCAATCAATAATGTGGTGTCTCCCACCCGGCAACTGCCCCGCCTGTCCGTATGGCTTAACATTCAGAAACTGTCTCTGAATGTGAGCAAATATTTGCATGAAAACGATAGTGTCTTTTCATACTAAAGATGAGAATAACATATCTTCTGAACTGTTGTCAATTCCATTTTCCATATTTTGTACAGTCTTTACCCGCTTTTTATATTTTCTTCATTTATCAGGGAAAACTGTGTTTATTTTTTAACAATTTCTTTCCTTGAGAAAACGTATTTTCTTTCATGACCAGGGATTACGATTCTCTTCTCTTATCAATTTGCACAACTTTTATCCAGTTTACTCACATTTTTTGACGTTTCAACAAAATTTTCTTGACATTTTTTTCTCAAAATGATATATTGTATTCATCAATTGAAAGAACCTTCGAGTACTGACGGAAAGAGTGGAGTGCAAACCACGTGGAGTCGGAGGTTTGTGGGAGCCGACCGTCTGGGCAGTATTTGAAATATTCAGATACTGGCCTTTTTTTATAACTTTCAGGGCAGAAATCAGGAATACCAGACAGACCGGCCAATACTTCTTTCAATTAATAATTGTTGCTGATCGCGGAGTGAACAGCAACAGAAGTTTTTCATGTTATGCGGAAACGAAAGGAGAAAAACAATTATGGGATTTAAATCAGACATTGAAATTGCACAGGAATGCGAGATGCTTCCAATTACTCAGATCGCAGAGAAAGCAGGTATTGACGACAAATATCTGGAGCAGTACGGAAAATACAAAGCAAAAATCGACTACAATCTTCTGAAAGAAAGTGATAAGAAGGACGGAAAATTAATCCTCGTTACAGCTATTAACCCAACTCCAGCAGGAGAAGGTAAAACTACTACTACTGTAGGTCTTGCAGATGGTATGCAGAGACTTGGCAAGAGTGTTATGGTAGCTCTTCGTGAGCCATCCTTAGGACCGGTATTCGGTGTAAAAGGTGGTGCAGCAGGCGGCGGATATGCACAGGTTGTTCCTATGGAAGATATTAACCTTCACTTCACAGGTGACTTCCATGCCATTGGCGCAGCTAACAACTTACTGGCAGCTATGATCGATAACCATATCTTCCAGGGCAATGCATTAAACATCGACCCACGTAAGATCACATGGAGAAGATGTGTAGATATGAACGACCGTCAGCTTCGTAACGTAGTAGATGGTCTTGGCGGAAAGACAAACGGTATGCCTCGTGAAGACGGATACGACATCACAGTTGCATCTGAAATCATGGCAGTTCTCTGTCTTGCAAGCGACATCAAAGACCTGAAAGAAAGATTATCCAAGATCATCATCGGATATACATACGGAAAAGTTTCCGAGCAGAAACCTGTAACAGCAGGTGACCTTCACGCAGAAGGCGCTATGACAGCCCTGTTAAAAGATGCTCTGAAACCAAACCTTGTACAGACTCTGGAACACGTTCCTGCAATCGTACATGGCGGACCATTCGCAAACATCGCTCATGGATGTAACTCTGTAACAGCTACAAAGATGGCTATGAAGCTTGCTGATTATGCAATCACAGAAGCTGGTTTCGGTGCTGACCTTGGTGCTGAGAAATTCCTTGATATCAAATGCCGTATGGCTGGTTTAAAACCAAGCGCAGTTGTAATCGTAGCTACAGTACGTGCCCTGAAATACAACGGCGGCGTTGCTAAAGCTGACCTTAACAATGAAAACCTGGAAGCTCTTGAAAAAGGTATCCCGAACCTGTTAAAACACGTTTCCAACATCAAAAACGTATACAAACTTCCATGTGTTGTTGCTATCAACGCATTCCCTACAGATACAAAAGCAGAGCTTGACTTTGTAGAAGCTAAATGTAAAGAACTGGGTGTTAACGTTGCTCTTTCTGAAGTATGGGCAAAAGGCGGCGAAGGCGGAATCAAACTTGCAGAAGAAGTTATCCGTCTTGTTGAAGAACCAAACGACTTCTCCTATGCATATGAACTGGAAGGTTCTATCGAAGACAAACTGAACCAGATCGTTCAGAAAGTATATGGCGGTAAGAAAGTAGTTCTGACAGCTAACGCTCAGAAACAGGCGAAACAGTTAGAAGCTCTTGGCTTTGGCAACTGCCCGATCTGTGTAGCTAAGACACAGTACAGCTTAACAGATGACCAGACTAAACTGGGTGCTCCTACTGACTTCGAAGTTACAGTACGTAACCTGAAGATTTCCGCTGGTGCAGGATTTATCGTAGCTCTTACAGGCGAGATCATGACAATGCCAGGTCTTCCTAAAGTTCCGGCTGCTGAGAGAATCGACGTAGACGAGACAGGTAAGATCACAGGTCTGTTCTAATCCGGTTGAAATCAATCGAATAATTCAAAAATATAAAAATCATATTTATATATGATATGTGTCCAGACGATTTTACAGGCGGGAAGATTTTCCCGCCTGTTTTTTTCTTTATTTTTTTATAAGATAATCTTTTCCGGAAATACCAGGTTCCGTCATATGGATCGGATCCAGAATGCGATTAAGTTCATCCTCGTCCATAAGCTTTTCTTTCAGAATCAGACTTCTTACAGATTCGCCTGTCTTAATTGCCTTTTTTGCAATATCCGCAGCCTTCTGATATCCAAGATGGGGGCTGATTGCAGTGATAATACCTACACTGTTTTCTACCAGATAACGGCATCTTTCTTCATTTGCCGTAATTCCTACAATACAATTATCTACCAATGTCTGGACTGCATAGCCAAGAGTATCGATAGACTGAAACATGCAATAGAAAATAATCGGCTCAAACGCATTTAATTCCAGCTGACCAGCCTCTGCAGCCATGGTAATGGTAACATCATTACCAATAATATTAAAAGCAACCTGATTCACTACTTCAGGAATAACCGGATTAACTTTACCTGGCATAATAGAGGAACCATTCTGTTTTGCCGGAAGATTAATCTCCCCAAAACCAGTACGTGGACCGGAGGACATCAGACGGAGATCATTTGACATTTTGGAAAGAGTTACCGCACATGCTTTCACAGCACCGGAAACAGCTACAAATGGATCCAGATTCTGAGTGGAATCAATCAGATCAAAAGCCTGTATAAAGTCCATTCCCGATATTTCAGTGAGATTTGGAACAATTCTTCTCAGATAGCCCTCATCTGCATTAATTCCTGTTCCAATAGCAGTACCTCCCATATTAAGAGTCCGCATTTCATCCATTGCTTTATCCATTCTGTGGATATCACGCATGATTGCTACCGAATATGCCTTAAATTCCTGTCCCAGACGAATTGGTACTGCATCCTGCATCTGTGTACGCCCCATTTTTATTATGTGATCAAACTCTGTAGCTTTTTCATTAAGAGCATCATAGAGGCGAAGAAGCTGTTTTTTCAGATTCTGCAACAAACGAAGAGAAGTCATTTTACCGGCAGTAGGAATAACGTCATTGGTAGACTGTCCACAATTCACATCATCGTTAGGATTTATAATTGTATAATCGCCCTTTTTTCCTCCCAGTATCTCAATCGCGCGATTTGCAATTACTTCATTGGCATTCATATTTAAAGATGTGCCAGCTCCTCCCTGAACAGGATCCACAATAAATTCATTATGGAATTTTCCTGAAACAATTTCATCACATGCCTGGACAATCGCCTGTGCTTTTTTCTTCTCAAGAAGCCCCACCTCACAATTGGTTATCGCTGCTGCTTTTTTTATGTATGCAAGACTGTTAATAATTTCCGGATGCATATTCAGCCCCGTAATGTGGAAATTTTCAGCCGCACGTAAGGATTGTACTCCATAATATACATCTTCCGGAATATCCTTTACACCAATAGAATCCCTTTCTACACGATAGTCTGTTTTTTTCATAGTTATTCGCCCTCCCATGTATTTGCCCTCATTATATATCTCTGCTATAATATAATCAAATACATATATTTTTATAAAATATATAGTGTTTAAATTATATATCGGAGGAGTTTATATGTTTCAGGGAATGGAATACATCTATGAGGTATACAAGGAAAAAAGCTTTTCCAAAGCTGCTGCTGCTCTTTTCATTTCGCAGCCTTCTTTAAGTGCAAATGTAAAACGTGTGGAAAACCGCATTGGTTATCCTATTTTTGATCGAAGTACCAAACCTTTACAGTTAACTGAAGTCGGAAAACATTATATACAGGCTATTGAAAAAGTCATGGATATTGAAAATAATCTCGAAAACTACCTACTGGATCTGGGAAATCTCAAAACAGGAACTCTTAATGTAGGTGGCAGTAACTTTTTTTCTTCGTGGATTCTGCCTCCCCTTATTGCTGATTTTTCCCAAAAATTCCCCCATGTTCAAATTTCTCTCGTAGAAGAAAGTACAGCAAAACTATCCCAGTTTCTCCAGGCCGGAAAGTTAGATCTGGTGATTGATAACTGTATTCTGGATAACCAGATTTTTGAACGTTATATCTACCAGAAAGAACAACTTCTTCTTGCAGTTCCCAAAAATTATTCAGTAAATACCAGACTGCAGAAATATCAGATTCCTATTGAGGAAATCCGGAACGGGCAGTTCCGTTCTTCTCATATTCCTTCTGTTCCATTAAACAAATTCGAGAACGAACCATTTATTATTCTTCGTTCAGATAATGATACCGGTAAGCGTGCACTTACCATTTGTCAGGAAAATCACTTTTCGCCTTCTGTAGTATTTCGCCTGGATCAGCAGATGACTGCCTATAATATTGCATGTTTGGGAATGGGTATCACTTTCATCGGGGATCTTCTGCTCTCCAGAGTTCCAACAAATTCAGAACTTGTTTTTTATAAGCTGCCCGGTCAGAGCAGTAAACGCACTGTGTTTTTTTACTGGAAGAAAGGCCGCTATATCAGCAGAGCCATGGAAGAATTCCTGAAGCTGCCCTTTTCCTGATATGTCATAATCAAATAGGCTATGGTGATTGGTCATCATCAGATGTACGTCAAAATGGGGTTGTTGTGCTAAATAAGCACAACAACCCCAGTATGTCAGGCAGATATTCGATTAGAACAATGGCTTCATCGCCGGATACAGAGTTCTGAACTTCTGATATCTCTCTTCATATTTTGCAACCAGTTCAGGATCCGGTTCTACTGTATCAACAACTTTGGCAAATTTCTTACCGATGGTTTCTACATCCGGGTAAGCACCACAGCCTACTGCTGCCAGCATAGCTCCACCCATGGACGGTCCTTCTTCGTTCTCCAGAACATCAACCTTCAGGTTCATAACGTTTGCAATGATCTTCTTCCACAGTGGGCTCTTAGCTCCGCCACCGCAAATCTTGGTTCTCTCAATCTTGATTCCAAGGTTTCTTGCAACTTCCAGGGAATCACGAAGACCAAAGGCAACACCTTCCAGAACAGCCTGTGTCATGTCTGCTCTTGTGCTGTCCATGGACATCCCGAAGAATACACCTCTTGCATCAGGATTATTATGAGGTGAACGTTCTCCCATCAAATATGGAAGGAAGAATACATGATTCTCTCCCAGCTTCTGAATTGGAGCCTGCTCTGCTGCGAAATCCTTTGTCTGAAGAATCTCCTCTGCCCACCATTTGTTACAGGAAGCTGCGCTGAGCATGCATCCCATCAGATGATAGCTTCCATCTGCATGACAGAAAGAATGAAGTGCGTTATTTTCGTCCACACCAAAGTTTTTACTGGAAATAAACACAGTTCCGGATGTTCCAAGAGAAATATTACACTGACCGTCACCAACTGTACCTGTTCCTACAGCAGCTGCCGCATTGTCACCTGCACCTGCAACAACTTTTACATTCTCACTGAATCCAAGTTCTTTCGCAATCTCAGGTTTCAGAGTTCCTACTACTTCCCAACTCTCATACAGTTTCGGAAGCTGCTCTTCTGTGATTCCACAGATCTCCAACATTTCTTTTGACCAGCAGCGGTTCTTCACATCAAGAAGAAGCATACCGGAAGCATCAGAAACATCTGTACAAAAAGAACCGGACAGACGATATGCCAGATAATCCTTAGGAAGCATAATCTTTACTACCTTCTTAAAGTTCTCAGGCTCATTTTTCTGCATCCAGAGGATCTTCGGTGCTGTGAAGCCTGCGAAAGCAATATTTGCTGTATACTGTGAAAGTTTGTCTTTTCCGATCACTGTATTCAGATATTCTGTCTCTTCGCCTGTACGTCCGTCATTCCAGAGGATTGCAGGACGGATCACATTATCATCCTTGTCAAGTGTTACCAGACCATGCATCTGGCCGCCAAAACCAATTCCTGCTACTTGAGTTCTGTCAATATCCTTTGTCAGTTCTTTCATGCCTTCCATGCTCTGTATGAACCAGTCCTCCGGTTTCTGCTCAGACCAGCCCGGATGTGGGAAGAATAATGGATATTCTCTGGATACGATGTTACAGATTTTTCCTGATTCTTCCATAAGAAGAAGTTTTACAGCGGAAGTACCAAGATCAATACCGATATAATACATAAGTGCGCTCCTTTTCTATTTCTAATCTAATACATCCCAGAGCAAAGCCCCGGGATGCCTTTAATATAGTGTCAGTTTATTTATTCTGTATTCAGATTCATTCACATCACATGAACATTAATAACCCGTTTTACTGATTTCTCATTAACCCCATGGATTCTCTGTCGGATATCTTACACCTGCCGGCTGGTTGTATCCAATCTTCTTAACATCCAGTCCAAGGAATTTCACTACCTCATAGAATGCTTTTCCGTAATGTCCAAACATAACTGCTCCATGATGCGGATAGTTGCCCTCGATCAGTACGTGACGGTAGAATCTTCCCATTTCTTTGATTGCGAAAATACCGATACCACCGAATGATCTTGTAGGTACATCCAGTACTTCACCTTCTGCAACATAAGAAACCAGCTCGCCCTCGGAATTGCACTGTAAACGATAGAATGTAATGTCAGATGCAGCGATATCACCTTCAAGAGTTCCTCTTGTGAAGTCTGGTTCAGATCCTGCCGGCTCAAGAAGTCTGTGCTGGATCAGCTGATATTTAACAGCTCTGGAATCACACATCTTGCATGCAGGAGTATTTCCACAATGGAATCCCATAAATGTATCAGTAAGCTTATAATCGTATTTTCCTTTAATATCTTCATCATAGATATACTGTGGAACAGAGTTGTTGATATCAAGCAGTGTAACTGCATCATTGGAAATGCAAAGTCCGATGTACTCGCTGAGTGCTCCGTAGATATCAACCTCACAGGATACCGGAATTCCTCTGGAAACCAGACGGCTATTTACATAGCAAGGTTCAAATCCAAACTGTGACGGGAATGCAGGCCAACATTTGTCAGCAAATGCAACGTATTTTCTTGCTCCCTTATGAGCCTCTGCCCAGTCAAGAAGTGTAAGCTCAAACTGTGCCATTTTCACATTAAGGTCAGCATAATATTTGCCTTCGCCCATCTCTTTTGCCATATCTGCACAAACTTCCGGGATACGAGGATCATTTTCATGCTCTTTGAAAGAAACAAGAAGATCAAGCTCTGAGTTCTCTTCAATCTCAACACCCAGCTCATAGAGGCCTTTAATAGGTGCGTTGCATGCGAAGAAGTCCTGTGGACGTGGTCCGAAAGTAATGATCTTAAGATTGCTGACACCGATGACTGCACGTGCAACCGGTACGAAATCAGCGATCATCTTTGCAATATCATCTGCTGTTCCAACAGGATATTCCGGAATATATGCTTTCAGATGACGCATTTTTAAGTTGTAGGAGCAGTTAAGCATACCACAGTAAGCATCACCTCTGCCGTTGATCATATCACCGTCACCTTCTGCTGCTGCTACATACATACAAGGTCCGTCAAATCTCTCTGCGATCAGAGTTTCAGGAGTTTCAGGTCCGAAGTTTCCAAGGAAAACAACCAGCGCATTACACTCTGCTTTGTTTACATCTTCAAGAGCTTTCTCCATATCCTTCTCGTTCTCAACAGTTACAGGACATTCATAAAGTTCACCTTTATAAGTTTCCTTGATTGCTGCACGTCTCTTTTCAGAAAGCTGAATTGGAAAACAGTCACGGCTTACTGCGATTAATCCAAGTTTTACTACTGGTATATTGTTCATAATATAAATTCCTCCATATTTGATATGTATTTATATGATTTTGTTATTCATTTACTATATTCTGATACTCTACTGCCACAGATTCCGAGCAACTCAGTCAATGGTGATATTCTCTCCACGAAGTCCGTTTACTGCACCCTCGATTGCCGCATCTTCATGTGCAATGAGCCATTTGTTCTTAGCTGTCAGCAGGCTGTCCTCGCCTGTCTTAGCTGTCTCAAATGTAAGATCTGTATTGGTTCCTGCCGGAAGTACGACTACACACTGGAAACCGCCATCCTGTACATTGCATGGCGCATAATGAAGTGTAGTTGCATATACTTCAATACCTGTTCCTGCAGGTACCAGGAATGCTTCGATCTTAGAAGTATCATATGTAAAATCATCTGTGATATCCTGCTGGCTTCCGATAAGCAGCACCAGATCTGTTACCGCTACATTGATCTCTGAACTGCGGTGATATTCTACTGCATTTAATTTCTTATTATGTCCGTTGCAGTATCCAATTTCGATCGGGATTCCGCCAAATCCTTTATTCTGCAGTGCTTTTGCTACATCCAGAGCTTCCAGCTCCTCAACAGATGGTACATAAACCACATCATCCGGAACCGGTGTATGTTTCATTTCTTTGAGAAGAGCACTGAAGTCATACCCTTCAAGCACCTTTCCATATTTACGGAAGGAAGCATCTGTTACATTCTGAATTTTCACTTCAAAAACCTCCTTATATTCTGTAGATATTACGTTTTCTTGACTGTGCTTAGAATATATCAGAATAAAGGGTACTTTTCGCCAGTTTTCTTGTCTAATCTATAGCGTTTTTTTGACCTTTTTCATTTATCTGTTTTCGCATCTCACTTGGAAGTACCCCATATCTTTTCTGAAATTCCCCGGAAAAACCCCTGCTGCTGCAAAATCCATTATCTAGTGCAATCTGACTAATTGTATGGTCTGTATTCAGCAAATCCCTGTACGCATATGCCATACGGATATCCTGCAGATAAGTTTTATAGTTGATTTTTGCATATTTTTGGAACATTCGCGACAAATATGCATCCGAGTATCCAAAAGTAGCCGCCACATCAGAAAGCTTCAGTTCCTCCCTGTAATGCTCACGCATATATGTGGTGATTTTTGACAATGCATCCAGACGGCGGCTGTGTCGGATATCCTTCTCCCTGGTCTCTGTCACACGGTAATCCTTCACCAGGATATACATAATCTCGTAAAAAATAGAAATTGTCCGGAACTCATATCCAATTTTCCGCTCGGAATACACATGATATAATTTACGAAGCAAAGAAGCCAGTTTCTTATCCACCAGCTCCTCCTGCCCCCGAAAACGGATATATCTCTGGGCAGTAAAATAATTCTCAAACTGTTTCAGAGGAATCTGCAGAACTACTGTTTTATTTTTCTCCACAGCATGGATAGAGTGGGTCTCATTGGAATTAATGATTATCTGCTCTCCAGCTTTCAGCGGATATTCATCCTTATTTACAAAAAAATCCAGGCGCCCCTCCATCACAGCAAAAATCTCTACAGACGTATGCCAGTGCTTCTCACGCACATAATTGCCATTTCCTCCTTCAAAAAGAAAAACCTTAAACGGAAATCCCTCATTAGGAATGATCAGTTCATGCTGAAACTCCATATATATATTCACCTCCTAATAAAATACCGCAGTATCCGGACATTCCAGCATACTGCGGCTATTTTGATAACTATCCAGCTTTCTGCATACCAAATCTGCTGGATGATCCTATTCTTCACATAGTCCCACCCACTGCTTATTGCTTTTCGCAATTGAAGCAGGGGACTTACTTGATTCGGTTAAGATAACACATTATTTGCAGAGCTCTGCCACAACCTGATTAATCACCTTTCCGTCTGCTTTTCCCTTCATATCAGCCATAACAGCCTTCATGATCTGACCCTTATTTTTCGTTGCGATCACATCTGCAAATTTTTCTTCCAGATATGTCTTTACCTCTGCTGCATCCATCTGTTTTGGCGCATATTTGGCAATTACATCATATCTTGCCTGGTATTCAGCCTTCAGATCCTCACGGCTTTCCGGACAGGTATCCAACTGTTCTTTTACAGTTTTCAACTCCTTCAAAATAACTCTGTCCACCAGATCACTCTTAATCTCATCACGGCATCCCTCATCAATCGCTACCTTCTTTACCGCAGAGATCAGAGAGGAAACTGCTTCTTTTGTTACTTTATCTTTGGCTTTCATAGCTGTAACCATATCTTTTCTTAATACTTCTAATTCCATTTTCTATTCCTCCTGTGTTGTAATATATACCTTCGGAGTCTTTATTTCGATTCCTGGAGTACATATGATTTTTCGCAGATGCTTCATACTTTTACAGCTGCATTTCTCTGTATTAAGGATAGCACGATTTTTTGAAAATGCAAAGAATTTTATGTAGAAAATGATTACATTATCACACAAAAGAAAGCCACCCGGAAATCATAGGGGTGACTTTCTTATATATGATTCAGTTTTATTTTTTATGAAAAAGAATTGTGCAGATCAGCACAGTAAAGGGTACAGAAAGTACAATCCCGAAACTGCCTGCCAGCCCCTGCATGATGGCAATTCCGATATTATTGGAATTGATGATCTGCTGGTACGGAAGATTATAGGAGTAATCAAGAAGAAGAGTACTGACACTGCTTCCTGCAAATGCCAGTATAAGCGTATTGCTGTCCGTTCCCATCATGTCTCTTCCCACACGCAGCCCAGCCTTAAAAAGTTCTTTCCTGGATAAAGACAGATTCTGTCTGTAAATCTCATCAATGGCACTGCTGATGGACATGGCAACATCCATAACCGCCCCCAGACAGGAGATCAGAAGACCGGAGAAAAGCAAACCTCCAACCTGGACACGATTGGTATTCCAGAGAGTCATCAGGGTCTCAATATCCGAAACATTGTATCCGGAAATTCCTGATGCCTTGCTGAAACACCAGGCGGAAACCCCGGCAAGAATAACACCAACAAGGGTTCCAAGTGTTGCAGCACAGGTTTTTTGCGTAGGTCCGCCGATCAGATACATCGTAACCAGTGTAGTGATAAAACATACAAATACAGCAGTCCAGAAGGGGGAATATTTCAGGTACACCAGAGGCAAATATACAAAGATTACGCAGAAGAATGTAAAAACAAGTCCCAGACATCCCTTTATCCCCTGCTTTCCACCAATCAGACAGAGAACCAGCAGATAGATCAGTGCAAAAATATAGATAACTCCTTCTCTATCCTGGGTATAAACACTGGCAACTGTGGAATCACCTGCAACACTCTGCATGACAATTACCTTCATCCCCGGTTTGCAGGCAGCGCCAAACAGATATCCTGAGCTGCTTGTAATATCCAGCTCTTCTCCCTTTCTCACTCCTGTAAGCATACGGACACGAACCTTCTGCTCTCCCACACGAGTTCCGTTTTCCTCCAGATTATCCTGAAGGATTTTCACTACTTTTGCTTTCTCAAATGTCTGTCCTGTCCGGACCACCAGCTCTGTTTTTTCCACCTGATTCAGTTTAATGACAAAAACAGCGAACACACAGACAAATAAAATATAAATAAGATACCGGACTGCTTTTTTTCTGGTAAGCAGCCCGGTAAATTTTGTATTTTTCATACTCATGAAACTATTTGCGAAAAATTATCTTAATTTCCAGAAGCTTCCGCTGCTGCAGTTGCAGATGTATCTGCGGCTTCTGCTGTATCTGAAGCACTGTCTGTGGTGTCTGCAGCAGTGTCTGTATCATCTGAAGAACCGTCTGTAGTATCTGCAGAAGCATCAGCTGCGTCTGCACCAGTCTTCTTGATTGTAAAAGTATCATCAATTGCTTCAGCCTTGCCGTCATCAGTGATCTGGTAAGTATCAATCGCAAAGGTATCTGCAGTTAATGTGATCACAGAATAGCTTGGAAGCCAGTTCTGGCTGCGGGCTGCCACATAATCCTGCTGAGTGGAAAGAAGTTCATAATATTTGGAACCGGAAGCTGAGTTTGCTGTCATATAGAGAATCCCCTGTGGATCTGTAACTGTATCTCCGTCAACATCCTCAATTGTGTAGCAGTTATTATCCTCATGGAATGCATCCAGTGCTGCCTGTGCATCTGTGTCTCCCTCTTCCGGTGCAAGTGCGATCTGTTCCTGTGTATCTACGTTTGTTGCATGATCCCAGTCATAATCTGTTCCGTCTGCATTCAGACTGAACTCATATTTACCATGAGTCTTTCCGTCACCATAAAGCATTTTGGAACGGCTGTATGTATGATCGTGTCCCTGAAGAACCACATCAATATCATTTGCATCAAATACAGGTGTAAGCTGTGTACGAAGGATCATACCGTCTGTGTCAGAGTGGTCAAGACCTGATCCGTAAATATCCTGATGGATGGTTACGATTCTCCATTTTGCATCCGGGTAAGCTTTGACAGCTTCTTCAATTGTTTTCTGATGCTCTGCCACATTGTAATTATTTGTATTCAGAACAATGAAAAGACCCTCTCCATAGCTGTAGTAGTAATCACCACCTGCTTGAGTTTTACCATTTTCTGTATTATTCGGGTTATTGAAATGATACATATAATCCTCATTCAGAGAATCATGGTTACCAATTGTAGTTGCCACTGCAAGTCCCTTCAAAGCATCTGCATTTAGATAAGAAGCATATTCTTCCTCTTTTGCTTCACCGGTTTTGTTAACCTGGTCACCTGCAGAGATCACAAAGTTGATATCCGGATTCTGCTCAAGTGCAGTATTGAGAGTACGGTTCCATGAAAAACCGTCGTTTTCTGCTGCTTTATTGGCTGCACCGGACTCATTAGTAAGCTCTGCTCCATTCTGCGTCTGACCTTTGGAAGCACCGATCTGCGGGTCACCTACATAGAGAATTTTTACTGAATCTGTACCCTGTGTTTTGTACTCAGATACCTCTGTCTGCTCACCGTTTTTTTCAACTGTGTAATAATAAGTTGTATTCGGCTCCAGACCTGTAACTGTTACATGATTATATTCATATGCCTTGTCTCCTGTAAGACTCTGGTCTACATCACCGGCAGTTCCTTCAAAGGTTTCAAGATTGTCTTTGTCTGTTCCGAAATGAACTACAGGTGTTGCATCGCTGTCACCTTTTTCACTGTACCATGCAAGGTTCAGCTGCGTATCATCAGCACCAGGTGTTAAAGATACCTTTGTAAAATCAGTTGCTGTTGTTTCCCAGGCTGCATCCCAGTCAGACCATCCGGAATCAGCACCAACCACGCTGCTGTCTGTATAATGCTCTGTAGATGCATATGCTGCCGGACAAACCATAGTCACTGAAAGAGCTGTCAAAAGACCTGCAATTAATTTTCTTCTCATAATAATAATAGACTCCTTTTCACTCAAAAAATATTATTTTTTTGTTGACAAGTGGAGTATATCACCTGAATTTTCAAAAAACAATCAGGTTTGCTTATATTTGACAGACATTTACACTTTTCTTAACAAAAGCAGATATTTGTTAAGTTTCATACATCCCAGAGAAACAATCATTTTAATACAGAAGGGAAGTTGTTCCCCTGCTCCAGTTCTTCCATCTGTCCCAGAATCTGCTTCTGACGATTGTCAAAAAGCAGACCTTTATTGTGACGATAATACTGATCCGAACCATTCTCACGGATAAACCAGAGACTGTAATAATTGGCATTCAGTTCTGTGATAAATGCCACCATTTCCTGGCTGTCCCCAAAAGCAGCTTCCATGAAGTCGAAGACGTTCTGAAGAGTAAGAGATATTTCATCGGTTCGATTTTCGTAGGCTTCGGTTTCGGATTCAAAGAGGGCTTTCACAAACTCATAGTTCCGGTTTGATGATGGAACTTCCGATTCTGCTGCGGCACTTCCGCCTCCTGCCAGCTCTGAACCTGATCCGGTTTTATCTGATCCGGTTGATTCCGATCCAATTGATCCCGAGGTTGATTTCAATCCGGACGCATTTTCAAAAAATGACACAACACGTTTCTGTATACGCTCCTGCTGTTTTGTAAGAAGCTCACTCTTTTTGTCCTTTTCAAGATCCGCCTCTGCTTTTTCCATGAGATTTTTTGCTGTGAGGCTGTCCTGATTTTCTCTGAAGTACACCATATAATCATACAGTTTCGTGAGGTAGGCATCGGTAAGATAGCATTCTGTAAAAAGCTCGCTGAGCTTTCCGTTGAGAAGGCTTACAATGCTCAAATGCTCGTCCAGAGAGGCTGTGCGGATCTTACCCAGAGTAATGGGATCCCACTTTCCTTTCAGGATGTCCTCCACTTTATAGTCCGTTCTGTACTTATAATAAAGAGCCAGATAGCCTGCAAAATCCTTCGCGATCATCCTGTGCTGAATGTACTGACTAACCACCTCACGGTCTACGGTTTTTCCAAGGATCTCATAAACCTGGATCAGACGGGAAAGATCCTCCCAGCCTCTGGCTGTGGCAAAGATCTTTCCGTCTACGGTATTCTCCACCCTGTAGAAATTTTTTCTGCGAAGCTCCAGATAGGAGATCACCGCCGGATGAATTCCCTGCTGATAGGCGTATTCCTTCCATACATCAAAGTCTGCCTCCACATCGATCTTCTTGATACGGTCCAGAGTGACCACATCGAATTCCCGGACGGATTTGTTATATTCTGGCGGATTGCCTGCTGTGACGATCACCCAGCCTTCCGGCACCTTCTGGTTTCCGAAGGTTTTTCCCTGAAGGAACTGCAGCATCATCGGCGCTAGTGTTTCAGATACGCAGTTGATCTCATCAATGAACAGGATGCCTTCTTTCAGA
>ENA-ORTM01000541-ORTM01000541.1-human-gut-metagenome-genome-assembly--contig:-NODE-541-length-46400-cov-3.139756_pt1 | contig 46400 bp, 39 predicted proteins | sample MGYA00241909_ERZ509182 | MGnify/ENA primary metagenome ERZ509182 (study PRJEB26280, sample SAMEA2338855) | human gut metagenome | biome: human gut; feature: human-associated habitat; material: faeces...
GGGTATCCCAGAAAATTCCATTTTCTGAAGAAGCCTTTAAATCATATTATGCAACCTTATATAACAATGTAAGAACCTTCCTAAAAACCATGTATATTTCCAGAATTTACAAGATAATATATGAAATACATTCCTACTTCGACACTTTTCGACTTAGAGAGTTTTTTGGGCAGTCAGAAAAAATTTGAAAAAATTTTAATTTTCTTGCAAAAAACACTTGCAAAATACCCGATACGATGTTATACTTATCATGTAATCGAAAAGGGGTTACAACAAAAACATAGGACATGAAAATAGGTAACATGTCTGAAGAAAAAAAAATAATAAAACATATGGAGGTACTAATTATGAGTATGTCAGAAAAAATGGGAAACGCAGGAGTAGCACCAACAGCAAAGGCTACAGCACCAACAGCAAAACCAACAGCAGATACTGTTAAAAAGGGTGGAAACAAAAAATCAGAGGCATTTAAAGCTATCGGAGCAGCCGCTCGTGCGCAGTATACAGAAGACCAGAAGGCACTGGAAGGTTCTAAACAGGACAAAGTTGCTTTCGTTGCTTGTCTTGGAGACCCTGCACGTTCTCAGTCAAGAAAAACAAAAGGAGAATATACTGGTTCTTACAGAGTAGTAGGATACAGATTCAAAGCTCTTGAAGATATGAAAGTACCGAAAGCTCCGTTCGCAGAAAACTGCAAAGACCTGCTTGATGTAGTTCAGCCACCAACAATGATTGATGTAAAAGCTGGCGAAGAAGTCAACTTAAATATTGTTGAGTCTGCTATGTTTATCTGTCGTCCAGAGTTCGCAGGAACTTTCTCTGGAGAAGGAAAAACTGTATTCGTAAACGCAGTTTGCTCTGCTAACAGAAAAGACCCTTATCCGGCACTGAAAACAACTGAAGGTTCTATCAAAGAGAACATGATTATGGTTGCTGAGATGGAAGGACAGGTTGATGGAAAAGGCGGAACAGCTAAGGTTAAACCAGGATTTGAAGATTTCGCTCCACTGTTCAAGAAAACAAAAACAAGAAGAACAGGTGCTTCTGGTGCAGGACGTCAGAACACAGCTGTCAAAGATACAGCTGCAGCTTTCAGAAGTCTGTACAATATGCAGTAATCACTCTTCGGAGTTTAAAATTGGATTCGACCTCAAAAAGGTCGAGTCCTTTTTTATTTGTAGAGATTAGCTTAGGTATGGGTTATATAGACTAGAACATTTCTTACGGAGGTAGTGCGACTATGATTAAGTGGATAATATATTTTGTCTTATTATTATCTGGAGGCATATGGGTATCATTCAAACTTAGTGGAAAGTCAAAAGAAGATACAGACCCTATCCGATATGTATTTATTATCGGCTTAGTTTGTTGGTTCATAATAAAGTTAGTAGAAACATTTAGGGGGTAATTATACACATGGAGAACTTAGGATATCATAGAAAGTACAGACCGAACTCAATCTCAGCTTGCGTTGGTCTTGATAAGATTAAAACTACAATATTAAAGGCACTGGAAACTGGTAAAAGACCTCAGACTATCATGCTTTACGGTGATAGTGGTTGTGGTAAGACTACATTAGCGAGAATTATAGCAAAGGAGTACAACTGTCAAGACCGTACTGAGACAGGTGCTTGTGGTGTATGTCCTACTTGTGTAGCAATGGACGAGTACATAGAGACTGGGGTAACAGACCTTTTAGGAAACATCAAGGAAGTCGATGTTGGTGACAACTCTGGTAAACGTGATTTGGAGTCAGTATTTAGCGATATTGAGATACCACCTATGGGTGATGAGTGGAAGGTTTACATCTTCGATGAGATTCAGTCTGCTAGTGATGGTTTGCAGAATAGAATGTTAAAGGTAATGGAAGAGCCACCAGAACACGTATTGTTCATCTTGTGTACAACAAACCCAGAACGAATATTGCCTACATTGAAAAACAGATGCCAGTTAAAACTTCATGTAACAAAACCAAACATGAAAGATTTAACTTCTCTGTTAAAGAGGGTATGTGACATAGAGGGGGTAGAATTTGACAAAGCGGGTCTTGAGTTTATCGCAAACCGTAGTGAATTTGTAATCCGAGATTCCTTGCAGTCTCTTTGGCAAGTTGTAATGGAGCAGAACAATGCGACATACAATTCTGTAACCGAGGTATTCACTGCTGTTTCGAGTACGCAGGTAATCAGCTTCTTTCGTACCCTAAAAAATAGAGATATTTTCGGATTCGTCACTTGTATTTCTGATGTTAAGGCTAAATTTGAATTATCTGTATTTTTAAAAGAGTTACAAAACTTTTTAACAAGAGGCGTGTATATCATCAATGGAATACACGTAGAGGGGGTAGCGAGTAATGAATTAAAGGTATATCGAGACCTGTTCTCTGAGATGTCTGTATCTGAATTAGGTTGCCTTATGAACCGACTTTTGACTATTGATTTACGTAACATAGAACTGGAGTTACTTATGTTAGGGTATAACGGCTTAAAAGTGGGGGTATCAAGTAGCGAAGAAGCTACTAAAGATATACCAGAACTTGTAGGAGAAGTAGCTTTAGAACTTCAGAACGCAAACAACGTGATAGCGAAGAAGCAACATCAAGAGTATGAGCAAGGCGTAGAAAACGCTGAGAACCTAATGGGTGAGATGAGTTTGGATGATTTGATGTCTTTTGGCGCTCAGCTCGTAAAGGAGTAATAATAGTGCTACGAGTTTCCTATATTATAGTTAGCTTTTTAGAAAGGAGTGAAACTATGCGTGGCAAAAAGATATTTGTTATTCTGTGCATGATATGTATGTTAATGTTCGGAACAACGGCTTTTTGTGAGGATTTAGACAGTATCAATCAGAGTCAAAACAACACGACACAAGGCACTACTGATAATCAGGGTGGTACAGGTGGTGCAACAACAGATGATGGTGCATACAATTCTGTATCGGACATGATGAGGGGGTATCAAGCTTTCGATAACGAGGATATGCAGAAAGCAAATGAGATAGCAAGCCCTATCAGAGACATTATAGGTGTTGGTATTGGATTTATCCTTACAATGACAGTCTTGTTAGTATTCGTTACAACTGCATTAGATATCCTTTATATCGCTGTTCCAATGACGAGAAGTCTGTTATATCCAGGTGGAGAAACCGCAAATGCAGGCGGAGGCATGGGTATGGGAATGGGTATGCGTGGTGGAATGGGCATGGGAGGCGCTACTGCTACAAGTACAAGAAAGCTCATATCTGATGAGGCTATCAATGCGTTAGCATCCGCAGGAAATCAAGCCGCAGGAGGTACTGGAATGGGTATGCAAGGCGGTATGGGAGTAGGAGTGGGCGCAGGAGGATATGGTGGAGTTGGTGCTCAAGAGAAACCGAAGACACCTATAGCAGTATACTTGAGAAAACGTATTTTCTTCTTAATACTGTTTGCTATTGCTTCTACACTGCTCATGAGTTCCCTGTTCTTAGATTGTGGTCTGAACATTGCAGACTTGCTTTACAAGATTGTAGACATGCTCAATGGTAGCTTACAGAACGTACAGATATAATAAAAACAATAAGGGGGTAGACACGTATTGTCTCCCTCTTATTTTTATGCTAAGAATTATTTTTACTTATCGGAGTAGACCGTATTGTAATTAGTTCACAAATAAAAACAACATTTTTGCTGAGAGACTATTTTTCATGTGAGGTGATGAAATGGCAGGCTTAAAGATTGTCGATGCTTTATTATCGTCATTGAAAAAGACTGACAATACTTCAACAGAACATCTTGAGAAGAATAGAATACGGTCTACACTTGAAACGATGTGTGACAAAATGTTAGCAGATGGAACAAGCATACTTGAGTTTGAAGCTTTGCCGAACACACTGCCTTACGTTGTATCTATACTTGAAGAACCTATGTTTTTGGAGAAGTATGAATTTGAACAAGTTTCTGAGTCTTTATTTAAAATAAAGCCGAAAGAAATAAATTTAATGTAGAGGTGGTGATAGTTTGTCTGAAAGAACTGCTCTTATAACGAGAGTGTATACGGTTTCTGAGAAGCTGAATATCGAGAAGACGTTGACAGACCGTATTATAAAGGCATATTTAGAATTTTGTAAGCAAGAACTTATTTGTGGGCATAGAGTAAACTTTTGTGGTATTGCCTTAATAGTACCAGATTACGAGGTACTTGACTACAAGATGACATTTGCATATAAATGTAAAATGGTAGCCGAGAGAAATGCACTTCCGCATAACACTGTACTACAGGTTGTACTGGAGTATTTGGGTACTATCAAAGATGATATTTTTAGTGGAAAGTCAGCCAATATATATGGTATGCTTACACTTACACCACTATACGAGAACGGTGTAGTTACTAGAGTTCATACTTCTATATCACAAAGTTTACAGGAATACTTAAGGGGGTATGACACTCACGCAAGAGCGTCTACAAACAGAGTATTCAAAAGAAAAGTAAAGGGGGCAAATATCTGTGACAGGAAAAACACATAGAGCAGGAGGTTTTCTTTGTTCAGTTGTTGGCTTTGCTTTACTACGTGAGAATAATTTATTACTTCCTAACGTGAATGAGGGGTTACAGTGGTTAATGATGTATCCATTTTGTATGTGGGGGAGTGTTGCTAGTGACCTAGACCACCATTGGCAGAGTTGTCCTATGAAAGACCCACCGAGTTATGTAGTAAATAAGTTGTTACACTTAACTGCACCAGTTCAGAAATCTTTAGAAAAGGCAGGAGATAAAAAGAGTGGTGTATACAAAGTTGCCAAGACATTCAATGCTTCACACAGAAGTTGGCAGACACACTCAGATTTAACATTGTTTGTTATGATTGGTTTATTGATTGCTGTGTTAAACAACAATTTTGGGCTTGGTCAGATAGATGCGATGTTTGTGAGAGTGGTAGCATTAGGTATAGTCTTAGGTGTAATTGCACATTTCATTCTGGATATGCTTACAACGGATGGAGTTGATAGTCTTGTATTACAGGTTATTGGTAAACTATTACACATCAAGAAATTTCCTAAAAAACTTCGTTTTGTACCGAAGTGGCATTGTTTTGCTACAAGTGGTTCATGGGAACTTTGGGTAAATAAAGTACTAAAGGTACTGAACATCATAGCGATGGCGTATTTGCTATGGAACATAATGGGGGTATCACAGTTATTCCCTTATGAGATAACACTTAGTTAGGAGGAGTGAATATTATGAATCGTGTTAAAACGAGAAAGAAAAGCACAGTAATCATTGCTTGGGTGCTTGCGATAATCACGTTATTATCAGTATTTGCAACTGGTATGACTGCTTTCGCTGCATCTGAGTCATCTTATTCAATGTTAAAGACAAATTGTAGGCAAGGTAAACAACCGTCAGCAGAGTATGGTGATGTAAACAATCCGATAAATGAGAAGAAATATAAACGTTCTGGTGGAGATTATTATTTGTATACCGATATTACTGGGTCATCTGATCCTAATAATCAGACGTCAGATATCATTTCTGAATACAAATACAATCAGTTGACAGCAGGTGCAAAGCAGGCTTTCTTAAAAGATTTTATCCAGATTGCTTACAACTATGAAGATTACTATTCAAAGAATGAAGCAAGCAGCAATGGACAGGTTATAACAGGTGAGACTGTTTCAGACTTATTGGAGGAACTTCAGCAGGTATCTGGTGCATGTTCTCAGATTATGGCGGCTTTGATGTCAGATACAAAGCCAGATTACGCTTCAGCTAACAGAATCTATCAGCCTTTCTCAGGTCTTGTTGGTACTGCATTAGGTTTGATTTCAATTCTGATTATGTCCTTACTTGCAGTTACAATGGCGTTAGATATCGCATACATTGTAATTCCATCATTCCAGTTACTGTTAGACGGTGGAGATGACGCAGGTGGCGGACAGGCAAAAGGAATGTCCAGAATTATTTCACAGGAAGCAAGAAGTGCTGTTAAATCCGTTTCAGATGGTGGTGGCGGTGGTCAGTCAGGTTCTGGTAACAAGATGGCTATCGGACAGTATTTCAAGATGCGTTGGAAAGCATTGATAGTTTTAGGTATTTGTTTATTATACTTAGTACAAGGACAGATTTACAGCTTTGTTGCTTGGGTTATCGACCTTGTAAGTGGTTTCTTAGGATTCTAATACAAGGCAAAAGAAAGGTGTGCAAGAAGTATGGGTATTATAAAAAGACAATACTTCAACACATTAGTAGGAGCAGTAGCCTTGTTGTTACTGCTCTTTTTTAGTGATGTTGGGTATTCAGCTACAGACCTCTTTGCTAACGGTTCAAATCCAGTTATGTCAATGAGTAATGTAACAACTAAAGAGGTGTCTGCATTGCAGAGTCTGTGTACAAAAGTAAATGAGGACTTAGTAGCTGAAAGTAGAGACACTGGAGTCACTTCAGATTCTACTATGATAGCGTGTCAACGTGATGAAAATTCAGAGGTAAATACTGAAACACAGATATACAACGTAGCTTTTAATGCTACATACTATAATAAACTGGAACAATTAGAGAAGCAAGAAGTGATGTCTATTATACTTAGTGATATAGATAATAGTAACTTGAGTCAGATAAGTAAAACAAAGGTATACAACTTTATATCTAATAGTGACACAGCAACATCAAACTTAGTAAGGCAGTTATCTGATGATGTGAAGGCAGACTATGCAGATGCTTACAATTCATTCAAGCCTTTCACTGGAGTCATTGGTTGGATATTGGGGGTACTTGTGTTTATCATATTTGTACTGTTAGGTTTAACAATTACTGTGGATATAGCATACATTGTAATTCCGATGTTCCAGAACTTCTTGAGTTCTGAAAACGATGGTGCGAAACCGAGATATGTATCTGGAGAAGCATGGAATGCTGTGAAGGCAGCAGAACAATCTGTAGGGCATAGTTATCGTGAACCTTTAGGTATCTATTTTAAGTCCAAGACAAAGCAGTTTATAGCGATAGGGTTATGTTTATTGTATCTTGTTAGTGGACACATCTATAACTTGATAGCATACGTAATCGATGCATTTCAAGGTATCATAGGCTAGGAGGTGACTTATGAGGAAGTTTTTAAAAACGTATTCAAAGAACTTGATAGTGGGGGTATTAGCATTTATAATGCTGTTACAGTCAGTGTTACCGAGTGTGTATAATACGGCGTATGCGGATAGTAAGGAGTTACGTAAGGCATTTATTTCATTAAAGAAAAGTCAGTCTGTAACAGAGATAGATAAGGGGCAGATTGATACACAAACGTTGAGAATTATTGCTTTGTATTTATCAAACTATTATATACCATTTAGTACAGTTTTAGATGGTGAGGATGTAGATGATGGTTCAGAGTCTGGTAAAGATTCAGATGATAAAGAGTCTAAGACAAAAACAAAATCGGATGATTCTAGTACAGAGACAAAGATGGTTGCAGCTTTGAAGCAGGCAGGTTTTGAAGAGGATACCGCATCAATTTTAGTTAGTGCAGTGTTAGAAGCTTCTTTGACAACAGCAAAGCCTATGGTAATAGAGTCGGATACTTATGAAATGAGAAAGGCTACATTAACATATGGGGGTAAGGATAATGGTATTATAACTGGTGCAATATACAGAGAAGATACATATTCTGGTGGAAAGTATGTTGGAAATGACCCTTTGATACCACATCTTACCCCAAATGAGAAAGAACCTATGAGAATTAAAAAAGCTTGGTTGTTTGAAGGTGATAGGTTAAAGGTGAATGAAGGTGTATATAAAGTTACGTATGGTACATTTATGAGTATGCTATCTCAAGGGTACGAGAAGGATATTTACTATTTAGATAGTGATGGTAAAAAGTCTGAGACACCTTGCTTTTCTACAAATAATCAGGTTAGAACAGCATATGCTATGTTAAACGATAATTTGAATTATGGAAATGGAATTGGTGGTTCATTCTCTACAATAACAAGAGAACAGGCTAATGATATGGAGATAAGTGAAGAGTATTATAAGGCTTTAGCTATAGGTGCACAACTTTATATCGACTGGGTAGGAAATATTATCATGGATACTGGTATTGAGAGAATAGTAATTATGCCAGCTTGTATGAACCCATATGTATTCAAAATAGTAGGGGGTAGTGATGGAGGTAGAATAAATTTAGTAAGTTCATATGGAGTAAATAAGATTGGAAATGGATCTATAACAAGATTGTCTAAGGGAGATTATAATGGAGATGAGTATCACGAATCAAGATATAGAGCACTTGTAAAAGGTGGGGAGCATTCTATATTTGGACAAATTTATTGGACTGCATTTCGTGGAAACTCAGATACAGATTTTGACGTTGGTGGTAAAGATTCTTGGGGTGCTAACAACGTTTTGTTACAGATGTTAGCTCATGGTCTTGGTTGTGCAAATAGTACTTACAAGAAAGCAACTGGTGATGACAGTTATACTGGACCTACAGATACAGCAAATATATTATGGAGTAGTGAGGATAGTATAAGGTTTCCGAATTTAGCTTCTTATTTAGCAGAGATTGATTGTGACCACCCAGATAGTTTAAAGTACATGATAAATGCAGGAAGTGAAGGCTTCTTAGCTTTTACTCAAGTTGTTAAATTCGATGATAAGGCTGAATTTGAAGGTGAGGGTAAAGATTGGACAGGTCATATTATGTCTGCAAATTTATTAGATGGCGTTGGTAATGTTAAGGCTAAGTATAAGAATGAAAAGGATAAGCCAAAGTCAGCTTTTAGTTCATCTGGTGTTCAGTTTGGAGATGTTACAAAAAATACTGGTGATATGGCAACAAGTATGGATGCTTCAGTATCTGATGTTATCTATACAACATATGTATATGCCTATTCTAACTATCTTGAAGGTGCTCATGAGAAAGGTCAGAAGTTTGATAAAGAAAAAAATGTCGTAGATATGGTATTTAATGGTGATATTTTTCCAGTTGCTCAAGATAATGACATCAGTTGGGATGGCATGAAGGATAAACTTGAAGACATGGCAAGTGACAAAATCCAGTCAGAAATTATGTCTATGATTTACTACATCTTACATCCAGTTGAGGGTATGCACTACTTCGCTACATGGGCGAAGAATAAGATTAGTTCTTTCTTCTTAGGTTGGCACGAAGATATGGTTGGTTACACATCTTCAAATAGTAGTACAGGTATGACGAAGTATATTGGATTCTCTGGGTACACAACCTTACCATCACTAGCTGACATGAGTTGGACAAATTGGATGTTAGAGAATTATAATTCTATCATAGTTTACTTAATTATAGTGATGTCTGTTATAATGTGTTGTTATGTAATAGTCGGTTCGCTAACTGGACAGAGGGCGTTGGTTGGTATCTTTATGTTTGGTTTCCTAGCATTTTTACCGCCAGTTGCTATCAATATGACTGTAGATATAGTAAATACTGTTTGTGATAGTATTTATGGTACGAAGTTTACATACTGGGCATTAGTACAACATCAATCATACTTGCAAGAATTGTATGCAGCAACGTCAGATGCTGAAAGTTATAAGCAGTTTGTACTACAAGGTTCTTATTCAGAGGATATGTCAGAGTCAGCAGGTGAAAGTACTGATGCGAACTTTGCTTCTGTTAAGTTGAAATGGATGTCACCAAAGAAAGACAATTATATGGCAAGCTTTGTACAGGAAGCACAGGATGATATGTCAGCTAATGCGAGTCAGACATTCGTAAACAACATGTTGAACATAGGGGGTAAATCCTACTCTGGTGAAGAGTATTTAGACTCACCAGATGCATTATTCTTGTATCGAGATTATATGAATATTACAAGATATTCTTTAAAATCTTATAATTTGTATGACCATTACAATAGCGGTGGTGAAGTTAGTACAGGTGATGGAGATTATAAATTACAAGTTGGGTATCGTTGGAATGCGAGTCAGGAGTACTCAAACTTAGGTAACATAATATATAGCTCAGGTTTACCATTTAAGAATATGGTTTATGTAAACTATGAGGTAGATGGTAATTATAATTCACAGTTAAATACAGACTTACACGATATTTCAAGTGTAGAGAGTATTAGGAAAGGATTTATGCCTTTAACTGTTAAAGATGCTAGTAAGAACAAGGTTGACTATTACTCAGATGGTTCTTATGCACTTAATTACTTGTTAAACTTCCCAAGAGCATACAATGACATCAACTTAGGGTATGAGAAGCTAAAAGGTGATATTGAGAACGGAACAACACAGGTAGGCAAGGACAAACTTTGGGGGTACGGTTTACCGCAGAGTTATTTCAATTTTACGCAGTCAGACTTATCAACAACTGGTAATATATCCAAGAATGAAAATGGTGAAGAAGTTGGTGTAGACTATACTAAAGATAGATTAGACTACTTCTATTATGGTTTGTATTCTGAGTCACCATATTATTACATGACTTATAACATTCTTGACCAGATGAAAGCATATGCAGGGTATACTTATTCTATGTCAAAGACAGGTGACGTAGACTTAGGTTCAGATGGTAACTTCAAAGATATGTTGTTAGGAAATAATCTTGAATACTTCTATAACTATTCAGAAAATTCTGGAGATGGTTATGGGGAACTTCGAGACTTCATGAATATGCACGATTTCTTCTACTATGTACTTCCACTTATGGACAGTGGAAACCAGTTAGTAGACACATTCGATAGAGTTTACGGAATGGATACCTACGATGATGTCAAAGTTACCTTTACAAAGAATGGTAATGTAATGGTATCAACTGCTGAAGGCACAACACAGATGTTGTCAGATGTATACGGACCTGCAGGAGAAAAAGTAGAGGCAATAACATCAGCTGAAGGCTCATTAGTATCGTATGAAGATGCTTCAAAGAACTGGACAGACGAGCAAGTCTACAAGTTCTGGCACAACTACAATGTAGCAATCATCTTTAATGCGTATTCAACATGGGCAGACACTATGTATGATTGTAACTATGCTAAAGCCGAGACAATAAAAATAGGGGGTAAAAAATTCAGAGTTGACAACCCGTTAGACCCAACATCTTACTTTAAATATGACCAGAATACTGGCAAGATGACTGAAGGACGTCCGATGGTATTCTCAAGAAGTGAGATGAAATACTATGGTTTAGAATGGCATCAACTGACAAAAGTAGAGCAGAAAATCGTCACAGTTCAGGATAATGTATACGAGAAAGCATTAGATTTAATGAACTACTACAATTTTGATGATGATGTACTTGTAAGTTCATATGCTATGCTTCAGTTATTTGAGTTCAACAAAGAATTTAGCCAGACAAGTTTAATCGGTAGCAGTTATGTAATGTATCCACAGAGTTACGAGTTAAAAGCATTTACATACGATGCTTACTTGAGACTGATTATTGCAAACACTACAGGCGATGATTTACAGGCTGAGAATAACCAGTCACTGTATCAACGTACAATGTCAAATTCAAGTATTACGTTTGGCTTATTGCTTATCATACTTGATGTAATATGTGTGTACATAATACCAGCCTTTAAGATATTCTTCTTAGTTGCTCTGTTCTTTATGAGTATACTAATGATAGTATCGAGTGCTGTCAAAATAGAGATGAATATACTAAAGGTAACGTGGCAGAGTTTAGTTGCACCATTACTGAGTTTTGCAGGAATTAGTATAGGTCTAGCGTTTATTGTATCGTTGTTCATGTCAAATGGAGCGAAGGGGGTAACAGGTGACTTGACACCGACCGTTCAGCTAGGAGACCCAACAATGGTAATAGCAGTTATGATTGTCATAAACGCAGGTGCTTTATATCTATACTGGAAGATATGTAAAAAAGCATTTAAAGATGCTATAACATACGCTAAGGCTGTAGTAAACAACTTAGGTGGTACTGTAATGGGTGCATTCAAAACAATTGCAGGAGTAGCATTAGCAGGCGGTATTGTTCGTTCATTGAGAAATAATGGTGGTGGCGGAGATGGTAATAATAGAAGTCACGACCCAAAACAGCAGACAGATGAAAACAGACCGAAACCTAGAGTAACTGGCGGAGATGGTTCTGGTAGTGAAACAACACAAGGGGGTAACGGTGCTGTTCAACCGAATGATATGCCACTCAACCCAGCTAAGACAGAAAAAGAGCGTGATAGTGATACTGGAAGTGGAAAAGATTATAATTCCAAAATCAATTCTGGTAAAGCAAAACGTGAAGGCTCTGGTATTGATGCAGGTGATGTAGCATTAGCAGGTGCAGGAGTTGCAACAGCAGGTGCTGTTAAGGCAAAACTTGATAATGCAGAAAAACCTAAAGTTTACAATGACAAAGCAACAGAATTGAAAAGACGTGCTGAGGAACGTCAGAAAACTTTAGACTATCGTACAACCAAGTTAGCTAAAAGTAAGGAAGGTCTGAATTACGGAGCAAGAGTTGGAGCATTAGCAGAGTCAGCATCAATTAAGAAAGACAGACTTGCAAGTAAGGCATATGCAGGTAAGGCTAAAATTGTACAGACAAGAAATAACGTAGCTACATCAGTTAGCGATAAAGCTAACTACGTTAAATCTGGAGTAACAAGTCGTGTATCACGCGCTAAAGATTATGGTTCTAGCAAGGTAAATGCAGTGAAAAATGGTGCTACGAGAGTATCAAATAGTGCCAAGAACACAGTAAGCAGGGTATCAACAAGTGCTAAACGTAAAGTTAATAAGCAAGTAAGTGGGTACAAATATATGAGGTACACAAAATAACACAACAAGTAGGGGGTATGAAGATGCCCCCTATACTTTAAGGAAGGGAGTTAGTTTGATATGCAACCACAACCAGAAGATAAATCAATTCAGATACCTATCACATTTGACTACAGAGGAGGTAGGCATGAAAACAGCAAGAACAAATTTATTATGACTGCTGTTACTATCGTGGTTGGTATTGTTTTAATAGTAGGGGTAGCTTTAAATGACAACATGGATGTATGGAAGAGGGTATTAGTTGATATAGCAATATTCTACTTCGCATTATTATTTCTGAGATTTGCTGTTTTTAGAGAACAGTATTACAGTGATATCTATGAAAACCTCAAAGCAATCGACTTTCAGCCATCAGTTACAACGTTATGGAAGATATTCGATATTGATTATGAGTATCCATACATTTGTTTCTACAAAAATGGTATGAAAGGTATCTTTGTTCGTATGGAGAAAGATACTGTAACTGGTAAAGGAGAAAATGCTTGCTTTAGACATTATGAAGCTATCGCAGATGCATATAATCTCGCACATTCAAAAAATATGGACACAAGGCACATTGATTATATGGATAATGTGGGTAACGATTCAAGACTTCAAGACTTGTATGATAACCTAAAAGACGTAGAGAATCCAGATATGGAATCAATGCTGATTGATATATACACAAACTTACAAAACGAGATGTCACTTAACTATGCAAGTTTCGATATTTATTTGTTTCTTACGAGGGATAAAACTGAGAACTTCGTGTATAATATGCAGAAGGTATGTGAAACCATGCTAGGGGGTAATTTTATTACATATCGAGTTCTAAATAGAACCGATATACGTTCCGTCTGCATGGCACTTTTCAACTTACATGATTTCAGTGTAACGGATGCTTGCGAAGAAGTATTAAATGATGACTCACACAAGGGTATCGTTCCAATCCGATTATACCACGAAGATGGCACTGTAGAGAAGTTAAACGAAACACAGGAAGAAAAACGTTTAAGATTACAAGAACAGGCTAGACGTCAACGAGAGGCAAAAGAAGATGCTAAGGCTGCTAAACGTAGGAAGAAGATGAAAAATACTACTCAAGAACAGCCAAAACAGAGTGGTGATGACGATTTTAACTTATTTGACTAAAACGTGTTTTATTTCATGGATATGATTATACATTAAACAAAAGTGAATTTTTAGCGGAGGTGTAATAAATGAAACTTGCTTTAATATTAGGAGTGCAGGGCGAGAAGGTTAAACCAAAATTAGTAAATGTTAAGGATAACTTAGCGATAGACTGTTATCTAGGCATAAGACAGTTTTTAGACACGTCATTAAAACGTGAGTTAATTTACGATAGGGTAATCACACTTGCTACACTTACAGACGCCACAAGCGTAAAAGATATGAAGAAATTCTGGAAGAAAATCTGTCCAGAAACAGAGATGATTTTTCTCTGTCGTAAAGATGTTGATGAGGAACTTGCAAAACAGATTTTGAAGGAGTTCACATCAATCAAAGTTGCAACAATGCTTGTCAAGAGTACTACATTACAGATATTTACAGAAGCGGTGCTTCTTGAGCCAGAGCAAATCACAAAGACATATGGTATCGAAGATTATCTTTCAATCGATACAGGTTTTGATGACGGTATTGAGTTTGCTTCACCAGAAGCTGAGTCTCCAATCCAAGAGACACCAGTAGAACAATCAAGTACACCAGTACCACCACAGAAAGCACCTAAAAAGAAAAAGGGTGGCTTCTTTAGTAGCTTGTTTGGGGGTAAAAAGAATAAAGAAGTAGCTAAACCAGTAGAGAAAGCAGAATCTACTGAACAGACTGAAAAGCAGGGTACTACACCAGAGGAAATTGGTACTGAGGTAGAAGAAACCTCAACTCCAGTCGATAAAACACAGGGTGTAACGTTTGAAAAAACGGAAGAGCAGTCAGCAGTGCAAAATGAAGCATTAGCTGAAACTACTAAAGAAGAACCGACTATTGTAGAGGTTGAAGAACCAGAAAGTTTAGAAGAAACTATTAAAGAACAGCCTGCTGAAGTAAAAGATACAGAAATTTCTCTTGAAGTAGAAGAGGAAAAAACAGAGGAAAAAGACGAACAGCCAAGTGTTGTTTCTAAAAAAGTATTTCAAGAAGAAGAAAACGAATTTGATGTAGAGGCTGTAGAAGTAGACTTTGGAGATGCAACCTTTGATGCGTCTGCAATTGCCCCAGTTTTAGCAGGTGGCTTATCAGGCGTTGCTTCAGTAGATGAGGTAGAAGAAGAGGAAGAGACATTATCTGGTGCTGAAGAAAAGTATCGAAGTTCTGACTCACCGCAGGTCAAGGTGGTAACTAAAGAGGTAATCAAACCTGTACGTGGAGGGGGTATGACGCAGGCGTTAGCCAACGTGTTAAATGGTAAGTCACACAAAACTATCGTGGTAACAGGTGATAGGGGTAGTGGAGTTACCGTAACTGCCTATTCATTAGCAAAAGAGTTTGCTAAGAAAGTACCAGTTCTGTATTTCGACTGTGATATCGAAAAACATGGTATCTTGAATTACATTGACTATGATTCATTCAGAGCATATGACAGAAGTATGGTTGAAGGTATCAAGTGTTGTAGAGATTCAAGTATCTTTATGAACTGCGTGGTTCAGTATGATATCAATCTTGATTTACTCACATCAGACTGGTCTTGTGACGCTACAGATGCTGATATTACTAAAGCACATAATGTAGTAGCAGAGAATACAATGAACTATGGTGTTGTTATTGTTGACTGCCCTATTGAGAAGTTACATTTGATTTCAGACCTCATTTTTATTGGTAACACTATTGTTTGCATGGAAAGTTCAAAACGTGGTGTTATGAACATGCTTTGTGGTCTTGAAGGTAGTCCACTTGAACTGAGGTACAAGAGATGTATCCAGTCAAAGGGTATTATTCTTGCAACAAAGCTAAATAAGCGTGTGAAGTCAGCAAAATGTATTCAATATGCTGATACAATTTTCGAGCCTAGTGGTTGTGACTGGCTGAGAATGGAACAACGAGATTTTAATGGTAATCTGACTACAGATTTATTAGCTGATATAGTGGAGGGATAATGAATGCGTGTTATAGTTTCAAAAACATTGCAAGACAACTATCAGAATTTTGTAGTTGTAGATAACTTTAAGAAGGTACGTGGACTTTCTGGAGTTACACTGTTAGTAATTCATAACTTCGAAGAATCAGACTTTGATACGGGGGTATTCATTTCGGAGTTCAAAAAGAATGGTATCAAAAACATTCTTTATATTAACGAGAATCCTAATGCAAATGTGAAGAACACAATTCTTGGTATTAAAGGTAAATATATTGAGGATGAGTTCTACTTTGAGGATGAGGAAGAACTGCTTGCACTTGTTGAGGAGTGTGAACAGGATGTAGAGGAAGAAACTTCTCTTGCAACAGTCAGTACAGATATTATCAATGACTTTATTGAACGATTCAAGAGAGGTGATGAACAGATACAGGCTCCAGTTTATCTGGAACAAGTTAGAGAAGCTGTTAATGAGTTGAGTGCAATTACACAGCAACAGCAGACACAGTTGTTAGCAATGGGTTCATCTGCAATGGAGACATTTGAACGTGCAAGTGTAATCATTTCAAACTTAGCGAAACAGAAAAAGACAATCGAAGATAGTCTTAAAAATCTTGAGGAAAGCAGACCTGCTATGCAGACTAAAAGTAGTATGTCAGGTAGCATTTTATTTTATCCTACTTACAACTATACTGGTAGCGCAAAGGTGTTAGTAGTACGTGAGTATTCGCCTTGTAGGTACTTGACCTCATTTATTCTTGCATATGAGCATTATTTACACTACAGTAAGAACAAACGTGTAAAGTTAATTTTCGTACATCAGAAAGGGCATGGGGTATTAAAGAAATACACAGACTATACGAGTATTACACAGGAATCTATGTACTTAGATTCTTTGTATGATGCAGAAATAATTGCAACTAACAATCCGAAGAAAGATGTATTAAAGAAAATCTTTTCACGCCCTGCAGATGTATTTATCATTGTAGACCGTATGTATGGTCAGCAAGATATTGTTTCTGGTCGAAGGGTAAAAGTTAGTGCAGTTAGTGGTAGTTCAGACTTAAAGCGTTTTAATGTTAAAGAAAACGAATGTATCTTCTCAGTCAACAAAAAGGAGAATGCTTTGTTCACAATACCAAGTATTAAGAATTATCCAACTGGTAAAGATGTTAGAAATGCAGCTTACATGCAGATTTGCAAGAATGATATGTTTGTAAAGTTAGATTCACTATTACAACTACCAACCGAAGGGGGTAGATGATAATGCCTTTAGGCTTCAATTCTGGAAAAGTACACCGTAAGAGAACTGTCAATTTTATAAGATTGTGGGATGAACTTGCGACTGCAAGTGTTAAAAAGAATGATAGTATGTATGGTGAGACACGAGTTTCAAATATGTACGTTGATTTACTCGGCTTGTATAGTGGCGAGGATAACGTAACTTATGTATACTCAATTGATGGATATCCGAGAGAACTCGAATTATCATACAGAACTACACTTCGGAGTTGTTGTGAGGACGGTGTACGTATTTCATTTGTGAGCCAGTTAGATAAGCATACAATCGACTGGGATTCTGCACAGATGAGAGCAAAACTTCGTACATGGAAAGTAATTGATGAGAGTCAGGAAGCAGTAGATGAGTATAACTTACACTCAAACTTAAAAGCTTTGGATAGTCAAGAATGGAGAAAAGAGTCATTAGTATATTTAAGTACTGCTGAGATTAGAAGAAAGCGTAAGATGTTCAAGTTTAGAAGCTTGATGCTAATTTCTGGTAAACGAGGTATCAACTTTAATACTACTGTAAAAAATATTGTCAAGATGTGTAAGATAATGAATATAAAAATCTCCAGAGCAATCGGGGATATACCTCAATATTTAGAGGTATTTTCTCCATTCTCTAACACATATGACAATAAAATACTACAGGCATGTGGTTGCGTAGTATTACCAGATGAATTATTATCAAGATTCAATACATACGCTCAAGGTATCATTGGTAAGAAAGGGTTCTATTGGGGTACTGATATTTACTCCTGTTTTCCTTGCTTGAAACCAGTCAAGAGGACATCAGAGACAACAGAGAACTGGCTAATAACAGCCGAATCTGGTGGGGGTAAATCATTTTTCGTCAAAGGTCTTTTAGTACAGTTACTTGCAGACAGCAATTACAACGGTACGATAATGGACGTTGAGGGGTTTGAGTATTTACCTTTAGCTGATTACATGTATAATCATGACAAAGTTGTCGTGCTAAACATGGGAGAAGGTACTGGTGCGTATTTCGACTCAACAGAGATTATACTTACTGGTGATGAAGAACTTGATAGGGATATGAAGAGTATATCAACCTCATTTACATTATCTGTATTCAAGACATTATTGGGTGACACAGGTGATGATGAGTGGGTAGATATAGTAATAAATGATGCAATTGCATTGACATACGCTTCAGTAGGAGTAACGGACGATAGAGAAACATGGGGGTATTCAAAAGGCTTGACTTACTTCGATGTATACGATAAATTAAAATCACTTGTAACTACGCAAGGTGATGCAAACAGGGCGGTAAACAATATGTTTGCCACTTCAATGTATGCGGAACGAGCAGGCTTAGGTACTGCAATGACACAGAATGACGTAAACAGATTAATTACATCTAATGAGAAGTATCAAGAAGCTATTGAGTCATGTATTGCTAAGATTTCACGTTACTTTGAACCAAACAATATCAGAAGTAATGTATTTAGTAAGAGAATTGACGTAGCAGACATTAAAGATGCAAAATTAGTTGTATGTTCATTCGGTATGGCAGGAAAGTCAGACGAAACAGTAGATAAGATACAGATGTCACTGATGCAGTTGTATGCAGCCAATATGTCTCATTTACGTTCGATATTTAGTAGACACGATGGTAAGTACAACTTTAAACTCTGGGAGGAGTTTCAGCGTTGGGGTAGTTTCAAGGGTAGCGAAAAGACTATAGGAACTGCTATCACAGGTGGACGTAAACTTGGTGATATCAATATTATTGTAACTAATAACGTTGCAAAAATTCTCGAAGATGACCGTTTTAGTATATTTACAAACATGACTTCATTTGCGATAGGTGCTATTTTGGACTCACAGGTACGTGAAGAATTATGTACTCGTCTTTCAATACCTGAGATGAATCCAGACTTAGATGCAATAGCAAATAACAATAAAGATTTATCAGCTTACATTGAAGGTGATACATTACTTGCAAATCCATATTCAAAGGCGTTCTTATTAGGACTTGATAACACGGTATTTACGGTTTCAAGGATGTGTATACCAAGTAATTTGCGTAAGAGTGATATATTCAGAACTGGTATAAATTTACAAACAAATAATGGAGGTGAGACTAGTGCTTAAGTTATTTGGCTTTGAAATAGGAAAGAAGCAGATAATCATAGGGGGTATCATTATAGCTGTTATCGGAGGTGGTTTAGCCTACAGTAGTTACAAAGAGAATAAAGAGTATCAAAAGAGACTTGAGGAACAGCAAAAAGCTATCGAGGCACAGCAACAGCAAAGTAATGAGGGTGTTATGTCTTACGAGGATGCAATGCAACAGAGTCTTGTTGAACAGTATGGAGAGCCACCAGAGGGATTCAAGTGGGATATCTTAGGTAATCTCGTAGCGCTATCCTCAGATGATATGTCTGCTGAAGATGTTATTCATACATATATACGTTCAATTTCTATTTTAGACTTTGCTACTGCACAGCGATATGCTTCATCAAGTAAGATATATGACACTTACAACAACTACTACGATGAGATTACAAATGTTGTCACGGACTACTACAATCAGTTCTTACGTAAGCAGTACACATTTGCAATACAGAGTATTGAGAACTTGGGTATTGAGAGCACTGCAACAATGGCAGACGGTACACAGGTAATGTCAGTAAAATTAAACGTACTGGACTTAACTGATAAAGACTTCTGGCGTGATGATATGCAGGAAATATATAGACAGATGCGTGTATTTGGTGAGTCAGAAGAGGATGACACAAAGAGAGACCAGTATTTATATGATTACATCTATTCAAAATATGAAGATGGTACTATCGGTAAACGAGAAGTAGTATGCGACTTTAAAGTTGGTAAACAGAGGAATGGTGGTTGGCTCATTACAGATGACAGTGAGTTGAATGCTTACCTTAAGTACGACCAAGGTAATGATATTGCACAATATATTATATCAGCATACAATGATTGGTTGCAGGAGACAACATTAGCTGAGCAGGAGGCGTTTTTAAAGAAACAACTGAGTGAAGAAAAATAGGTGTAGTTTTATAATCAGACGAAAGAGACGCAAGTAAATACTTAAGACTAGAGGAAAGCGAGGTAAGGTAGTTTGATTTCATTAGTAGTAGCATTTATGATACTGTTCACTACTTATGTTGCCAAGAATGATAAGATTAGTAGCAACATGAAGGTAGGGGGTATAGCAGTTGTCGATATTTTTTGTAGTTTAGTAATCCTTTTACAAATGTTGTCAGGAGTATAGGAGTTATGGTAGGTTTTTTTGTTGGTATTATATTCTTTATACTGACAATACCTTTGAGGTCTGCTATATTGATTCTTAAGACGTCTATAAAAACTACTGAAGTAGTATCATTTCAAAGGTACAAAAGACGTAAAAAGAAACAAGGTGAAGATGTTAGCATTGCAACCGATGGTATTAAGAAGAAAAAGAAAATAAGAGAGGGTATGACTGCACCAGAATTAGCATTGTATCACTCACAAAAACTACTGCTGAGGGCGTTAAAGACGCTCTTGGCAGTTATTCAGTGGATAGCGAGACTCATAACTTGTATATCAGTTTTAGTATGGATAATCGTCATATTATTTGTTGTAGTCATGGTAGCATGTGTAGGTGCTATAATCATGGTAATAATAGGCGGAGACTTCAACTGGTCTGGGGGTACGGACAGTAATGGTGGAAATATAAGTGGAAATGAAGATTGTGTGGATTCTACAGAGGCTTACATGAAAGCATGTCAGGCTGTATGGGATAATTGGAGGTCAAAAGGAATCGATTATTCATGGGGCGGTATGGTAGACCCAGATTATGGAAATATGCGTCCAGACTGTTCAGGTTACGTATATGCAACACTGCAAGAATTTGGTTTATTGCCTAAACCTAATAATGGTGGTATAGTATTTAATACTCAAGGTATGGGAGCAGTAATTATGTCTACTGGAAAATTTGATGAATTAGATTGGACGGGTCAAGATGCTTTAAAAGCAGGCGATATTGTTGTTCAGCCAGAGTCACATACGCAGGTGTATATGGGTAATAACTTATGGTTAAATAATGGTGATGTTGGAAATATACCTAACCATGATAAACCGTGGAATGATGGTGGATACTTTGCAGGACAGATGAGTGCATTAGGTGGAAAGGTTTATAGATTAAAAGCTACAGAGTGCGAAACTGGTGACAAAGATTGGGATTGTCCAGAGGGAGGTTTACCAATACCATTGTATTTACAGGTACAGTATAAAACTGAGATACCAGGTTTCGGCGTTACAATAGCTGAAGAAGGTTGTGGTTATACATCACTTTCTATGGTAATTAGTTATCTAAAGGACGAAAAGATAGAGCCAGATGACCTTATTGCTAAAGTAGGTGGAAAGTACCACACATCAAATATGGGTATAAGTTGGAGTGCTTTTACTGATATTCCAGAATTATATGGTATAACTGGAGTTAAGAAAACAAATGATGTAAATGAGGTAATAGAGGCATTAAAACAAGGTCATGCAGTTATAAACTCGCAAGGTGCAGGTAAATTCACTACAGAGGGACATATTATTGTATTGCGTGGTATAACTAAAGAAGGTAAAATTTTAGTAAATGACCCTTATGATAACTCAGATAAGAATTTTGCAGGTCAAGAGTTCGATATGAACACTGATATTAATGCAACAAGTTTATCTTATTGGATTTTCCCTAAGAAGTAGAAAGGAGAACTGATACTATGAAAAACAAAAAGGTGCTACTTTTAATAGGAGTAGCAATAGTTTTGGTAGGGGGTATTGTAGCTTACGCTTCAGTCAAAGAAAAAGAACCAAAGGTAAAGGTTCAAATAACAGAGACTTCAACGGTAGAACGTGTTAAACAAAGTTCTTCTGATTCTGAGGATGAAAAGAAGGAAGAAAAATTTTCAGAGGAGAAAAAGGAAGAAACCGAGAAGGAAGAAACCAGTGAAGACGATGGTACTGATGCTAATGGTGTAAAACCGACATATTCAACTTGGCAACAAGGTGTATCAGATAATGGCAACACTGACAGAACTGGTGGTTTAACAAAGCAAGAAATAGATAACCTTAGTAATTTAACTGAGGAGCAGAAAGAATTATCAAACAGGGGTGCTTCGAGTAAACAGAGCGGAGACCCAAACAGCTAATTTAGGGGGTATAGAAAGATGGCACTAAATGATGGAATGAATGGTTTTGACGCTGAGAGAGCACAGTATGACAGGATGAATAGGACAAATCCACCAGAATATGCCCCAGGGCAGTCAGATGACTTTTTCAACGATAGTATTTTTAGTAACGATGTGAGTCAGCCAACAGGCACAACAGGTGGTATGTTTTCAGATGCATTTAATACAGCAGGAGGCAGTGTGTTTAACCAGCAAGTACAACAGACACAGCCACCAAAGGATGACAGTGACAGATTCTGGGAGATGGTAGACAATGCAAAACCAAAAGTTGCAGGGTTTTTCAAAGAGTTTGGTACATCATTTGGAAAGGTAACACCTTACTTTTGGTCAGACTGGGGGTATAAGACACTTATTGTATCTACATGTGTATTCGGAGCAGGTATCCTATTAAGGTTATTCGGTGTGAGAATCGGTATTAAGATAGCGATAGGTAGTCTTATATCAGCAGTACCAAGTGTGTTATGTTGGTTGTTTTTACAAGAAAGTGCAAGGAAGTGTAGTAGTATGTATAAGGAAGATAACAGCGAGAGGGTAATGGAAAATCAGGTAGAGACTGACCCTTTTGATATGAGTGATGACTCAGATCCATTTGGAGGTTTCGGTGAGGAGCCTAGCACAGGAGATGACTTAGATTTTTTCGGTGAAGATAACGATTCAGATGATTCAGATGATGATTTATTTGAAGATGATGACTTTGACTTTGATGACTTTGAAACTGAGTCAACAACAAAGATAGAGTCAGTAGACACTGAATCTGCTATCGAGACATTACCAGAAGTAGATAAGGGTATGTACACAAGACAGTATTTGTACGAGCAGTTTACAAAAGTAATGCCAAGTTATAATGCGGACTTCTATAAGAATAAGGAGTACAGTGAAGATGACCATGTGTTCCTATACTGGGAGGAGAATTTACGTCAAGCAACACAGGTAACGGGGGTATCAGAGGATTTACTTCCTAACCTAATGAGTTTAAAGGAAAACTTATTTGTTGTAGAACTTGAATGTGAGAGACCGAAGGGGTTCAAGCCAGATGCTGTTGCAAAAGAGTTAGCAAGTATATACTCATTTAACGAAGGGATGCAAGATACAGTAGCTTTCGATGTAAAACCAGTTGGTATGTCTTGCTTCATAAGATTATTTAAAGGTGAGAATGCAATGATTTCTCTTAGAGATATGTACCAGCAGGTAGAAAATTTCATGTTAGACACTAACAATTACATGCCAGTTGTAATCGGAAACGACTATGAGGGTAAAGTTCTTGCAGTTGACTTAAAGAAAGTAGAGAGTATGCTTATTGCAGGTATGCCACGAAGCGGTAAGACATGGGAAGTATTAGCACTGATATACCAAATGGCATCATTCTGTTCACCTAAAGAACTTAACTTCTACATCTTAGACCCAAAAGCAGGTATCTCAGATTATAGAACGGTTAAGATACCTCACGTTAAATACTTTGAGCAGTCTTACGATAAGGTTATACCATTCCTTAGAGATATCGTACATAAAGAGGCTTCAAGACGTAAGAAGCTTTTAGGCGACCATGAGTGCGTTAAAATTTGGGATTTCAAGAAAAAGTATCCAGACTATGAACTTCCTATCATTTACGTGGTCATTGATGAGATGGTATCATTCTCAGGTAACCTTGATAAAGAACAGAGAAGTGAGTTTAGGTCATTGCTTCGTGAATTAGTATCCCAGTTACCAGCTTTAGGTATCAGAGCAATCTTTATTCCACACGTTGTAAAAAATGAGTTCATTGAGAAAACAACGTCAGACCTTATTATGTGCAGGGTATCTGTTAGAGGTGAGCCAGAACACGTTGAGTCATCAATTGGTGCTAAGCCTAAAGATTTTCCATGGAAACTTACAAACGTAGGAGATATGGGGGTATTATTAAAGGAAGTAAATCCAAGTGCAATATATGTTAAAGCACCTGTTTTAACTGCAACCTCAGATGAGACTGCTGATTTATTTGACTACCAAAGACGTGTATGGGCAAAGTTAGAGCCAGAAAGTGTCAAAGGTTCTGTTGCTTTTGATGTAGACTTTGATAAAGAACAGCAAGAATTATTGGAAAGGTTTCAAGCTGATGATAGTATAGACGATAACGAAATTTTTTAATGATAGTTTGGTGGTGAGGATAACATTGTGAGATTACCTACATTATACAATACACTTGAGGAACTTACTCTGGATATGAATATTTTGGGTAAGATTCTTCAAGTTCCAAGCCAGTCACTAGATGAACTGGCTGAAACCTTGAAAGAGGAAATGAAGATAAAAAATCCTTTACCTACGTTAGAAAAACGAAGATATAAGATTAGTGAGGTGGTATCAGAGGATTACTTAATCACTAACGAAGAAGAACTTGTACTAGGTGAGAACGAAAAATGTGTAAATATTACTTTGGAAAATCAAGAGATACAGGAAACCGAACCTGTCATAGATGTAAAACCAGAGTATAAAGCATATTTTAAGTATGAAAACAAAGCGACACCTAGTATGCTTGAAGAGTTCTTACATGGAGATTTAACTAGGTTTAGCGGAAATCTATCACAGTTAGGTACAACTCAAATAAAGAAGGAACTGGAACTTACAGACACTCAAATAGACGAACTGAGTACTACAAAGGATACATGGGGTAGTGATGGTCTAAGTATTGATGATACTGTTGAAGAAAAATATAGTGTAGATGAAGATGAACCAGAGTTTACCTTAGAACCAGAAAATTTGAGTACTGAGGTCGAAGAGGTAGAACTTCAAGATGACACTGAGTACGAACCTACATATAACACAGAGGATGAAGAAGAGGTTGAGTTCGCTTCTTCATACAAAGAAGATGAAGAAGTAGATTCAGATGGTATTGAAACAGTAAACTTTATTGAAAATGTACCTTTAGAGGATTTAATTCTCCAAGAACAACAAGTAGGGGGTATCGAGTCTGACTATGAAATAGCAGACTTCACAGAAAATAGAGTCCTTACAGATTTAGATACCTATTTTCCAGATAGTTTTAACCAGTCTAATGAATCTGGCACTAATGCAGTTAATTTCATAGAAGATTATGCTTTGGATGACTTAGACAGTGTATTAGACTTAGAAGACACTTCAGAAGAATATGAAGATGTTGAAGAGTTCGATGACTTATCAGATGAGTTTGATGAATACGATGAAGAAGAATCAAATGACTTAGAAGATGATTTTGACGAAATTGAAGATGTATCAGAACAAGAACCTGAGTTAGTAGAAATCGATTCAGATGATGAAATATCTGATGATGTATTCGATGGTGACTTTGAAGATAGAGATGAACCAGAACTTGAGACTGTATCTTCTACTCAAGAAATAGATTTGGGTATGGATACAGTTGAAACCATTGATGAACCACAAGGGGGTACTACTACAACGGAAGTTGTAGATGATATGGACTTAGGCTTCATAGACAAGTCAGAACCAGAAGACCTTGATTTCGGTTCAGCAACATTACAAAATTCTACTGAAGAAGACAATTATATTAACAAGATATTAAACGATAGTAAGATACCAGAGAAATATAAGAAGGATATAATTCGTGATTATCTTGCTGAAAAGAATAAAGATACAATAAATGTAGACTTAGGTAGCGAAACAGTATCTCAAGATACTAATACTACTGAAAAGAAACAGGAAACTGAGCAAGAAGTATATAAGGATATACGACATTTTGTTAGAGAACACCCACGTTGTACGGTTCAAGATGTACTTAAGCATTTCTCAAAACAACAGCTTGAGCGTGACATTATGATAGGTAAGGTAATTAGAAAGGGTAAGATATTACACATTTAATATGGAGGTAGCTATGAAAAGACAGAGGTTAGTTTCAATGGGGTTAGTACTTGTAGTTAGTGCAGGAACTCTTACTGGTTGTGCAGGTAGTGAGATTAAACAGTTGAACTCATTACCATCTTTAAATTCAGAGTCAACTGATACAAAATCGTATAGTATGACATTAGGTGAGAAGCAGTCAATGATATATGCTCAAGTTAGTGAGAGACAATTATTAGATTTGAGCTTGTTAGATGACTGTAGTGATGAGGAAATTCAACAGGTTAAACAGTACATGAATAACGTAGATTCACAGCTCACAGGTGCTACTTCGGTAGACGAGGGGGTAATAGATAAATGCTTCACTGACTATTTACTTGCTGAGTTTGAAAAAACACCGAACTACTGGCAGAGAACAAAGACGGTAGTTAGGGGTATTGATTCAGAGTCACGTAGTATTGTAGTAGATGTTACCTATAATACAATTGAGACACCAAAATCAATAATTGGTGACTCACAGATTGTATTAGGCGAGCCAGACTACCAGACAAAACTTGAGATGCGATTAAAACGTTGGAATGAGGTATTATCTGCACAGACAAACTTTGGTAGTGATTATGAGTCATTGAGAAATCGGTTCGAATCTGTATATGGTGACCCTAAGAAGATTGTAGATTCACAGAGAAACTTAGGTTTAACGGAACAGGTATTTGAAACTGGAAACCAGAGAACATATAATGGTATGATTGATAACGCCGTTGACAAAGAAGGGGGTAAAATGACTGTAAGGTACGTATTAGTACCAAACTACGTTTTAGGTGTAAACCTTGGTCTTACGTGTAAGCATATGTACGTAACAGATTATGAGATTTTAAATGACCCGACAGTTGACAAAGACTTATTCAAAGAAGACGGTTATGCAACAATCACAGATAATGTAACGAAGTTGATGAACAGCTACTTCAAATGTATCGATGAGAATGACCACAGTGGTCTGTATAAACTTACTAAAGATTATAATAAACTGGATAAGTATTATGCAGACATGTTCGATACAACATATATGAAGCACAACAACTTCTCGATATCACTGTTTAGCATTGAGGGTACAAAAATTACGGCAGGTGTAAAGGTATCTAGCAAGATACGCGCTAAAGGCTCTAATATGACAATGCCAAGCTACACAGACCGCTATTATATAGAATTTGAGTTGGTAGATGACACATTAAAGGTAACAAACATGACATTACTTTCAAGAAAGCTTGAAGGCGAGCCTACAATCAACACAGAAGAAGCAGGTGCTGAAGGTTTTGTGGCTTCTATCGACTTAGATAATGCAGACAAACAGAGTATTGAGAAACTGATTTGCCAGTTCAGTTCACTTCAGTTACTTGAAGATACAACTTCCGATGAGTTTACAGAAATCGTAGACTTTAGTACATCCGATGAGGACTTAGCTTCACTCAAAGAGAACATGACTTCATTAGGGGGTAAAAAGAAGGTTGTTTGGTTACAAACATACCAGCAAGGTACATCAAACTACGCAAGCGTGAAGTGTAAAGAAATGTATCAGAGTAAGGACAACAGTATTACAGAAGCTACTGTAACTTATGAGTTCATTTCAAAGGGTGATAAGTGGTATGTTTATGACTACAATATATTATCCTCAGTTAAGTTGGATACAACAAACTTAACAACATCAAATTCACTGTGTTACGTAACACCTGGCAAGGTAGAGCAGTATACATCCCAGATTGTATCAACAGAGAGTGATACTGCTAAGAAGAAAGGTGACAAGGATAGTGAAGATGACGCAGTAATCTTCGAGCATGCACCATCAGCACCAGTTATGAAGAGTGGTACTGAGGAGGAAGGACTTGACAAGGTGACTGTAGACAAAATCACAGATGAACAAGTTGATGAAATCCTTAAAAAAGCATATAAGTCAGTGAAGAGAGAGGCTGATATTTTAACACTTGACAAGGCAAAAGAATTTGACGAAGAAGTCGGTGCTTCTGAGGATGAGGGTATGGTAAATATCGTCAAGGTGCTGTGTTCTGCTAAGTACAATATTGACCACAACTTGTATACAGAACGAGAATTAGATTTACTTGATGACAGTCTATCGGAACAGGTAAAAGAGTTCAAATCTAAATATAGAGAAAACAAGGATATCGCATCAGACAAAACACTGAGTAAGATATTAAATAGTCTCGAAACCTTGAGAACATACGTGTAGGGGGTATTGAGATGAAAGTAACGAACGTGACCATCCATAATATTGATAAGAACAGCAAGCTACGAGCAACCTGTTCTATCACGTTAGATGATATGCTCAGAATCCACCACATACACGTAATTGAGGGTGATAAGGGTTTGTTTATCGGATTTCCTAACACAGGGGAGATGAAATTATACCGAAACGGAAAACGGTTTTTAGATATCGTACATCCGTGTAACGAGGAGTTAAGAAGAGAGATTACAGACGCCGTAATCACAAAGTATTTGGCTGAAGTAAGGTAAATAATTAGAGGTAATTGTATTAAATACAGTTACCTCTTTTATATTGAGTTCACACTCAAGTACTTACATAAACTATAAATTAAAATAATTTTTATAAGGAGAATTGCGTGATGGGAACATCAAGATTGGAATATTACAACAATCGGTATAAGGGTAAACTATCTGAGCAACAGTGTGATATTTTAGAGACACTGATTGAACTTAGGAGTATGAATGGAAGTGTACCAGACCTAGTACACAGCATATATAACTTACCAGAAGAAACAGTTGAGATGCTATGTAATGAGTATGGTATGTATGGTAGGCTGTTGACTACAGACTATGAGAAACCACTGGGGGTATTAAAGGATTACCAAACAATCGCAGTAGCGTTTATGTACTACGCAGGAACTGGAATCCTTGGAGATTCAGTAGGAATGGGTAAGACAGTAGAAGTATCTGGACTTCTCAACATTTTAAAGCGTGAGAAAGGTACGTCATTCAGATATTTAATGCTTACAGAGAAGAAAACAGTAGCACAGGTACAACATGAGTTAATCAGATTTACTGGTGATTACGCACAGATATTACCTAGTGCGGAGCAGAAGGTAATGCAAAGCTTTTATGACTGGAATCCACCATCAGACAGACTAGATGATAGTATCGTAGGTACTCATGCTCTTATCAAGAACAGCACATTTTTAGCATGGTTAAAAATTTATGCTGACACACACGGTGGTTCTCCATTTGACATACTGGTAGTAGACGAGAGTTCTATCTTAGGTGGTAGCAGGACTGAATTTATGAAGTCATTCAATATTTTACGTCAATATTTCAAACGTATCATATTTTTAAATGCTACACCATTCGAGTCAAAACTTATGGTATTCTACAATCAGCTAAATCTACTGGATAATACATTTTTACCTACCAAGGTAAACTTTGAACAAGAGTACTGTATCAAAGACTACACTGGTATGTTTCCAAAGTTTACAGGTAAGTATAAAAACCAGAAGCAGTTTAAAAATAGTGTATCATACCGTTACTTCGCGAGTACTCGAAAAGCGAATGGTGCTGTCATGGAAGGCTGTGGAGGGGGTATTCGAGTTTCCAAGCTCTCTAAGGAGCAGAAACGACTTCTCAAGGAAACATCAATGCCGAGAATGGTTTATGACTGTCCTTGTTCTTTAGACTCAAGTATCGAATTTACTGAAGAGAATGTACCAAAACTTCAAAGTTTAAAAGAACTTTTAGAGAATGAGTGTAAGGATGCCGTATCTATATTAGTTTTTGTGCATTTCAAAGAAGCACAAACTAAGCTAAGTGAGTGGCTACACAAACAGGGTGTTTCAAACAGAATATTGAATGGTGACACTTCTTATGACGAAGGTAACGTAATCATTACTGGATTCAGAAATAATGACTACAGAGTATTGATTACAAACGTACAGAAAGGTCTTAATTTTGGTAACTGCGACAATTGTATTTTCTATAGTGTCGAACCAAACCCGTCAAAGATGATTCAGTTTGAGGGAAGAATGACTAGAACGTTCGATATTCGTGACAAACATGTATACATTTTATGTTCAGAGGGTAAAGAATACAAAACTTTAACAGGTGTTGTTAAAAATCGTGCTGAAGCAATAGAAAACATGACAGAGGTAGACTACTCGGTGGTACTTAGTATACTACTTGAAGGAGATTGCTAATTATGATTTACAGAACGATAGTTGGTAGATATCTTGAGTATCTACATGAGACATACAGGGAAACAGACTTATTTAATACAGATAAAGGGCAAATGTCAGAGTTACTTAGGTACTCACTTTGCGTAGCACTGGGGGTATCAAGTAAGCCTGCAACGACACGAGTTGACTTAGAGTCAAAGAAGTGTTCTGCCTACATCACACAAGGTATTGATATCAAAGGTTGGTCTATCGAGTACAAATTAGGTGTAATTGAGGCTTGTTTAAAATGCCTTGCACTAGCACAAGACAAAGGGGGTAAATAATATGGAAGAGAGATGTCCAAACGGATGTATAGATGGGTACTACATTGACCCGTATACGCATAAGCGTAAGGTATGTGCTTTTTGCCAAGAAAAGCGTAGAAAAGAAGCAAACACAGCGGACATCAAAGACAAGTTAAACTTACCACCGAGTTTATGTGGTAGTAACTTTTCACCAGAAGCTATCATCCCAGATTATCAACAGAGGGTGATGGAAGATATTTCTGTCAAAGAAGTAATAGGTAAATGCGAAGAACTAATTAGAGATGTTAGTATTGGTGAACTTCCAAAGGAGTCAGTACTATTTAACTTTGGTATGAAGTGCAAGGATAACAACTTTATAGCACCATTTCTTAAAAAAGCATATGGAGGTGGCTTGTCTGTACTACCAGTATTAACACCGCTAGATATTGTAAAATCACGTAGAGAGTATACAAGTAATACTGATTCAGATACAGTTGGGTATGACGATATCTTATCTAAACAAGTTTGCTTGATTATCTTAGATGCAGGTTCATCATATGATGACATTCTAGCAGTCAAGGGGGTAATGCAGTTGCGTGGTTTGAGAAACCTAGCAACCATTATAGTTACACACGTTTGGAATAGAGGCGTAGCACAGTTGTATGGTGAGGGCGATGAAAAACTATATAGTTTAGCAACTCTGTATTCAATACGTTACTTGAAGAATCAAGAATTTGTTAGTGAGTCGCCTAGCCGACTTTCACTTGACGATTTCAAGGAGCGTAAAAATCTGAATGTTTAAATCGAGATAGGGTTGACAATCCTTGAGATATATGGTATAATGTATATGTAAAGTTAAAGACAGACTCATAACAAATACCTATAAAATACGAAGTGGATTGTAATTCAAGTTGCAATCCACTTTTTTGTGTTTATAAATAAGCATATAAGAACATGTTTCTAACGCAAAGGTAGGAAAACATATAAGTTTTCATTTAAACTACATAGAACATACAAACATAACGTGATATTAACAAAAATTTTACTAAGGTAAAAAGAAAAATCATAAGATAATGTTGACAAAGCGTGTAATCATATGTTATAATATGTAATAAAAGGAGTTTTTGTTTCATTGAAAACAGTTGCTTCTATTATAATATGTAACTTGTAGTGTACTTCAAATGAGGTACGAAAACAAATATAGCAAAGGAGAAAATGTAGAGAAATGAGTAATTATGGAGAGAGTTCAATCGGACAGCTTCAAGGTGCAACCCGTGTAAGAACAAGACCTGCAGCTATTTTAGGTAACGATGGTCTGCGAGGTGCTCAGCACTGTTTCAACGAGATTTTAGGAAACAGTTTGGATGAAAGGGGTACTGGACACGGCGACCGTTTCGATATTAAAAGGTATGCTGATGGTAGTATTTCTGTACGAGATTATGGTCGTGGAGTACCGTTAGGTTGGAACGAGGCTAAGAAAACATACAACTGGCACTTAGTATACAATGAGATGTACGGAGGGGGTAAATACGATGACAACCAAGACAAGTTACGTCAGGTTGTAGACTGGTCAAACTTCGATAAGACAGCATTTAACTATATCTTTTCGGTTGGTTTGAACGGACTCGGTGCTTCTGCAACGCAGTATTGTTCGGAGTATTTCCACGTTATTAGTATTCGTAAGGACGAGGAAACTGGTAAACACCTTAAATATGAAATGAAATTCGAAGATGGTTTACCTATCATTGAAGGTGAGAAAGTAGATGTATTTGAGACACACTATGATTTCTCGACATACAATCAAGTTATCGAGGAAACAGATGAACCGACTGGTACATTTGTTCACTGGAAACCAGATGCTAGGGTATTCACAGATGTAAACATCACAGCAGACTGGCTGTTACAGACGAGTAGATATACTGCCTATGTTGCAGGCTTGGATTTGTACTTCGAGGATGAGGAATCTGGTATGGATATTAAAATCGATGCAGGAAGTATCGAGGATTTGTTACCAGTTATCTATGAAGATAAACTGCATACAACTGAAGATGGTAAGTCTCAGGTAATGAGGTTTGATGCGTTTGACCACGGTGTAACGTATAAAGGTAAAGATGAGATGATTTGGGTAGCAGAAGCGCAAATTGCTATGGGGGTATCCAAGAACACGCAAACATTGAAGTCAATATGTTTCCACAACTACATTGAGATGTTACAGGGTGTACAGTACTCAGCTATCCAAGGAGCACTTGATACATTCTTGTACACAAAAGCAAGACAAAGAGGTCTTAGCTTGCAAGCAGCAGATTACGAGGGGGTATTCGTTTTCGCACTGAGTTCTTTCTCAAACATTGCGTCTTTCCGTAACCAGACTAAAGATGGTGTAGATGATACATTCATTTTAACTTTCCTTAAAGAGACTATTCTAAACAAACTTGAGTTAGAATATAACAAAGGAACGTCTATGATTGTAGATGCAGTAGACAGGGTAATGAAACGTGCAGATTTACGTATTCAGCTTAAAGAAGCTGAAAAGCAGATTCGTAAAGTAAACAAGATTAAGAAAATGAAAGACCCAGATAAGTTCTTAACATGCGAGGAACTTATGAATGGAGACTACCATAGAACAGAACTTTGGATTACTGAGGGTGATTCCGCACGAGATTCTGTTGCTAATGCAAGAGATGGTAAATTCCAGGCTGTATTTGGTATTCGTGGTAAAGGTCTTAACTTGTTGAAAGCAAGTATCCAGAAAATGCTTGATAACAAAGAAGTAATGGATATCATTTCGTTATTGGGTACAGGTATAGACTTGAACATTAAAGGTATGAAAATGTTCAATATTGATGACTTACGGTTCGATAAGATTATTTTCGCTACCGATGCCGATGTCGATGGTTTCCAGATTCGTGTGTTGTTGTTTGTTCTGTTTTACAGACTTGCACCTAGACTTATCCAAGAAGGTCATGTGTACATTGCAGAAACACCTCGTTACGCACTGGTATTGAGTAGTGGTGAGCGAGTTTACGCTCTTGATGAAAAAGAACGTGATGAGTTAATGCAAAAGTATGCAGGACAGTATGGTAAAATCGAGAGGTACAAGGGTCTTGGAGAAGTAAATCCAGAGGTACTTGTTGAAACAACAGTGGGGGTAGAGCACAGACGCCTTGTGCCAGTTACATGTGACTTCGATAACGAGTTAGAGTGTGACTTAATTGATGCACTGTTCGGTGCTGATAAACGTAAACAGCGTAAAGAAATACTTTCTACTGTATTAGGTCAGGAAATCAGTGATGACTTTGCGGAACAGGTAAATCTGCTGAACCAGATTGAAGATGAAGATATTGATGAGGGTATTGAGTATGAGCGTTGGGAATAGTATAGGGGGTAATGTCGAGGTCTTTTTAGACCTCGAGACCACAGGTTTTTCTTCAAGTATCCATGAAATCATTGAAATTGGTGCTTTGAAGTTTAGAGATGGAGTTTTAATTGAACAGTTTCAACGGCGTATCAAACCAGAGAAATACGTACCATTAGATATCCAAAATTTGACTGGTATCACAAATGAGATGTTATCAGACTGTGAATCAATCACTACAGTATTGCCAGAATTTATTGACTTCTGTGGAGATGCTGATTTATTTGGTTATAACTTGAACTTTGATTACAACTTTTTATGTGCGAAGTCAAAAGTATTAGGCTTTGATTTTACATTAAATGGTAAAAGACATGGTGTGGATGTATTAAAGATTGTGAGAAGTCAGCATAAAGGTTTCCCAGACTACAAACTGACAACAGTAGTAGGATTGCTTGGAGTTCCTGCTGATGTATCAAATGCACACACAGCTTATTACGATGCATACATGACTAGGTTGGTATACAATAGGTGTGTACCAGTCACCCCTTATATCTTAGATAAGTCAAAATATGGGAAACCAGAGATAACAGCTACATTAGACTTCGAGTAGGGGGTATTAGTTATGAATTATCGTACTAAGATTGCTAATAATGCACTGTTGCAGAAAGTATTTACAATGATACTGGTAGCATTAATGCTGATGTATCTTATCTTTAGCTTTAAAGATTTAGCTTTTGTATATGGTGTAGCATATAAAAATGCGGATATTGTTAAAACAGATAAAAACATCACAAAAGTAGTAGAAGTTTCAACAGAGAAGAAAAATAAGTACACAATCGTAACAGTCGAAGGTGAAACTAAAACACTGAAGAAACCAGAAATTTCTTATGTAATGAATAATAAAAAACATTTGTCTTATTATTCTGATGAAGAAAACATTTTAATGTTGCCAGTAGATGATTCTTTTATCAAGAATATGTTATTAGGTAGCAGTGCAATATCAGTGGGGGTATCTTGGACATTTTTAACTGCGTTACTTGTACTTGCTTGCGTGAAAGGTAACTTTGTTGTATGGAGTAGAAAGCGTATTTTAATCGGATTCTTACTTTTAGAGTTAGCTTTCTTTGCTTATGTTGGTATTTCATTTTGGATGTTTAAATAAAAATACCAAGAACCTATTGACTTTTAGTGAGAAATATGTTATAATAGTATTAGATAATGAAAGGAGTTATTCTAATGGGAAGATTAGATAAATTAGCAGTGAGTAGTGGTGTTCGCTACCTTGCTGAGGGTTATATAGACTACGCAGAGGAAGTTATTTCCGAGCGAGCATTAGTAAACGTACTGGATGGGTTAAAACCAGTAAACAGACGTATTTTATGGACAATGTTCCGTGAAAAGCAGTCAAATTTCTTAAAATCACAGAGAGTAGCAGGTAACGTATTAGCATATCATCCACACGGAGATGTTGCTGTTTATAAGGCTTCTGTACCTATGACAGACCGTTCTGGCTCATACCAGTTTCCTTTAATTGAGGGTAGCGGTAACTTTGGTAATGTATCATCTGGTACACAGGCTTCTGCACCTCGATACACTGAGATGAAATTACATTCTAATGCAAAAGAATTTTTGCGTGAGTTAGACGGTATCGATACCATTCCAAACTTTGATGCAACATTGAATGAACCGAAGTTGTTACCAGTAACATTTCCAAACGTACTGATAAATGCGTCAGAGGGTATTGCTGTTGGATTCAGTAGTAAAATTCCGTCATTCAACTTTAATGATGTAGTGGATTTATGCCTAGAATACCTTGAGAAGGGTGAGTGTACAACAGTTATCGAACCAGACTTCGTAACGAGGGGGTACTATGTAAGAAATAATAAGGAATTAAAGAAACTCATGGTAGCAGGAAAGGCAGCCTTAAAACTTCGTGGTAAGGTAATGCAAGAAGGAAAAGTAATCAGAGTAACTGAAGTTCCTTATGGAAAACCTGCTATGATGCTCAAGAAGCAAATTGATGATAGGAACATTGCAAATGTATCTAAGGTAGGTAACGTATCGGATAAAACTGGTACTGGTCTTGTTATCGAGTGCAGAACAAAGGCTTCAGTAGATAGTGTTCTGTATGACTTATATAAGGATACAGACTTGCAGTATAGCTTCAATGCAAACATGGTAGTTGTACACAACGGTGTACCAAAGACTATGGGGGTATGGAAGATTGTCGAAACATGGATTGACTGGCGAAAATCAGTTCTTGCAAAGCAGTATAAGAAAGATATTGAAAACTGCAAGACTAAAATCCGTGAGTCGGAAGCATTTATGACACTTATCAATATGACTGACGTAAAGAATGAATTTGTTAATCGAGTAAGTACTGGTGGACGTAAAGATGCAGTAATCTGGTTAAAAGAGCAGGTTAAAGATGCTATCCCTAACGATTTACTCGACTGGGTAGCAAGACGTCCTCTGGATTACTATCATACTGGCGGACCTATTGCAAGACAGTACGGTGAGTACAAAGCAGAACTTGAAGAGTTCGAGAGAAAAATGAATGATATTGATTCTGCACTCAAGGCTGATTTACTTCGAGTAAAGGCAACTTATGGTAGTTCAATGCAAAGACGTACTGAAGTCACAACAATTGATTACGAGTTCGCTAAAGACCATGGAGAAGCAAAAGTAGATGACTCATACTGTGTATATGCAATGAAAGATAACTTCTTGAAGAAGTTAAGGTACATGGATAGTAGTCAAGATTATGATTATCAGTTTGAAGGTTTCTCAAATGACACACTGGTAGCCTTTGATAGCATGGGTAGGGTGCTTCGTGTATATGCACAGGACTTAGTCCTTAATTCACCGCAAGAAATGGGGGTATACCTACCAAGACACCTTGAATTAGGTGATGTAGATGATGACTACAAGATTATGTGGATTGGAAGACTGGATGGTTCAGAGAAGACATTACTCTATAAAGATGGTACTGTCGGCTTCTTAGACACATCAGAGTGGCTAAATCAGGGTAGACAGGTTAGAGTTCTTAAGAATGGTGTATCAGAGTATGCCTACTTAGTAGGTGCAGTCCTTGATGAACTGCCAGAGGTACTTATGTCTTTGGATAACAATGGTAGAATCGGTTATGTGGAGACTGCAACAATCAAGCATAAGGCTAGAACAGCTAGAACTAGAGTTTGGGATGTAAAGAAAGACAGTCAGCTCGTAAGTTATGCAGGATGTACACTTCCAGAGGCGTGTATCACGCTGAAGAACATGACTAACTACAAAGCTCCTAAGATTAAATACTTAGAGTCAGAGGATGACTTCAACGGTGCGAGTGTTACATTCATAGAAATGAAATAAATGTTGGACTTGCGTGGCTTATAACTACGCAAGTCTTTTATTTTACAAAGGAGGCTAGAGTATGCAACTTAAAAGTATACAAGCAATTCATAAAGGTAGGGTAATAAATTTAGAGTTACCAGATAAAAAGAGTATTGTACTAAATGGTAGCAGGAAAGACTGTAATTATATACTAGATTTATCAAAAGTCATGTTGGGGGTAGACTACAATAGTAGTTTGCCTTATGTAGAAAACCGCTCAGAAGATATCTTAAACGATAGTGCTTCAATGAGGTTCACTACAGGTAGTATTTTACTAAAAGACGGTTCAATAACAATTCAAGGTAAAATTCCGTACATACACGTAGTGCAAGTCACAAATAATGGGGGTATCAGTAGCTTTTTAGTATCGCAGTCACTCAATCCAACTGGTCTTGCGGTAGACATGACTAAGTTTAGTAACGCAATAGAGATTGCTGACTGGATTCGTCTGGTTGAATTATTCAACAGATATGCAAAATTTGAGTGTGCTATACTGGAAAATAATGGAGATAATAATTTCAGTTTACGGTTTAACGGACTTACCGAAGAATTAAAAACAGTTTATCTATTAATGTCAGAATCATTTTTAACACCAAAAGATTATCTTAGGGTAGTTTTACTACCAGAGATTAATGGTATAAATGCTGATAGAATGTTTGAGTTAATTGAGTTGACTGACAACATCACAAAGTTAGAAATGATTATTTGCGGTGCGGATGTAGAAATTAAAGATGGTTCTGTTATTACACCAGTAAATTGTTAGGGGAATTTTTGTTATGAGTAATGAGGCTTTATTAACACCAGAAGAACGACTACAGGAACTGTCAGATTCTTTAATGGGTAACGTATTGTGTGATGATGAGGCATCACTTGAAAAACGTAGATATCTGTTTGGGCAGTTACCAGTACGTGCTTTTCGTGACGAGAATTATATTATTTATAGGGTATTGTTTAATTTCAAGGATAAAGGTATCACACCAGATGCTGAGTTCTTGAAAATGTATCTTGTGAGAAATACAAGAATGTTGAAAGAGAGTGCAGAATTTATTGACTTGTCTGCATATTCAGACCTTGATGAAAACCATTATATTGGGTATGTATCTGCTGTGGTTAAGCAGTATACAAGGCTGAGAGGGTTACAAAAAATAGATATTGGTCAATTCAAACTGGACATTGAAAAATACAAAACTGAGTACGGTGGTATCGAGATGAATCGTGCATACTCACAAGCACGACTTATTCTCACAGACGGGTTACAGGTAGGAAGAAGATTTTACCAAGGTTCTGAGGACAGCTTTACATATGTAAGAAAGGTAGCAACAGACCTTGAGAACTTATATGACAATCAGTATGGCGATGGCTTTATTGACAGTAGGCATGAAGGTATCATAGATGATGAACAGTTAAAGCCAGATAAAATTGGTGACTTTGACTTGATTGAAGAATTAAATCAGCCGGAGTCATTAGGGGGTATTTACAGTTCACTGTTATACAACATAGTTGCCCCTACAAAGGGCGGTAAATCAAAATTTACTGCAAGAATGATTCATACAATAGTAGTAAAATACGGTTATAGTGCTTCAGTATGGGCGTTTGAAGGTGGATACAAAGCGTGGTGGGCGCAGTTGAGAGCAATCCACTTTGAGTATCTGTACATCAGAAATGCACAGAATCCGAATGAAAGACCTGCACCATTATCTCAGAAGGATATTTTACTAGGTAATTATCCGTCTGAGGCAATCAGAAGTTTAGAAGAAGCTTCACGTTTGGACTTATTTACAAATCCGAACTACGGTGTAATCAATATCATTAATAGACCATTTTATGTAGAGTCATTCATTGAAGAAATTGATACATCCGTGAAACTGAATGGTTCTAGGGCAGTTTTGATTGACTACTTACAGTTGATTTCATCATCTGAGAAGGGTAAAAAGCAGAATGAAGTTATTCGTGACGCATATAAGAAAGCATTGCAGTATTGTAAGGAACGAAATGTAGCTATCATAACTCCTGCTCAGTTTACACAGGAATTTATCAAGGAACTTGCTCACTCGAAAGAAGGTAGAGCACCAGAGACACGAACGGCTGGAGGAGAATCTTCTGAGGTTATTCGAGCGTCTGATATAAATATTGCATTATACGCATCTATCGATGATTTACAACGCAAGGAAATGACTGTCATGAGTATTCCATCACGACTTTCAATATCGTTTCCTGCTTTCAAGATATACGCAGACCTCGGACCTTGCGTGTTTTCTAGTATCGAAGATGACTAAAGAAAGGTGGAGAAGTAATGAGAAAAAGTACAAAAGGTATCATTTTAGGTTCAGTTGCAACTGGTATTGTAGGTGGTTTAATTGCAATCAAGAAATGTACAGAGGACAAAGAAAAACTTACTAGCAGAGAGAAGGTAGAATTTACTTTCTTGGACAAAATGGGGGTATCCACTGTTCTGGACAATATGTCAGAAGCGGAAATCAAGACTCTTGCAACTGCATGTGCTACGATTAAGGATTTTGAGAACAAAATTCGTAGACAGAGAATTGAGGAAGTAACGAAGGCAGTAAAAAACACATTATACATCACATATGAGGACTTCAGAGAAGTTTTAATGAACGTGTATGATTCTGAAGAGGACTTATTAAACGTACCATTAAGTACTTTAATTGATGAGTACTTTATTATTACTGGTGAGAACCCAGATGTAGATGGAATCGACCCTTATTTTGGTGAAACAGATTGTATTGAACCAGATGCGGATTTCAATCTTGAGGAACATATGAATGCACCGGAGGATGTAAAGGAATAAGGTGATGTGTTATGAGTTTAAAGGAGATAGCTGAAAAAGCCACTCAGTCTAAAATTTGGAGATTAACAAAAGATGGTACTATACTAGGATTCAGAGTCAAATCATATAACATTCATGGTAATTCATTTGATTATTATGATTTTGACATTGATATCCTAAAAAGCCTACCTAAGTTGTTAGAATTTTTTAGAGGTAAAGTTAGTTCTTTCGACATCAACACGTTAAAATCTGTAAACGGCAGATTATACACACAAGAGGAGTTAGATGGTATTTACGAAGCGAAAGAACTTGTATCAAATGAGGATGTAGTTAGGGTACTTCAACCAGTTATACTTCTGTATAAAGGGGGTTATTTCGATGTATAAGGTATTAGCAAAACACAATGGAGATTATGCTGTGATTAACACTGAAACTGCTGAGGTAGAGGCATTATCACAGAGAGACTTACTTGCAGTATTATACTTCGGGCAAACCGTAGAGGGGGTATCATTCGATAGCACAGGTGCGTTAATCGAAACATTTGAGATACAGGAATTAACAGATGAAGATATAAACAACTCAGAAGAGGACATGGAGGAAGAGTATGATGAGGACGACATTGACTTAGACTTAGACGACCTTGAAGACTACGAAGAGGATGAGTCAGAAGAAGAGGATTCATACGAAGAAGATGACTTGGATGACGACATCGAAATGGAAGAATATGAAGACGATTCTTATGAGGATGAAGAGTCAGATGAAATTTACGATATCTATAATGATATGGAAGAAGATGACTTAGAACTTCAAGAACAGTCAACAGTATCAAAACTGTATTCACGCTTATCAGAGGAACAGGTAAAACTGTTAAAAAGGTATTATTTGTGGTACAGTCAGGATTTGTTCATCAATGCTCGTAAAGACCCGACATTAGGGTATAATGATAAGAACAGACTTGCAATTAAGAAGTCACAGCTCAACTCACTAAGAAATAGCGGTGGTCAGTGGTATTATGCAGGTTTCATTGACACAGGCTATGATGGTGGGGGGTATTGCACACTTGGTCACAAGTTACGCTACATGCACGTTGCATGGGATGTAACTGTGTCAGACGTAGAAACTACGTTCTTCGGTGAACTGTTCGACAAAGATATTGAAGCATTGTTAGATGAGGATAGTTGCATTATCTTCGGTATCAAATGTATCTCAGACTTCTTTGAGGTAGACAGTGATTGCACACAGGCGTTACAGAAAGCACAGCGAGATTCTCTTAAGGACATGGAAATCATGTATGATTTATACGAGAATGGTAAAGTGCAGGAAGTAGTCAACTCATTCACACTAATGGATACCTTAGTGGATTCCATTAAGAAACGTGATAAACGTGGTAGAATTTTTGGCGGAGATGATTTCGTACCTATATTCAAGAAGACTGGTCTTGCTGAGTTCTATGACCAATTCAGACAGGCAAATATGCCAGTACCAAAGTCATTAGTTCAAGAGTTACGAGATAACATGGTAGGTTGGTATAACCACAAATTTACTGGAAGATTACGTAAACCGAACTATGATAAGTTTGATGTTACCTTAGAGCGTGTATTAAACAAAGATTACAAGCTTATTCAGGAGATATCTAAAAGTAATGAGCACTTACGTTCTTTAATAGAGGTAACATTTTTGTATGAGTCCTGTGGTTATTATAAATACAATGCTGATACAAACAAAGATGAGGGTGGTGCTTCAAGGGGAGTAAAAGCAGAACTTTATTATCTGTATAGAATGTGTGGCGGTGGATTAACTGATGAGGTAGAATTTAACTTAGACTTCATACGAAAAGTAGCAAGATACTATGATGAACTGTCTAACATTGTACTACAGTCGGATATAGGGTTTATTGAAAACAATACATATGATACTGTATCCTATGATGAATACAGACGTATTAGAGATAAGTGTTATACACTCAAGAATCTTGGTTCATGCTTACGAGGTACTAGATATCTGTATTACATGCCACGTACAACAATGCAGGGGGTATTAGATTATGTACGGAAGACGGATGCAGAACTGTTTGAGATAGAACGTGGCATAAGAGAAAAGATTGCTGAGCAAGAACGTAAGACTCAGGAGGAAGAGGACAAAAAGTTAGAAGAACAAGCTCCAGTAGAAGTAGAGGAAGCTCTAAACTATCTAAGAACTGCTGATGTATCTAAAGTAGGAAAGGATTTCGAGTTTCACCTTAAGGTACTAGATTCTTATAAGAAATATGGAAGTGCTTCGCCTAAACAGACATATTATCTGAAGGCACTGTACACTGAACTTACTGGCAAAGAAGTAGGAACAGGGGGTAAGAAAAAAGTCAGCGAAGACTTAGAAAACTACCCAGAGTACAAAGAAGCAATCAAGTACATGTTGGAACAGCCAGAAGAATCTAGTATCAAGAGTATATGTAAATCAGTACAAAGATATGGAAGATTCTCTGAACGTCAGAAAAAATATTTAGATGAGGCACTTGGTATGTATAAGGCTTCGCTTTAGACAAGGAGAGTAAAAAGTTTATGAGATACTATGTTATCAGTGACGGACAGGAGATTAACAAATTCAAGAAGTACAAGGTGGTAGATTTAGAAACTTGTAATCTACTTCAAGTAGGGGGTAATGATATTCTCCGCAACAAGGAAATCTATACAACCGACTCAGAAGTATTTAAGAATTTTGAGTTTAAATCACGAAGTACACAGGTGAGAGTAGTAAAACAAGGTTTAATAGCTTACTATCAAGGAATGTCTTATGTACTGAGTAGGGTTAAAATCGTATATATCTATATTGCGGATGAGAAAGTTCATGCAGGTATAGAGGGGGTAGATGATGAGTGTATCATTGATTTCTATGCAGACAGGTTCAGTAATATAGGTACTGCAAAATGTACGATGTGTGAGAAGAACTTGTTCGAGAATAAGTTACCTGTCAAATTACAGAAAGCCTTAGCTGTCGTGTAGTGAGATATTAGTATATTAGTAAATTGTTTGAAAGGAGTATTATCATGGAGAATAATAGACGAGACGATAAGGCAACTGCACTTGCTAAGAAAGCTCTTGAAACTATGAGTCCAGGTGCTTTATACGCATTTACAGTTGTCGCTAAAAATCTTAAGACAGGCGTGTTTTGGGGATTTACTGATTTAAACAGTATCAAAGAACATATTTCTGAAATTAAGTCAGACTCAAACCTTAAAGTTCGTAAGGTTAGTGAGAAAGATTGTATCGTTGAGGTACAGCCAGATTATGTGTTAAAGAACATTGTAACTGTAGCACCAGATGCTTTCTCACAGCAGGATTTAGCTAAGATGCAGAAAAACATGGGAGAAGCTGTTGTATCGTTTGAGAAGTTCTTATGCAACAAGGGTATCGCACAGGAAGGCTTCGGCTCTACTATTGGTATTTATTGCGTAAATAATGTAACATCAATTTCCTACAAAGGTATGGCTTTCCCAGCATTCAGATTAAATATGGAAATGACACTCAACTTACTTGCTGAGTGTGGATATTTAATTAAAGTTGGTGGTCAGTTTGTACCTGCTACACAGGCTATGCAGGCAGGCGAAGCACTGTGGAGGTCAACAAAATTTTCACCAACCAAGACAGGTATTTTCATCAATGTTAAGTCTGGTTACACAAAAGACCAGCTTAAAGAGGTTAAGAAGCGTCTTGACGCTAAATACGGCAAATAAGGGGGTATACAGCCCCCTCTTTTTAAAGGAGGAAGTTTGTTATGCTATCGCAATTAGAACGATATGTAATAACGTATGCAGATGATAGTGGTAAAATCGTATGTAACATTCCAGATTACTATGCAATGAAAGTCAGACCATTAGCAGGTAAGTTTGCAACATTTAGCTTTGAGAATACGAAAAACAACATGTCAATATGTCCGTTTCATGATGACCATGACCCGTCACTAGGTTTAATCAAGCATAAGTTTTTGCCAAACGTAATGATATATCACTGTTTGGGATGTGGTAGTGCAGGAACGATTGTTAGATTCCACCAGAGAATCGAACAACAGTACCACAACAGGGTATTATCGGATAAAGAAGCATGTATTGAGTTATGTAGTATTTTCAATATACCAGTACCAACTGAGGATGCATTTGAACCAGAGGATTACAACAAAAAGACTTTGAACAAATATATGAAAATAGACAAACTTCAAAAGAGGTATACTGAAAAGCAATTTGCAGAAGCGTTATTGTCGTATAGAAAGAATCCAGATGGTATTGACTTAAATCGAGTAAATATTGAATGTATCAAGATGATTTCAACTATGAAAGGATTATATAATTAAATGGAATATGGTATTGAAGCGTCAGATGATTTAAACTTCATGGGGGTATCTGATTTTGAAATTAAAGTTGAAAAACCTACAGTAAGAAACATTCTACCTACATTGGGTAGTGGTCTTAGCTTAGATATAGCAAAAAATCATAGTGGAGTCTGTATATACAAAGACGGAAAGATAACACAAGTTGGTTTTGAGTTGAATAAGTATGATAACAGTGATTATCACGGAGACTATAGAATGAGATTAGATTTAAAAAATCGTCTCAAAGAATTAGTAGGGGGTATGCAGTTCGACTATGTAATAGTCGAGGATGTATATGGCGGTGAGAACTACGATACAGTAAGAAAGCTGTTGGTATTGCAGACTGTAATTGACGAACTGATATTTGAAGGAACAATAGAGTGTAAACATTTTTACAGGTGGTTAAAAACAAAGTGGTTTAAGTATTTCAAGGAGTACTATCCTGCAAGAAAATACTTAAAATCTAAAATAGCTACACAAGAAATATTAGAATATTTGGAAGATAGTTTTTATTTGTCTAACAACAATATTTCGGACAGAGAAAAAGAAAAAATTTATTTTGAGGATATATGTGATGCTACCGCAATGCTATGTGGTTTGGCGTTATACATTAGTAAGACTGATACAGAAGATGGTAAGGAACGAAAAATCACTATGAAAGACATTAAAATGTACTACATAGAGAATGAAGATGACTACTTATCATTATCTGATAATCGTATAAGATGCGAAGGTTGGTATGCTGTTGATTCAGACTATACAAACCTAGAACAGAAGGTAATAGACTCAGCTAAGGAGTATCCAGAAATAGTTCTTAGAATGGATGTGCCAGTAACCAAGTTAGGTAGATTTGGGGTAGAGAATAAACTCACATTTTATCCTAGTGGAGATGGAGTTCTATTATGGTATTTAAAGCAAAAGTAAAAGATGGTAAGACATATTACTTATGTGCAAGACGTGAAAGAGTAGACTCTACTGAATACATTGAGCACAGAAAGAATGGAACATTACCAGAGACAGCTAAGTTATTGGTATTTGTATCAAATAATATTGTAAGAATACCAAAACCTTATAAAGAAGATTTTGATGAGACCTTATACATAAACAAAAGAATCATATCAAATAAATACAGAAAGGAAATGTGTCCAGATGTATTGATTGCGGAAAAGCCCTTAATAGGGGGTATCCAAGAGGACTGTAACTGGTTAGTTGCAGGCTCAACTGGTTTATGTACAAAGGATATGCTACTGAGTAGCACTGGTTCATGGTCGATAGACAAAAACAAAGTAATCTATCGGTATGAGCATGACGTAAAGGTACTTAGAGAAGGATCGATACGGCATAAGAAAGATAAAGAATATGAGGAGTTGGTAATCGACTTAAATACTGGAAAATGCGTACTGACACAGCATTTTTTCAATGGAGTTATGTCGACTAACAAATTTACATTCAACAAGAGTTATAGAGTTTGGGTATTGGTAAGTACTAAAATTGACCAAGACATAATTGGTATTAAGAGGTGAGTAACATGAGGTATACAAGACAAGATGTTATAAATCAGATACAGATTAACTTACAACAGCAGAGATGTATGGTATCACAGGTTGTAACAGTAGACAGGGATGAGATGAATAATCAATGGAGACATGCATGCATGCAAAATGGTATTTCATTTTTACCTATGCAATACATTAATGTACCAGTTGAGGATGAGGGTAGAGTTATCCAGTTTCCTTTCTACTATTGCAATGCGTGTGGTAAGTTATTTGTATCGAGAACATTATACGACTAGGGGGTATTGATATGCTTATCTTAACTGCAATAAATCCAGCTACTGGAGATATCAGGGTATACGATACAGATGATGGAACAAATGAGGTTTCACATATCAGTGTCATATATAGTGCTTTATAC
>ENA-ORTM01000548-ORTM01000548.1-human-gut-metagenome-genome-assembly--contig:-NODE-548-length-45877-cov-14.116691_pt1 | contig 45877 bp, 44 predicted proteins | sample MGYA00241909_ERZ509182 | MGnify/ENA primary metagenome ERZ509182 (study PRJEB26280, sample SAMEA2338855) | human gut metagenome | biome: human gut; feature: human-associated habitat; material: faeces...
CCATCGAAGCTGCCCGCACCAGCATTATTCAGGCGCAAACCCGCGTCGAAGCCGCCCAGGCGACCGAGCGGCGGATCCTCGCCGATATTGACGATAGCGAGCTGAAAGCCCCTCGCGATGGCCGCATTCAGTATCGCGTCGCTGAGCCAGGCGAAGTCCTGGCCGCCGGTGGCCGGGTACTGAACATGGTCGATCTCGCCGATGTCTATATGACCTTCTTTCTGCCCACCGAACAGGCAGGTCTGCTGGCGCTCGGCAGCGAAGCGCGCTTGGTCCTTGATGCCGCGCCGGATCTGGTGATCCCGGCCAATATCAGCTTTGTCGCCAGCGTCGCCCAGTTCACGCCGAAAACGGTCGAGACCAGCGACGAGCGCCTGAAGCTAATGTTCCGCGTCAAAGCGCGTATCCCGCCGGAGCTGCTGGCGCAACACCTGGAGTATGTCAAAACCGGCCTGCCCGGTATGGCTTACGTACGGCTGGATAAACAACAACCCTGGCCTGAAGCCCTGGCGGTGAGGTTGCCGCAATGAAACTGACGCCGCAGGATACCTCGCCCCCCGTCGCCCTGCTGGAACATGTTGGTCAGCAGTTTGGCGCCACCATCGCGCTGCGCGATATCAGTCTGGCGATCCCGGCACGGCGTATGGTTGGCCTGATTGGCCCGGACGGCGTCGGCAAATCGAGCCTGCTTTCGCTGATCGCCGGGGCGCGGACCATCGAGCAGGGGAACGTGATGGTGCTTGGCGGCGATATGCGCGATGTGCATCACCGCCGCGAGGTGTGCCCGAAAATCGCGTGGATGCCGCAGGGGCTGGGGAAAAACCTCTATCACACTCTCTCGGTGTATGAAAACGTCGACTTCTTCGCCCGCCTGTTCGGCCACGATAAAGCCGAGCGCGAACTGCGCATCAACGAGCTGCTGCAGAGTACCGGGCTGGCGCCGTTTCGCGATCGCCCCGCCGGAAAACTCTCCGGTGGGATGAAGCAAAAGCTCGGCCTGTGCTGCGCGCTGATCCACGATCCGCAGCTGCTGATCCTTGATGAACCGACCACCGGCGTCGATCCCCTCTCCCGGGCGCAGTTCTGGGAGCTTATCGACAGTATTCGCCAGCGCCAGCCGGCGATGAGCGTGCTGGTGGCCACCGCCTACATGGAAGAGGCCGAGCGCTTTGACTGGCTGGTGGCGATGAACGCCGGCGAGGTGCTGGCGACCGGCAGCGCCGCAGAGCTCAAAGCCCAGACCGGCAGCCAGACCCTGGAGCAGGCGTTTATCGCCCTGCTGCCAGAAGCACAGCGTCAGGCACATAGGGCGGTAGTTATCCCACCGCGCGACAGCCGTGAGGAAGAGATCGCCATCGAAGCGCGCGGCCTGACCATGCGCTTTGGCAACTTTGTTGCCGTCGACCACGTTAATTTCCGCATCGCCCGCGGTGAAATCTTCGGCTTCCTCGGCTCCAACGGCTGCGGCAAATCCACCACCCTGCGGATGATTGCGGGCCTGGAGAAGCTCAGTGGGGGAAATCTCTATATGGACGGCCGTCTGGTAAACGATGTTCCCTGCGGGGAGAGGAATGTGTCCATGGTATTTCAGAACTATGCCCTGTTTCCTCATATGACGGTGCAAAATAATATCATTTACGGCTTAAAGGCCCACAAGATGGATCCGGCGGAGATAAAGACCAGACTTTCGGAGGTCCTGGATATGCTGGACCTGAAGGGACTGGAGGATCGCAGGCCTAAGGACCTCTCCGGCGGCCAGCGCCAGAGGGTCGCGCTGGCCAGGGCAGTGGTGAAGCGCTCGGATTATTTTCTTTTGGACGAACCCCTTTCCAACCTGGACGCCCAGCTGAGGCTGCGGGCCAGGAAGGAGCTGGTGAAAATCCATGAGATGTACCACCAGACCCTTATTTATGTAACCCATGACCAAATTGAGGCAATGACCGTGGGACAGCGCATAGCACTGATGCACGAGGGGAAAATGCAGATGCTTGACACCCCTTCCAATGTATACAACCGTCCGGCTAATGTATTTACCGCAAAATTCATCGGCTCCCCCTCCATGAATATTGTGGAGGCATCCTACACCAAGGGAACGCTGGTGATTGGAAGACAGGTGATCTGGCTGCCGGACATGTGGTCCGGATTGGCCTCACGCAACGAGTCCGGCCGCCTGTTCCTGGGAATCCGTCCGGAGCACATGGTTTTATTACGCAGGCACCAGGACAATACCCTGGAAGGAACCGTCAAGTACGTGGAGGATTACGGCAACCGGTACGGCGTATACGTGCAGGTGGACAATATGGAGTTTATCGCTGTGAGCGAGGGCGATATCCCTGCTCCGGGAGAGAACGTATACATCCAGCCGGATTTTGACAGAATCCATCTCTTTGACAGGACCACCCAGATATCCCTGGGCTATCCTGAACAGCTGAGGGCCGCCAAGGAGCCGCATATACTCCCAAAGGTCGCCAAAAAGAAGGGAGAGAACGACAATGGCTTTGCTCATCAGTACCAATATGTATAAGGCAGAGGAGTTTAAGAGAGTTCTGCCCTATGTGGAAAAATGGAGAGGACAGGTGGGGGTGGAAGTATTTCCCATGTTCCACCAGCAGATATTTGCCCCTCTTCTTGAGGAGAGCACGGACATTTTAAGCCGTGTTCCCATCAGCTTTCACGGCCCCTATTACAAGGCGGAGCACTCGGCGCCCCAGGGAACCCCGGAGTATGAGTATACCATGGAGCTGGTGGAGCAGACCCTTCATTATTCAGAGAAACTTAACAGCCGCTATATGGTTTTTCATCACAACAACTGTGCAGTCAGGGATAAGGAGAGGATGCTCAGGGATTCCTGCGTGAATTACCGCAGAGTGGAGGAACTGTTTCGTCCCTTGGGAATACCGGCGGCAGTGGAGAATGCAGGGGTCATGGACCGGAACAATATGCTGTTAGATGAGAATGAGTTTGTCTCCCTGTGCCGGACGGAAAAGTACCCGGTGCTCATCGACATCGGCCATGCCCATGCCAATGGCTGGGACCTGCGCGGCGTTATGGAGCGCCTCAAGGGGCAGATTCTGGCATACCATCTTCACAACAATGACGGAGTTCACGACAGCCACAGGCGGATTGGGGACGGAACCCTGGATTTTGAAAGCTTTATGACATGGGCCAGGGAATATACCCCTCAGGCTGACCTGGTAGTGGAGTACGGCATGGAGACAGCAGATGACTGCCAGGGGATTGTGGAGGATGTGGAACGGCTGCTGGCCTTTGAAAATAGTTTGTAATAGTTTGGAAAATAAAGTACAATAGTTAAAAGCGCAGATTGAATATTTGTCCGCGCTTTTTTTATGTAGCAGTAACTGAGCTTTTCCGTGAAACGATTGTATTTAATGATGGATTATGCTGCGTAAGAGATGAATATTCAGACATCCTTACCGGGACAAACTCTTCCTATATTCATCAATCATATACTTCGCCCTCTCCGCATATTCCCGGGGCGTATAGATATAGTACTGGATTTCCAGCTCAGGCCGTTCGCCCACCCTGCCCATAAGTGTGCCCGTCCGCCTGTTCTGGGTACCGGTATTGACAATCTTTACTTCGCAGGGAATCTGTGCGGCCTTCAGGGCCTGGTGTACGGTGGTGTATAATTCCAGGTCGTTGGTCATGAACACTTCTGTCTTTTTCTTTCTTCCGAACATAGATGCCTCCATTTCTGCCAGTGGGAGTTGCTGCCCGGGCCTGTGAACTGCCTGGATTTGTCAGCTGCTGCCTGACTGCAATAAAATCAGGTTCTGTATATATCCTATCACATTTCAGAGTAAATTCCATCAGAAAATATCCAATGGACCGTTTAACGTGTAAATTATCTACAATATATATAAAATGTGTTCAGAATATTGGATAATTTGCCAGGATTTCGGATGGTTCAGGCGGCAATGAGAAGATATAATGAAATTGCAGACAAAAAGAACAGGGGGATGACAAAGGAAGAAATTTTGGTCCATGCGGGCCATACGCTGTTAAAGGCAGTCTCAATCCGGGATGAGATACAGACACTCTGTGAGGAAGCCATTGAAAACCGCACGGCTTCGGTCTGTATCCCTCCCGGCTATGTTAAGCGGGTATCAAATGCTTATGGGGACAAGCTGAATGTGTGCATGGTCATTGGTTTTCCGCTGGGATATAATATCACGGAAACAAAGGTTTACGAAACCCGGAGGGCCCTGGCGGACGGAGCCGGGGAAGTGGATATGGTGGTAAACTTAGGCGATGTGAAAAAAGGTGAGTTCTCCAGGATCACCCGTGAAATCGAGGCAGTTAAAACGGCAGCCGGGAGGCAGGAACCTATTGATTCGGTATTCAAACCATATTAACCAAGTTTAAAGGAGGATAAAGGTAATGAAAAAAAGAAGATTAATCCCGGTTTTATGCGCGGCGGCAGTGGCTGTCAGCCTGGCTGGCTGTTCAGGCGGTTCAGGTTCCGCCACAGATAAAGGCGCGGATACCCAGGCGACCAAGGCTGAGGCCGGTGCAGAGAAAGGAAAGGATGAGGACAGCGGAGCGAAGAAGGAAGAGGGAGGAGCTGCTTCCAAGGATGAGAAGCTCATAATTTACAGCCCCCTTACAGAGTCCATGATTGATTCCATGCTGGCCATGTTTGAGGAGGACACCGGTATTGACGCTGAGTGCCTGGCCATGGGTACCGGCGACGCGTTAAAGAGAATCCAGACAGAAGCAGACAATCCCCAGGCGGATATCCTCTGGTCAGGAACCATCGGAACCGTAAAGAACAAGAGCGAGTATTTTACGGATTACACAACATCCAACGAGGACGCGTTCTATGATGAATACAAGAATACAGAGGGCAATCTGACACGCTTTGATACCATTCCATCGGTTATCATGGTGAACACGGACCTGATTGGCGATATCAGGATGGAAGGATATGAGGACCTGCTGAATCCTGAATTAAAGGGTAAAATTGCCTTTGCGGACCCGGCCGCGTCTTCTTCCTCCTTCGAGCATCTGGTAAACATGCTCTATGCAATGGGCGGCGGCAATCCTGACAATGGATGGGACTATGTAAAACAGTTCTGTGCACAGTTGGACGGAAAGCTCTTAGGCGGTTCCTCCGCGGTTTATAAGGGCGTTGCGGACGGAGAGTACACCGTGGGACTTACCTTCGAGCAGGGTTCCGCGCAGTATGTGGGCGCAGGCGCGCCTGTTAAGACAGTCTATATGAGTGAAGGTGTTATCTTCCGAGGCGACGGCGTATACATCATCAAGGGCTGCCCCAATGAATCAAATGCCCAGAAGTTCGTGGACTGGCTCACAAGCAAGGATGTACAGGAATTCATGAACAATACCCAGTACAGAAGAACCATCCGCAAGGATGTGGAGGCAGGAGACGCCATGGTTCCCATGGATCAGATTAAGGTAATCCAGGATGACGAGACAGACACGGCGGCACACAAGTCTGAGTGGCTGGATGAGTTCAAGGAGCTGTTTACAGAGTAAACCAATCCATAGATCAGGTGAACGGTACATATATCGGGGGCGTGGCTTAATATGTCAGCCCCCTTCATTTTAGAGGAATTGAGGGGAAACGTATGAGTGTTTCAATTGGAATCGACAATGTGGTGAAAAAATATGGGGACATGACTATCATACCGGACTTGTCCGCTTTTATAAAAAATGGGGAATTCTTCACCCTCCTGGGGCCATCCGGATGCGGCAAGACCACTCTGCTGCGCATGATTGCCGGGTTTAACAGTATCGAAGGGGGGAGCATCAAATTTGACGGCAAGGTCATCAACGATATTCCGGCCCAGAAAAGGAACATCGGCATGGTGTTCCAGAGCTATGCCATTTTCCCCCATCTGACGGTCCGCCAGAACGTGGAATATGGCCTGAAAATCCGCAAGGTGCCAAAGGAGCACATGAAGGAGCGTGTGGATGAAATCCTGAAGGCGGTAAAAATCGACGAATATCAGGACCGTCTGCCAGAGCGCCTGTCCGGCGGCCAGCAGCAGAGAGTGGCCCTGGCCAGGGCCATTGTCATCCATCCCCAGGTGCTTCTCATGGATGAGCCGCTGTCCAATCTGGATGCCAAGCTGCGTATCGAGATGCGAAGCGCCATTCGGGATGTGCAGAAGCAGGTGGGCATTACCACTGTTTACGTGACCCACGACCAGGAGGAAGCCCTTGCCATTTCAGACAGGGTTGCGGTCATGAAGCTGGGGGTGATTCAGCAGATTGGAAGTCCCCGGGACATCTATGCAAGGCCCTGCAATGCATTTGTATCCACCTTCATAGGCCATTCCAATCTCTTTTTCGGAACCATAAGAAAGCAAGGGGGTGTGCCCTCCGTTGTGTTTGAGGGCGGATACCATGTGGAGATGCCAAATCTTGTGGATACGGTGACGGAGGGACAGAGGGTAGTGGTATCTGTCCGCCCTGAGGAATTCTCACTGAATCAGGAAGGCATGGATTGCGAAATCATCAGCAGGACCTTCCTGGGCAAATATACCAACTACTTTCTGCGCTTCGGAGAGGGTATGGTGCTGGAGGACCAGCCAAGCATCGAGTACTCTCAGGATTTGGGCCATGTGGACCGTATATTCGCGGTGGGAGAAAAGATACGCCTTAGACCGAACCCCAATAAAATTAACGTGTTCACCCAGGACATGGAACAGAGTCTGATAAAGGATGTGAAGAGATATGACGAATAAGAAAATCAGGTGGGACTTCTGGACTATTGTGACAGTGGTCATCATTGCCCTGTTTGCCCTGTTCCTTCTCTATCCGCTCATCAGTCTTTTCTTAAGCGGCTTCAAGGACACGGAGACAGGGGTCTGGACCATTGACAACTATGCCAGGTTCTTTTCAAAGAAGTATTATAAGAGCGCACTGCTCAACTCGTTTAAGCTGACCTTCAGCGTGACAGTGGCGGCCATTATACTGGGCGTGCCTCTGGCCTATTTCATGTCGTTCTATAAGATAAAAGGAAAAGGAGCCCTGGAAATCCTGTTCATCATCTCCATGATGAGCCCCAACTTTATCGGCGCCTACTCCTGGATCCTGCTTCTGGGAAGAAGCGGCACCGTGACTCAGCTTTTAAAGGGCCTGGGAATCCATATGCCGTCCATTTACGGCTTTGGAGGAATGCTGTTGGTATTTGCACTTAAGCTGTATCCCTTTATCTATATGTATGTGTCGGGAGCCCTCAAAAAGATAGACGTGGCCCTGTCAGAGGCGGCGGAAAGCCTGGGATGCGGGGGACTGAAAAAGGTCCTTACCGTAATCATGCCCCTTGTAACCCCTACCCTCATAGCGGCAGCACTGCTGGTGTTTATGAACTGTATGGCGGACTTTGGTACGCCTGCCCTGATTGGCGAGGGATACCGCGTTATGCCTACCCTGGTATACTCCGAGTTCGTGGGAGAGACAGGCGGCTCCGCCAACTTTGCGGCATGTATGGCGACTATCATGGTGGTAGTCACCGCCACCGTGTTCTTGCTTCAGAAATGGTATGTGAATACCAAGTCCTTTACCATGAGCTCCATGAGGCCGATACAGCCCAAGGAGGTCTATGGAATCAAAGGCTTTTTCATGCACCTGTTTATCTATCTGCTGGCAGCCACCTCCATCATACCCCAGTACATGGTTGTGTACACCTCCTTCCGCGCTGCCAAGATGCAGGTGTTTGTGGATGGATTTTCTCTGGAAAGCTACCGCAAGGTGTTCTCCACAGCCATCCAGTCCATTAAGAATACTTATCTGTACTGCCTGGCAGCCATTGTGATTATCGTGGTCCTGGGCATGCTCATTGCTTACCTGGCGGTGCGGCGTAAGAGCTGGCTGACCAACGCCATCGACACCATTGCCATGTTCCCGTACATTGTACCGGGTTCTGTCCTTGGCATCACGCTGCTGATTGCATTTAACCATCCGCCTATGATGCTGGCTGGTTCCGCCATCATCATGGTCATATCCCTGGTCATCCGGAGGCAGGCATATACGCTGCGCTCCAGCTCCGCCATTCTTTACCAGATCAGTCCCAGCATGGAGGAGGCTGCCATCAGCCTGGGCGATTCACCCTCCATGTCCTTTGTGAAGGTGACGGCGAAAATGATGCTTCCTGGCGTTGCGTCCGGCGCTATTTTAAGCTGGATTACCCTGATTAATGAACTGAGTTCTTCTGTCATGCTCTATACGGCCAACACAAGGACCATGTCGGTGGCCATATACAACGAGGTTATCCGGGCCAGCTACGGAACAGCCGCAGCACTGGCAACCATACTGACGGTTACCACCGTGGTATCCCTGCTCATCTTCTTTAAGGTGTCAGGCAATAAGGACGTGACAATGTAAGTGCCATATGATAAACTGAAAGCTGTAGTATTGTGCGGAGTATTGGAATTAAAATGGTAAAAGGTGCAGGCGTATGGAGAAGCGAAAACAAACATGTTTCAGGGACGAAATCCGGAAAAGTTTGATTTTCCATGCGCTTGCACCTTGCTTTATATCGCTGGTGGTCCTGCTTCTGGTGTTTACCGCGGTGGGATCCCAGCAAATCATCAGGAAGAGCAGGGCCATGCTGGAACACTTTTCCGCGGAATTTGAGGGCGTCATAGACAGCTATGTGGACGAGAATAAGAAGATGGCCGGGGAACTGGACGTGGAGCTCTTTAAGGGCCGGCCTTCCTATAAGACAGAGGCGGTGTCGGACATTTACCGGTTTCTTAACGGTCAGGTTTACAGGGGAGACTATTACCTGTTTGACCAGGAGAGGAATCTGGTTTTCTCCACCAACAGCCAGCCCAATGTCATACAGTACATAGGAAATTATCTGCCCTGGAACACAACAGACCAGAATGACAGCAAAAATGACTGTATTTTCATCTATGACAACACCGTGATAGACGGAAGAGCCCTTCCGGCATGGCTCATGTTCCAGACCGTGGTAAAGGACGGCAGGCTCCAGGGATACAGCGGCTTTGTGCTGAAGGCAGACGCTTTTAAGGAACGTCTGGGGAACATGGAACAGCCCGTGCTGCTGATTAATAAGTTCAACCGGCTGTTCACCGACGGGGTGTCCCGATTCCAGAACGACCGGGGCAAGCTGGCGGAGGAATTCCGCGGCGGCGGCATGGTGCACCTGGAGAACCGGTGGTATTACACGGGCAGCGTGTCCGTACTGGATGAGGAGGCGTCCGTACAGGTCATATATGACTGCACATCCTTTGTACAGCTCTGCCTTATGTCTCTGGTGCTGATGGGATTTCTGGCCCTGGCAGTGACCCTGGCTATTTACAGGAGCGCCGGCAAGGTGGCGGACAAAAAGACGGAAATCATATACGATCTCATAGGCGCCCTGGACCAGGTGGAGAAGGGGGATTTGGATGTGTCCCTTAAAATCACCTCAGGAGATGAGTTTGAGCGCATCGGCCATTCCTTCAACACCATGATAGGGAGCATACGCCACCTGCTGGCCAGGCACCAGGAACTGGCAAAGGAGAACCTGCTGGCCACGGTCCAGATCCTGGAGTCCCAGTTCAACCCCCATTTTCTCTTTAATACCCTGGAATCCATCCGGTATATGATAAAGTTCGGGCCGGGAGAGGCGGAGAAGATGTTGGTCAGCCTGTCCAGGATGCTGCGCTACAGCATCCAGAACGGCAAGGATGTGGTGACGGTGAAGGAGGAGATGGATTTCATTAGCCGGTATCTGCAGGTCATGCTGTACCGGTATGGGGACCGGTTAAGATACAGTATTGACCTGGAGGAGGGAAGCAGGGGCGCGTCCATACCAAGGATGACCCTGCAGCCCATTGTGGAGAATTCCATCAAGTACGGTTTTGGAGAGGACCGCGACTGCCTGGAAATCCGCATCAGCACCAGGATTCAAAAGGGGGTTCTCTCCGTCATCATAGCGGACGACGGGGTGGGAATCCGGCCGGAGCTTCTGGAGGAACTGAAGGCCAATCTGGACCAGGGACAGAACCAGACAGACCATATCGGCATCTACAATGTCCATAAGAGGATACGGCTGGTCTATGGAAGCAGGTATGGAGTAGGAATCGACAGCAAAATAGAAGAAGGGACAGTGGTGACGCTCCGGGTGCCGTGCGAAGAGTGAGGCGCAGGGGCCGGCACACTCCCGGTGTAAAGATGGGGGAATCTGTCATGTTATTAAAAGTAGTGATTGTGGAGGATGAGGAGATCATCAGGAAGGGGCTTACCCTTGCCTTAAACTGGCTGGACATGGGCTGCATTATCGTGGGCACGGCCAGGGACGGGGCAGAGGGGCTGGAGACCATACGGAGGGAGCAGCCGGATATTGTGCTGACCGATATCAAGATGCCTAAGATGAACGGCCTAAAGATGATAGAGACAGCCATTAAGGACCAGCATTTTTACAGCCTGGTGCTGACCAGCTATTCGGAGTTTGAGCTGGCCCGGCAGGCCATCCATATGGGAGTCACGGACTATCTGCTAAAGCCCGTGGACGAGGATGAGCTAAAGGAATCTCTGGACAAAATCCGCCAGCAGATAGCTTACGCCAGTAAGTATGAGAAAATCGAGAAGATGTCCCGGGACAGGATTCTGACTGTCTATGACGAGTGGAGGATATTTGAAAGCGCAAAGAACAGCATGGACCCATACGTAAAGAGAGCTTATGAGTTCGTGAAGCAGCATTATAAGGAAAAGGTGAGTATCAATCAGGTGGCGGAAAGCCTGGGGGTCAGCACCAGCTACCTCAGCAGGAAGTTAAAGGCAGGGCTTAACACCACCTTTGTGGACCTGCTGAACCAATACAGGATTAAGAAGGCCCTGAACATGCTGAGCGAGGGCACCATGCGGATCTACGAGATATCCGACGAGCTGGGATTCAGCGAGTATAAGCATTTCTGCGGCGTGTTTAAGAAATACACCAATGTGACGCCGTCGGAGTTTATAAAGAACGGCGGAGTGGCTGTGGTAGGTGAGAAGGACAGCCCGCTGTCTTAACTGAAACGAAATGTGCTGAAGGTCCGGCGGGAACGGAAGGGTTCCCGCCGGGCTTCTTCTGTTTCTGCTGCTTGCGGCATGTCTGACGGCTCTGGCCTGTGTTGCCCTGCTGCTGTTTGTGCGCAGGTACATAGCGGCGAAGATGCAGGTTGTGGACATGCTGGTGCAATCCATTTTCACTGCTGAAGGCCATTGTGGATATGTCCCCGGTGAATGACCTGATTGTTGCTGCCGAGGTGGTTGAGGACGAGTCCGAACCATATGGGGGTATCGCAGAATGTTTATGATTGGGGCGGCTCTGTGGGCTGGGACGGCGTAGCCGGCTGAGCCGGTACCGACGGGTCCTTGATGCCGTACACTCGCTTCCATTCCTTAGTGCCCTCCACCTTCACCGTCTCGCAGCGGTTCAGATTCAGGAATTTTACCAGTTCATAACAGCTGACCCAGATTTCATTGTTGCTGTCCTTTTGGGATTCATCGAATATAAGTTCCAGGCCAAAGTGGAGATGGGGGTCGTCGATGTTGTTGGTGTTCTCCGTGCGGCTGTAACCGGTGCGCCCCAGATAGCCTATGACATCCCCGGCCTGCACCACGCTGCCCACCTCCAGGCCGGACTGGTAGGGGTAATTCTTGCGCAGATGGGCGTAATAGTAGTAGCGTTTGTGGTCAAAGCTGCGTATTCCCAGCCTCCATCCGCCATACTGGTTCCAGCCCAGGGCTTCCACATAGCCGGATTCCACGGCAACCACCGGAGTCCCCACCTGGCCCATCATGTCGTGGCCCAGGTGCTGGCGCTTGAAGCCATAGCTGCGGGCCACGCCAAAGTCGTCAAAATCACTGTAGGGAAATCCTTTGGCGATGGGGGAAAATGCCTTGAGTCCGTATTTTGTCACCCAGACCGTGGCGGGATCTCCGGGGGCTCCCCCTGCCACGCCTGAGGGAAGATAAGCGGCAGGGGCCTCGCTTGCCGGTATCTCTGCCTCAAACTGGCCTACCATGCCGTCTAATACAGCCCCGTAAGCCTGGCGGTAATACGAGTAATACTTCATGTCTTTTGTCAATTCTTCCATGGTGGTTTCGCCGTTTTTCAGCTTTTCAGCCACCGCGGTCATGTGTTCCGGCTTATATTTGGAAAAGTCTCCGCCGTAACGGGTACCCAGATAGGCCAGTAAATCCACCCAGTTCAGATGGATGTCAGATTGGCATGTGTCCACGTCAAGGCGGAATGCCTGGTTCATTGCCTCTGAGGTGACACCAAAGTCCACCCATTTGATATAATCCTTATTTTTATCCGCTTTCTTATCTGTCTCTGTATTGTCCGGGTCCGCGCTGTCCGTGTTTTCCAGGGGATTCATGTATCCGGCCAGCCTGGATGCCTGGCTTATGACTGCCTGGCCCGGATCTGTTTTAAAAAGGAATATGCTGAGACACAGCAGGCTTAGCACCAGCATTTCCCCGTAAATCACTGTCTTTGCACTGATATGTAAATGCTCCCGGAGCATTCGGAAGAATCTCATAATATAACCGCCTCCTGACACCCTTTCGGGAAATATGGGTCCTGGAGTAATCTTATGTCTGCCCAAGGTGCTTTATGCATGAATGAGGGGAGAGGGGGCAATTTGTACAAAAGAAAAATTATCTTCTATTGGCCGTAAACGTATACGGCCGTAAATTTTACGAAAAAATATCCGAATTATTATGCAAAATGCATAGGGGTATCTGTGCATTTTGTTGGTTCTGGAAATGGCGGGAAAACTTCGCTGATGGTATAATATTTTTGAACGTAAACGTTTACGAAAACCATTCTTTAAAACGGAGAAATGGGGAGAAGGCCTAATATGAAACAAGTGACAATCAAAGATATTGCAAGAGAGGCAGGGGTATCCATCGCCTCTGTATCCAGGGCGTTAAACGGGATGGACGGCATCAGCGAGAAAAAACGCAGCCGGATACTGCGGGTATGTGAACGGCTCTCCTACACCCCCAACGGATTGGCCAGGAGTCTTGTAAAGCGCAGGACCCAGACCATAGGCATCATCATGCCGGATATCATGAGTCCTTTTTACTCCGAACTCATGGTGAAGGCGTCGGACGCAGCTCACAAGAGGGGGTATCAGGTGCTGCTGTGCAACAGCTTCCGGGAACTGAGGGCAGAGAGGGATTATCTGAAGCTTCTGGCAGAACACCAGGTGGAGGGAATCCTGATATTTCCCATTGGTCCAAGGAGCACGGAGAGCATGAGTGAGTTCATTCACAACGTGCCCATGGTGGCCCTCAATGAGCTTACGGGCCAGTGCGGGATTCCCTATGTCTGCGCCGACGAGGAGCAGGCCGGCAGGATCGCCGCCGAGTATCTCATATCCAGGGGGTGCAGGAACCTGCTGTTTGTGGGGTTCAAGCCGGAACGTCTGGCCCACAGGTACAGGGCTGCCAGTTTTATGGAAACAGCCAAGGCAAAGCGGATTCCAGCCCAGATATATGAGTGTAATCTGGACTTTCGGACCAGCTTTGAAAGGGGATATAACCATTTCAAGCATTTCCTTCAAAGCGGGCTTTCCATGCCGGATGGAATCGTGGCTGCCAGCGATGCCACGGCCAACGGCATTGTCAAGGCATGCCGGGAAAACGGAATCCGCATACCGGAGGATTTTTCGCTCATTGGGTTTGACAACATAACTGAAGAACTGCCCTATATTGAGCTGACCACGGTGGCGGTTTCCCATGAGGAACAGATGGAGACAGCCGTGGAGCTGCTGCTGGGAATGGTGGAGGAGGGCACGCCTGTGGGGGGCAAGGCTTCCGTGAAGCTGGAACCGCGGCTGGTGGAACGCCGTTCCTGTAAGGGATGAACCAGGGGTTAAACCAAGGGCTGATAGAAAAGAGTATGCAGGCAACAGAAAGGAGCAGGCAGTATGCAGACAGATACAAAGGCCGGAGCAGAAGGCGGTGTTCGGGAATTTTCCAGGAAACGCCGACTTATGAATCAGGCGGGAAGCATTGTAATGAATCCATATAATATCATGGTGGTGATTTCCGTGATATTTATGGTTTATCTGATTCTGATTCCTCTGGGACAGATGATTATACAGACGCTTACCCTGGCAGGCGCGGACGCGGCCAGGGTGGACGGGGGAAGGGAGGGGATGTTTACCCTCTATTACTGGAAACGGGTTTTGACCAGCAGCATTTCCCGGAAGATGCTGTGGACGCCTCTTAAGAATTCTTTATTGATATCCGTGTGCACGGCTGCTTTTGGAATCACCCTGGGCTCGCTGCTGGCATGGCTCATGGTCCGCAGCGACCTGCCATATAAGAAATTCTTTTCCCTGGCCCTTATCATTCCCTATATGATACCATCCTGGTGCAAATCCATGGCATGGCTTACCATATTCAAGAATGAACGCGTGGGCGGCGCCCAGGGACTCCTGGGATTTTTGGGAATCCAGACACCGGACTGGCTGGCCTACGGACCATTTGCCATCATTGTGGTGCTGGTCATCCACTATTATGCCTATGCCTATCTGCTGGTGTCCTCAGCTCTCAGCTCCATCAGCTCAGAGCTGGAGGAGATGGGAGAAATCCTGGGAGCCAGCAAGGCCAGAATACTTACCAAGATTACATTCCCGCTGGTGATGCCGGCCATCCTGTCGGCAGTTATCATGACCTTCTCAAAGGCCATGGGTACCTTCGGCGTTCCGTCGGTTTTGGGGCTTAAGATTGGATACTACACCGTATCCACCACCATGTACAACTCCATTCAGAACGGGCAGAACCGGGTGGCATTTGCCATATCCCTGATTCTCATTGCCATTGCCTCCTTCAGCGTGTTCTTAAACCAGAAGGCCATTGGCTCCAGAAAATCCTTCAGTACCATCGGAGGCAAGGGAAGCAGGAGCAATCCCATCAGGCTGGGAAAATGGAGACCGGTAATCGTGGGAATTCTCATTGCATTTATCGCGGTGGCCGTGGTGTTTCCGGTGGTTATCCTGCTGTACCAGTCCTTTATGCTGGAGCCGGGCAACTACAGCCTCAGCAATTTCACCCTGCACTACTGGACAGGGGGCTCCGTACCCACCATTGACCAGGGCGAGCCGGGTATATTCAGGAATCCGCAGTTTATGAAATATGTGGTCAATACCATCAAGCTGGTGGTTCTTACCTCCCTGTTCGCAACCGTGTTCGGACAGCTGATTGGCTATATCAATTCCAGGGGACGCAAGCTGTTTTCAGGAAAACTGGTGGAGCAGCTGGTGTTTATACCTTACCTGATTCCGTCCATCGCCTTTGGCGCCATGTACCTGGCCCTTTTTGCCACGGCCAAGAAAATAGAAATGATGGGCTACCGAATCACCCTGGTGCCGTCCCTATACGGAACCTTTGCCCTGTTGGTGCTTATCGCGGTGGTGAAAAACATGCCCTTTGCCTCCAGGGCAGGAACGTCCAATATGCTCCAGATCAGCACGGAGCTGGAGGAAGCCGCCCAGGTGGAAAACGCGGGGTTCCCGCGCAGGTTCTTTAAGATTGTGTTCCCCCTGTCAAAGGGCGGCATGATAAGCGGATTCATGCTGGTATTCATCAGCATCATGAAGGAACTGGACCTGATAGTCATACTCATGACGCCCAGCCAGCAGACGCTGCCCTATATGGCGTACGCCTATTCGGCGGAAAATCTGATTCAGCTGTCCAGTGCAGTGACCATCGTTATGTTTGTGCTGGTATTCTTCGTCTACTGGTTTGCAAATACCTTTACGGACGCGGACATCACCAAGGGCTTTTAATGCGGGAGGATATGAAAGATGAGCAGAATTGAATTAAGAGGAATCAATAAATATTATGGCAAGAACCATGTGTTAAAGGACATCAGCCTGGTGATTGAGGACGGGGAGTTTATGACCCTGTTAGGACCGTCAGGCTGCGGCAAGACCACCACCCTGCGCGTGGTGGCCGGCCTGGAGAAACCCCAGAAAGGGTATATGTACATGGGGGACAGGGAGATTGTCAATGCGCCTGAAAAGTTTTATGAGGAACCGGGAAAACGCCATCTTAACCTGGTGTTCCAGTCCTATGCCCTTTGGCCCCACATGACGGTATTTGACAATGTGGCCTTTGGCCTTAAGGTGGCAAAGGTGTCCAAGGAGGAGATACGAAAGAAGGTGGAAAACGCCTTAAAGCGCATGAGGATTGAGGCGTTCATTGACCGGTACCCATCGGAACTGTCCGGCGGACAGCAGCAGCGCGTGGCCATAGCCAGGGCCATTGTGTCGGAGCCGGAGGTGCTGCTTTTAGATGAGCCGCTGTCCAACCTGGACGCCAAGCTGAGAATCGAGATGAGAAGTGAAATCAAACGGCTCCATCAGGAGTTAGGCACCACCATTATCTATGTGACCCATGACCAGACAGAGGCCCTGACCATGTCTACCAAGATAGCCATTTTCTTTGAGGGCGTACTGGAGCAGGTGGCGCCTCCCATGGAGCTGTACCAAAACCCCGCCTCCCTGCGGGTGGCTGATTTTATCGGCAATCCAAAGGTGAATTTCCTTCCGGGCAAGGCCAGGGTATCGGGAGATGCCATGACCGTGGAATCCGTATTGGGAACCGTGACCTTTGATAAGAAGTCCTTTACCGGGGAAGCTCCCGGCGACGGCAGCTTTGAGGCGGTGGTCGGGGTGAGACCGGAGCTGGTGGAGATACTGGACGGACCGGCAGAGGGCAGCATAGAAGCGGAAGTATACTCCGTGATGCCCGCCGGCTCAGAGACAACCATTTACCTGGAAGCGGGCGGGGAGCGCATCCTGTCCAAGCAGAACGGACTTAAGCAGTACAGCCCGGATCAGAAGGTGTGGCTGCGGATCAATCCGGATAAAATGAACGTGTTTAGCAAGGACAGCGGTAAGCTTGCAAAGCTGGCTGTTATGGACGCTCAGAAGGATGAGTAAAATTCAATCAAATAATAAAGGAGAAGAAATCATGAGGAGAAGAGGAAAACGTTTATTGGCACTGGCTTTGGCAGGCGTGATGGCTGCATCCGCGCTTACGGGTTGCGAGAAAATCGAGGACACAAAGGCTGCTTCCGAGAACACCACAGCGGCCAAGGCACCGGATGATGCCAAGGCAGGGGAGAAGTCAGGGGAAGGCGAAACCGAAAAAGAGGCGGCAAAAGACACGGCGGCAGGGGAAAAAACCGCGAAAGCCACCCCGGAGGAGCAGTGGGCCGTGGACGCGGGCCTATATGAGGATGAGACCTCGGATGAACTGTATAAGAAGGCACTGGACGAGGAAGGCGGTAAGGTGGTCATTTACTCCATTTCCAGCCGCATGGCAAAGGTAAAGGCCAGCTTTGAGGAGGATTATCCCGGCATGACCCTGGAGGTATATGACATCAATGCCAATGACATGTCCACCAAACTGAGCACAGAGTATAATTCGGGTATCCGTACAGCTGACGTTATCCATTCCAAGGAGCAGACAGGGGACTACATGATTAATTTCTTCAATAAAGGAATCCTGCACAATTACCAGCCTGAATCCATTTATAAAAACGTGAACCAGGAATATTTAAAGGATATGACACCCCTGTACTTTGAAACGGACTGGTGGTTCTACAATACCGGAGTCTATACAGAAACGCCCATCACCAACTGGTGGGATGTGACAAAGCCGGAGTGGAAGGGAAGCTTCGTGCTCCAGAACCCAATCGGTACGGTCAGCTACATGGCGCTGTTCACCACCATGGCAGAGCATGCGGACGAGATGGCCGAAGCCTACAAGGCATGCTACGGCCAGGATATTGTGCTGGCTGATGACGAACCCACAGCAGCTCATGCCTGGATGAAACGCGTGCTGGAAAATGACCCGGTCATCTTTGACTCAAACAACGAAGTCATCCAGTCCGTGGGAGAGGGCAAGGAGTCAAAGCTGATTGGCTACACACCGTCATCCAAGTACCGCGAGCGCGCTGACAAGGGTTGGAATATCGAATCCGATCCTCTTAAGATGGAGCCTGTTTCCGGCGTGGCCTTCATGAACTTTGTGGCGGTTGTAAACGAGGCGCCCCATCCAAACGGAGCCAAGCTGCTGATTCGCTATCTGTTAGGCGGCGAGGATGGAAACGGCAATGGAATCAAACCGTTCAACACCATCGGAGGATGGCCGGTACGCCCGGAGACAACCCCGGCAGAAGGCAATATCCCTTTGGAGGATATGAAGCTTTGGATGATTAATTATGATTTCGTCTATAAAAATCTGCAGGATGTACAGGACTACTGGTACCAGTTCCGGTAATATGCAGTGGCGTAAAGGAGAGGAGAGCTTCGGATGCCGGACATATTAGAGGGATACAAGAAGCAAAAGGAATATCTGATTTGCGTCGATTCAGACGGCTGTGCCATGGATACCATGGACACAAAACATATAACCTGTTTCGGGCCCTGCCTGATTCCGGTCTGGGGGCTTTCCCGGTGGGAACAAGAGATACGCAGGCGCTGGGATGAGATCAATCTCTACACCATGACCAGGGGAATCAACCGCTTTAAGGGACTGGCCATGATTCTGGAGGAGATTGACGAAAAATATAAACCGATGCCGGATGTGGATGCATTTGTCCGATGGACCGGGGAGGCCCCGGAGCTGTCAAACCAGGCAGTAAAAGCCCAATGGGAGCTGACCGGAAAGGAGATATTCCGCCAGGCCCTTATATGGTCCGAGGAAGTAAACCGGAAGATAGAGGCCATGCCGGAAGAAGCAAAATGTGCTTTTGCCGGTGTGCGTGAAGCCCTTAAGGCGTCCCATGACACAGCGGACGTGGCAGTGGTATCCTCCGCCAACCAAAAGGCAGTGGAGGAGGAATGGCAGAGACAGGGCCTGATGGAATATGTGGACGTGGTCCTGTCCCAGGACGCCGGGTCAAAGTCCGCCTGCATAAACGCTCTGCTGAAAAAAGGATATTCCCCGGACCATGTGCTCATGGTGGGGGATGCGCCGGGAGACTGTGAGGCCGCGGCGGACAACGGGGTATACTATTATCCTATCCTGGTAAAGCATGAGGAGATGTCGTGGCGCCGGTTCCCGGGCGAAGCACTGGAAAGACTGGTACGGGGAACCTACGGAGGGGCCTGGCAGGAACAGATGATGAAAGCGTTCCGCGATAATCTGTCCTGAACCCCGCCGTGCAGTGAATGATGAATGCTCAGGCCGCAGCGATGTTTCGTCTGCGGCCTTTTGCGTGGTCCGCGGGGCCCTTTTTTACTTTATCCGGAGAAAAATGGGAAAGCTGGCGCAGGAAAATACAGGCAGCAGATTTAAGTGGAAAAAGCCCTCTGATTTATGTATAATGAAAGCAGTGATAAAAGCGGCATAGAGGAGGATTGCATAATGGAGAATTTTGAGTTTTTCACACCAACCAGGATGATATTTGGTAAGAATACCCATCAGCAGGTAGGAAAGATTGTAAAGGAATACGGATTTAAGAAGGTGCTGGTGCATTTCGGCGGGGCCAGCGCAAGGAAGTCCGGACTTCTGGACGCGGTTACAGGAGCCCTTGAGGCAGAGGGAATACAGTATGTGACGCTGGGAGGCGTACAGGCTAATCCCACTCTGGCAAAGGCAAAAGAGGGAATAGAACTGTGTCTTAGGGAGGGCGTGGACCTGGTGCTTGCTGTTGGAGGAGGCAGCGTGATTGACTCAGCCAAGTGCATAGCGGACGGCGCGGGAAACCCGGATGCGGACGTGTGGACCTATTTCCGCCAGGAGGCTGTGCCGGCCAGGGCATTGCCGGTGGGCGTCATTCTGACGCTTTCTGCCTCCGGCAGCGAGATGAGCGCATCCTGTGTCATCACAAATGAGGAAAATGGATTTAAGCGTGGCTTTAACAGCGTGACCCACCGCCCCCTGTTTTCCATCTGCAACCCGGAGCTGACCTGTACGGTAAGCAAATACCAGACAGCCTGCGGTACGGTGGATATCATGATGCACACCCTGGAGCGGTATTTCAGCAGGACTAGGGACACGGAACTGACGGACCGCATAGCCGAGGCATTGTTAAAGTCCACGGTGGAGGCGGGCAGGATTGCCGATAAAGAGCCGGATAACTATGAAGCCAGGGCCGCTCTTATGTGGGGAGGCAGCCTTTCCCATAACGGACTGACAGGAGCGGGGAGGGATTTCTTTATGCAGGTGCACCAGCTGGAGCACGAGCTTTCCGGCATGTACCCGTCCATTGCCCACGGAGCAGGTCTGGCAGCCCTGTGGCCGTCCTGGGCCAGGTTTGTGTGCCCCGGCGATGTGAACCGCTTTGCCCGGTATGCGGTCCGGGTGTGGAACATAGACATGGATTTTGACTGCCCTATGAACACGGCTCTGGCAGGAATCCGGGCCACGGAGGATTTCTATAAGAGCCTGGGTATGCCGTCCTCCTTAAAAGAACTTGGTGTGGAGGAAGAACGCCTGGAAGAGATGGCCGAGAAGTGCACCAACATGGGCAAGCGCACCCTGCCGGGCATCCGGGAACTGGGCAAGGAAGAAATGATGGAAATTTACAGGATGGCTATGGGAGAATAACCGGGATGGCAGAATAACGGCCATGGGAGTTTGGCCTGCCCGGTCAACAAGAAGGAGACAGAAAATGGACGCAATTAACAGCCGCAGGAGTATACGCAGGTTCTCAGACAGGGAAATACCGCATGATATTATCTGTAAAATTATAGAAAGCGGGATAAAGGCTCCCTCGTCCAAGAACAGACAGCCGTGGAAATTTATGGTCATCCAGGGACAGGCAAAGGAAGAAATGTTGAGGGCGTTTCGGGCCGGCATCCAGAGGGAAAAGTCAGGCAGAGCCATGCTGCCGGAAAGCAGCAGGCACTTGAGAGGCGCGGAGTACACGGTCCAAATCATGGAACAGGCGCCGGTGGTCATATTTGTCCTGAATCCCCTGGGAAAAGGGCTGTTTGCTCCCCTGAATGACGAGGACAGGATTTATGAGCTCTGTAATATCCAGTCTGTCAGCGCGGCAATTGAGAATATGCTTTTGGAAGCAACGGATTTGGGAATCGGAAGTCTGTGGATCTGCGATATATTCTTTGCCTATGAGGAGCTGTGCGGATGGATGGACTGCGGGGGTGAGCTGGTGGCAGCCGTGGCCTTCGGCTATCCGGAGGAGTCGCCGTCACCTAGGCCCCGAAAAAGGTTTGAGGACGTGGTGGTCTGGAGACGATGAGACGAAAGGATGGAGCCAGAATACCGGGACTGAGACGCCGGGACTGAAGTGCAGAAAATATATGCAGACTATTGCCAACCGTCCTCATATGTGCTATGATTCAGCTATAATTAAATAAAGTTCTTCGGGGCAGGGTGTGATTCCCTACCGGCGGTAATAGTCCGCGACCCGCTACGGCGGCTGATCTGGTGTGATTCCAGAACCGACAGTATAGTCTGGATGAGAGAAGAAGGTGTGTAAGTGGTAGATGAACAGGCCCCGGATTATTTGCGTATCTGGGGCTTTTATAGTGTACGCATTCCGAGGGACAAATAATAAGTACTCATAACGAGGAGGACAGGAAAATGAAACAGAATCATTTACTCAGTGTTAGGAATGTAACCGTCATGGCCATGTTTGGCGCCCTGGCGGCAGTGCTCATGATTTTTGAGGTGCCCCTTCCCTTTATCGCGCCGTCATTTTACGGCATGGATATCAGCGAGGTTCCGGTACTTGTGGGTACCTTTGCCCTGGGGCCTGTGGCAGGCGTTGTCATGGAGCTGGTGAAGCTGATACTGAAGCCTACCAGCACGGGATTTGTGGGAGAGTTTGCCAATTTCTGCGTTGGATGTTCCCTGGCGCTGCCCGCAGGCTTTATATACAGGCTTAACAAAACAAAAAAGGGAGCTGTCATAGGAATGGCGGCAGGAACCGTGATCATGACAATCGTGGCTGTGATACTCAATGCGGTTGTTATGCTTCCGTTCTATTCCCATTTCATGCCTCTGGACACCATCATTGCGGCAGGCGCGGCCATTAACCCGGCCATCAGCAATGTGTGGACTTTTGTAATCCTGGCCGTAGGCCCCTTCAACATACTGAAGGGCGTCATTGTAAGCCTGCTCACCGCCCTGGTCTATAAGAGGGTCAGCGTTATTATCCATTCGGATTCAGAAAGGCGGGCCGTTAAAACTTCTTAAGGATTGGCAGCCGGCGCAGGATGGGTGGGTTCCGGCTGAATCCTGGGGTTTTCAGGGTCAGGGGCCGGACCGATTACCGACAGGTCGTAACGGTCCATGGCTGTCTGAACCATCTGTATGGCCTGGCAGAATACCAGGGAGAAAAATGGGAGACCTCCGATAATACGGCCAGAGTAATGGACTCCTGCCAGCGGCTCTCTATATAATTCTGCATTCTCTGGACTGCTTCTATCTGTTCTTTCATCTGCGTCGCCTCCGGTATTTATGATTATACAGAATTGGAAAAAGGAATTCTCGACTATTCTTGCGGATATTAAGCAAAAAAAACACCACGGAAAAATAAAAACGTGGTGTTTTCGCTTATCATGACATGACTCTGTAATCCCGCGTATGCAGCTCCTTTACAGCGGGAGGATTTCCCCGTCATCCGGCACCAGCAGGTTGCCGCGGTAGTATTCCCTGCCCTCGGCTGTATAAAGGGCTTTGCGCTCCGCCAGGTGTTTGTCCTCCGTATGCCACAGTACAAGATTGGGGATGGAGAGGTCCTCCGCCAGCTCACAGGCCTCTTTTACCGTGCTGTGGTGTTTTTCGTAGGGCTCGAAAATCTCGCGGTCACGGTACAGGCAGAAGGCCTCGTGGAGCAGCCAGTCACTGCCTTCCACATAGGGGCGGCACTCTGCATTGTACGGCTCGTCGCCAGCGCAGGTGAACCGGCGTCCGTTTTTCAGGATGGTGGTAAATCCGAACTGCCTGGCCTTGGTGGACAGGATGTCAAAGAAGGTGACATCATGGTCCAGGATATGGACTGTCTCGCCGTCCTCCACCGGCACCAGGAAAATGCGGCTTCCAATCATCTTATAGAACTTGCCCTGAATGGTCAGGCGGCAGATGGTGGAGATGGTATCCACCAGCCCCTGGTGGCAGTAAATCTGCAGCTCACCTTTATATTTTCCCTTTTTCATGGCTGCAGCCACCATGCGCACCATCCACACAATGCCCAGGATGTGGTCCGTGTGCTCATGGGTGACGAATATGCTGTGGATATGGCACAGGTCCACATCCATATCCTCCAGGATGCGCAGGATGCCGTTTCCGCCTCCTGCATCCACCATGAAATATTCATCTCCGTCCTTTATGGCAAAACAGGTGTTATAACAGCGGGTGGCCTGGGCGTTTCCTGTTCCAAATACGTATAATTCCTCCATTGGCATCTCTTCTCCTTAGAAAAAATTTAGATAATCTTAGACCTTTGTTCAGTTGGAAAAACTTTTCATTTCATTTAAGAATATGTTATCACGAAATAGCTGTCGAAGCCTTCCAGCAGAAGGGAGGTGATTCAGTGGATATAATCATCGCTTTTTTAATTTCTGTTGCGGCATCTGTAGCTGGTTACTACATATGCAAATGGCTGGACAGAAATAAATAGACAGCACAGCCTAGAAAGAAAGCCTCGGAGCCAGCACCTCCGGGGCTTTCGCTTTGTCCAGTGGACAATCATCGCTTTTTTGGTTATCTTTATCTTATGCCATTTTAAGAGAAATGTCAAGATGCTCATGATATTTTAGCTATTGCATTTTTCAGCTCGGGAGTTTGACAGTTAAATAAATGAAAAAGTACTCGCAGGTCGCATAAAGCCTGCTTTTTTAATGTCAATTTTGTTGTTTTTATATATATTATTTTATGTTATTGTGTGGTGTAATAAGGGATAAGGAGGGATGGTGTATGAATCTCCACATAACGAAATCCAAAAATGCAGAGTCATTCTATATCTGCAAATCTTATGTAAAAGCAAACGGTAGTACTTCTTCAACTATTGTTCGCAGGTTAGGAACATTGGAGCATCTTCTGGTCGAACACGGACCGACAAAAGATGACGTGATCGCATGGGCAAAAAACGAAGTGAAAATAGAAACCGAAAAATACAAAAAAGAAAAAGAGACAAAAACAGTATTGATCCCTTTCCATGCGGACAGGCAGTTAGATCATGATAAACAGAGCTTTTATCGTGGCGGTTATCTTTTCCTTCAATCTGTTTATTATCAGCTGCAGATGAATAAAGTCTGTCGGAAATTAAAACAAAAATATAAATTCAAATATGATATCAACGCGATCCTTTCCGACCTGATCTACACAAGGATCCTGGAACCCTGCAGTAAGCATTCTTCCTATAAAGCTTCATCGGAATTTTTAGAGAAACCTTCCTACAAGCTCCATGATGTGTACCGAGCATTGGATGTTCTCGGCGCGGAATGTGATCTTATTCAGGCGGAAGTCTATAAAAACAGCCATCTCCTTGGTCAGAGAAATGATAAGATCCCTTATTATGACTGCTCGAATTATTACTTCGAGATCGAGCGGGAAGATGGCTGTAAAAAATATGGAAAAAGTAAAGAACACAGACCAAACTCCATCATTCAAATGGGACTGTTCATGGACGGGGATGGGATCCCCCTTGCTTTCTCGCTCTTTCCGGGAAACGCGAATGAGCAGACATCACTGAAACCACTGGAAAAGAAAGTCCTTGGAGATTTTGGATGCCAGAAATTCATTTACTGCAGTGATGCCGGCCTGGGTTCCGAATCCATCCGGGAGTACAACCATATGGGAGAACGGGCTTATATCGTCACCCAGTCTATCAAGAAGCTGAAGAAGGAAGAAAAGGAATGGGCGCTAAATCCTCACGGGTTTAAACGGGTAGCAGATGACACTCCCGTCGACATCACAAAACTGCCGGAAGATGACAAAGGACTTTACTACAAGGATGAGCCGTATACCACAAAAAAACTGCATCAGCGTCTGCTCATCACCTATTCCCTAAAATATGCGCTTTATCAGAAGTCTATCCGTGACAAGCAGGTAGAACGGGTACAGAAAATGCTAGATTCAGGGAAAGCCAAAAGGAACCGCAGGAACCCCAATGACCCGGCCCGCTTCATCGGAAAAATGGCAGTTACAAAAGAAGGGGAAGCTGCGGATATCAGACAGTATCTGGATGAGGACAAGATCTCTGAGGAGGCGCAGTATGACGGATTCTATGCAGTATGCACAGATCTTTTGGATGATGAGGTCGGTGATATCTTAAAAGTAAGCGAAGGCAGATGGCAGATTGAAGAATGTTTCCGTATCATGAAAACAGATTTTTCTGCCAGACCTGTATATTTACAGGAAGAAAACCGGATCAAGGCGCATTTGCTGATCTGCTTTCTTGCATTGGTCCTCTACCGTTTTCTTGAGAAAAAACTGGGTTCAAAATATACCTGCGAAGAACTGCTCGACACTCTAAAAGCAATGAATTTTGTGGAGATACAGGAGCAGGGATTTATCCCACTGTATAAACGGGAAGCGATCACGGATGATCTTCATGAGGTCTGTGGCTTCCGAACGGATTATCAATTCATAACCAAAAGTAAAATGAGGACCATTCAGAAAAAAAGTAAAGGGAAAGAATAAATTACTATACTTCGTGACAACGAAAGAAATCGCTGTAGCCCAGTAAATACAATGGATACAGCGATTTTTTCTTCGTATAACTGTCAAAGACAGGAGTATAGTTTTGTCACTGGTATAAAAGTATTTGTTGTTCTATAATATAAAAAAACTTGGAGGTAAACATCACTTTGAAGAAGAAACTTTTTAAAAATATCATGACCTTTTCTGCATTATGTGTGTTGGGAGTAACCGGATGCTCAGATTCCACCCAAGCGTATAGTTCAGGAGAGAGAACAACACAAGAAATGTCACAAACTGCCCCTATGCAGCAAAGTCAAGAAACAAATGAGGATGAGAACGATACAGAACCTACAGCCAGTGAATCGGTAGGGATTCTCGATAATTTTATGCTGGTTTTTGCACAAGCGCACAGCGCTAGCAGTTCTGTAAGCATTACATATCCGGTATTTCTTGATTCTAAGGCAGAAGAACTAAATTCAATTATATATAGAAAAGTGCAGGAAGTTGGACAGATTGATACTGCCCTGTTTTCGCCTGATGCTGCACTAACAGCAGAGTACAAATCGGCTGTTACTCTAAAAAACAGTAAAATTGTAAGTATCATTTTCTGGGGGGAATCGTCTGTTGACAACAGCCCGGATAAAACAACCAATTTAACTTCTATCAATGTAGATTTACAGTCAATGAAGGAATTAACTTTAAACGATTTGTATACTACAAATGAAGATTTTAAGAAAGTTTTTTTTGAAAAGGCATTCTTCCCAGAAAATCCGATAACTTCTTATGACAAAGAACTATTTCATAATATGTTACAATTACAGAGTCCTGAATATCAAACGGTAGATCCGTTTACCATACCAGGCAATGTAATATGTTTTTTAAAACCCGATGGCATTGTGCTAAGTATGCCTTCGATACATGCAACAGGAAGCGATCATTTTGAAGCACAGATCAATTACAGTGATATACAGAAATTTTATCTGCCAGAACATAACTATTGGGAAAATTGCTATTTTAAATATTAAGAAGGTAATTTCCAGGGGTTTGATTAGATTTGGGGGTTATGGTATACTACAGACAGATGAAATCCGGAAGACATCAGGGCACGAAAATAGAGCAGCCAGAACTTTGGTCGGCGATGGCTGCTCCACACTCATAAACGGTGACTCATAGTGATATCACAAGCTTAATATATTACGTAGGCCACCCGATTTCAAGGAGGTTTGATATGTTATGGCATGTAAAGTATTAAGCAAAGAACAGATGAAGGCTCAGATTATTGAGTGGTTGGACAGCGGTGCGGTTATAGAGCGGGTCTACTATTTAATAATCGGATTAAAAGGAATACCTTTGTAAAAAATGCTGGGGAGTGCCTAAAATGGGCGCTCCCTTATCTGATATATTAGTCATTGTCAACCGGCCTCAAACGGGATATAATTTTTGTTACTAATTTGTTACTAATTGAGCGATTCTTGCATATTCTCACAAGGTACTAAATATTGAATTTATGAGGCTTACGGCTTTCTTAAATTGTTTGTAAATTGGAAAAATTTATGTTACTATAACTTTAAATAAAATGCAATTGGGATTGGGGGAATATGATGATGAGGGATTTGGCATATCTTAAGCTCCTGGCAAAAGAATACCCCACAGTTAAGGAAGCCACCAGCGAAATTGTCAATCTGACAGCAATTTGCAGCCTTCCGAAGGGTACAGAATACTTTTTCAGCGATTTGCACGGGGAATATGAGGCATTCATACACCTGCTGCGTTCTTCATCTGGTATTACCCGGGAGAAGATCAGAGAGACCTTCGGCCACCTGATTCCGGAGGAGGAGCAGGTACAGCTGGCCAACTTGATTTATTATCCGGAGCGGAGTCTGGCCCGTATGATGAAACAGGGGCATTACACCGAGGACTGGCAGAAAATCACCATCTACCGCCTGGTACAGAGCTGCAAGGAGGTGTCCTCCAAGTACACTCGTTCCAAGGTGCGCAAGAAGATGCCCAAGGAATTTGCCTACATCATTGACGAACTGCTTCATGTGGACTACAACGACGATAACAAGAAACTGTACTATAATGAAATCATACACTCCATCATTGAAAATGACACGGCGGACAAGTTCATCATTGCCCTGTGCCATCTGATTCAGAACCTGACCATTGACAACCTGCACATCATAGGCGACATCTATGACAGGGGCCCCAGGGCGGACATTATCATGAATGAGCTCATGTGCTTCCACGATGTGGACATACAGTGGGGGAATCATGACATCTCGTGGATGGGGGCGGCCACAGGGAATCTGGCCTGTATCTGCAATGTGCTGCGCATTGCCATCAGCTACAACAGCTTCGATGTGCTGGAGGACGGTTACGGCATCAATCTGAGGCCGCTCTCCATGTTTGCGGCCAAGGTATACCAGGAAGACCCCTGCGCGCGGTTCATGCCCAAGATTCTGGACGAGAACATTTACGATGCGGTGGATCCGGGGCTGGCTGCCAAGATGCACAAGGCCATTGCCGTGATTCAGTTTAAGGTGGAGGGCGCCATGATTAAGCGCCATCCGGAGTATGAGATGGATAACAGGGTCCTGCTGTCCAACGTTGACTTTGAGAAGGGGACCGTGGTCATTGACGGTAAGACATTTCCCATGCTGGACATGAATTTTCCCACCGTGGACCCAAAGAATCCCCTGGAGCTCAGCCGCGGGGAGAAGGAGCTTCTGCGCACCCTGCAGGCGTCCTTTAAACATGGGGAACTGCTGCACAAGCATATAAGGTTCCTGTACTCTCATGGGGCAATTTATAAATGTTATAATTCCAACCTCCTTTACCATGGCTGTATTCCCATGAAAAAGGACGGTTCTTTTGATACCATCACCATGAACGGGGTATCCTATGGCGGGAAGGAGCTGATGGACTTCTTTAACCAGCAGGTTCAGAATGCCTATTTCATGCCGGAGGGGACGCCCGGAAAGGAGCAGGCCATGGATATGATGTGGTATCTGTGGTGCGGGGCAAAATCCCCTGTGTTCGGCAAGGATAAGATGACTACCTTTGAACATTACTTTGTGGAGGACAAATCCACCCATAAGGAAGTGATGAACCCCTACTACCAGTTGAGCCTGAAGGAAGAATTCTGCAACCGTCTGCTGGAGGAATTCAGGCTTCCCGTGGAGGGATCCCACATCATCAACGGCCATGTGCCTGTTAAGCTTAAGGATGGCGAGAAGCCCATGAAGGCGGGCGGCAAGCTGTTCATCATTGACGGCGGTCTGTCCAAGGCATACCAGAGCACCACGGGCATTGCGGGGTATACCCTGATTTATAATTCACATCACCTGGCCCTGGCGGAGCACAGGCCCTTTGACCCAAAGAAAGAGAGTACGCCCAGGGTATCCGTGGTGGAAAAGGTAAAGAGCAGGGTGATGGTGGCTGATACGGATAAAGGAAAAGAATTAAAAGGACAGATAGCCGATTTGAAGGAGCTGGTAGTTGCTTACAGAGAGGGAACGATTAAGGAAAGGGTTGAGTAATGAGCAGGACAGAATTTTTGCAGGGACTAAAAAGTGAGCTGGAAGGACGGGTACCCTATTCCGTCATACAGGAGAATTTGCGGTATTACGACTCCTATATTATGGAGGAGGCTGCCAAGGGCCAGACAGAGGATGAGGTCATAGAGAGCCTGGGCGGGCCGAGAATCATTGCCAGGACCATAGTGGACGCTGCCCTGGACACCGAGGACAGGCCGGACGGGTTTGATTCCTTTGAATCAGAGACAGCCTACCGGTCAGGGCCGTCAGGAAGCGGCCAGGAAGAACGGGAACCGTTCAGGGAAAGAAAACCGGAGGTCCATTATGTGGACTTCAGCAAATGGTATGTCAGACTCACTGCCGGGCTGGTGGTTTTCCTGGTCATATTCCTGGTGATGACCGTGTTCTTCGGCATTATGGGACTGGCCGGCTGGATTCTGTCCTATATATGGCCGGTGCTGCTGGTCATGCTGGCCGTGTGGATGTTCAGGGGACCCAGAAGATAATCAGAGCAGGAGCCGGAGTAGGAGCTGTTAAAAAACAGCTCCTTTTTCTTGACAAAATTGTGAATAAATAATATACTTATTTCAACAAACGTAATATTTGCGTAATATTTACATTTTCAGGAAAATAGATGGAAGTTAGGAGAATCAGCGTGAACATAAGGGGATTAGGGAAAGGAATCATAAAGATATCAGGGCTTATGTGCCTGTGTGCAGGGCTGTGGGTGATGAGCCCCATGGACAGCCAGGCAGCCGTAAAGCAGGCAGAGATTCGGACCCGGTCCTCCTATGTGGTGAAGATAGAGGCGCCCTCCGTGGATGTACACAGAAGTGCCAGCGAAGGTTCGGCCAGACAGGGCCAGGTCATGAGGGGCCAGACCTATGAAGTGCTGGGAAGAACGCAACAGGGCTGGGTCAGGATCCGAACCGGCGGAAGGGAAGGATACATAAAGACCTCCGGCAATGCCACAGTGGTGGAAAAAGCCCATGAAACCGTGGATGAGGATGCCAAGATGCGCCGTCAGGTAGTGGAATATGCCCTTCAGTTTGTGGGTGGCCGTTACCAGTACGGCGGTGTGGACCCCAATAAGGGTGTGGACTGCTCCGGCTTTACCAGATATGTGCTGGGCAAGGCAGCTTCCATAAATCTCCCCCATTCATCCACCGGACAGTCCTCATACGGGAAGGCCGTAACAGAGGACCAGATGCAGCCGGGAGATCTGCTGTTTTACGCCGGGGGCGGGGGCATCAATCATGTGGCCCTGTACATAGGCGATGGGGAAGTGGTGCATGCATCCACAGAAAAGACAGGAATCAAGACCTCCCCATATGATTACAGAAAGCCAGTTAAGATTGTAAGCCTGCTGTCCTGAGACAGCGGGCTTTTTTGCGGTATGGGCCGACAGAGGAGCCATTTGAGGGCGGGATTTCATTTTTAATTCAAATTACTACATAAAATGTTAAAAATAATGAAGGAAGTATTAAATATGTCTAAAATTGTTGACGTAGCACAAAATTGTGATATAATACATTCGTAATGAATGTAACAATTATGTAATAAATAAATCTCCGGCTACATTCAGTATAAAACCACGATGGGAGAGTTTCTTCAATGAGAAAAATGTTAGGCAGCCTTTTAAAGGCAGGAGCTGTATGCGGGATGCTGATGGTTATAAATCCATTTACTTCCCTGGCTGCAATCGGTCCTGGATTCACAGCAGGTACATACGTTGCCACTATTACAGCGGAGAGCGTCAACATTAACAAAAGCCAGGACAGTGAAGAAGTACTGATGACAGCCAAGACAGGGAATGTATATGAAGTTCTGGAGGATATGGGAAACGGATGGATGAAGGTCCGGGTCAATGACTCCGAAGGATTTTTGCCTGTATCCGGTAATGCTACCGTGGAGCAGGTAGGAGAAAATGAGATGGCAGAGGTACAGCAGGATGCCGTTGAGTCTTCAGATACATATAAGCGCCAGCAGGTGGTGAATTATGCCATGCAGTTTGTAGGCGGAAGATACAAGTACGGCGGCAGCGACCCGCGTACAGGGACGGACTGTTCCGGATTTACCAGATACGTGCTTCAGAACTCAGCAGGCATATCCATGAACCGTTCTTCCGGCGGACAAGCCCAGCAGGGAATTGCCGTCAGCGCTGACCAGATGCAGCCCGGGGATTTGATTTTTTACGGAAGCGGAAGAAGCATTAACCACGTAGCCATGTATATTGGAAACGGACAGATTGTACATGCTTCAACGGAGAGGACAGGCATTACCGTGTCCAACTGGAATTACAGGAATCCGGTGAAGATAGTGAATGTGCTAGGATAGGATTTTCAATATAAATAAGCAGGGCCTGCCGGAGTAATCCGGCGGGTCCTTGTGCTGTCCGGGGGTCTGGATGAAAGAACATAAAGAGAGACCGCTTCCTTTTGGAAAACGGTCCCTGTCAGGCCAATGTCTATTATGCAGCACAAACATTTACTGCCTGAAAGCCTCTAGGGCTGTCTGTGATGTCAAATGTAACGGCCTGGCCTTCTTCCAGAGACTTGAAGCCATTGGAAGCAATTCCAGAAAAATGAACGAAAATATCCATTCCGTTCTCTTCGTTTGTGATAAAGCCGTAGCCCTTCTGTGAGTTAAACCATTTTACTGTACCTTTGTTCATGAAAGATACCTCCATAATATAATATTATATTTTTCGATAAAAATAAAAATCACATATTTTTGTAAATCATCATAGGAATAATGATTTACAAAAATATGTGAAATCAAAATCTTATAAAAAATATTCGTTAAATATACCACGTTTTACGTTTGAAGTCAAGAGGGAAATTAAAAAAACGGGAGGAAATTGGGAAGCAGGTGTAAAGGAAAATACAAAGAAACTGCAAAGAGTTGTCCCCGGATAGGGGAGCTATCCGGGGACTTCTCAAGGGGAGTATAAATAATTAATAAGGATGAGGTCATGGTTTAAGGGAAACCATTTTACCTCATATTATTTATAATATATTTTATGGAAAAAAGCAACCTTTTTTTATTTTATCGTATTTTCCAGGCCATTTATTACCGCCTGCAGCTTGATAAAACCTGCCGGAAGTTAAGGGACAGATACAGATTTAAATATGATATCAATGCTATCCTGTCCGATATCGTTTACGCCAGGATCCTTGAACCTGCCAGCAAACGTTCTGCTTTTAAGGCCGTGTCCCATTTTCTGGAACCCCCTTCCTATGAACTGCATGACGTTTACCGTGCCCTGGATATCTTCGGGAAGGAATGTGATCTTATCCAGGCAGAACTATAATGCCGGAAATTCATTTACTGCAGCGATGCCGGTCTCGGCTCAGAAAAAATCAGGACATATAACCATATGGGGGAGCGTGCCTTTATTGTCACCCAGTCCATAAAAAAACTGCGGGCAGAGGACAGAGGATGGGCACTTGATAAAAAAGGCTTCAAAAGGCTTTCTGACGATAAACCTGCTGACATTTCAAATCTCCCGGAAGATGACAGCGGCCTTTATTATAAAGATATGCCTTATACCCCGCATAAGCTGTACCAGAGGCTTATCATCACCTACTCTCCCAAATATGCCAGATACCAGAAAACAATCCGCGACCGCCAGATAGAAAGGGCACAGAAGATGATTGATTCCGGCAGCATAAAAAAGGAACGGAAAAAACCGAATGACCCGGCAAGGTTCATAGGAAAAATGGCGGTCACTGGGGAAGACGAAGCGGCTAGGATACATCATTATCTTGATACGGATAAAATCTCAGAAGAAACTCTTCATGACGGGCTTTATGCTGTCGCGACAGACCTTTTGGATGACAATGTGACGGATATTTTAAAAGTGAGCGAGGGTAGGTGGTACAGGAGCAGGGCTTTATGCTTGTTGCTGGTTCTTTTTTGGATTTGGTTTTAACCGCCTACATCAATTCCCTTTTGTTTTACAGAATGTTCAGACCTTACCTGTAAAAGAGTAGCGTAGCCTTGCAAAGCTTGGGCTAGATTGTCTAACTAAACGACATTATACAGAAAGCCGCTTAAAATGAGCCGTTTCACTTTGGCAACCATATCTTCCTTTGAATTCACGCCTGGCATCCATCCCGGAACCCATAACGCTGGATCCAATCACAGATATCCCGGATAATGGGCAGAGGAGTTCCACGCCGGATCACAATAGTATTCTGGTAATGGAAGGGCGGATTTAAGCTGGAGCAGGCCAGGCCTGTTCCGCGCACCAGGCTTTTTGGGATCAGGGCGGCGCATTCCCCCATTTTGGCTAAAGCGATGGCGGAACGCAGGTCCTCCGGTTCGGCGTAGATGGGCATCACTTGCTGGGCGTTACCGCAGGCTTCGTCGGCCAGCTGGCGCAGATGGGTGTCCGGTGCCGGGAGAGCCAGAGGGAGGGGAGCGTCTTCCAGGGCGGGGAGGAAGGCAGTGACCAGTTCATCCTCCTGCAAGGGGATGTATTTTAAAAATTTGGTTCGTTGCCGGGAGGCGAACAGGGCCAAGTCGATTTCGTTGTTTTCCAGCAGGTTGCGGACTTGCCCTAGCTTCGGGGTGACTGCGGTGACTTCCACATCCGGGTAAGAACGTTTCAGCCAAGGCAGGATCCGCTCATAGTATAAAGGCTGAAACAGCCTGCAGACACCGATGTGGATGTGGTGGATTTTTGCTTGGCTCAGATCCTTTAAGGCTTCTTGCGCATCCCCTTTGATTTTCAAAATGGAGCGGGCTCCGTTGATATAGATTTTCCCGGCATCAGTGAGCTGCATTTCTCCCTTGTGCCGGGTAAAGAGTGGCGGCAGTCCCTCGGCCTCCAGCTTGGAGAGCTGCTGACTGAGGGCGGACTGGGTGAGGAACAGTCGGTCCGCCGCCCGGGTTAGGTTTTTTTCTTCTGCAATGGTAAGTATGTATTCTAATTGTCTGGTGTCCATCCATCTTCCTCTTCGAATTCTTTTACCAGCTCCATAGTAAGCTCATTAAAGTCCACTCCCCATGGGTTGACGGAAAACATCTGCGCTTTCGCGATCAGGTAAGCGAAATAGCGCTGGGGCCGGGTGAGCCGCTCATTTTTACGGTAAATCGTTCCGATGGCGCAGGTCAGGGGCGGATTTAATGAAAAATACACGCGGTGCTGGTTCGGCCTGCAGTAAGCATCCGGCAAAAACCCCACCCCTACTCCACCCTGGATCATCTGGTCGATTAGAAGAACGTTATTGCTTTCGTATACAATGGTAGGTTTCATGCCGACTTCCGACAGTCGTCCCAGGACAACCTTCCGGTTAGTGGTGTCCGGCCCCCACATGACAAAAGGCGTATCCTGAAAACGTTCCACATTGATCTGGGCCTTGGGTGCCGTGGGCGGACTTGCTAAGGAAGCCAGAGGGTGGAAATCGGGGACACAGAGATAAAGCTCGTCAATGCTGTTCTGCATGACATTGTAAGTAATCATATCCTCTTTCGTGACGGATCCTAGTACAAGGTCTGTCTCGTGGTTGTCCAGGGCCTGCAGAAGAGAAACCAGGTAGCCTTCTTTTATATCAATATAAATATTCGGATAGCGGCGATAGAATTGGGCGAAGGCCTTGCTGAATACAGTGCTCCCCCGGTGCGGGGTAACGCCGACCGTAAAACGGTCTGTGTACTGGCTGCTTAAAGAAAGCATGGACTGGTAGGTCTGGTTCTTTACCTGGATTATTTCCCGGCAGGCTTCCAGATAGATCTGTCCAGCCGGGGTCGGGACAAATTTTTTTTTTGCCGGGTGAAAAGTGTCTGTTTTAAATTCCGTTCCGTATTGCTTAAAAAGGAAGATAATGTGGGCTGGGAGATCCCTAGGCTGGCCGCTGCCGCAGACAGGTTCTTTTTTTCTGCAATCGCCACAATGTATTCGCAGGCTTTTGTATTCATCACACACCTCATCATAAGTTTGTAATGGATCAGTTCTTTTGTAGTTACATAAATTTTACTAATAGTATACATAGCTTTTTAATCCTTGTAAAATGGTTTTTTGCCTAATATAATAAAAATATATTAGAAAGTAATTGTGCAATTCGCAGATTGCTTTCAAAAATTCTGCGCAGAGTTAGGAACGGTAACCGTTAAAAATACTAATAGTTCCATTAGAAAAGTGTTGAGAACTATAAGAGAAATTAATGAAACCCAATACCAAAGAGAGGGAGAGTTACTATGAAAAAGAGACATGTATTAGCGGCAATAATGACAGCGGCAATGGCAGTCAGCGCTTTATCCGGCTGTACGGCGGCAAACAGCGCCCCCACAACTGCGGCGGCGAAGGAAGCAGCAGCTCCGGCAGAATCCAAAGCAGATGCGGCTCCGGCGGCAGAGGCTGGTTCCGGCACATGGCCCAACGGCGCTGTCCAGCTTTTGGTTCCGTCCAAGGCAGGCGGTGTAACGGATATTTATACCAGAAATATCCAAAATTATCTTCAGTCCGCCACCAATGGCAATTTCGCTACTGTAAACTATGATAATGAGACCGTAGGCTACGAGAATCTGCGTTCTGCGAAGGCGGACGGCAGCACCCTGCTGTTCCAGCACAGTACCATGATCTGCAAATACCTGACGGGAGCCATTGATTACAATCCCCAGGATAGCTTCCGGGTGGTAGGCGTTGCGGCTAACATGGGCAGTCAGGCAATAATCTGCAGGCCGGATGCTCCCTACAATACCTGGGCGGAATTTATTGAGTACGCGAAAGCAAATCCGGGACAGGTTACCACCGCAATTTCCACAAACGGTACCACCCATTTTATTTTCGGTCAGGTTCAGCAGAACTGCGCAGTTGTGTTAAATATGGTGGAATGTTCTTCCGAAGCAGATAAGCTGACGAACGTGGCGGGCGGCATTATAGATGTGGCAAACTGCTCTCTGGGCAATGCGAAGGAGTACGAGACGGCGGGCAAACTGAAAGTTCTGGGTGTCCTTGGCTCCGGCCAGCCGGAGGCGAATTATCCGGAATGGGAGCCGATTACGGATGTAATCTGGGAGTCCTATATTTACACCTTTGCACCGGCTGAGATGGATGATGCCACAGCGGAGGCTGTCAATGCAGCGCTGAAGGGGATTCCGGAAAATGCTGCCTACTGTGAGGCTGTGGAGAAGATTGGCGGAACAGCCATGTACCTGACCGTGGAAGAGGCCCAAAAGCATTTTGATGATACCATGGCATCCTTAAGTGAGGTGGCTGCGGGTCTTGGCATCAATATCCGATGAGTCGGCAACCAATCAAGGGATTTCCCTTTGCGCATAATAGAAGGCGGCGGCCGGGGCTTGCCCCTGACCGCCCTTTGTCCGTCTTTTCGGGCAATTAAGATGTCTCTTTCGGAAGTATTACAAGCATAAAATATCATGGAGGATGAGCTTATGAAGAACAAGGACCGGATTGGCGGTATTATCTTTGCCATTTTTGGGGCGCTGGTAACCAGCATGGCTTCAGGCATTCGTATGCCTGCAAATTTGAGCGAGCCGGGGCCAAGATTGTTTCCCTGCATCGCGGGCGTGGGCATGCTGATTTGCGGACTGGGGATGGCGGTTACCGCAAAGAGCAGCGGCGATGAGGCGCCTTTTTTGGAAAAGGCAGGCTGGAAGCGGCTTGGGATTGTGGCTCTTACCTTGGTTTTGTATTATTTTGGTCTGGAATATATCGGTTTTTTGATTATGACTCCCATTTTCGCCTTTGCCGTAATTATGATTCTATCCAGCGGGAAGAAAATTAACAGGATTCTGGCGGTGATTGTGGCAGTCCTGACCACCGTTATCCTGTATCTGCTGTTCCAGAAGGTATTCGTGATCCTGCTTCCGGCGGGAAAGCTGATTTCATTCACATTATAAAGGAGGATTTCCATGTTTTTTACACAGATGATAGCATTGTTTAATCCCCTGATGATTTTGATTATGCTGGTCTGCACCATTGTGGGCATTGTATTCGGGGCAATTCCGGGGCTGTCGGGCGGGCTGGCGGTATCCCTGCTTCTGCCGCTGACCTTCGGCATGGACGATCTGCTGTCCTTTGCCATGATGATTGCGGTGTGGGTAGGAGGAATTTCCGGCGGCTTTATTTCCGCAACGCTGGTGGGCATCCCAGGCGCTCCGGCTTCCATCGCTACTTGTTTTGACGCATATCCCATGAGCCGGCGGGGCGAAACGGTGCGTGCCTTGGGTATCGGTATCCTGGCATCCTTTGCAGGTACGTTTTTGTCCTGTATCGTGGCCACATTCTTAAGCCCGTTTATTGCGGATTTCGCCATGAAGCTGGGGCCGTGGGAATATTTCTCCCTGTGCTTCTGCGCAATCACGCTGGTTGCCGCCTTGTCAAAGGGTTCTATTTTCAAAGGGCTGTTCGCAGCCTTTCTGGGTCTGTTTTTGTGCTGCGTGGGTGTAGCGCCTCTGGACGGCGCGTATCGCTTTACCTTTGGAAATATTTATCTGGGCGGCGGTTTGGATATGGTGGCTTTGATGCTGGGCGTTTACGCTATCAAGCAGGTTGCCTGCGATTATGCGAAGGGTCAGCAGGAGCTGCCGGATGTGAATGTGGGCAAAATTTCCGGCTTTGGCGTCAAAATTACGGATATTACACAAAATATCGGTATTATCCTGAAATCCTTTTTTATCGGCCTGTGGATCGGTTTCCTGCCAGGGATGGGCAGCGGGCTTTCGAATATGGTGGCCTATGCGCAGGCCCAGTCTGGCAGCAAGCATCCGGAAACCTTCGGGAAGGGCGAGCCGGGCGGCATCTGGGCATCGGAGTGTTCAAATAACGCCTCTGTGGGGGGCGCATTGATTCCGATGATTGCTCTGGGCATTCCAGGAGACGCGGTTACGGCGCTGCTGCTGTCGGGCCTGATGATTCATGGCCTGCAGCCTGGCCCTCTGCTGATTTCTTCCAATCCGCAGATCGTGTATCTGATTTTTGCGGCTGTTATGGTGTCTGCGGTTTTTGTTTTGGTGGAGCAGTTTTTCGGCATGAGGTGGTTCCCCATGCTGCTGAAACTTCCGTATCATTATCTTTATGGCGTGATTCTGGTGATGTGCTTTATCGGCGCGTTTACCAGCACCAATACTACCTTTAACGTGCTCTGTGTGCTGGCCTTTGCGGCTCTGGGGGTGATGCTGGATGTGTTCAAAATTCCTGCCAGCCCGCTGATTCTGTCCTTTATTCTGGGCGGCAAGCTGGAGGAATATTTCCGCAAGGGAGTCAGCTATTCCAAGGGTGATTACAGCAGCTTTATCACCCGTCCGGTATCCCTGCTCTTTTTGCTGGTGGCCGTGTTCTGCGTGGTCAGCCCGTACATAAAGCCGCTGCTGCAGAAAAAGAAAACAGCATAAGCTCTGTATATACAGGATAAGGGAAGGGAGGATTTTTCGGTATGGAAGAAAAAATGGAATTGACCGAGCTGAAAGCGGAGAAGGTGATGACCATCCGCGCAAATTGTCCGGACGATATGAGGATTCCGGTGGGGAAAAATGATTTCGGCCTTCTGCGGGCAATCTATATTACAGGTGGCGAGTTCCACGGCGCACGCATTAACGGGACAGTATTTCCTATGGGCGGCGCAGACTGGAATACGGGATTCGGCGGTGATGCCCCAGAGCATTTTACCAGCGTGGAGGTTTACGCGAGGTATCTGCTCCAGACAGATGATGGTGTGTTTATCGAGATACAGAATTCCGGGAAGCGTGATAAACGGGGCGGGCAGCCTTATATTGTGACAACACCCAGGTTTTTTGCCCCGGCGGGCAGGTATGAGTGGCTGAATTACGGTGCGTACGTGGGCGCTCTGTCTGGGAGCGTGAAGGATGGAGTTGGCGGCGTGGATATCGTCATTTACCGAATGCTGTGATTTGCCTGGATTAGGTGCTTGCCAACAGAATCTTACGCGAAATGCACAAGTAATTGATGGACAGTTCATTAGGAACAAGAGAAAGTGGACAACCGGTTTGCAAAAGCAGGCAGGCGAAGGAGGAGAAGCGAATGGCATTAAGTAAAGAAAGAAAAGAGCAGCTGGCAGAGCATTTGCGAGGAACCAGCGTCGCAAAGGAAAATATTACCCCGGAGTACCGAAAGAATCTGGAGCTGGCGGACAAAGAGACCGTGGTAATTCCGGTGGGGGAAAATGATGAGGTCACCTGCTATATTTTTACGGCGAAGAACCGGACGGCCAACTGCCCGGTACATATCAATGTCCATGGCGGGGGCTTCGTCCGTCCCCATGTGGAGCGTGATGAGATATATTCTGCCAAGGTGGCGGACGCGATCCGGGGGATTGTGGTGGATGTGGATTACAAACTGGCACCGGAATATCCGTTTCCCACGGCTTTTGACGAGACGTATGAGGTATGCCGCTGGACATTTTCCAAGCTGGACGAATGGGATGCGGATGAAAAACGGGTTTCCATGGGAGGACACAGCGCGGGTGCGAACCTGACTGCGGCAGCGGTTCTGAAAGCAAAGCAGACTGGGGATTTCGCTCTGTGCCTGCAGGTACTGGATTACGGCGCTTTTGATATGGCTACGGATCCCGCAGACAAAAAGGAAGCGAAAACGAACATGATCCCGGTGGAGCGCGGACGAATGTTTACCGAGGCATACACCGATGGGGAGCTTGAGAAAGCGAAGAATCCGTACTGCAGTCCCCTACTGGCGGATGATGAGATGCTGAAAGGCCTCCCGGAGACTTTAGTGGTGGCGGCGGGTTATGATAATTTCCGCTTTGAGGATTTTGATTATGCAGTGCGCGTGGCGGCCATGGGAAATAAAGTAACACTTAAATGCTTCACCCAATCCAATCACGGTTTTATCATACACTGCACGGAAGAGTGGGAGGCGGGCCAGGAATTGGTGATTTCGATGATTCAGCAGGCAAGGCTGAATTAAAGAAGGCAAATAAGAGCAAGCCCTGAACCCAGCATAAACACTGGTACTTTAGGGCTTTTATTCATTTTGCGGAAAACTGGATTTTATGGAAAAAAGCAACCTTTTTTTATTTTATCGTATAAAAGTAATGCAATACTGCCATACTAAGGCTGTAACTAAATAAGAATGTTTTTAGGAGGTATTGAAGATGTCTAATAAGAATAACTTCAACAACGACATGGAAAACAGCTCAAGAAACTACAGCCAGCAGAATAACAGCCAGAACAGCTCTCAGAACAGCTCTCAGAACAGCTCTCAGAACAGCTCTCAGAACAGCTCCAGGAACAGTTCTCAGAACAATTCCCAGAACAATTCTCAGAACAGCTCCAGGAACAGTTCTCAGAACAGCTCTCAGAACAGCAACCGCAACAGCAGCCAGAACAACAACTACTAATATCGAAAAAGCTGCGGCGTACTGAGTACAGATGATGGAAGGAGCCTGCTTCGCATAACGCGGAGTGGGCTTTTTCTTGTCCTCACCCTGTGGAAATGACTGCATATATTGGTAGTAGGACACGAATGACAGGCTTTGGCCCGGACAGAACGTGACAGAAAGGGAAGGTGAGTAGGAAATGACGACATTTCCAATGATATCATACAGACAGTTTGACCAATGGATGGAACAGGGAAAGATTGCGCAGCTGGTGGACCTGAGGGAACCCTGGATGTTTGAGCAGGACCGGATATGGGGAAGCGTGAACATTCCCTACGATGAGCTTGAGAACCTGATGGGTGAAATCCGCAAAGACGGGACCATTGTATTTTACTGTGACAGGGGGGCCAAAAGCATGGTGGTCTGCCGTGACCTGTGGAGGATGGGTTATCATGCCGTGGACCTGGCGGGCGGAATGTTGAATTACAGGGGGAAATACATTGACAGGAGGCCGCTTTCGGCTTTAGAATAGAAACGTGATTATTCTATTTTAAAGGAGACAGACCCATGAAGATAATGTTTGCATCTGATATACACGGTTCTGCATATTATTGCAGGAAGATGCTGGATATATACAGTGAATCGGGAGCCGGACGGCTTGTGATTCTGGGAGACCTCCTGTATCACGGTCCCCGCAATGACCTTCCCAGGGAATATGCCCCCAAGGAAGTGATTGCCATGCTGAACCCCCTTAAGAACCAGATTTATGCAATCAGGGGAAACTGCGACACGGAAGTGGACCAGATGGTCCTGGAGTTCCCCATACTGGCTGATTATGGCCTTCTGGTATTGGAGGGGAAGGTTTTTTATGCTACCCACGGACATGTATACAACCAGGACCGCCTTCCGCCATTGCAGGACGGAGACATCCTGATCCACGGTCACACCCATATACTGAAGGCCGAGACCATTGAGGCGGAAGGGGGCAGGCACATTACCGTGTTAAACCCAGGCTCCGTGTCCATTCCAAAAGGAGGCAATCCCAACACCTATGCCGTTCTGGAGAATGGGGTATTCTCCATACGGACCCTGGAGGGCGAAGTGGTCAAGGAACTGAAGCTGTAACAAAGAGAGGCTGATTGAGAGGAAAATTGATTGAAAACATTTGAATTAATTGCCCCCTGCCATTTTGGGCTGGAGGCAGTACTTAAAAAAGAAATTTTGGACCTGGGATATGAGATATCCCTGGTGGAGGACGGCCGCGTCACGTTTATAGGAGATGACGAGGCCATTTGCCGCGCCAATGTATTTCTGCGCACAGCAGAGAGAGTGCTTCTCAAGGCGGGAAGCTTTAAAGCGGAGACCTTTGAGGAGTTGTTTCAGGGCACCAGAAATATACCCTGGGAGGATTTTATACCGGAAGACGGGAAGTTTTGGGTGACAAAGGCTTCTTCCATCAAGAGCAAGCTGTTCAGCCCGTCGGATATCCAGTCTATAATGAAGAAAGCCATGGTGGAGCGGCTGAAAAACCGTTATGGAGTCACCTGGTTCCCTGAAAATGGGGCCAGCTATCCGCTGAGGGTGTTCCTCTATAAAGATATGGTGACGGTGGGAATTGACACCAGCGGGGAATCCCTGCATAAACGCGGGTACAGGACACTGACCAGCAAAGCGCCCATCACAGAGACTCTTGCGGCTGCCCTGATTCTTTTGACGCCCTGGAACCGGGACAGAATTCTGGTGGATCCCTTCTGCGGAAGCGGTACATTTCCCATTGAGGCAGCCATGATGGCCGCCAATATAGCGCCGGGCATGAACCGTTCCTTCCTGGCAGAGGAGTGGAGGAACGTGATCAAGCGCAAATGCTGGTATGAAGCCATGGATGAGGCGGGTGACCTGGTGGAAGAGGATGTTCAGGTGGATATCCAGGGATACGACGTGGACGGTGATATTGTGAAAGCAGCCAGGTCCAATGCCCGGTCAGCCGGAGTGGACCATATGATTCACTTTCAGCGGCGTCCGGTCAGCGCGATGAGCCATCCCAAGAAATACGGCTTCATCATATCCAATCCCCCTTACGGTGAGAGAATTGAGGAAAAGGAAAACCTTCCCGCGTTATACCGGGAGATAGGGGAGCGCTTTGCGGCTCTGGATTCCTGGTCCATGTACCTCATTACTTCCTATGAAGATGCGCAGAAGTACATTGGACGGAAGGCGGACAAAAACAGGAAGATATACAACGGTATGCTGAAAACCTATTTCTATCAGTTCATGGGGCCAAGACCGCCCAGGCGCAGCTAGTGCTCCAGCCAGCCGGAAACAGCACTTCCAGCACTGCCTATTTTGCCATCTGCCGCGTTGTCGTCAGTCAGCGGAGGCCCACTCCGCTTCCTTCCCCCGCCTTGCAGAATGACAAAAAATTCAGCTCTGGCAGTACAGTTTCTGAGTGGATGGAGCTCCGGGAGAACGGTTGAAATTGAGAGGACGGCCATGGTTGTTGTATCAGATATAATTAAAAATGGAATAAGGAAAAAAGCAGCGGTCCTGTTTCTGGCGGTTACATTGTCTTTGGGTACGGCCAGATGCGGCCCGACGCGGAATCCTGCTGAGACACAAAACCCAGGCGGGGCACAGAATACAAACGGCATTCAGGACCCTGACGTCAGCCGGAACCCTGACGGAACCCAGAACCCTGACGGAACCCGGAATCCTGGCGGGGAAGAAAGTCCTGCGGCAGCAGGCGGCGCGGGTACGCCGGGGAACGGAGAGGATGCCGCAGAAAACCGCATGGGCGATACCGGCGGAAATAGAAATCCGTCTGTCTCTGAAACATCCGGCGCAGACAGCGTGTACCAGTGGAACAGGCGGGACATGGCCAATGTAAAGCTTCCTTCTGCCTATGACTACCGAAAGACGGGCAGGGCGCCCCAGATTGGAAACCAGGGATCCCTGGGAACCTGCTGGGCCTTTGCGTCTCTGACTGCCCTGGAGTCCTCCCTGCTTCCGGGAAAGCCCATGACCTTTGCGGTGGACCATATGTCCATGCACAACAGTTTTCTCCTGGGACAGGACGAGGGCGGAGAATATACCATGTCCATGGCCTATCTGCTGGCCTGGCAGGGACCGGTGCCGGAATCCCAGGACCCATACGGAGACGGAGTTTCGCCGGACGGCCTTACGCCCAGCGTGCATGTACAGGAGATTCAGGTTCTTCCCTCCAAGGATTACGAGGCCATTAAACGGGCTGTGTACCTGAGGGGGGGAGTACAGAGCTCCCTGTATACATCCATGAGGGATTATCGGAGCCAGTCCGTTTACTATAACAGGGAGACCAACTCCTATTGTTACATCGGAAACGAAAAGCCTAATCATGATTCTGTTATCGTTGGATGGGATGATAATTATTCCAGGGAGAATTTCAACCTGGACCTGGCAGGGGACGGCGCGTTTATCTGTACCAACAGCTGGGGAGAGGATTTTGGGGACCAGGGATATTTTTATGTATCCTATTTTGACAGCAATATTGGTGTCCATAATATTGTATACACAGGTGTGGAGCCGGTGGACAATTACGACTACATCCATCAGAGCGATCTGTGCGGATGGGTGGGACAGATTGGCTACGGGCAGGACGAGGCTTGGTTTGCCAATGCCTACAGGGCCGGTAAGGGAGAGAATCTGGCTGCCGCAGGTTTCTATGCAACGGACAAGAATACAGAGTACGAGTTGTATGCGGCCCGGAACCTGCCGGACGCGGGAGCCGGGGAAATGGACCGCGCCCTGGATAAGCGGATTTTGCTGGCAAAGGGCAGACTGGACAATGCCGGTTATTACACGATTGTGCTGGATAAAAAAATCCCCTTGGAGGACAACGAAAAATTTGCTATAATAATTAAAATAATAACGCCCGGTACCGTACATCCGGTGGCCATTGAATACAACGCAGGGGACGGTATTGCCCAGGTGGACTTAACAGACGGCGAAGGGTATCTGAGCCATGACGGAAAGGTGTGGGAACATGTGGAGGAAACACAGTCCTGCAACCTGTGCCTGAAGGCATATACAAAGAAATAACAGAGAATTATAAAAGGAACAGAAGGCAGAGGGCTTTGGATATGGGACACAGAATCATATTTGCAACGGGCAATGAGGGAAAGATGCGGGAGATACGCCTTATACTGGCTGATTTGGGGCTGCCCATACTTTCCATGAAGGAAGCGGGCGCTGAACCGGAAATTGTGGAGGACGGCACCACCTTTGGGGAGAATGCCGAGATTAAGGCAAGGGCTGTGTGGAATCTGACAGGGGATATTGTACTGGCGGATGACTCCGGCCTGGAGGTGGATTATATTGGCGGGGAGCCGGGTATCTACTCTGCCCGGTACTTGGGCGAGGATACGCCCTATGAGGTTAAGAACCGGAGTATCATAGAGCGTCTTAAGGAGGCCACGGGACAGGAGCGCGGCGCCAGGTTTGTGTGCAGCATCGCAGCCATGCTGCCGGACGGCCGGGTACTCCACACAGAGGCTGTGATGGAGGGGCTTATCGCCGGGGAACCGGCCGGAAATGGAGGTTTTGGGTATGATCCCATTCTCTATCTGCCTCAGTTCGGCAAGACATCCGCTGAAATTACCATGGAGCAGAAGAATGAAATCAGCCACAGGGGGAAGGCGTTAAGGGCTATGAAGGAGGCCCTGGAAGGTGTGCTTAAGTAAGAGATGGAGAGGACGAAGGATGAGGATATTAATTGTCAGTGACACCCATAGAAGGGATGAGAATCTAAAAGAGGTGATCCGGCGCACCGGACCGCTGGATATGCTGATTCATTTGGGAGACGCAGAGGGGAGTGAACATGCCATTGCCACCTGGGTCAATGAAGACTGCGATTTAGAGATTATTTTGGGAAACAATGACTTTTTTTCATGTCTGGATAAAGAGAAGGAACTGATGATTGGAAGGTATAAGACCCTTCTGACCCACGGACACTACTATAATGTCTCTGTGGGGGCTGAGTATCTGAAACAGGAGGCCAGAGCCAGAGGCTTTGACATTGTCATGTTCGGGCATACCCACAGGCCCTTCTACGAGATGGAGAAAAAGGAAGGAGATAAGGATTTGATTGTGCTGAATCCGGGAAGCCTGTCCTATCCCCGACAGGACGGACATAAGCCCTCTTTCATGCTCATGGAGATTGACAAAGAGGGAGAGGCTCATTTTTCGCTGAATTTTCTGTAGGATTCTTGTTGACATTTGTGAAGGCATAGTATATAATAATCCTTGCGTCGAGAGACGGGATTGGATGACAGGTTATATTATGCCAGCGCCGGGGTGTGGCTCAGCTTGGCTAGAGCGCCTGGTTTGGGACCAGGAGGTCGCAGG
>ENA-ORTM01000550-ORTM01000550.1-human-gut-metagenome-genome-assembly--contig:-NODE-550-length-45752-cov-3.583058_pt1 | contig 45752 bp, 34 predicted proteins | sample MGYA00241909_ERZ509182 | MGnify/ENA primary metagenome ERZ509182 (study PRJEB26280, sample SAMEA2338855) | human gut metagenome | biome: human gut; feature: human-associated habitat; material: faeces...
CTTCCGATCTTATGAGCCTGGAGAAAAGGTGACTCTGGAGCTGGTTACGGAGGATACCGAGTGGGAGGAAGTGTATGATGAGAACGGATATCTGGTGAATGTGGTTCCACACAACCTGCGGGAGCAGGAATTTGAGGTAATGGCTGTGGTGGAGATCCCAGGCAGCATGGATGAACACTGTTACTCGGTAAATGGTGTAGATCTGGTCATGTCCCTGGCAGATCTGGAGAAGCAGTACGCCACTCGATTTGCCGTGTCCTATACTCTAATGGAGGGGGAGGCAGAAGGATTTGAGGCTGCAGCCAGGGAGTATACAGAACAGGAAAATACTTACATGGGATATCTGAGCAAACAGATGATCATGGAAGAATTTGGAGGAATGGTGAATGTGATAGAGACTCTGGGAATCGGTCTTGGGGCTGTGATCGCCCTCATTGGTATTATGAATTTTGTAAACTCCATATTCACCGGAATCATTTCCAGAAAGCGGGAATTGGCGATTCTCTGCAGCATCGGCATGACCAGAAAGCAGCTTCGGCAGATGCTGGCTGCAGAGGGGCTGTGGTATGTGTTCTTTTCCGGACTGATCGGTATCGTGCTGGGAAGCTTGTTATCCTATGGCCTCCTCACAGCCCTAAATCAGATGATCCGGTTCTTTGAGTACCGGTACAACGGACTGGCTTTCTTGATTATGCTGCCCCTTTTCACCTTAATTGCTCTGGTGATTCCTCAGGTGATCTACAGCCGGGTGGAGAAGGAGAGCATTGTGGAACGGCTTCGGGATACGGAAGGCTCATGAGATTGTTGTCTGGATGGTTCCTGTCGGGTTAGATGGGATCATCGTATTTTTCTGAAGAACTCATTTTTTATCCCCCCCTCTTTCTTTTTCCGTGGGGGGATTGGAATTATAGTTTTCTGCCGGAACCTATTTCAAAATGGTATTTTACAATTCCCAAATCCAGTTTTGTATAAAAACCTTTGCCACAGACTGCATGGATGCTGCTGTCAGAAGATAATTCAAAGAAAAATTTCTGCTGATTCATTGCAGTCGGAGCGAGAAGTGCAGCTTCCATACCATTTTGAAACCATTCCGGCAGATTTGCAGGATCCTTGCAGACTGCCTGCAAGGGTTTGCTTTTATGCGGTACGCCTTGTGTTTTACCATACCCAAACGCGATCAGGCATATTTGTTTTTCACCCTTGCAAATGGTTGCTTTGCTTTTGCCATGGGTCATTGCCACCCAACAGCTATTGAGTCCCAGCTCCTGCATTTTCAAAACAATTTTTTCACCATGATATCCCAATGTTTCATCAAGATTCGGAGATTTTTTACCTACAAGAGCGATATAATTTTTGACGCCGGTAAATTTGCCATAATGTGCCATCATGGAGTCAAAGCATTGTGGCTCATCATAAAAAATCTGGATATGTAATCCCGTTTCCTGGTTGATTTCTTCAATCAATTCATTGAGTACAGTTCGCTGTTTTGAGTCAATCGCAACGTCTTTGTATTGGCGGACACTATGCCGCTGTTTCATTAGTTCCAATCGTTCCATGATCAAGTTACCTCCAATTTTTTTTTCTTTATTCGCCACTTCTGTCTGGCAATTCTTTTGAAATTTTCATGGCAAGCTGCAAGGTAGAAACCAGTTGCTCAAAAGCTTCCATTTCGGGGTCAAAATAATAATAATTTTTTGTTCCCTCTTTGCGTACTTTTATAACTCCGGCGTCTTTCATAATCTGTAAGTGATGTGAAACCGCCGGGCGGGAAAGGTTTGTTTTCTCAGTAATATCACCTACCCGAACACCCATGCAGTTTCCCATTTTCATCATTTCTAAAATGAGGTGCTGCCTTGTTTCATCACCGATAGCGGTCAATATCTTTGCTGAAGCGGAGAAGTTTTCTGCCAAAGTGAAAATTTTTTTATTTAGTTCCATGCACATCTCCCTTTCGTTCAAACGTTTAAACTATAAATACTATAACACAGAATATTAAAAAATGTTCATTGGTAAAGAAAATCGAGATGATTGATACTATATTGCCGGCAACGAAAAAGTCTGATATTCCCTTATAGTTTAAAGGGAAAGATTAGATAACCCGTCTTTGAAAAATCTCTTCCCGGAAATGAATCGGATAGGTTTTCCGCTTTTTTTGAATGTTTCGGTTGGAAAAAGTGTGTTATACTGAAAGTCAATGTGAAATAGAAGAGGAGAGAAAAGAAAGATTCTGCTGTTTACATAAATGTGAGCGGAACCCATTTGCAGAGAGATGCGTAACGGGATTTTATGTTGGGACCGGGGAGATATGGGACAGCAGTAAAAATGAAAATAATAAGAACAGGATGGAAAACGTATGAAAAAAGAGATACAGATTTTAGTGGTGGAGGATGATCCGGATATTAACGGGCTGATCCTGCGGATCTTAAAAAAGCAGGGATATCAGGTGACACAGGCCTTTTCCGGCACGGAGGCTGGGCTGTGGCTGGGGCAGAAGGAGTACGATCTGATGATCCTGGATCTGATGCTGCCGGGGCTTGATGGAAAAGAAGTGCTTGAAAAAGTGCGGATGGAACGAAGGCTGGAGCTTCCGGTGCTGGTGCTGTCGGCAAAAGCAGGACTGGAAGATAAGGTGGGCCTTCTTACTGCCGGAGCAGACGATTATATGACAAAGCCCTTTGAGCCGGAGGAGCTGACGGCAAGGGTGGGGGCCCTCCTGCGCAGGAGCCTGGGAAGAGCAGGAAAACCGGGAGGAAAGGCCTATGGGAAACGGGAAGGAAAGGAAGGGAGAGGCGAAGGCGGAGCAGCGGCAAATTCTCCCTTGGAGCTTTCCTACAAAAAGGTCAGGCTGTTGCCGGAAGCCAGAGAGGTTCTGGTAAAAGGTCAGGAGGTGGAGCTGACCAGATATGAATATGAGCTTTTGTATCTGCTGATGCAGTTTCCGGAGAAGGTGTTTTCCAGAGAGTCCCTCTATGAGCAGGTGTGGCAGGGCGGTTACTACGGGGAGGACAATACCGTGAACGTCCATGTGAGCAACTTAAGGAAAAAGCTGGCTGCCGCAGATCCGGGGGAGGAGTACATTAAGACGGTGTGGGGAATTGGTTTTAAAATGGCCTGACTTTACGATTTCTTTAAACTTTCTAAAGGACTTATTTATAGCCTGGGCAGTATACTTGGCACTGTAAGAAGCAAACAGCAGGGAGGAAAAGGATATGCAGGCAGTTGCAGTGCAGACACGAAATCTTACAAAGTATTATAAAAAATTCTGTGCCCTGGATCAGGTGAGCATCCAGGTGGGCCGGGGAGAGATCTTTGGCCTGGTGGGGGATAACGGGGCGGGAAAGACTACTCTTTTAAAAGCGTTGGCAGGACAGATCTTTCTCAGTGAGGGGGAGCTGGCCCTTTTTGGAGAGGGGGAAAATCTCAATTCTATGCGAAAGCGGATGGGCGTCCTGATTGAAGAACCGGGTTTTTATCCCCAGTTATCGGTGGAGAAAAATCTGGAATATTACCGGATCCAGAGGGGCGTTCCGGGAAAAGGGGAGACGGAGGAGATCCTGGAGATTATAGGGCTTCAGGATGCCAGGAAGAAAAAAGCCGCCGCCCTCTCTCTTGGCATGAAGCAGAGGCTGGGATTGGGGATCGCTCTTATGGGAACACCGGAACTTCTGGTGTTGGATGAGCCCATCAATGGGCTGGATCCCAGCGGCATTGTGGAGATGCGAAAACTTCTGGAGCGGCTGAACCGGGAAAAGAAGATCACCATTCTCGTCTCCAGCCATATTTTAAGCGAGCTGGAGCAGATTGCCACAGTCTACGGTTTTTTAAAGAAGGGGAAATTGCTGGAGCAGATATCTGCCGGGGAGCTGGAACAGAAGTGCGCTGATTATGTGGAGATTCGGGTGTCTGATTCGGAGCGGTATACTGTGCTTCTGGAGCAGAAGCTTGGGCACAGAGCGTATCAGGTGATGCCGGATGGCCGGATCTATGTGAAAACCCCAGGACTGGAGACAGAGGCTTACAGCCATCTGGCAAGCCAGGGAGGGCTTGAGGTGAGGGCGCTTACACGGTATCATCAGTCGCTGGAGGAGTATTATCTGAATCTGAAGAAGGGCGGTGGACAGGAATGAGAAATTATATGAAAAGCGAATGGTACCGGATCACCAGAGGAAAGGGCTTTTACCTTGCCTTTGCAGTGATGGCAGGACTGGTATTGGCGCTGAATCTGGTGCTGGCCGCAATGATGATCGGAGATCCCCAGTATAAGTATGCCACAGTCCGTTTTTCTTTGAACACCTTTACTGCCCAGGGCTTTCTAGTGATCGCCATGGGGGCGGTGATCCCCGGAGTGCTTACCATTGATGACAGAAAAACCGGGGTTTTGAAAAATGTGGTTGGGTATGGAATTTCCCGGGAAAAAATTTTGATAGGGAAATGCCTGGTGAGCTTTCTGGCAAGTTTCGTTTTATTGCTGGGAGTTCTGGCAGTCTATGTGGGAAGCGCCTTTTTGCTGCTCCGGGAACCGGAATGGCTTCCTCTTCAGGAAATGCTTCTGTGCATTCTCTCCAACCTCCCTTCCGCAGTGGGTTCCCTGATCCTGATGCAGGTTCTTGGGATTTTATATAAAAAGGAAATGACCACTGTTTTGATCTGGACTGCAGTTTACTACATCGTTCCGACCGTGTTCAGACTGGCAGGCTTTCAGTATCCGCTTCTGAAAAATGCGGCAGACTGGATGCCCTACAATGTGCTGAATCCTGTTATGGTGACTTTTTCAGAGTACCATTGCATCTGGGATACCCCGGAGGGCTTTGGAAAACTGATGCTTATGGGCGCTGCTGCCATTGTGATTTTCCTGGGCTTTGGGTTATGGCGAATCCGAAAGCAGGAGTTTTAATTTTGAATGAAACGGCGGGAGCTCAAAGCGGCGGGAAGACAGGAGAAAGCGGGAAAAGCACAGAAAACAGGAGGATGAGGAATGGAAATAAGCATGGCGGCAATCGTGATTCTGTCGGCAGCGGTACTGTATCTATGGTACCGCTTTTTGGCGTTGAAGCGAACCATTGCCCAGGCGAACCGGCAGCTTCAGGAAATCTCCGGAGAACTGGAGGAAAACCGGATTGTAAAGCTGGCTGCTCCGGAGCGGGAGCTGGAAGCGTTTTTGGTGACTGTGAATGGGAACCTGAAACAGATTCGCAGAGAGCGTCTGGAGTATCAGCGGCGGGAACGGCAGTGGAAGGAGCAGGTGGAAAATATCAGTCATGACCTGCGCACGCCCCTCACTGCTGTTTTGGGCTATCTGAAGCTGGTGGACAATGAAACGCTGCCGCCGGAGGAACGGGAGTTTCTGGAGATTGCATTAAAAAAATCCCAGAATCTGCAGAGGCTGGTAAATCAGTTTTATGAACTGTCCCGGGTAAGTTCAGAGGATTTTAAATTAAAACGGGAGCAGACGGATACGGCGAGGCTTCTTCGGGAGTGTTGTCTGGAGCAGTATACTCTTTTTGAACAGGCAGGTCTGGAACTGAAACTTTCGATTCCGGAGTATCCTCTGTGGCTTTCTACGGATTCTGAGGCGCTGGAGCGCATCTTTGTAAATCTTTTGCAGAATGCCGCCCGGTACGGAAAGAGCCTGCTGGAGGTGGAGGTAAAAGAGGGGGAAGAAAACCATGTGGAGTACCTCTTTCGCAATGATCTTCCGGAAGAGGTGGAGGAAGTGGATCCAGGCCTTCTCTTCGAGCGCTTTTACATGCAGGAACGATCCAGAACCAGAGGGGGCACCGGTCTGGGGCTTACCATTGCGAAGCATCTGGCAGAGCGGCTGGGAGGCAGCATTCAGGCCCGGTATGAGACGAAGGGGGAGAAGCGGTATCTGGCGTTTTCGGTGGAGCTGTAAAGATAATACAAGGAATAAAAAAGAAATAAAAGGCAATACTATTTTTGTCGCTTACGATAAAACGATATGTTAGAATGGGAAAGCAACAAAACAATACGTATGCGCGATAGGAGGAATGTAAATGAAAGGTTTTGCAATGTTAAAAATCGGAGCCACTGGTTGGATCGAGAAAGAGATCCCTCAGTGCGGACCGTTGGATGCTATCTGTAAGCCGCTGGCCCTAGCCCCCTGTACTTCCGATGTACATACCGTATGGTCAGGTGCAATCGGTGAACGAAAGGATATGATCCTTGGACATGAAGCTGTGGGTGAGGTTGTTGAGGTGGGCAGTTTGGTGAGAGATTTTAAACCCGGCGATAAAGTACTGGTTTCTGCCATCACACCAGACTGGAATGCTTTTGCTTCTCAGGAAGGTTATTCCATGCACAGCGGCGGCATGTTGTCCGGTTGGAAATTTTCCAACTTTAAGGATGGTGTTTTCGGTGAATTTTTCCATGTGAATGATGCAGATGGAAATCTGGCTCATCTTCCCGAGGGGATGGATCTGGGCGCTGCCTGCATGGTGGCTGACATGATTCCTACCGGTTTCCATGGGGCTGAGCTGGCAGATATCCAGTATGGCGACAATGTGGCTGTGATTGGGATCGGTCCGGTAGGCCTGATGTCTGTTGCTGCAACGGCTATCCGCGGAGCTGCAAATATTTATGCAGTAGGTTCCAGAAAGAACTGTGCAGATTTGGCGCTTGAATTTGGCGCTACCAATATTGTAAATTACCATGAAGGAGACATTGTGGAGCAGATCCTGGATCTGAACCATGGCCCGGTGGACAAGATCATAGTTGCGGGCGGTGATGTGAACACTTTTGATCAGGCAATCCGCATGTTGAAACCAGGTGGAAAGATCGGCAATGTAAATTATCTGGGCGAAGGTGATTATGTGAAGATTCCACGTGTAGAGTGGGGCTGCGGAATGGGACATAAGCAGATCTCCGGCGGCCTGATGCCCGGCGGACGTGTGCGTTCTGAGAAACTTGCACGCCTGATCACTGCCAACCGTATCCATCCGGAGAAGCTGATTACACACAGATTTACAGGGCTTGAGAACGTGGAGCCTGCGCTTATGCTGATGAAAGAAAAGCCCCGCGATCTGATCAAACCGTTAGTAATTATCGAATAAGCTGGCTGAAAAGAGCCGTATAGATAGGACAATTCCCCATCCGGTGATGTTTCATTGGAGGGGAGTTGTTCTATTTTTTTCATAGGAAATTGTAACGGAGAAGCATATAATGCCCCTTGTATAGTGATGCCAGAATATGCTACAATAAAACAATGACAGACAGTCCTGTGATCGTTCAGGAAAACAGAAGGCTGCTGTGAGTATTTGCAGAGACACTTTTGGAAGAAAGCTGCTGAAAGTTATCCGGTACTTGCGGCAGCCTTGTTAAAAGATAAGAAGGAGCAGAGTATGCAGATATGGATTAGAAATGGGCGGGTACTAGATCCCGCATCCGGCAAGGATGGAATCTATGATATTCTGGTGAGAGACGGGATCATCCAGGCGGTGGAAGAGAAGCTTTCCCCAAAAGAGGGGGAGGAGCTGACGGTTCTGGATGCAGAAGGCTGTTATGTGATGCCTGGGCTTGTGGATCTTCATGTGCATTTGAGAGATCCTGGGCTTACCTACAAGGAAGATGTAAAGACCGGCGGTGAGGCGGCGGCCCATGGGGGCTACACCACGATTCTGGCTATGCCAAATACCAAACCGGTGATCGATACTGCGGACAGGGCGGAGTATGTGATGAACAAAGCCAGACAGGTGTCTCCCATCCATGTGCTTCAGGTAGGAGCAGTGACAGTAGGGATGAAGGGAGAGGAGGTTTCCGATATCCGGGGCATGGCAGCAGCGGGAAGTCCGGCTATCAGCGAGGATGGGAAGTCCGTGATGAATGCCCAGGTGTACAAGGAGGCCATGGAGATTGCCTCAGAGCTGGATCTTCCGGTGCTGGCTCACTGTGAGGATATTCATATGGTAAACGGCGGGGTGATGAATGCGGATGCCCAGGCAGATCATCTGGGGCTGAAGGGCATTACCAATGCGGTGGAGGATGTGATCGTAGCCAGGGATATCATGCTGGCAAAAGAGACCGGGGCCAGGCTTCATCTGTGTCACTGCTCCACCAGGGACAGTGTGAAGATGATCCGGCTGGCCAAGGAGGAGGGCATCAAAGTGAGTGCGGAGGTCTGCCCTCATCACTTTACCCTTACCAGTGAGGATATCAGAAAAGACGACGCCAATTTCAAGATGAATCCTCCGGTGCGCCGGGAGGAGGATCGCCAGGCCCTGATCCAGGGGCTGAAGGAGGGTGTGATCGATGTGATCGCCACAGACCATGCGCCCCACAGTGCGGAGGAAAAAAGTCAGTCCATGAAAAAGGCTCCTTTCGGGATCGTGGGTCTTGAGACCGCGGTTCCCCTGACAGTGACCTACCTTCTGGAGCCGGGAGTACTCACTCCCATGGATATGGCGCGGGTGATGAGCTATCAGCCTGCCAGGATCGCAGGACTGAAGGCAGGAACCCTGCTTCCCGGTGCTGCGGCTGATATTACCCTGATTGATCCGAAGGAGGAGTATGTGATCGACAAGACCACCTTTGCCTCCAAGGGAAAGAATACGCCTTTTGACGGATGGAAGGTGCGGGGGAAAGTGAAAGCCACCATCTGCGATGGAAAGATCGTGTACCAGGATATGGAGAGAAAAGCAGAGGAAGCATAAAGCGCTTTGAAAGGGATATAAGCACAGCGGTAAAAAATATCAGAGCATAAGAACAAAATCCCATAAATTTGAAAAATCAAATAAGCAAAGATCAAATAAACAAAAATGAAAACAAGAGAGGAAACAATTATGATCAACAAGCTGATTGAAAATATTAAAAAAACCCAGGCTCCTATTGTTGTGGGTTTGGATCCCATGATGAACTTCATTCCGGAGCATATCCAGAAAAAGGCTTTTGCGGAGTATGGGGAGACTCTGAAGGGAGCGGCAGAAGCCATCTGGCAGTATAATAAGGAGATCGTGGATGCAGTTTATGACCTGATTCCAGCGGTAAAGCCTCAGATCGCCATGTATGAGCAGTTTGGCCTGGAGGGTCTGAGTGTGTTTAAAAAGACTGTAGATTACTGCAAGGAAAAGGGGCTGGTGGTGATCGGAGATGTGAAGCGCGGAGATATCGGTTCTACTTCCGCCGCTTATGCCACTGCTCATCTGGGCAGAGTCCAGGTGGGAAGCAAGACCTATCTTCCTTTTGATGAGGACTTTGCTACTGTGAATCCTTATCTGGGAACAGACGGTATTAAGCCCTTTGTAGATGTGTGTAAGCAGGAGAAAAAAGGACTGTTTATTCTGGTAAAGACCTCCAATCCTTCCAGTGGAGAATTCCAGGATCAGCTGGTAGACGGCCGTCCTCTGTATGAGCTGGTTGGAGAACAGGTTGCCAAGTGGGGAGAGGACTGCATGGGCGAGGAATATAGTTACATCGGAGCTGTAGTGGGAGCTACCTATCCGGAGATGGGCAAGACACTGAGAAAGATCATGCCCAAGTCCTTTATTCTGGTTCCCGGTTACGGTGCCCAGGGAGGAAAGGGAGCTGACCTGGTACATTTCTTTAATGAGGACGGCCTGGGAGCCATCGTAAATTCTTCCAGAGGGATTATTGCAGCCTACAAGCAGGAACGGTATGCAAAATTTGGTGCAGAGCACTTCGCAGAGGCCAGCCGGGCAGCAGTGGAGGATATGACAGCGGATATCCGTGGAGCGCTGGAGAGCCGGTAAGTGACGGCAAATATGGAGTTCGCTAGGCAGGAGGCTGTGAAAGGATCAGGGGCACACAGCATCGGATCGTTGCTCTGTGGAAGCTGAAGAACCCTCAGCTTTCACAGTTTCAGGAAAAACGGCAGATCCTGCAGAGCGTATCATTGGAACAGGTTCTGCCTGGGAGATGGTCCCTGAATAAAAACGAAGAATTTCGGAGGAAAGTTATGTCCAAGAAGTACCATGAGACAGCAAAGATCATAGAACAAACCCAAATTGGCGCCGGGATTTTCAGCCTGTGGCTCCAGACAGAGCAGATCGGGGCAGCGGCAAAGCCGGGGCAGTTTATTTCTGTTTACAGTCGGGATAAAAGCCGGATGCTGCCAAGACCCATCAGTATCTGCGAGGCAGAAGGGGAAAGCGGCCGCCTGCGGATCGTATACCGGGTAGCAGGAGCAGGGACGGAGGAGTTTTCCGGATATCAGGCAGGGGATACCCTGGATATTTTGGGGCCTCTGGGGAATGGTTTTCCACTAGAACGGATGGAGGATGGGAAGAAAGCCTTTCTTATTGGAGGAGGCATTGGAATCCCGCCTATGGTGCAGCTTTCTAAGGAGCTGAGAGGCGAGCTGACGGCAGTAGTGGGCTACCGGGACGAGCTGTTTCTTACAGAAGAGCTTGAAAAACACTGCAGAGTCTGTGTGGCTACAGAGGACGGCAGCGCAGGCACAAAAGGAAATGTGCTGGACTGCATTCGGGAAAACGATCTGCATGCAGATGTGATTTATGCCTGCGGTCCAACGCCCATGCTGAGAGCTTTGAAAGCTTATGCAGAGGAGCAGGGGATTGAGTGCTGGCTGTCCCTGGAGGAGAAGATGGCCTGCGGAATCGGAGCCTGCCTGGCCTGTGTCTGCAAGTCCAACGAGGTGGATGACCATTCTAAGGTGCACAATAAGCGGGTGTGTAAGGAAGGCCCGGTATTTTTATCCACAGAAGTGGAGCTGTGACAGTGCAGTAAAGAAAACGGGAGTCCGTGGAGAGGAAACTTTCCGGCAGGGAAAAAGAGCCCGGCGGCGGAGCCGTCCCGTGAAAGCATTGCCAAAGGACGAAGCACCTGGAAATGGATGGGAAAGGGAGACAGGATAGATGAATATCGATATGAGCGTAAACATTGCCGGAGTAGAGCTGAAAAATCCGGTAATGACAGCATCCGGAACCTTTGGTTCCGGTATGGAATACAGTGAATTTGTAGATTTAAACCGTCTGGGAGCAGTGGTGACCAAGGGTGTGGCAAATGTGCCCTGGCCTGGAAATCCTACCCCCAGAATTGCGGAGACCTGCGGAGGCATGATGAATGCCATTGGTCTGCAGAATCCGGGGATTGATACCTTTGTGGCCAGGGATCTGCCCTTTTTGCAGAAATATGATACCAGGATCATTGTGAATGTCTGCGGGAAAAGTACAGAGGACTACTGCGAAGTGGTGGAGCGTTTAGGAGAGGAGAAGGTGGATCTTCTGGAGATCAATATTTCCTGCCCAAATGTGAAGGAGGGCGGCATTGCTTTCGGTCAGAATCCAAAAGCAGTGGAGGCCATTACCTCTGAGATTAAAAAGAGAGCCAGACAGCCGGTAATTATGAAATTAAGCCCAAATGTGACAGATATCACAGAGACGGCCAGGGCGGCGGAGGCGGGAGGTGCAGATGCGCTCTCCCTGATCAACACTCTCACAGGGATGAAGATCGATGTGAACCGAAGAACTTTTGCTTTGGCTAATAGGACAGGCGGCGTGTCAGGGCCTGCTATCAAACCCATTGCGGTGCGGATGGTATACCAGACCGCCCAGGCGGTGAAACTTCCCATTATCGGTATGGGCGGTATTTCCAGCGCAGAGGATGCCTTGGAATTTATTCTGGCAGGAGCCACCGGAGTTTCTGTGGGAACTGCGAATTTTCATAATCCCATGGCCACAGTCCAGGTGATTGAGGGAATAGAGGAATATATGAAGAACTATCACATTTCCGATATAAAAGAGCTCATCGGGAGCGTGAGATAGGCAAAGAGGCTGCATAGTATGAAAATAGGAAATTTATCCCAGCGGAGGCTTTGGTCTCTGCTGGCCGTGATTTTAGGGAACTTTTTGTATGCTTTAACTGTAAAATTATTTTTGCTGCCAGCGCAGCTGGTGACAGGGGGAACTACAGGAATCGCCCTGGTGGTAAACCATTACTGGGGCATCCCGATCTCTGTCTTTGTGCTGGTGTTTAATGTGGTGATGCTGGGAGCGGGCTGGATGATTCTGGGAAAGGCGTTTGCCCTGACTACCCTGGCAAGCACCTTTCTCTATCCGGTATTTCTGGAGATCTGTAATCAGATTTTTGGGGATCTGGTACTGACGGAGGACCTTTTGCTGTGTACTATTTTTTCCGGGATTGGCATCGGTATCTCACTGGGTCTGGTGCTGCGCTCCGGAGCTTCCACCGGAGGCATGGATATTCCCCCTTTGGTTTTACAGAAACTGTTTCGCATCCCGGTATCTGCGGGATTGTATGTGTTTGATATTTTGATCCTTTTGATGCAGGCTTTCATCCGGGAACCGGAGAATATCCTCTACGGGGTGATTTTGGTGCTGATCTACACTACTGTGCTGGATAAGATGCTGCTCCTTGGCACCACCAAAACAGAGGTGAAGATCGTCAGCAATTATCCGGAGAAAATTTGCGATGCGATCCAAAAGCAGGTAGACCGGGGGGTTACGCTGTTGGCGGCTGAGGGAGGTTATCTTCACAGAGAGACAAAGCTGCTGCTCAGTGTGGTTTCCAACCGGGAGCTGATCAAGCTGGAGAAGCTGGTGCGGGACATTGACCCGGAGTGTTTTATGGTGGTCAGCCGGGTGAGCGAAGTGCGGGGAAGAGGGTTTTCCATAAAGAAGGAATATCAATAAAGAAGGAATATTAATAAAGAAGAGACGGCAATAAAGAGGGAATACGGACAGAGAGCGTTCGTTCACAGTGTTTTTGACCTCCTGATCCAAATAGAAAAGCAATGTGGGAAAAAAGCAAAATGGGGAGAGCTATGGTGACTTTATCACAGAAAGATTTAAAAAAATAGGGTAAAGTAACATCAGTACCGCAGTTTGTACAGAAAAACAGTTTTCATGGAAAACAGAAAATGAAAAAAGGAGGTCTCAATATGAGATTAAAAGATAAAGTCGCTATTATCACAGGAGGAAGCAGGGGAATCGGTTATGCGATTGCTGAAAAATTTTTGCAGGAAGGGGCCAAGGTGATCATTACAGCCAGCTCTCCGGAAACTGCCAGCCATGCCGTTGCCAGCTTGAAAGAAAAGTATCCCCAGGCTGCGGTGGGCGGGATCAGCCCCAACCTGGCAGATCTGGAAGATGTAAGAAGCGCCTTCCGCAAAGCCACAGAAGAGTTTGGATGCGTGGATATTCTGGTAAATAATGCAGGCATTTCAGAGCGCACGCCCTTTATGGAATATACAGAGGAAACCTACGATAAGGTGATGGATCTGAATGTAAAAGGCGTGTTTAACGCCACCCGGGCTGCCAGTGAGTGTATGGTGGCAAAGGGAAGCGGTGTGATCCTTTCTACTTCTTCCATGGTGAGCATTTCCGGGCAGCCCAGTGGATTTGCCTATCCGGCCTCTAAGTTTGCGGTGAACGGAATGACCGTCTCCCTGGCCAGAGAACTTGGACCCAAGGGAATCCGGGTAAATGCGGTGGCTCCTGGCATCACACAGACAGATATGATGAAGGCGGTTCCAAAGGAAGTGATTGATCCGCTGATTCAGCAGATCCCGCTGCGCCGTCTGGGACAGCCGGAGGATATCGCCAATGCCTTTGTATTCCTGGCTTCTGAGGAGGCATCCTATATCACCGGCGTTGTGCTGAGCGTGGATGGTATGGCCAGATCCTAGGATCCGTGTCCATAGGACAATACGGATGGCGTTTATAAGCGTATTCAGGCAGATGGAAAAGGGCTTCCGGCAGTTAGCCGGGCGGATCATTTAGGAGAGAAGGCTGATCAGAAAAAGATCCGGCATGAATTGACCGAGCGTTAAGTAAGAAGTGGGTTAGAAGAGGTGGTGCTGCAAAACAGCTCCAGTGAGACCCTTTAGAATGATTTTTCTTTGAAAAATGAGGATGTTGCAAAACAGCTCCGGCGAGATCCTTTTGGGTGATTTTTCTCCGAAAAACAACATGTTTCGGAGAAAACACACCAAAAATCCGTCGGAATTGGTATTTTGCAACACCCTCATTTTTATGGGAATGAGGTGGAACAATGAAAATTTTGATTGTGGAGGATGAGGAAAAATTGCGCAATTCTCTTGCAGAGGGATTGCGTCTGAAAGGATATGCCATAGACGTGGCGGAAGATGGAAATTGTGCGGATGAAAAAGCCTTTTGCGAAAATTATGACCTGATCCTCCTTGACTTAAATTTACCGAAACAGGACGGATTTTCCGTGCTGGAAAATATTCGGAGAGAAAAAAAGGATGTACCGGTTTTAATTCTGTCCGCCCGTGACGGAATCGATGATAAGGTAAAGGGACTTGATCTTGGAGCAAATGATTATCTGACCAAACCATTTCATTTTGCGGAATTGGAGGCTCGGGTACGATCACTTCTGCGAAGGAAAACAGTGATTGAAAATACCGTTTTGTCCAGCGGTTCCCTTTGCTTTGATACTGTTTCCAGAACTGTTACCGCAGCGGGAACTTCCGTTTCTCTGACCACAAAGGAAATTGCCCTGTTGGAGTACCTGCTGCTGCATAAGGGCCGGGTAATCAAATTAGAGGAACTGATTGAGCACGTCTGGGACAGCAGTGCTGACACCTTTTCCAATTCGGTTCGAGTCCATATGTCTTCCCTGCGCCGAAAGTTGAAAACGCAGTTGGGGTATGATCTCATCAGCAATATTATCGGCGAAGGCTATGTGATTCGCGATGGAGGAAACGTATGAAGAAAAGTATTCCATTAAAGTTGAAGTTGACGGTTATTTCAGTATGTATTTTAACCATTATGTGCGCAGTGTTGACCCTGTCCGCTATTTTTTCGGCCGATGAATTAGTTCAGGCGTCTGTCCTTACACCGGCTCTGTCCATGGATGGAGATATGCCGGCATTTCTGTTGGAGCCATCCACTGCGGTCACAGAAGCAATCTGGAAATTCCGTGGAAAAACGATAGCAGTTATGTTGTGTCTTGCTGCGATAGGTTCCGTTTTGACCTATTTATTTGCAGCCAGGACCCTCAAACCGCTGGAAGATCTGACCAAAAGAGTCCAACACATCAATATTCATAATTTAGACGAGGGTGTCCCGATACCCGGAACGCAGGATGAAGTTTCGCGGTTAGCTCAGGCATTTCAAGACATGACCGAGAAACTGAATCTCTCCTATCAGGTGCAGAAAAATTTTTCCGCCAATGCTGCTCATGAACTGCGTACCCCCCTTGCTGCCATCCAAACTCAGCTGGATGTATTTCAGATGAAGCCAGATCGAAAGGTTGAAGAATATACGTCTTTACTGCAAAGCATCGGAGAGAGCACGGAGCGCCTGTCCAATCTGGTAAAGGATTTGCTCACATTTACCAATGAACAGAAAATTGAGAAAAAGGAGCCCGTAGAATTAAGATCTTTATTGGAGGAAATCGTTTTTGAGCTGGAGGAGCGTGCTGCAGCCAGACAAATTGAAGTCACGATTTCCGGTGAAGGGACTGTTTGCGGTGATGACGGTCTGTTACAGCGGGCGTTTTATAATTTAATTGCCAATGCAATCCGCTACAATGTAGACGGCGGTTCTATTTTCATCGACATAACCAATGACAAAGTAACTGTGTCTGACACCGGTGTTGGAATTCCTGATGATGCCAAACCTTATGTTTTCAATACTTTTTTTTGTGTAGACAAGTCACGCAGTCGGGAACTGGGCGGCAGCGGACTGGGGCTGGCGATTGTAAAGAGCATCATCGAAGAACATGGCGGATATGTCTGTGTGGAAAATAACCAGCCGCAAGGCAGCAGATTTATCGTAGGATTTGATCAAGATAACTTAAAATAACAATAGACAGTACTGTAAATAAACATTTGACGAGAGAAGGGGATGTTGCAAAATACCTCCGATGGTACCCTTTCGGGTGATTTTTCTACGAAAAACAGCATATTTTCGGAGAAAAACACACCGAAAATCTACCGGAGCCATTATTTTGCAGCACCCCCTTCTTTATATGGATTTTATATTAGCTGTGCTATACTCCTGATGCAACGAAACCATGGCAAAGAAAGGACTGTATTTAATATGAAGAAAGTAATTTCAGCATGTTTGCTGCTGACGGCGGCGCTTAGTTTAGCTGCTTGCGGAAAGTCTGACACAAAGGGAGAGACTTCCGCCAAGGTCAATGAGGCACAGCAGGAAACGCCCACATCAGAACAAAGTGAGTTCGTACCTGTTCCTCTGGGCGATTTCTCCGCGCAGGATTTTGATGGAAATGATGTCTCTAAAGATATTTTTGCAGAGTATGATTTGACGATGGTCAACCTTTGGACAACTACTTGCAGCTACTGTATCGAAGAAATGCCTGTCTTAAATGAACTGAGAAAGGAATTTCAGGATGGCGGCATTCGCTTCAATATTATCAGCGTCTGCATGGATGTTGGCAATACGGAGGAGATTGACAATGCTAACTTAAAAAAGGCAAAAGAGATTATTGAAAAAACCGGAGTGGAATACCCGACTTTAATTCCGGACAAGGTACTTCTGGAAGGACGCTTGAACGGTATTCAGGCATTCCCGGAGAGCTTCTTTGTGGACAGCGAAGGAAATGTGGTGAGCCAGCCTTACGTGGGCGCTATGCCCAAAAATCACTGGCGCGTGACGATGAAGAACGAAATTGATAAAATGACGCAAGACGGGATGGAGGAGTAAAGGATGTTCGAATTGAAAAATATCACGAAAGTCTTTGAACACGAAACAGCATTACGGGACGTATCCCTCTCCATCACCGGAGGTATGAATTATATCATTGGCGCTTCCGGCAGCGGAAAGACAACCATTCTGCGCATCCTTTCTGCAATGGATATGCAGTATGAAGGAGAAGCGTTTTATTATGGCAGAAATCTTAAAGAATTGACGGATCAGGAGCGCTCGCAGCTCTATGCGGCGGAATTCGGATTTATCACGCAGGGCTTTCAACTGATTGACGAACAGACAGTCCGTGAAAATATTCTGATTCCGGCCTATCGAAATCGGAACGGCAGCGAAAAACATCTGAATATGCTCTTAAAGAAGCTAAAAATCGAAAACCTGGCCGATCAGAAGGTTCGTACACTGTCAGGCGGGCAAAAGCAGCGCGTGGCCATTGCCAGAGAACTGACGAAAGATCCTCAGGTACTGATTGCCGACGAGCCTACGGCCGCATTGGATGTCAAAACTGCCCATGAGATTGGCGAACTGCTGACATCGATTTCCAAAGAGCGAACGGTTATTGTCGTGACCCATGATACCTCTCTCATTCAGGGAAAATGTTCCATCTTTGAGTTGGATAAGGGAACTTTGATCAGAGCGGACAAAGCAGACATCCCAGCAAAAACGCACAGCAGCTCCACAGAACAATCCCGTCTGTCCCTTCGCGCTGCACTGCGTATGGCAGGAGTAACTGGCAGGCGTCAGATGGGAAAACTGCTCTCTGTTGTTCTGGCAATGGTGATTGCGGTATCTTGCCTGGGGGTGAATTTTGGAGGCGTGCTTAGCGAAAGCAGCAATAAGGCGTTCCAGGAGCTGATTGAAAAACAAGGGAATTCCGTATTAAATTTAACCATTGTCTCTTCATTTATGAGCGGTTCTGACTGGAGTGAGGACACGCCTGATGAAACCAAAAGTGTAAACCAGAATATCACCGGTCTTTTGGAGCAGTATCAAGATGACAGCCGCATCGAGGTGATTACTATGGATGCGCCAATCAACGATATGGTCATCCATGCAGAGGGGAAGGATTTTATTATTGAACAATCTGGTCAGGCGCCTGTTTTCAATAAGATGGTAGCCGGACGCATGGCAGACAATAGTAAATATGAGATTGTATTACCTCAGAATCTGGTCAAAAAAATGGGCTATACCAATGAGGATATTCTGGGAAAGGAAGTGTCCCTTATTGGCGCTGTATATAATTGGGACAGCGGTGAGCCTGTGAGTATGCCAATTTCTTTTACAGCCACCGTCTCTGGCGTTGCAGATACCTCTTATGGGGTTGAGTTCGAAGATCAGATTATGCGACTGGAAAATGAAGATTCTCTGTTCCCATCGTTGGCCATTATGAAGGACATTTACGCGCAGGCAGGAAAAAAAGACCCCAGTTTTAATTTTATGCTTCGGCCTGATTCCCCCGAACATTATCTTGAAATCTATGATGAGATAATGGAACAGGGGATTGTGCCGCTGGGACAAATTGAGCTGATACGGGATATTGTGGGATTGAAAGGAACTACGCAGATGCAGACCGGTGTTTCCTACGCATTGCTTGCTATCCTTTCTGCACTGGCAGCACTTTCTGTCTGCCTGGTTTGCGGCATTATGCGCAAAAAAGAATATGCCGTCTACCGTCTCTGCGGCTATACAAAAATCGATATTGCCCGGATAACATTGGCAGAGTACGCAGGGATGTTTTTGCTCACCGGACTTCTGAGCGTAATTGCAGCTTTGCTGCTGAACATTCCGGTATGGTTTGAATTTGTGCTTAGCGTTGGCGTATCCGTTGGCTGTTTCGCAGAGACCTGCGTGATTGCCACTCACGTGAATCCTTTGACAGCCCTGAAAACAGGAGGTCTCGGATGATTGCGCTGAACCGTATTTCTAAAAAATACGGTTCCCAAACTGTGCTGGATGGATTTTCCCACACATTTGGGAATCAAGGCATTACCTGTCTTTGGGGGGCTTCCGGTTCGGGAAAAAGTACGTTGTTCAACCTGCTGGCAGGATTTGACCGGGACTACAGCGGGAAAATTCTGGTAGATGGGCAGGATCTTTCTCAGCTGTCGGAAGACGCTCTTTGCGACTACTGCAAACACACCATCGGTTTTGTATTCCAGGAATATCATCTGCTTCCAGGCGATACAGTGTTGGAGAACATCCTAGTAGCTTCCGAATTGGCCTGTAAGGATAATGCCAGAAACAGAGAGTGGGCACTTTCTCTGCTGCGGCGTCTGAATATGGAAGAAAAGGTAAATGAGAAGATAGAAAATCTGTCCGGTGGGCAAAAGCAGCGTGTGGCTATTGCCAGAGCGCTGGCGGGAAATCCGGGATTGATTTTAGCAGACGAACCCACAGGAGCACTTGACCGCAAGATGGCGGATGAGATAATGGAAATCTTTTCGGAGATTGCAAAAGAACGTCCGGTTTTCATTATCACCCATGATCGTAAAATCTGTGATTATGCAAATGAAATTATCACCATTGAAGATGGCAAGTGCAAAGTATTGAAGGCATCCGATAAACAGTCTGCTGGGGACTCAGAGATAAAAGAAAAACTTCCTGTGGTATCTGTTTCTATGTACAGGAGAGCCTTACATAATTTTCAAGTGCATTTTAAGCGTTTTTGGGGAATTTCTCTTGCGGTAACCATAGCCGTATGCGCAGTACTGATGTCATTTTCTTCACAAAACATAATAGAAGAGAAAGTCAATTACTTTGAGGAAAAAAATACTGCTTTCTCTTGGGGGCAAATTCTGCTGGAAGAAGATGGCACGGCAGAACAGCTGCTTTCGCAGCTTGAGCAATCGCCCCACATCCAGCAGTGCTATGCGCAGTACACGGTTCCAGAGTGCAAAATAGAATTTGAAGGGAAAGGGCTTCCCGTTCCTGCCAAGCAATTTGGCAGCGTTTCTACGGAAACTATGAACGTGGGCGTAATGCCCAGAGACGCAGAGATTGCAATCACACCGTCCCTTGCCAAGCAATTTGCGGAAGACATCCGTACTCTGATTGGAAAAGAAATCGTTTTCACCTGCAGTGATTTTTCAAAGAAACTGAAAATCAGCGGTATTTACAGCGGTAGTTTTGATGACTACTATTTGGATGGGCAAACAGAACAGGAACTCTATACCGCTCTGCAAGGAGATGAGCCCCCCGTATCCGTGGCTTATCAGGTCAACGGCTTTGACGAAGTTCTGGAAGTGGAGACCCAGCTGAAAGAACAGCAAATCACCCCTGTTACGGCCGCCAGGCAGGTGGAGAGCCTGAAAGAAACCTTTGCACAGCTGCAAATCCTGTTTCTTCTTGTGTCCGCATTCCTTGTGGTGATCGCACTGGCTATCTGTGGGATGCTGCTGATGAAACTGGCTCGTATACGTTCCGGGGAAATCGGACTTCTGATGGCGCTTGGCTATCATCGCGCTCAGATTCAGAAGATGCTGTTTTGGGAAAGTCTGTTACTGTCGGCTCTTTCTGCATTGACTACGGCGTTGATTTGTCTCCTGCTCACCGCCCTGTCAGGTGTTTTGCCGATTCATATTACCTCCCTTCAGTTTGCAGGGAGTATTTTCGGAACGGTTCTTCTGGTGTGGTTCATTACTGCCATAGCGAATGCAAAATTACTGAGAACAGATCCTGCGAAAGCGTTGAGAGAATAAGGAACATGAAGGAGGAAGTCCTATGAAGCAAAAACATACTTTGCGCGCCAACGGAATTACGGTATTCCTGTTAGCGCTTGGTGTTGGATTTCTGGGTCTTGGGATCTGGAGAGAGGAGTATACGATTGTCATGAGCAAGGCCATCAATATTTGTCTGGAGTGTATAGGAATTGGATAGGCGAGCAAAAAAATCGGAAAGATTCCGCCATTTTTTTCAAGTTTTATGGGCGGTTATCACAAATAGCTACTTAATTGGATTTATCCGGGGGAAAATTTATCAGGGAAAGATTAAAAATGTTTGTGTGCCGGGCATGAACTGCTATTCCTGTCCAGGCGCTGTGGCTGCCTGCCCCATTGGCGCTTTGCAGGCTACGATCGGAAGCTACGAATATAAGTTTGCTTTCTATGTTTCCGGTTTTATGATTCTGGTGGGTACCGTTATGGGGCGCTTCGTATGTGGATGGCTGTGTCCGTTTGGTTTGATTCAGGATTTACTGAACAAAATCCCGCTTCCTTCCAAATTTAGAATCCGTACGTTCCGGGGAGACCGCCAGCTACGCTGGCTGAAATACATGATTCTTCTGGTGTTTGTCATTCTTCTTCCGCTCTATATTACCGACATAATCGGGCAGGGTTCCCCCTGGTTCTGCAAGCTGATTTGTCCGGTCGGAACACTGGAGGGCGGAATTCCGTTGGTATTGCTGAATGACGCCATGCGGGCCGCGGTAGGATGGCTGTACGCCTGGAAAAATGTGATTTTAATTGTGACGATCTTGGTATCGATTCTGATTTACCGGCCGTTCTGCAAGTATATCTGCCCCTTAGGAGCGATTTATTCTTTGTTTAACCCGGTTTCCATTCTGCGCTATCGCGTGGATACAGAAAAATGTGTCAATTGCGGCGCCTGCGCAGACGTCTGCAAGATGGGGTGTGATCCAGTGAGGAATGCCAACAGTCTGGAGTGTATCCGATGTGGAAAATGCAAAAATATTTGCCCGAAACAAGCAATCGAGTATTGTGCTTTTTCAAGGCCACTGAATAAAAAGAATAAAACCAAAGGGGTATAAGACGGATTTGGGGAGCAGGAATGGGAGCGCATTTCTGCTCCCTTTCGCATATAATTTTCCTTTATAATGTCGGAAGTTCTTTTTCCTTCTTTATTAGCCGGTATCAGTTGATTCCGGTGTATCCATGAAAAACATCAAAAAAATTCACCGGATTTTTGTTGCTATTTTCTTTTGGTAAGTCAGCGTTTTCCCTTCCTTTCGCCTTGCATTTTTAGTGAATTTTGTATACAATAATGAATGGAAAATGGTTGGTCTCCAGGTGAACGGCAGCTTGGAGCTATGAATACAGGAGATAAGGATGAGAGAAATTAAGCTGAAAGCAATGGCGAAGATTAATCTGGGTCTGGATGTACTTAGAAAGCGCGAGGACGGGTATCACGAGCTGCGAATGATCATGCAGACCGTCCGTTTGTTTGACCGGATACAGCTTACGGTGACAGAGACCCCGGGAATCCGGGTGAAGACAAATTTGAGTTTTCTGCCGGTGGATGAAGGGAATCTGGTGTATCGGGCGGCAAAGCTTCTGATGGATGAAGCGCAAGTGAAAAAAGGGCTCTTTATTCATTTAGAAAAACATATTCCGGTAGCGGCAGGAATGGCAGGCGGAAGCTCCGATGCGGCAGCAGTTTTGGTAGGAGTGAACCGCTTATTTCACATGGGATTTACCCTGGAGGAGTTGATGGAACGCGGGGTACGGCTTGGGGCAGATGTACCCTACTGCATTCTTCGGGGAACTGCCTTGGCAGAGGGCATCGGGGAGAAGCTTACAGCCCTTCCGGCGCCGCCGCCCTGCCATGTGCTGATTGCAAAACCTAAGGTACATGTGTCAACAAAATTTGTGTATGGAAATCTGAAGGCCCATGAGCTGAAGGAGCATCCGGACATTGATGGGCAGATTCAGGCTTTGCGGGACGGGGATCTCTACCGGATGGCAGAACTTATGGGAAATGTGCTGGAAACGGTAACGATTCCAGCCTATCCGGTGGTGCAGGAGATCAAGGATATAATGAAGAAACAGGGGGCAGTCAACGCAATGATGAGCGGCAGCGGACCTACGGTGTTCGGACTGTTTGATGATAAAACAAAGGCAAGAAAGGCCTACGAAAAACTGAGGCGGGGCAGCATTGCCAAGCAGGTGTATCTGACAGAGTTTTTTAATAATGGAGGAACTTACCATGACAGATGAAATCCAACTGCAGGTAAATGAATATCTTCCTCTGCGGGATGTGGTTTTTCAAACTTTGCGCCAGGCTATACTCAGAGGGACTCTTCAGCCTGGAGAGCGGCTGATGGAGATTCATCTGGCGCAGAAGCTGGGGGTGAGCCGTACGCCGGTGCGGGAGGCCATACGGATGCTGGAGCTGGAGGGGCTGGTAACTATGGTTCCCAGAAAAGGAGCCATTGTGGCAGAGATCACAGTGTCAGATCTGGAAAATGTTCTGGAAGTGCGCACCGCCCTGGAGGAGCTGGCGGTGAAAAAGGCGTGTCAGAATATGACGGAGGAGGAGCTGTTTCAGCTGAAGGCGGCGGCGGGCGCCTTTGAAGAGCAGCTGAAGAACAACGATCTTTTAGCCTGCGCTCAGGCGGATGTGGAGTTTCATGAAATTATCAGTCAGTCCACTGGAAATCGACGGTTGATTCAGATCCTGAATAATATCCGGGAACAGATCTACCGTTACCGCCTGGAATATTTAAAAGATCCCAGCAGCCACGAACGGCTGGTGACAGAGCATGCGGCGATCTGTGGAGCCCTGGAAGAGCGGAATGAGGAGAAAGCCATGGAGGTGGTGCGCATTCATATTGACCAGCAGAAGCAGTCCATTATGGAGAGTCTGGAGCGGCGGTGATATGTGAGGATCGGCCAGATGAAGGAGAAATGGGCGGACTAAAACAGGAATAAAAATTGAAATCAGAGCCATTCTATAGGATAGATAGAGATTCTTTTGAATTATCTGTGCCAGTGAGGCATTAGGAAGATCTGTCCGTAGAATGGCATTTTTGTTTTATAGGAAATTTTTCCCATAAAACAAAGATGTTTTGCAACATTTCATTTTTTACGTTTTAGGATTTCAAGCAGAAGACAGATTCTGAGAGCGTTTGCGCACCTTCAGAGCGTAAGGAGGGAAACATGGCAGAAAAAATATCCGGAGATATCCGGCAGATTCAGCAGCGGCTGGAGCAGCTGTGTGAAAATTGTGATGATATTATCGTCCGTCCTATGGTTTTGGGCAGAGAGTGTCAGACCAGGTGCCTTGTGGTATATGTTGAGGCAGCGGTGAGCAATATGATGCTGGAAGATTCTGTGATCGGGAAATTTCTCAATCATCTGTGGGAGTTGGAGGGAAAGGAGATTCTTCAGGCAGTACAGGAGAACAATCTGGGAATTTCAGATGTGAAGGAACTGGCTGCCATGGAGGAATGTATGGCTGCGCTGTTGGCAGGGAACGCTGTTTTTTTCCTGGAGGGATACGATCAGGCGCTGAAGATTGGCAGCAAGGGATATCCCGGGATGGGGGTGGCCAAGGCAGAATCGGAGAAGGTGCTTCGCGGTTCCAGAGAGGCTTTTTCAGAGTCAGTGAAAATCAATACGGCCCTGGTGAGAAAACGGATCCGCACCACAGATCTTAAAGTGGAGGAGCTATTTGCCGGAGAGGAGTCCAATACTTTGCTGGCACTGGTATATATGGAAAATCTGGCTTATCCCCAGATCCTGGAGGAGATTAAGGGGCGTCTTGCTGCTTTTGAGATTGACGGAATTTTGGACAGCGGAGTGGTGGAGCAGCTGACAGCGGATGTATGGTATTCTCCTTTTCCCCAATTTCAGACTACTGAGCGGCCGGATCGGGCAGCGGCTGCGCTTCTGGAAGGGAGAGTGCTTCTGCTTTGCGACAACACTCCGGCAGCCCTTCTTCTGCCCACCACGCTTAACAGTCTGCTTCAGACGGGAGATGATTATTACGGAAACTTTCAGATTGCATCCCTGCTGCGGTGTATTCGCTATCTGGCTGTGTTTCTGGCTTTTTCTCTTCCTGGCCTGTACCTGGCGGTGACCAATTTTCATCCGCAGATCCTTCCGGTGAATCTGGTTCTTTCTATGTCTCAGGCCAGGGGAGGTGTCCCTTTTCCCACCATCGCGGAGCTTTTGCTCATAGAATTTTCCTTTGAACTGATGCGGGAAGCAGGACTTCGAATGCCCGGGCCCATTGGAAATATGATCGGCATCGTAGGAGGGCTGATCATTGGCCAGTCTGCTGTGGCGGCAAATCTCATCAGTCCCATGATTGTGATTATCGAGGCTTTGACAGCCCTTGGCTCTTTTTCGATTCCCAATGAGGAGCTTTCTGAGTCTTTTCGGCTTTTGAAATACGGAATGATTTTTTTGTGCGGTATCTTTGGGCTTTATGGCTATGTGACAGGCTGGGTGCTTTTGCTGATTCATCTTTCCGGGCTGAAAAGCTTTGGCATCCCCTACTTAATGCCCTTTGAGGCGGGAGACCGGGATGGAATCTCCAAGTGGAGCGACGGTCTGTTTCGGGCTCCTATGAGAAAGCTGCAAAGACGCCCTGTCTATGCCAGACGGGAAGTCAGGGGCCGGATGCGCTTTCGGCAAAATAAGAAGCATTCAGGAGAGTGAGCTATGTTTTCTGAAAATCGTAAAATTTCGTCCAGACAGGCGGCGGCTCTCTTTCAGGCGGACTGGCTGGGCAGGCTGGTGCTGTTTCTGCCCCTTCTGGTTCAGGGAAAAAGCAAGGGCGCTGTTTTGGTAGGAGGAATTGCAGGAATTTTTCTGACAGCTGTGCTTCTTGGAGTTTTCTGCACTGGAGCCAGGGAGGGAGAAAGGGACTATTATGGTTCTGTGTGCCGGGCGGCAGGGCGCTTCTATGGAAACCTTCTGTATTTGGTATACGTTCTTTATTTTCTGCTGCAGACCGGAATCCTTCTGTACCTGTGCAGCGCGGCAGCCAGGCTTTATCTTCTGCCGGACGTGCCTTTTTGGGTGCTGCCGCTCCTGCCTGGAATTGCAGGAATTTATCTGGCAGGGGGAGGGATGGAGGTGCGGGGCCGATTAAGCCAGATGCTCTCAGGTTTTGTGGGAATCCTGCTGCTGTTATTGCTGGCAGTCTCTCTTTTGCAGATAAAGGGAGAGCGTCTTTTAGAAGCGCAGCAGTTCTCTTTCCTGGAGACTTTGGAAACAGCGGTATTTTGGGCCGGAAGCTTTGGGGACATTGGTATCCTACCGATGGTTTTGAGTGTAACTCAGAAGGAAAAAGGGTGGAAGAGGCGGTTGTATCAGACCCTCGGTTTTTCCGGCCTTATCCTGCTTCTGGTTTTTTTGGGTGGCTACGGCATTTTTGGGCAGGCTGGAATGGGGCGATTGGAGTGGCCGGTGCTGTCTCTGATGAGTACCTCCAATCTTCAGGGCGTATTTTTTCAGCGCTGGGATGTGCTGGCAGTGGGACTTCTGATGGTAAGTCTGTTTCTGGCAGTGGGAAGCGGCCTCTATTATCTTGGCATTGCCGGAACCTGTCTGCTGGGAGAAGCGCAAAGGGAAAAAGAGACAGCAAAAGAAGAAGTAACCATAGAAAACGGGACAATAGAGGGGAACCGGAAAAACGCGGCAGGGAAAGGAGCCAGAAAAGAAAAAAACAGAATTGCAGCTAAGGAAAGAGGGAGAAAGAAGAGCGGGGAAATACGGGAGCAGGGAATAAGAATAGCCGGATTTTTAGGAGCCTATGGCTTGTCACTGACACTGCTTTTTTGGCCGGAGGGGAGAATGGGGGCCGGACGGCTGGGCTGCTTTTTGCTGGCGCCCCTGATGATCGTCCTGGTTTTGCTGGTGCGTCCCATTCAGAGAGTCAGATGGAGAAAACGGAGGGCAAAATGGAGACAGTGAAAAAAAAGATGCATTTGATCTTAAATTATTTCATCCCCGGGCTGTTGCTGGCAGGAACCGTCTGTCTTACCGGCTGCACGGGAAAGGAACTGGAGCAGAGGCGCTTTCCATTGGCGCTGGAAGTTGACAGCGTACAGAATCAGATTGTACTCGCCTGCGCCTGGCCCGGGGAGGAGGGCGGAGAGACTGGTGAGCTGGGAGGCGGGAAGTCCGGGAATGGAGAGGGGATGGAGATAGAAGAAGAGGAGACAGTAAACGGGGAGGAAACAAAGAAGCTGGAAACCGGGGCAGAAACACAGGCAGATGAAATGCAAAAGGAAGAGCCCGGAGAAAAAGCGGAAACACAGGGGAGGATCAGGAATACAAATATCATTACCCGGGTTTCCGGTTCTACAATCCAGGAGGCAGTGGAAGCCGTTCAGGCTCTTCAGGATAAATATGTGGATTACAGCCAGGTGAAGGCCATCCTCTGGGGAGCAGGACTTGAGAAAGATCCGGGGCAGGCGCAGCAGGTGAAGGACTGGTTAGAAAAGACACCGGCGTTTGCAAGGAATCTTCTGATTTTTGATGAAAAGGAAACCGGCCTGGATTTGGAGACCGTACAGGAACAGTCTAAGGGACAGGCCGGTGCCTATCTGGAAAATATTTATGAGAATCAGAAACCATACCGAGGCGCGGTCTGCATGCTTCAGGATCTGCTGTACGGGGAGGGATAGAGCTGCCCATACAAATGGGGGAAGAAACGGAATAAATTCAGAAAGGATCGGAACTGGCAGCCGGAACTTACAGAAAGAAATTTCTTGTATTCCAATAAGAACAGGTATATAATAAAAAAGCATTTGCAGATGTTCAAAGTCAGCAAAAGGAATCTTTCAGGCTGGCTTTGGCAGATGAAAAGTTTTCAAGAAAAAGGCAGGTGAACAGAATGGATACTTGTGATGGTCATGGGCGAAGTAGACAGACAGGAAAAGAACCGTATCAGATGTCGGCCGAGCCAGATCCTGAAATGGGTGCTTCTCGGACTGCAGTATCCTCTGTGAACGGGTGCTGTCTTTTGATTTAAGTCATCTCTTCTTTTCCTGATCAAACGAAATTCCCTAAAATCACAAAAACTGTATTTTGGAAACTCAGCTCTGAAAAGAGAATGGGTTTACTTCTGCATGCTGTATTTTTATCCCCGGCTTTGTATTCGGACGGAGGCTGCAAAATACGAATTCAGCCTTTTCTGATGCAGCAGCCTCTGGACAGAGAGGGGAGTGCTTGGGAAGAATAGGAGGATGGGAAAATGGAAAAAAAGAGAATGAATGAAGAATTGCTGTTTCAGGAAAGACAGGAAACCGGGAAACAGGAAGGAAAAACGCCGGGTCAGGACGAAAATAGGGTTCAGGAAGAACGCCGGGCCATGGAGCGGCCGGATTATAAGACAAAGATTCGGGAAATTGTCCGCAGCAATGCGTCTCCCAGAATCATGAAGGAGAAACTGGAGGATTATCATGAGAATGATATTGCCCAGGCGCTGACAGAGCTTACCCTGGGGGAGCGCAGGAAAATATACCGGGTTTTGGATGTGCCCATGCTGTCCGATGTGTTTGAATATTCGCAGATCCAGGAGGTGAGCTCCTACTTAGAAGAGATGGATCTGAAAAAAGCGGCAGCTATTTTATCCGGCATGGAGGCAGATGCTGCGGGGGAAGTCCTGGGAGAGATGGAGAAGACCAGGAAGGAACTGCTTATTGAACTGATGGATGAAGGGGCCAGAAAGGATATTGCTCTGATTGCCTCTTTTGATAAAGAAGAGATCGGCAGCCGCATGACGACCAATTACATTGAAATCCGGGCAAACCTTTCGGTCAAGGAGGCCATGAGCGCTCTGATCCGTCAGGCGGCGAAAAATGATAACATTTCAACCCTGTTCGTGGTGGATGAAGAACGGGTGTTTTATGGAGCGGTGGACTTAAAGGAGCTGATCATTGCCAGACAGGATACTCCCCTGGAGGATCTGATCCGCACCTCCTACCCGTATGTGTATGGAAAGGAAACTATAGATGACTGTATTGAAAAGCTGAAGGATTATTCAGAGGATTCCCTGCCAGTGTTGGATAATGAGAATCATCTTTTGGGAGTGATCACTTCCCAGAGCATTATCCAGGTGGTGGATGATACCTTGGGAGAGGATTATGCCATGCTGGCTGGTCTTACAGCGGAGGAGGATTTGCAGGAACCTATCAAGGAAAGTGTGAAAAAGCGCCTGCCCTGGCTCCTGGTGCTTCTGGGTCTGGGGCTGGTGGTATCCACAGTAGTGGGAGCCTTTGAGCAGGTAGTGTCCCAGCTGACTCTGATCATGTGCTTTCAGTCTCTGATCCTTGATATGGCGGGAAATGTGGGGACCCAGTCCCTGGCAGTGACCATCCGGGTGCTTACGGATGGAGCACTTACCTTTCAGCAGAAGATACGCCTGGTAGGAAAGGAGATCCGAATCGGAGGCTTTAACGGACTGCTTTTAGGTGTGATCTCTTTTTTGTGCATCGGAGGTTATATCATGGTTGTGAAAGGGAAAGGAATCGGGTTTGCCTTTGCAGTCTCTGGCTGCATCGGGATGTCCCTTCTGGTGGCTATGGTGATCTCCAGCGCCTTCGGAACGCTGATCCCTCTGTTTTTTCAGAAGATTCATATAGATCCGGCAGTGGCCTCCGGTCCTTTGATTACTACGGTCAATGACCTGGTGGCGGTAGTAGTATACTACGGCTTAAGCTGGCTGCTTTTGCTGCAGGTTCTGCATTTTTAGGAAATGCATTTTCCGTGGCGCGATGGTATTTTAGAAGTTTCCTGTGTTGTCATTTGAGCTGCGGAATGTTAGAATAAGAGTAACCGTTTGAAGCCAGGCTGCAAAAGGCCTGGCTCCAAACCGTTATAAGCAGGTATGATCAGGAACTGGTTGCTGTACAGGCAGGGAAAAGAACGGCTGCCTGGAGAAAAATATTTTGGGAGCAGTGAACTGCTCTGAACTTGGAGGAAATAATGGAAAAACGAAATATTTGGCCCATTGGGGCGGGACTTTTGACAGGCATAGCACTGTCTTTCACCGGGGTCTATCAGTATAAAGATTCGATTTTTAAAATGGTGCAGGCCCAGGTGGATGGAGTGGGACTGGATAAACTGATCGTTCTGCTGGCAGTATGCGTGCTGTATGTGAAAGTCTGGGAGCAGATTAAGCAGGTGTGTCACTGGACGGTGCCCCTTCTGGCCTGCCTGTTTTCTGCCTTCATGATGATTGGCATCAGCTATTCCAAAAACGGAAACTGGAATTTTATCTTTGGAGGAAAAAAACAGTTTTGTATTGCGCTGGTGGTATTTGCAGGGTACTTTTTCCTGTTTTTTGTCTGTGTGAAACTGATCTATCGGTTTGCAGACCGGGTGAGCCTAAAGGAGAACAAAGCAAAAAAGCCTTTTCCGCAATGGGTGGAAAGGCATTACCTTTTGTTCTGTGCGCTGGTGATTTTTTTAGGATGGCTGCCTTTTCTGCTGGCCTTTTTGCCGGGATCAGTGCCACATGACGGGTACAATCAGCTGAATATGGCTTTCGGAGTCCGGGATCTGACGAATCAGCACTCCTGGTCTCTGACTCTGCTGGTGGGACTGATCATGCGCATCGGTCAGGTGATCAGCGACAACTTTGGCGTATTTCTCGTAGTGTTTTCCTTCTGCATTGTGGAGGTATTCTGTTATGCCGCAGTGTGCAAAAAGATCAGGGAATGGGGGGCACCCAGGCTCCTTCAGATGGGGACTCTGGCATTTTTTACTGTTAATCCGGTATTTGGCTCCTATGCTCAGGCGATCCTTAAGGATACCATCTATCTTGCGTTGTACACGCTGTATACGGCTTTGTATGTAGAAGTTTGTCTCTGGTTTTTGAGAAGACAGCAGCAGGAATGTGGGAGGCGGCTGCAGCTGCGGTTTTTGCAGCTGTTTTTCCTGGGATTTCTGATCTCTGCGTTCCGAAACAACGGCATCTTTTTAGTACTGCCAGCCAGCCTTCTTTTGTTTTTCTTCTGTGAGAAAGGATACCGCAGGTATGCGTTGCTGCTCACTTTTTGCCTTGCGCTTTGCTTTGGGGGATATAAGTATGTGCTGACTCCGGCTGCAGGAGTGATTCCGGAGAACAAGCGGGTTACCATGTCTGTATTGTTTCAGCAGACCGCCCGGTATGTAAAAGAGTATCCGGACGAGGTGACGGAGGAAGAGAAGAAGGCCATTGACAAGGTTTTAGATTTTGATACGATAGCGGAAAACTATGATCCGGAACTGTCTGACCCTGTGAAGGATACCTTTAAGATAAAGGCTACCAGTGAGGAACTGCAGGAATATTTCCGGGTGTGGGCCCAGATGTTTCGAAAGCATCCGGGCGTGTATCTGCAGGCTACCCTGCACAACACCTTCGGTTATTACTATCCCTTTTCCAACCGGAATGCCAGAATCGCCTATCATTTTTATATTAAAGGAGCGCCTGTGGCCACCGGGGACTTTGCGATTTCCTATGTGACCCCCTATCGATTAAGAAGTTTGATGGAGGGTTATGCGGAGCTGTGGCGGAGAGTGCCGGGGCTGGCCCAGCTTTTGAATCCCGGTACGTATACGTGGATTCTGCTTTTGATGGCTGGATACTTCTTTTACCGAAAACGGTATCTGGGAATTTTGGTTCTGGCGGCGCCGGCTCTGAATGTGGCAGTGTGCCTGGCCTCCCCAGTGAATGGGCTGCTTCGGTATGCTATGCCGGTGATGGCCTGTCTGCCGGTATTGCTATACTGGTGCCTGGAATGGAGCCATGCCTCAGTGCAAGGGCCAGGAAGAGAGAATACGCTAAAAAGAATCCGATAGAGGCGGCAGCCGGAATCAGGAGTTACAGTTTAGAAAAAAGAAAGGGTATTGGAAATGGACAAGAAGAAAGTCGGAGTCATTACCTTCCACAATTATGACAACTACGGTGCTATTTTGCAAAGCTACGGTTTGCAAAAAAAGCTGAGAGAGCTGGGAACCGATCCGGAGATCATTGATTACCGGTGTGAATATATCAGCAATCCTTTCCGGCTGGTGAATCTAAAGAAAAAAGGATTGTTCAACTATATTTACGGAGTGATCGGACATATCTGCTATCTGCCCAGGCGGCGAAAATGCAATCTCTTCCGGCGGAAGATGCGCTACAGCCAGCCGGTGAGAGCGGGGCATATGGAGGCTGTGGCGGACAAATACGATATTTATCTTGCGGGAAGCGACCAGATCTGGGATTATAAGCTGACCAATTTTGACCGCACCTATTTTCTGGACTTTGTGAAGGAAGGAAAGAAAAAATGCAGCTATGCAGCCAGTATCGGGGAACATCTTCCTCCGGAGCAGTACCGGGAAGCGTACGGGAAACTTCTGAAGGATTTTGACGAGATACTGGTGCGGGAAAATTACGGGGCAGATGTGGTGGAGGAGCTGACCGGGAAGCGGCCTTCGTGCGTCTGCGACCCTACGCTGCTTCTGACGCCGGAGGAATGGCAAAAACTATTGGTGGAACCGAAGAAGAAAACGCCGTATATTTTAGTGTACCAGTTGGGAATCAATCCGGAGATCGTAAGTTTTGTGAGGAGACTGAATAAGGTCACAGGCTGCCGGGTGGTATATGTGCCCTTCCCTCTGGTGGGACTTCTGCGCTGCAGCTGTCAGCTCACCGTGGGGCCGGCAGAGTGGATGGGCCTGTTTCAGAATGCGGAGTATGTGGTGTCGGATTCCTTCCATGGTATTGTGTTTTCTCTGTTATTTAACCGGAAGTTTTTTGCAAAGGTAGACGGACATCATAAAAACCGCAGGGTGGAGCAGCTGTTAGAGCAGGTGAAGCTTTCGCACAGAACTATGGGAGCGCTGGACGATGAGCAGCTCACAGAAGAAATTGATTTTACCTATGCCAATGAGCAGTTGGCCAAAATGAGAGAAACCTCCCTGTCCGCCCTGAAAAAAATGATAAGGAGCGGAAAGCGGGAAGCGTAAAAAATAAATACCAATAAGGCGGTATCCGCCCGGAGCTGCTCCTGCAAAGGAGCTGTTTTTCCCATTTTTGGAAAGGAGCAAGGGATGTACTTAGATAGCAAGGAAAAGAAGCAGTGCTGCGGCTGTATGGCTTGTAGTCAGATCTGTCCCGTATCAGCCATCAAGATGCAGAGAGATGAAAAAGGGTTCGCCTATCCCAAGGTGGATCCCTATCAGTGCATTGATTGCGGACTGTGCCGTAAGGTCTGCCCGCTGGAAGAAAATTATGTGGGGCGGGATGCAGATCCGGATGTGTACGCTCTGCGGGCGAAGAAGCCGGAGATTTTAAAAGAAAGCTCCTCAGGAGGCATGTTTACCCTGCTGGCCCGGTGGACGCTGGACAGACAGGGCGTGGTCTACGGAGTGGCCTTTGACGAGAGTTTCCAGGTGCGCCATGAGAGGGCCGAAACCTGGCAGGAGGCGGCAGCCTTCCGCACCTCCAAGTATGTGGAGAGCGACCTGACAGAGGTATATCGCTTTATTCGGACTGATCTGGAGCAGGGAAGGACGGTTCTGCTTACGGGAACCCCCTGTCAGATCATGGGGGTAAAAAAGTATTTAAAATTGAAGCGGGTAAACAGGGAGAACCTTTATACCTGTGACAACATCTGCCATGGAGTTCCAAGCCGGAAGGTGTGGGAAGCGTACCTTACCATTTTGAAGGGATATCTGGAGCCGGGAGATGAGATCATTCGGATCAATATGCGCAGCAAAAAGGTATCCTGGAAAAAGCAGGTGATGGATGTGAAGGTGAAAAAGGGCAGCCTGGATCAGGTGGTGGAGGATCTGTCCTTTAACCAGCTGTTCTTAAGCCTTTATGCGAATCGGCCCTCTTGCTTTGACTGCCACTATACCAGCTACAAACGTCCCGGTGATTTCACCCTGGGAGATTTCTGGAATGTGGAGCAGGCCGGGATCTCCTTTGACCCGGAGGGCGGCGTCAATGTGGTGCTGGTAAACTCTACAAAAGGCAAGCTTTTGTTTGAGGAATTGAAAAAACAGGCGGAATTTCAGAAGGTGACGAAGAAGGACTGCTGGCAGCCCCATCTGGAATACAGCGCCAAGCCCCCGGCAAACCAGGAGGCTTTCTGGCAGGAATACAGGGAGAATGCAGATAAGGAGGCGGTGATCCGAAAATATATGAAAGGCTCTTTGCTCCCCCGATTGATCCGCACCGTTTCTCCCGTTCTCCGTAAGGTAGGGCTGTATCAGGCTGCGGGAAAGCTGTACCGGCAGGTGATCGTGGGAAAGAAAGGGAAGCATGAATAGAGAAAAGAATGTAAAAAAAGCGTTCCTTTGGAACATGATCGGCAGCAGCTGCTACTCCCTCTCCTCCTTCCTGTACCTTATGGTGGTGACCCGGGTGTGCGGCGTGGAGCAGGCAGGCTTTTTCTCCCTAAGCTATGCCACAGCCCAGCTTCTCCTGACCGTGGGACGCTTCGGGATGCGTACCTATCAGGCCACGGATCTGCGGGAGAAGTATCTGTTCCGGGAGTACGGAGTTTCCAGGATCCTTACCTGCAGCGCCATGATGCTGTTTGGGATTATCTACAGCTCCTTCAGTTTCCAGGGAGAATATGTGGTGATCAGCGCATTCATCATCCTGATGAAGACGGTGGATGCGGTGGAGGATGTATTCCACGGAAATTTTCAGCAGAATTATCATGTGGAACTGATGGGAAAGATGCTGGCAGCCAGGAATACCTACTCCGCTGCTGCGTTTACGATCAGCCTGCTCCTGACAAAAAATTTGGCCTTTGCCTGCGTGTTCACCTCCCTGTCTTCCCTGGGTCTCTGCCTTTTGATGAACGGACTGGCAGTCAGAGGGATGCGCCGGGAGCTGGCCAAAGAGCAGGAGGCCGCAAAGAGGCTGCGGGATGTGAAAACGCAGGAAAATGAGGAGCGGCTGAGATTTCGCTGGAGCAGCGTGGGGAAGCTTTTGAAAACTTGCGCGCCCCTGTTTTTGGGCACTTTTTTGTCCCTTCTTCTTTACAATGTTCCCAAGTATGCCATGGACAGCGTGATGGCCAAGGAGTATCAGACCTATTACAGCGTGCTGTTTATGCCCTCCTTTGTGATCACCCTGTTAAGCGAGTTTCTGTTTAAGCCCACCATCACCACCATTGCGGAGCTTTGGTGGAGGAAGGAGATTCGGAAATTTTCCGGCTATGTGGGGAAGATCGTGGGACTGATCCTGCTTTTTACCGGAGGGATCGTCGTTGGCGGCCATCTCATCGGCAGAAGGCTTCTGGAGCTGATCTACGGGGTGGACTTGTCCCCCTATCAATTAGAATTTATTGTGCTGCTCATCGGAGGCGGGATCAGCGCAGCCGTGTACATGCTGTACAATATTCTCATTGCCATCCGAAGGGGCGGGTGCATCCTTATCGTCTATGCCATTACCGCTGTTTTGACCATTCTCCCGGCCAGAAGTATGGTAAAGGGGCTGGGGGTTATGGGAGCCTGTATAAATTACTTGTATTCTTGCGGGATTTTATTTATAATATTTTCAGGCGTGCTGTTTTATCAGTGCAGAATGAGCAGTAAAGCAGGAGAAAAAAGTCATGGATAAAGTTGCAGTATTGATACCCTGTTATAATGAAGCCAAGACCATCCGCAAGGTGGTGGAGGATTACAAGGAAGTTCTTCCGGAAGGCGGAGTGATCTATGTGTATGACAATAACTCTACGGATGACACTGCCAGGATCGCCAGGGAGGTCGGGGCAGTGGTGCGCCGGGAGCCTCAGCAGGGAAAGGGAAATGTGATCCGCCGGATGTTTCGGGAGATTGATGCGGAGTGTTATCTGATGGTGGATGGAGACGATACCTATCCGGCAGAGTATGCCCCTAAGATGATCAAAAAGGTGCTGGAGGATCGGGTGGATATGGTGGTCGGCGACCGGCTTTCTTCCACCTATTTTACGGAAAATAAGCGGCCCTTCCACAATTTTGGAAACAGTCTGGTGCGAAAGAGCATCAATGTGCTGTTTAAGAGCGATATCAAGGATATTATGACCGGCTATCGGGCCTTTAGCTATCAGTTTGTAAAAAGCTTTCCGGTTCTGTCCAAGGGATTTGAGATCGAGACGGAGATGACCATCCATGCCATTGATAAAAATATGCTGCTGGACAATGTGGTGATCGATTACCGGGATCGGCCGGAAGGCAGCGAGTCCAAGCTGAATACTTATTCCGACGGGTTTAAGGTGTTAAAGACCATTGGAAAGCTGTTCCGCAATTACAAACCTCTGGCATTTTTCGGTTTCTTCACAGTGATCCTTCTGATCCTGGCAGGAGGCTTTTTTGTTCCGGTATTCCTAAAATATTTAAGCCAGGGCGTGGTGACCAAGATCCCAACGCTGGTGGTGTGCGGCTTTGCGGTGATCGCAGCGCTGCAGTCCCTTTTTGCGGGGCTGATCCTTCAGACCATCAGGCAGAAAAACCGTCAGGATTTCGAGATGGAGCTGATGGAGATCGAGCACCGATATCAGGAGCTGAAAAAAGAAGAAAAATGAATCAGGCAGTGAATCAATATTTGCTGTACTAGGAGAGCCTGTCTTTCCATACACTTTAGTGAGAGTGTGGGAAGGCGGGTTTTTTTATGCCGGAAAAACGGATACATAAAATTTTGAAGCTGGTCATGGTAGGAGTGATCTTATTCCTGGCCTGGATCCTGCCGGGGATCTGGGCTGAGAAGAGCGGCAGGATCCAGGGCAAAAATCCTTCGGGGATCCAGGAGGAGTGGCAGGAGAAAGGGGATGGGCTTCAGAGACAGCCAGACAAGGGAACAGAAGGAGAGGCGGGGGAAAGCCAGCAGTCTCAGGAGAAAACGAGTCAGGAGCCAGAGGCCGGGCTGGAGGAGAAGAACTGGGAAAAAACCAGGGGGCGGATACTCATCGACCCGGGGCACGGGGGCGTCGATCCCGGCATGGTGGGGATCGGGGGCGTGGAGGAGAAGCAGATCAATCTGGCCATTTCCAGGCTTTTGGGGGAAGTGCTGGAAGAGAAGGGCTATGAGATCATTTATACCAGAACCGGGGATCAGGGGCTGTATGATGAGGACAGTCCTAAGAAAAAGGTTCAGGACATTCAGCGCAGATGCGCTCTGATCCAGGAGAAAAAGCCGCTGCTCTCTGTGAGCATCCATCAGAACAGCTATCAGGATCCCCAGGTGTACGGCCCTCAGGTATTTTATTTTGAGCATTCCCAGGAGGGAAAGCAGCTGGCCCTTTCGGTGCAGGAGCAGCTGAACACCCTGCTGAATATCCAAAGACCCCGTGTGATTAAGGGAAATACCAATTATTATATTCTGAAGCGCTCGGAGGGAGTGACCATTCTGGTGGAATGCTCCTTCCTCTCCAACCCCGAAGAGGCAAAGAAGATCCAGACCCCAGAGTACCAGCAGGCGGTGGCGGAGGCGATTGGCAGCGGAGTGATCAAGTATCTGGAGGGGGTGGGGGATTTCTGAAGGACAAACATATTTTAGTATATAAATACTATGGCTGCTCTGCCGTAACCGATTGCACCGCATCCTTGTGTGTTACAATGCATAAAAAGGAGCGGTGCGATATGACCAAGAAAACGAAGAAAACTATAGATACAATAGTTATAATTTTAGCGGTTATTTATATATTGTTTATACTATTTTGTTTTAGAGCAAGTGTTCTGAGCGGAATTGGAATGCTGATTATAACCATGGCATGTATAATTCCAGCATATTTGCTTTTTCGATGGCTGATGAAACAGTTTAAGAAACACAGATGGTAAAATTGAGACAAACAAGAGGCAGAATTGCGGATAGCCCCCGTAATTAATCTGTCTTTTTTCCTTTAAGAGTGATCAAGTATCTGGAGAAGATGCGGATACTAAAAAAGAAATCAATCAGAAGCGGATCGGCAGAAAAACTGCAATGGATTCGCTTCTTTTTTTACGCAGAGACGACGACGTATCTGCACAAACCGATATTGCAGCCGGAATCTATCCATAGAGTATCCGGGACAGGAAAATCCGATAAAAGCATTCCCAGGCAACTCAAAGCACAATGCAGAAAAAACGGAAATTTTCATGAGAAATCATGGAAAATCATCAAAAAACAGCAGTAAAACCAGGGAAAATCAGGAAAATAGAAGGCTGATCGGCAAAAAAATGTGCATGGAAAAAAAGGGGGCTCCAGAAGCGTGTGTACGGAGGAGGAAAACATAGTATAATAGATTCAAAATGTCGGAATTGTTAGCAGCCGGCCGCAGCCAGCGGCGATCTCTCCGGCATTTTTTGCTCTTAACAGCTATCGTAAGAGTTACATCAAATACTTAGGAGGAGTAGGGTATGAAACGAAGATTGTTGGCATCATGGATGGCAGCTGCCGTGGCCCTGACGTCCATACCGGTAAATCCGCTGCCGGTGTATGCAGGCGAAGGGATGGAGGATCTGATCCTGATGGATGAGGAGATTCCTCCGTCAGGGGCGTTGGAAGAAGAGCCTGGGAACGCCAGTGTTCCAGGCAGCGAGGGAGCGTCAGGAGGAAATACTCCTTCCGGCAGTGTGGGGGAAGGAGTATTGATCGGCAACGGGCTGATCGAGGATCTGGATTTTGAGGAGGTTCCCCTTACGCCGGGGCTGGAGCCGGAAAGCCAGTGGGAATCCGAGAGCGAGACGGAGTGTGAGAGTGAAACAGAAACAGCGGCTGATTCTAAGTTAGAAACAGTCTTTGATCCTGAGGCAGAGGAACAGATGTCTCAGGAGACAGAAGTGTCCCAGGAGTTTGAGACCCAGCCGGAGGGCCAGGGTCAGACTTTGGGAGAAGGAGAGACCGAGGTGGTTCTGGACTTTGAGTCAGAAACAGAGCCGTCCCAGGAGATCCTTCTGGATACGGAGACAGAAGGGTTAGGGGAGGATCCCCTTTCTTTAGAGTCAGAAAGCGAGAGTGAGGATCCTCTGATCTCTGAGCCGGCGCTGATGATGCTTTCTGCAAAGGATCAGGAGCCCCTGAGTGCGGAGGAGATCTTGGCTCAGGCTGTAGAGCTTAGCGCAGGAGGCCAGTATCAGGCTTCTTGGGGCCCGGGGGAAAGAGTATACTATCAGTTTACCCCCACCCAGGAGACTGCCGGGGAGTATGTGTTCTACACCACGGACAGGATTTCTGATACCGCTATTCTCTGGTATCAGAAAACAGAAAATGGCCTGGAAAGCTTAAGCGGCGGGGATGAGAGGATCAATGCTGTTCTTTCCTGCAATCTGGAGGCGGGCGTCACCTATGTGTTTGAGGTGAAGAACCCCAGTTTGGCAGAAAGTAGCGCCGGAGGCTGTCAGGTGCATTTCAGGCAGCCCTCTTCCGTGGCTTCCCTGGAGGTGGCCAGCATCAAAGCCCAGTACAGAGTGGATGAGGTCTGGGACGGACTGGTAGGCATCCAGGAGGACGGAGTCGGCCTGAAGGTGGTCTATGGGGATGGCAGCAGCGATACCGTAAGCCGGTGGGGCTGGACAAACGTATCCATGAATGAAACGCCGGTAACTTTGCTGTCCGGAAGCACCTCTCAGGGAAAATCGATTTACGGCAGGCTGGAGCAGAACGGCCAGGTGGTTGACCTGCCGGCGGAAGGGGAAGGCTTGGGCATCCGCCCCGGCAGCTATACCCTGAGACTGTACCACACAGAGACAGACATCTGGGAGTATGATCCGGAGACCGCTATAGAGGCAGAAGCGGAGTTTCAGATCACAGAGACGCAGGAAGGAACCTTTGGGACGGCGTATTCCCTCCCTTACGGGGAGGCAGTAGCATTTTCTTATACTGCCCCAAAGACCGGCGAGTATGTGCTGAAAAATACCGGGAGCAATCCTGCCCAGTTGAAGATTTATGAAAAAAGGGATGGAGCTTACTTTTTGCAGACAGAGCACTGGGGCGGAAATATAAGCAGTGTGTCCCTGGAGGAAGGAAAAAGCTACAGCCTGGTTTACTGCAACCGGGCTTCCAGAGAAACCGCCCTGGATGCGAAGGTAGAGATTTTTGCAAAGAAAAGGCTGCAGCAGATCCGGGTGGAAAAGGTTTCCTGCGGGATCTTTGACTTCCAGAAGCTGCGGGAGGATTTTCCGGTAACCCTGGTTTATACCGATGGCAGTGAGGAGACCATCCGCCAGTGGGAGCATGACTGGCAGTATAATGAGGAGGACGGAAGCAACCGGATCTTAGGCTTCCGGCAGACCACTGCATGGGAAGACACGATTCAGATCGGCTTTTTTAAGGACGGCCAGCAGCTGGAGCTTTTTGAGTCCGATGAGATAGCGCCGGCTCCGGGAACCTATGAGCTTCGGGCCAGCCTTAAAGATTACAGCAATCAGGAAGCCGGGGAAGGAGCGGGCAGCATTGCGCTTACCCTGGATCCGGCAGGGAGCCTTAACGGCGGGGAGTCCGTGTCTGCAGAGTATGCCCTGGGAGATGCAGATTCCTGCGTCGTAGCCTTGGATCCTGCCAGGACAGGGCTTTACAGCCTGAGGGTGGATCCGGGCAATACCGGCATTTATGCCCAGATGTATAAGAGGGAGCCAGATTCCCAGAAGTATGTAAGGGATCCGGATTTTGGCATCAATGAATTGGAAGGCTACCCGGCGGAATGGCCCGGCAGGATCTTCCAGACAGGCAGCTCCTATTGTCTGGTGCTTTCCAGGAAAAATGAGGGGGAGAATGCTTCCGGAACCGTCACCTTTGAAAAACAGCAGGAAGCCCAGGCTCTTGTCATAGAGGGGGCAGACCAGGCAGGGATAGCTACCTCAGCCTTTAACCTGAGGGCTCAGCTTTTCAGTTTGACGGTGAAGGTGTTGTATGATAATGGGGAAGCGGAGAGCGTTGCGGAGTGGAGTTATGGATATCAATATCAGTTTGGATGCGACGTGCTGAGTGGGCGCACCGAATCCGGCTATGAAGTTTTTCTGACGGTAAAGAAGGGTGAGACTTATGTAGACATACCGTGGTCAGGAGACTTCCTTATCTATGGAGATTATACGCTGGCGGCAGTATCAGAGCTGATCCGGGATTCCCAAACAGGAGCTTACGTTCCGGCCAAGAGCGCACAGCTTCCCATAAGCAGTACCCTTGGGAACGAGGAGACGGTGACTGTTGGGGAGGAAAAACCATTTTCCCTGATTCCGGGAGGAGAAGGGAAGGCCTTTCGGGTTGAGCTGCCGGAAGAGGGAACCTACGTTATCAGCCAGAGCTCTGCAGAGGGCAGCGACAACCTGGCCGGGAATCTGTATTGGATGAATCCGGAGAGCGGGAGACTGGAGAAATGCGACGGCGGATATTCCGATGCTTCCTATCGGGTGGCTTCCGGGATAAACAATAGTTACTATCTTTACCTGTGGGATCGATACCAGGATAGTATGGATGAGCTTCAGGGAACCGTATCCTTGTCTGCCTACAAAGAAGCAGAGTCCTATGACATCGGCATGGGGCAGACCTGTCAGGCTCTTTTGCTGGAGAACCGGATGTGGAACCTTCCTGTCACCATTTCCTACGGAGAGGGAGAGGAGCCGGAACTCATAGACCATTGGGAGGTGACCACGGCAGAGCTTGATCTGGGAGAGGAAGGCTCGGACTGGGGCGAAGCCCTTTGGAGCCGCACTTCCGTAGGGGATGATATGGTACTGTTTTTGTGGAATAAGGAGAGGGCAAAGCTTGTTTCCCCCTATTCTTATTATGATTATCAGGAGCAGGAGATCCCCCTGGGAGCTTACTCCCTGATCCTGCAGGTGAACGGTGAGATCAAGAAACGGCAGGATTTTACCCTCCAGATGAGCAGAGCCGGGGAAGCGATCCCCCTGGAGCCGGAGGGAACGTACTCCGGGGAGATCGGGGGAAGAGGGTCTTTGATCTATTCCTTTGCTCCCGATGAGACAATGGCAGGAAGCTACAACTTTTTTGCCAGAAGCGCCGGGGAGCATGACTTTTATGGAAGCCAGTACACCTGGGATCCCCAGGGACAGACCCTGATCCGGCGTGGATTTTTAGAGTCAGACTTTTCTGGAAGCCTGTTGACATCGCTGGCTTCCGGGTATGAATATTACTATGTGCTTTCTAATCTCCAGGATGCGCCGGGAAGCGTCTCTGTCAATTTTGATTATCAGGCGGAGGTCACCGGAGTCAGGATCCTTTCCTGGCCGGAGCGCACCCAGTACATAGAGGGCCTGGGGATCCAGGTTGAACAGTGGGGAGAAATCCGGGAGGATTTTTGGAGCCCCAGAGGCCTGGAGGTGCAGTTATCCTACAGCAACGGAAAGACGGAGCTCCTTACCTGGGATCGGGATACCTATGAGTATGATTCCAATGGAAACGGATTGGAGGCTGTACTGTACAAAATGGTGGACGGAGAGCCGGATTGGCAGCAGGAACATTTTAGTGAGGAGTTTTTGGCAGCAGGAACCTACGCTCTGTCTGTGCGGCCCACCTTCGGGGATTTTGGAATCCAGGAATGGACCCCCATTACAGTGCAGACAAGGGCGGAGGCCGCAGCAGGCAATCCCTTCCGGGATGAGAAGGCGGCCTTTGAAAACCCGGACGGCTATTATGCGGGCGCTCTCTACACAGCCGGGGAGACCGGGCGGCTTGCCTTTGTCTCCGACGGGGAGCTTAACCAGGTGAAGCTCTATGAGAGGGAGACCGGGGAAGAGCTGTCTGTATCCATGGAGGGAGGCTTCGGCTTCAGCGCAGCTTTAGAGAAGGGCAAAAGCTATGAGATCCTGGTAGATCCCAGGGAAGCGGGAGACTTCTCCATCTCCAGAAGCACGGCAGTAAAGCTAAATACCGTCACCCTGCTCTCCAATGGAGAGAAGGAGTTTCTCTCAGGCATTGATACCTTTGACGCCGGGGGCTGGAGGGTGCAGGCGGTTTATGAAAATTCTCAGGAGACCATTACCCTTTCAGGCAATGAGAAGGATCAGTACGGCAATGCCTTCCGGTATGAGGTAAGAGAGAAGGAGACCGGAAGGATCGTCAGTGAGGACGCATCCTGGGACACTCTGGAGCCGGGAACCTATCTGGTGACTGCTGTTCACAGGACGATAGAGGAGATCCGCTCCGAAAATTCCGTGGAGGTAACCTATGGAAAGGCGGACGTATCCTCCCTGCCCAAGGTGGCGGCAGATCAGGACTTTACCGTAGCTAAAAATAACAAATACCAGCTCTTTGCCTTTACCCCGGAAAAAACAGGCTATTATGAGCTGGAGGACGAGACAAAGAATACCTTCTGGTTTTATGAGCAGACCTCTTCCTCCCTGCAGATGGTGAACAGTTATCTGATCCAGGGAACTACCTATGTGCTGGCTGTGCAGCATTCTCCGAAGGAGCAGACCGCCAGGATCCATGGGCTTGTAAGCTCCAAGCTTCCGGGTCAGGGAGAGACCATAGAGCTTCCGGGCGGAGAAGATCGGCTCTATGAGTACAGCCCAGAAGAGACGGGGCAGTATGTGATCAGAGTGAAAGACTCTCAGGGTCTGTGCAAGGCCGGAAAAATATTCTTGCAGATATTTACGGCAGGGGGAAGCGAGCTGATGTACAACAGCATTTCCCAGGAAGATGGGTATGCCATCGGCTGTGATCTGACAGCGGGAGAAAGCTACCAGATCAAGGTGTCCAATGCGGCTGACCAGACAGCACAATGCGGACTGTCAGTACAGAAGGCGCCGAAGGCAACAGATTTTACGATCCTTCCCAAAGACTTTGAGGCAAGTGTACCGGCGATATTTATAGGGCTGGTTCCCGCCTCCCAGGTGTTTGAGATCCAGTTTACCTATGAGGACGGAAGCACCCAGACCATTGCCCCGGAGACAATGGACAGCTATGGAAACAGAGTAGACTGGAACTGGGAAATCCTTGAAGATCAGGTAGAGTATACCGTTTATTTCCATGAGGAAGACATAGAGCGAACCTACCGGATGAAGCTTTCTCAGATGGATGTGGCCCAGGCTCCGGCTCTGAAGGCCGGCGTTCCCGCAGAAGGTCAGGTAAATGAATTTGGATGCCAGTACTATCACTTTGTTCCAGAGACCAGCGGCGAATATATGATCCAGGTCACTGGTGAGAAGGGATACTATCAGACGGATCTGGGAGTGGTTGCCACCAACGAGGTAAACGACTGGAGCGGCGTCCAGTATCTGAAGAAAGGGCAGCTCTACGGCATCTCTATCAGAACCTGGAATCAGATCCCGGAGAACTTCACTGTGGAGGTGAGACGGAGGAAAACAGTGGAGAGCCTGACCCTCCTTACCCCTCCGGAGCCTGTTTTCTCAGAGCTGACAGGAGAGCCGAAGGGCATGACCCTGAAGGTGCAGTACACAGACGGCACCACCGGCGTCATTGCAGCGTCGGATTACCAGGATCCCTACGGCAATCAGATCCTGGTGGAGCAGCGCCGGCTGCCTGATGGAAGAAGCAGATATATTGCCGTCTGCGGAGGGCGCTCTGCCTTCGGCGACGTCCGTGGTCTTACGGTAGAAGAGCTTCCGAAGATTTCAGAGGAAACAGATCTGGAGGCTGCCTTAAAGAAGCAAAACGGAAACCGGGTGATTGCCTCCTTTGTGCCGAAGAAGGACGGATTTTATAGAATAAAGACGGATTTCCAGGGACAGATCGGCCTTTCCAAGGCTGGAGACGAGACCTTAAGCTGGCTGAAGGAGTTCCCGGCCTATCTAAACGCCGGGGAGCGATACGTAGTATACATAGATTTTGTGGACGCCGGGGAGCAGACGGTTCATCTTCGGATGGAGCTTCTGTCGGAAGGCCAGGAGCATCAGCATACACCTGGAGATTGGGAGACGGTAAAGGAACCCACCTGCGCCGTGTCAGGAAGCAGGGTGCAGAAGTGTACCGGGTGCGGAACGGTTGTAAAGGAAGAGACTATCCCTGCCACAGGAATACACTCACCTGGAGCCTGGGAGACGATAAAGCAGCCCACCTGCGCCGTGTCAGGAAGCAGGGTGCAGAAGTGTACCGTTTGCGGAGCACTTTTAGGGCAGGAACCTATCCCTGCCACAGGAAAGCACGCCTTCGGCGCCTGGAAGGTGACTAAGGAGGCCACCGCTCTGGCGGCTGGCGTGAATACCAGAGCCTGTACCGTCTGCGGCAAGAAGGAGACAAAATCCATTGCCAAGCTGAAGGCCACCATGAAGCTGAATGTTACAAATATCACCCTGAAGCTGAAGCAGTCCACCACCAAGGTGACGGTGACGGGACTGGCCAGGGGAGACAAGGTGAAATCCTGGAAATCCAGCAACACCAAGATCGTGAAGGTGGACAATAAGGGCAAGATCACAGCTCAGAATAAGACGGGAAAAGCCACCCTGACCGTTACCCTGGCCAGCGGCAAGACCGGGAAGGTGACGGTGACGGTTCAAAAGAGCACGGTCAAGACCGCCAAGATCGGCGGACTAAAGTCCAAGGTGACGGTGGCAAAGGGCAAAACCCTTGCACTGAAGCCAGTGCTGACTCCCATCACCTCTACGGATAAGATCACCTACACAAGCTCCAATAAGAAGGTGGCCACCGTAACCAGCAAGGGCGTGATCAAGGGCGTGAAGGCGGGAACTGCCGCCATCACGGTAAAGGCCGGAACTAAGAAGTTTACAGTAAGGGTGACGGTGCCAAAGACGAAAACCGTCTCCATCACCAATCTGAAAAAGTCCTATACCCTGAACAAGGGCAAGACGCTGACCCTGAAGCCCAAGCGGAATCCCTCCAACAGCGACGAGGGGATCACCTACGCAAGCTCCAATAAAAAGGTGGCTACCGTAACCAGCAAGGGTGTGGTAAAGGCGCTGAGGGCAGGAACGGCTGTAATTACTGTAAAGTCCGGTTCCAAGAAGGTAACTGTGAAGATCACAGTGCCAAAGACTAAGACAAAGTCCCTGACCGGCCTGAAATCCTCTTACACGTTGAAGATGGGAAAGACCCTGACGCTAAAGCCCGGGAAAAATCCTTCCAACAGCGAAGAGGGCATTACCTATGTAAGCTCCAATAAAAAGATTGCCACTGTTACCAGCAAGGGGATAATCAAGGGAGTGAAGAAGGGAACCGTCTATATCACGGTGAGATCCGGCGAGGTTTCCAAAAAGGTGAAGATCGTAGTAAAATAAGATCAGAGCATAATTAGAAGCAGGGAGACTGCAAAAGATGTCTGTCATACCAGGTTGACGGAACAAAGTGAAAGGCGCTGCAAAATATGGCTCCCGGTGGACTTTCGGTGGGTTTTCGCAGAAAACGGATTCGTTTTCAGAGAAAGATCAACCGGAAGGGTACCGCCGGAGGTATTTTGCAGCACCGTCATCAAATGTAATGCCCCAGATCCCCTCTAATGCGCTGCGAATTGCATCAGCCGCACTTAAATCAAACGCAATA
>ENA-ORTM01000552-ORTM01000552.1-human-gut-metagenome-genome-assembly--contig:-NODE-552-length-45570-cov-4.598132_pt1 | contig 45570 bp, 40 predicted proteins | sample MGYA00241909_ERZ509182 | MGnify/ENA primary metagenome ERZ509182 (study PRJEB26280, sample SAMEA2338855) | human gut metagenome | biome: human gut; feature: human-associated habitat; material: faeces...
AACAAGCATGACACCATCGGCATCGACTGCGTGGCTATGTGCGTCAACGACATCATCTGCGGCGGCGCCTCTCCCCTGTTTTTCCTGGACTACATCGCCTGTGGCCGGAATGATCCCGCCCGTATTGCCGAGATCGTCGCCGGCATCGCCGAGGGCTGCCGCCAGTCTGAGTGCGCCCTGGTGGGCGGCGAGACCGCTGAACACCCCGGCGTCATGCCCGACGAGGACTATGACCTGGCCGGCTTCTCTGTGGGCATCGTGGACGAGGAAAATATCATTGACGGCAAGCGCCTATCCACCGGCGACGTGCTCATCGGACTTGGCTCCACCGGCATCCACTCCAACGGGTTCTCTCTGGTCCGCAAGGTGCTGGATGTGGAGCACACTGACCTGACCTCCCCCATGGAGGAGCTGGGCGGCCGGAGCCTGGGCGAGACTTTGTTGGCCCCCACCCGCATCTATGTAAGATCGGTGAAGGCCCTGCTGAGGGCCGGGGTGGACATCCATGCCGTCAGTCACATCACCGGCGGCGGCTTCATCGAAAACATTCCGCGTATGATTCCGGACGGCTTGGCTGCGCACATCAATCTCGGCTCTTGGCCGGTACTGCCAATTTTCGATGTGCTCGAAAAGGCCGGCGAAATCGATCATATGGAAATGTTCAACATCTTCAATATGGGTATTGGCATGGTGTTGGCGGTCAACGCCGAAGATGCCGATAAGACCATGGAATTGCTCAAGTCCAATGGCGAAGCCGGTTATGTGCTCGGCAATATCGTCAAGAAGACCGATAGCGACGTCGAACTGCAGTAAATACATATACGGGGGTGAGCCATAACGGCCACCCCCTTTTATTTCCAAAGACTTTCCTGAACATAGGATTTTCCCAGAAGGGACATAACAGGAGGAAACATGAAGGTTCTGGTCATCGGTTCCGGTGCACGCGAGCATGCCATCGCTCATGCGCTTATGCGTGGCGGCAGCGTCAGCGAAGTCACAGTGGCTCCGGGCAATCCAGGTATGGAGCTTGACGGCATCCGCATCACGCAGATCAACCCGTCCAATCATGCCGCGCTGATTGATTTCGTAAAGAACAACGGCTATGACTGGGTGTTCGTCGGTCCGGAAGTGCCGCTTATCGAGGGCATCGTTGACGATTTCGCTCAGGCTGGCATCAAGGCGTTCGGTCCGAGCAAGGCCGCCGCACAGATCGAGGGGTCCAAGGATTTCGCCAAGCAGCTGATGGAGCGTCACAGCATTCCGACCGCAAAGTATCAGACGTTCGGCGATTTGGAGCGTTCCACGACTTATGTTCGTGAGCATGGCGCTCCGATTGTGATCAAGGCTGACGGTTTGGCCGCCGGCAAGGGCGTGACCGTCGCCATGGATGAGGAAACCGCCATCGCCGCTCTTGAAGACATTTTCGTCGATCATCGTTTCGGCAACGCCGGTGCGAAGGTTGTTATCGAGGACTTCCTGGAGGGTCAGGAGTTCTCGCTGATGAGCTTTGTGAACGGCACTGATTTCTGGCCGATGCCGATTTCGCAGGATCATAAGCGCGCATATGATGGCGATAAGGGTCCGAATACCGGTGGCATGGGTGCGTATAGCCCGGTTCCGCAGATCGGTCAGGATGTGGTTGATACCGCTATTGAGACCATTGTAAAGCCGACCGTTCAGGCTATGGCTGATGAGGGAACGCCGTTCACTGGCATTCTGTACGCTGGCTTGATTGCCACCGCTGACGGTCCGAAGGTCATCGAGTTCAATGCTCGTTTTGGCGATCCGGAAACGGAAGTCGTGCTGCCGAAGCTCACGTCTGATCTCGGCGCTGGCATCAGCGCTCTGCTCAATGGCGAGACTCCGGAATTCACTTGGGATAACGACAATGCCACGCTTGGTGTGGTACTCGCCGCCGACGGCTATCCTGTCGATGTGATCAAGGGCGCTGCGATTCCTGAGATTCCAGTCGACGAGGATTCCCACGTGTATTACGCTGGCGTTGCTCGTAGCGAGGAAGGCCTGGTTGCCAATTCCGGTCGTGTGCTGCTGGTCGAGACCTCTGCCGCCGATATCAAGACCGCTCAAGACAAGGTGTATGCGATTATCGACAAGCTTGACACCAAGGGCATGTTCTACCGTCACGACATTGGCGCCAAGGCATTGCAGTAATACAGCGAGCGCAATATAAACGCGCAATCAATTGCCGATCAAAGAAGACCTGTGCCCAATCAGCACAGGTCTTCTTTGTATTATTATTGGCAATCCCACAAATCATCAATTATTCATAATTGACAGTTATTCAGATTATGTTCGAATATTTGATAGCATTCGCACGTACTACCAAATATCACGGCAATTGCATGAAATCCGTATCTTTCAGATAGTTCTTTCCTGCCGTAATGTCATATTGGATAAGCTGATAATCCGCCAGCAGCTGCTTGGTTTCCGTATCGAAATCGCTTTCAGCCATGGGATTACCGTCAGCATCAAGATAAATGTTCTGGCCTTCAGGAATACGGTCCCATCCTTGGATATTGTTGACGACTGGCGGCTCCATGGCGGAGATCTTCTCATGCATTTGCGTGAGGAACGCCAGATATGGGGACACCTTGGCGTTCATATGCTCGGCGGCCTGCGCCACGAAGAAGTTCGGCGACGAATAGTCGGCGTTGTCAATCTCGTTGCCTTGCGAGCTGGACGCCTTGTTGGACCAGATGAAATAATCTGTCAGGTGCAAGGCAAGCGAATTGTTATCATCTTCGGAAGCGGACGAATAAATGCCCGGCAAATGATCGCCGTAGAATACTACGGTGATCGGCTTGTCGATGGCGTCGAGCTTGTCAAGGAAGTCAGCGGTCGCTTCGTCGGTCAGAGCCACACCTTTCTGATAGGTTTCGATGGACTCCTTCTCATCGTCCTCCAAAGGAGTGTCCGTAGTGGATTCGGCCTTGAAATCGTTGTTCTTATACCAATCGTGGTACGGCATATGGTTCTGCATGGTGATGACCTGCAGGAACTGGTTGCCGTCGGTTTTCTCAACCTCTTCAATGGTGCTCTTATACGTGGCCTCATCCGACACATACGGCGAATCGTCGATCTTGTCTTGATGCGAGATAACGTCCGGACCGGTCAACGTATAGAAGTGCGAGAATCCGAACTTCTTATAGTTGGTGGCACGTGAATACATGGACGATTCATACGGATGAAGTCCGATGGAATTCTTCGCCGCACCCCACAGCTGGTTGATGGTCGGCGTCCAATGCTCGCTCGGCACGAGCTGCTGGTATGGGCTGGTAAGCGACGAATCGAAATTCGCCATGCTCAAACCGGTCAATCCCATATATTCAAGATTGGCGGTTCCGCCACCATATCCGGACGAAAGCATCAAACCTGAAGTTGTGTCCTCTTTGATGGAGCGGATGTTGGGCATGGAATCCTTGTTGACCTTCAATCCCGGCACACGAGACGGGTCGGAGAACGATTCAGACAACACATAGATCACTGTGCTGTCGGTCATATTCGCGGAGCGTTTCGAGTTGATCTTCTTCGCTTCCTTCGTATAGCGGGCCGCGACATCCTTCATGGTTTCCTCGGAATAATTATCCGGCTTGACCATGACTCTCGGATTGAGCTGGCGGGTAAACGCCACCAGCGGACCATTACGCTGAGCATCGTATACGGAATCCCACATGGAAGGCATATCGCCCATTGCGGAAGCAAAGTTTTTCGCCCAAGATCCAACAGTGCTTACCTGCATGGAATACAGTGTGAAGAACGTTCCCGGCACGATGATCAGCAGCAGTCGAACAATCGCATTCAACGAACGCGACTGCTTGTCGTCCCCACGAAACAGCTTGCCATGACGTCCATCGCAGTGATTCAAAAACACGAACAATGAGACAAAACAGGTAAAAATTCCAACCGCAAGCAAAATCGTCCATTGCGCTCCGGCCGGCATGAAGCTCATGAGGTTGCCCGCGTCGGCTTTCAGGAAGTTCAAGTCACTGGGCAGAATCGCCTCATATCGTATGGATACTTTGAAATGCTCAATCACCGCGCTAATGAACGTCACCGCCAAAAATATGGGAGTGGCAATCCAGAAACGGTTGATGAGCATGAGCAGTATCACATAGAGCATGCCCCACAGAATCAGGTTGAGCACGGCCACGAAGTTGAGGCTGGTGAACATTTTGGTGACGAAGCCCCAACCAGTCAGCCACATGTTGTTCGATAGCTTGACGCGTGTGGTGACTTGGCTGACGCCGATCTGCAGCGCGGCCACGCCGATGATATCGAACACCACAAACAGTACGCCGTACAACCACCCGGGGAATTCCTTACGTTCCTTGGCGGGTGCGTTTGGATCGATCGTCGAGATCCTCAGTTCCTCAATCGTCTCGTTATTCACGGATTCGTTCGTCAAGTGTGTCTCTCCACTCGTAACGTGTCAGTTCACTTCGTTTCCCGCCTTACGGCGACACTAAGGCACCATTTTCGCGGCTATATCTGACAAAAAGATATAATGATCGATTTCATCCACAGTTTCTTCTGATTTCCTTATGGATATACCGATGAAAACGCAAAAACATAATGGGGGTACAGGCAGTTTGGATGGCGATATCTCATTTCGTATGATTTCGCCATTCGAGTACATTCTCACTACGATTGCTGGAATTACTAACGCACCTTGTTCTGGCAGTCGGAGCAGAGTCCGAATACTTCCAGCGTATGCCGTTCGATGGTAAAACCATATTTTGTACTGATGCCACGTAGCCATGTTTCGGATGGTGATTCGATTTCCACGGTTTTGCCGCAGTTCGTGCATACGAGATGATGGTGATGTCCATCATCGCCGCACAGACGGAACAGCTGCTGACCTTCCAAACGCACAGTGTCGGCTTCCCCAGCCTCAGCCAACGCGTTCAACTGACGATATACGGTGGCGAGTCCCACTTTCACGTCTTCGTCTTCCAGCTTGCGATGCAGATCCTGTGCGGAAATGAATTCGTCGCTCGACTTCAGAGCATCATGAATCAGTTCTTTTTGTTTGGTATTGCGCTCCACGCGTCCGTCTGCCAATCTACGTCCATCCTTGATGACTTCGCGCGCCGGCCAATCCTGAAGGAAAGGCCGGCGCGCGAAACCTACCGTCTAGGTTTATTTCAAATCATCCCAGCAGCCAGTCCGCTCAAGATCGGCCACGGTCCGCTCAGTATCGTTGGTCAGCACGGTAATATGACCCATCTTGCGGTCATGGCGCACTTCGGCCTTGCAATAGTCGTGCATGCTCCATTCCGGATGCTCGGCGATCAGCGCACGGGTCGGTGCCACATGCTGGCCGAGCACATTGACCATGACGGCCGGCTTGAGCAGTTCGGGCTGTTCGAGCGGCCACCCGGCGATGCCTCGAATATGCGCGTCGAACTGGTCGAACGAGCACGCTTCGATGGTGTAATGACCGGAGTTATGCGGGCGCGGGGCAAGCTCGTTGACGATAACCCGCTCATCCTTGGTAACGAAGAGTTCGATAGCGAGGATGCCGGCCAGTTCGAAGCCTTGCGCCAAACGCAAAGCGAGTTCGTGCGCTTCCTTCGCCACGTCTTCGCTGACTTCGGCCGGAGCGATGGTCATGTGCAGAATATTGTTACGATGCTCGTTGCGCACGATCGGGAAGGTCACATAATCCTTGCCGTTACCGGCAACGAGAATGCTCGCTTCGAATGCGAAATCGACGAATCCTTCGAGAATGCTCGGCGGGAATCCGCCACCGCGATCGGCACGGGCTCGTACCTTTTCGAGATCGGCATCGGATTTCAGCACGGTCTGGCCGTGGCCGTCGTACCCGCCGGAACGGGTTTTCAGCACGGCCGGGTAATGGATTTCACCGAGCGCCGCATCAAGCTCCTCAACGCTGTTGACGGCCTTCCATGGTGCGGTCGGCGTGCCATGATCATTGATGAACTGCTTCTCGTTGACGCGATCCTGCGTGACACGCAGCAAATCGGTGCCTTGCGGGGCTGCAGACAAGGAACGCACTTCGTCGATGGCGTCGGCGTTCACGTTTTCGAACTCGTACGTGAGCACGTCGGACTTTTCAGCCAGTTCTCGGATCGCGGTGATGTCGTCGTATTCGGCAGTGACTTGGAAGTCGGCCACCTGTGCGGTCGGGCAATCCGGAGTCGGGTCGAGCACGCCGATGCGGAAGCCCATGTAGCGGGCGGACAACGCCATCATGCGGCCAAGCTGACCGCCACCGATAATGCCGATGGTGGCCCCTGGCATCAGACGTTCAACACGGCCATTGGTTTCCTCAGACAAGCTGGGCATTGGATTCAGCCACCTTTTCCTTCAGAGAGTCACGATATTCCTGCAAAGCATTGGCCAAACGCTCATCGGTGGTGCTCAGAATGCTCACAGCCAAAAGACCTGCGTTTGTGGCACCGGAGTTGCCGACTGCGGTGGTGGCGACCGGGATGCCGCCTGGCATCTGCACGATGGACAGCAGCGAATCCCAACCGGACAGCGCATGGGAACGCACCGGCACGCCGATGACCGGCAGGGTGGTCTGGGCCGCGACCATGCCCGGCAGATGTGCCGCGCCGCCGGCTCCGGCGATGATGACCTTCAGACCGTTGGCACGGGCACTATGCGCGAACTCGCCCATCAATTCCGGGGTGCGGTGCGCGGAAATCACCTGCTTCATGTACGGCACTTCGAACTGGTCAAGCATCTCGCAGGCATGCTTCATGGTTTCCCAATCGCTCGCCGACCCCATAATCACTGCGACTTCAGGCTTGTTGTCTGCCATCAAGGACCTCCGAAAGAATCCAAAAGAACATGTTCTTGAACACCGTTTACTTTACGCAATCGGCTAGATGTGCAGCACGATTTTTCCGAAAACGTCGCCATTCACGATCTTGGAGAACGCAAGATGCGCGTCGTCGATCGCATATGCGGAATCGATGACCGGATGCAGATCGGCATGTTCCACGAATTTCAGCAAACGTGCGAAATCCTCACGGGAGCCCATGGTATTGCCCTGCACTCGAATATCCTGGAAGAAGATTCTCGTAAGCTCTGCACCCGGCTGGTCGCCAGTAGTCGCGCCGCAAATGGCGATAGTTCCTCCCGGACGTACGGATTTGACGGAATGACTCCATGTGGCCGCGCCGACGGATTCAATGACGGCATCCGCCTTGCGTGGCAGTCGCGCACCCGTTTCAAAAGCCGCATCGGCACCGAGCTGCAACACTCGCGCACGCTTGTCTTCGCTTCGTGACGTGACGAACACTTCCAATCCGGCCGCGTGAGCAAGCTGAATCGCCGCGGTCGACACGCCGCCTCCGGCGCCTTGAATAAGCACCGTGTCTCCCGGCTTCACATTCGCCGATGCGAACAGCAGGGAATATGCGGTAAGCCAGCTGGTACCCAATGCGGCAGCCTCATCAAGATTCAGATTCGCGGGCTTGGCGAACACGTTGGCGCTGGGCACCTGTGTGTATTCGGCCATGGTTCCCGCATACCGTTCGGACAGGATCGAGCGTCTCTCCCCCGGCATCACACCGGCGCCATCGGTACCAACGAAGGTATACAAGACCACTTCGGAACCGGCCTTAAGTCCCTTTCGTACGGGAATGTCTTCTTCCAACACGCCAGCCGCGTCCGTGCCGAGGATCATCGGCGTCTGCTCGTCGGAAAGCCCCACACCTTGCAGACTCCACACGTCATGATGGTTCACGCTCGCCGAGTTCACACGAATGGTGGACCAGAATGGCTTGGTTTCAGGCTCAGGCATAGTGCCCACTTCAAGCACGGACAGCGGATCATCATAATTCGTTCCGGTGGCATATACGGCTTTCATGTTCGCGCTCCTTTGCGAATAACGGCTTTTCACGATTGCAAACACCTCTATTGTGCCTCAAGTTGAGAAGACTTTGCGCTCCTTTGCCCGCAAACACCCTCGTCGGGGCATACAGTGGGATATGATTTCGCACTTGGTTGCACTGATCGTAGGGAAGGGTGATTGCGCACGATGACCGCTGGCATTTTGAGTTCGATTCACACTCCGGCGGACGTACATGCCCTTTCAGCCCAGCAATTACGCGATCTATGCCTCGAAATCCGCGCCACGCTGCTCGACTACGGCAAAAAACATGGCGGGCATATCGGCTCGAATCTTGGCGTGGTGGAGCTCACTGTGGCATTGCACCGCGTGTTCGACTCGCCCCGCGACCGTTTCATTTTCGACGTGTCGCACCAAAGCTACGTGCACAAGATGCTTACCGGACGTGCCGAAGCGTATCTCGACGAATCCCGATTCGGCGAGGTGACCGGTTTCACCAATCCGTTGGAAAGCGAGCATGATTCGTTTGTACTTGGTCATACCGGCACTTCGATTTCACTCGCGTGCGGTCTCGCCAAAACCCGCGATATGCAACGCATTGCAACAGGCGAAAGCGCTATCGGCAATGTCGTCGCCATTATCGGAGACGGTTCTTTGAGTTCAGCAATCGCTTTCGAGGGGCTAAATAACGCGGCTGAACAGGGCGGCAATCTCATCATCATCGTCAATGACAATGAAATGTCGATCGCTGAGGATTTCGGTGGCATGTACGGCCAGCTTGCCAAGTTACGTGCGTCAGATGGCACGGCGGAACTGAACCTGTTCAAGGCATTCGGCTTGGATTACCGCTACGTGGAGCAGGGCAATGATGTTGACACGCTAGTGGAGGTGTTGAACGAGGTCAAAGGTATCGACCACCCGATCGTAGTGCATATTCACACTACCAAAGGCTTGGGCTTCGACGATGGCGAGGAGTTCGACAAAGGTTCGGACGGCTGCAATCAGACCAATCCTCAACCTCATGCGGGCAAATGCGAGGCCAATCATTGGCAGGATCCGGAGGCCTCACTCGGCAAACCGCTCGACGCACGCAAATACTATGGCGAAATGGCCATGGCATCGTTGGAACGCCGTTTCAGCAACGAGCCAGGATTGGTGGTCATCTCCCCCGCAACCCCTGGATCGAACGGCATCACACGAGATTTTCGCGAGCGTGCGGGCGCGCATTACGTTGATACCGGCATTACGGAAGAGCATGCGGCTGCGTTCGCCGCGGGCATCGCCAAAGCGGGCGGCCGCCCCGTGCTTGCGACTTCCGCCACGTTCTTCCAGCGCACCTTCGACCAGCTGCAACAAGAGTTGGCGTTGAATCATGTTCCTGCCACACTGCTGATTTTCGGTGCGGGAATTTCCGGAGCCGACAACACGCATTCAGGCACATTCGATATGACGATGTTCGCCAATGTTCCTGACGTGACCTGTTTGGCTCCCGCAAGCGGCGAACAGATGCTTGACATGCTGGCTTGGGCAACCGGCCCGTCCGACCATGGCGTGGTGGCGATTCGTATGCCTGGCGAGCAGATTCTCTCACTCGAACGTGCCACCGATATGGCATTCGACCCGTTGCAGCGTGCCGAAGAGCATGATCCAGCCGTCAATATTGCCGGGGAATGCCCATTCTCCCGCTATCAGATTGTTCAGCCCGGCAAAGATGTTGCGATTCTTGGACTCGGTAACACCATGCCGTTGGCTGCGGAAGTCACGTCGACGCTTGCTGAAGATGATGAGACGCATGCTGCGATCACTGCGACGCTTGTTGACGCATTGCAGTATTCCACGATGGATGCCGAATTGCTGACGATGCTTGCCGATGGGCATCGTTTGGTCGTTACGTTGGAGGATGGCCAGTTGGAAGGCGGATGGGGTGAGAAGGTCACCGCGTTCTACGCAAATTCCAATAATGCCAAAGCTTCTCACGTTCGTGTGCTGAATTTTGGTGCATCCAAAGAGTTCACCGATCGAGTGCCGCTTGACGAGCTTAATGAACGTTACGGATTGACCGCGGCAACCATCGTCTCTCGAATTCACGGTATTCTCAACGAATAATTAATGTGTATCAACGAATTGGTGGGAACGGTCGTTATATCCGCAAGACCATTCCCGCCAATCTGTAATCAGTCACGCAATCAGCAATTACTGATCATTCTTGATGGCATCCAAAGCCGGAATCTTCACAGCCTTATTGGCAGGACCGAAACCTGCGATCACGCCAACGGCAATCGAAAACAGCATGGCCACCACAAAAAGCCACCATGGAATCACCGAAATACGACTCACATCGTCGCCGCCCATAATCGCCTTGCCGAGATTCTCAACACTGAATCCACCCAAAGACGCCATATTGATGCCTATCGAACCGATTGCGGAAATCAGGCAGGCAATCACACCGCCAACTAGCCCAATCGCGCCAGCCTCACATAGGAACATCATGCGAATATCGCGCACATAGCAGCCGAGAGCCTTCATAATGCCGATTTCGCGAGTACGTTCCGACACCGACATGATCATGGTGTTGGCAATGCCAATCGCGGCAACGAAGAACGACACCGCACCAATGCCGCCCAACGCCAACTGGATGCCCCGCGACTGCTTTTCGATCTCCTTACGCGTTTGCTCAAACGAGGAAGTCTGATAACCGGCGCCCTTGATTTGCGCTTCAACGTCGGCAACGTCTTTAATGTCTTGGGTGTGCACCAGTACCTGATCGTAAACGACCTTGCTTGACGTGTTGGCCTTGGTATCCCCCGATATTTTGACGTTCAACGTTTTCATATCGTCGATGCTCATCACAATGCCGGAAGTGAACGCATCATAGTTGTTGGCGGAGGAATCAATGACACCCACCACAGTATATGGCATGGTAATGGTGGGACTCTCACCACTGCCGGAATCGGATGGCGCCACGGATCCGCTGCCCACCTTGCGGTAGTCGTCGGGACTTTGATAGTTGGCTCCGGTGATCAGTGTGATTTTGGAGTTCAGCATATCGAAGAACGGGTCTTCGCCTTCGGATTGGGCGCAACCGTGCTCATCACAGTAATAACCGCCCGCTTCTATACGATGATTACTCGGATCTGACGCATACTTGTCGTAGAACGAATACACGAAAGATTTGCCCGCCAACACTTCGCCGGCACGCATCGGAAGACGCCCGCTGGCCAATTTATAGCCGGATTCTTCCAATTGCGTTGCGTCGACTCCCACCACGTTGACATATTGCGACACGTACCGGGAACCAGCTCCTTGCGTGGCATCCACACTGTATGACATCGTTTTCTGCGGAAGCACTCCAGCCACACCGGCAATGCTGCGGAAATTCTGCACGGCGTCATCGTCGAGTTTCGCCTGTTCACTGCCAGCACCGCTCACGCTGGATGACGTTGCCATAGAATGCGAACCTCCGCCGTCCGCGTATACGGTGATGTCGTTCAGGTTGCCCATGTTTTTGAGCATCTGCTCGTTCTGTTCGTTGATGCCCTGGCCAATGGAAATCATGAGCACGATCGAACAGCAACCGACGATCACACCAAGCACCGTAAGAACCGTACGTGATTTGCGACGCAGCAGATTCTGCATGCACGAACGTGCAATATCCGAAAAACGCATGCTCACTCCTTGACGGAGGGCACGGAATCAATCACCTGGGTCGGCGCATCAATAGCGCCTGCCGTGGTGCCAGCCGTATCGGCAGTGCCATCAGTATCAGTTCCGGCATGCGAATCGGTGGAATCCCAATCCCAATCATCATCCTCAGCCGCCTTCTTCGCCTTCTTACGGCGACGCACAACCACTACGACCACAATGGCGATCACAGCAACGACAGCCGCGGCAACGACAATCCACACCCAAGCCGGAATGCCCTGGTTTTCCTGAGGGCCAACATCCGTGCCTGGATCGACGGGGGCCGGCGCCTCAGACACCGTGATCTTCACCGGCGATTCCTTGGTCTGCTGCTGGCCATTGGCATCCTCGTACGTCACCTTCAGCTTGGCATCATATTCGCCGGCTGCATCAGCGGTGAAAGCGAATCCAATGGAGCCGGAGGCACCGGATGCCACATTGCCGATATACTGTGTGGCTTGTGTGGCGGTGATGCCGTCGCCCTCGATGGACGCTTCGACGTTGGACACATCCCCCTTGCCCTTGTTCACATATTCCATGGAAATAGTGGATTCCTCACCCGCATTGATGGTGTTGGGAAGCACGGGATTACCCAGTTCGAAGCGGTCAGGCTGTGAAACCGGTACGGAAATCTTAATATCCGAAGTGTTGGAGTTGCGGGTGTCGCCATCGACATACTCGTATTTGAAATTGATATCGATGCCCTGCGCACCGTTCTTCGCGCTCGGCAGCACCTGCATGGGCACGGTCTGCGTCAGCGAGTAACCCGCCCATAGCGAATCGTAATAGAACGTGTTCGTGCCGCCGGAAATGGCGAAATTCTCGCCGCCGTCAACGGTCACAACCATATTGCTGACTGCGACCTTGCCCATGTTCTGGAAGGTGAAGCCAAGATCGAAATTCGTGCCGACCGCTACGGAACCGTCGCCATACGTGAAGTTGGTGATGATGATATTCGGCACCGGACCCGCCAGCTGCACGGTGGAACCACCGTTGCCGGCGTCCGTGCCATCGCCATCTTCGGCGAGCGCCGTCGGCACGATGCAGGTCAACGCGATGACGGCGGATGCCACCAGTGCGATGACCATGTTGATGAATTTCACGGAATGGCTGCCTTTATTCATGGTTTTTCCCTTCTCTTCTTGCTGTCACACGTTATTCACCAGACGGTCGTCGATAATGCGCCCGTCGAGCAGCGTTACGATACGATCGGCATATTGCGCCATATTGTCATCGTGCGTGACGAGCACGATGGTTTGGTTCAGATCTCGTGCGAACGCGCAGATCATGTCCATCACGTCGTTTTTGGTTTTGGAATCGAGATTGCCGGTCGGCTCATCGGCGAATACGACTTGCGGCCGCGATGCGAACGCTCGCGCAATGCCGACGCGCTGCTGCTGACCGCCTGACATTTGCGTCGGATAGTGGTTCAGGCGTTTGCCGAGCCCTACTCGTTTCAGCATTTTCTTGGCGATTGCCTCGCGATTGTTTTTCGGCATGCCTTGGAACATCAACGGCATTGCCACGTTTTCGACGGCGGTCAGATTGGGCAGCAGATTGTATGACTGGAATACGAAACCGAGATGCTTCTGCCTGAATTCCGCCAACTGCCGTTCGTCAAGACGGGAGATGGGCACTCCCCTGATGCGCACACCGCCCTTGGTTGGTTTTTCCATACCGGCAAGCTGGTTGAGCAGAGTGGATTTGCCGGAACCGGATTCGCCATAAATGCAGCAGATCTGACCCTGCGGAATGGTGAGATTGATACGTTCCAACGCCACGACAGTCTCGTCGAGCACTGGATACTCCTTACGGAGGTTCTTCACTTCGATGATGGGTCTGCGCGTCTCCATCACCGACTTTTGCCCTTCAATATTCGCCATAGTCCTCTTTGCCCCCCATACGGCGTCTAACGCGCTTGATCCGTGACCGAGTTTATACTGTTTCCCCGTTCTTCGCATCCCTTAGGGGAACACCCCGAGATAGCCAAGTTCACGCATAACACCGCATCAGCATCAAACGCAAGTGGGGACGTCCTTTACGGGACGTCCCCACTTGGTGCCAATGCCATTCAATATGACGTTGCGGCTATTGTGCGACTATTTCGCAGCTTCGTCCGCAGACATCATGGCCTGGATGATCTGGTCACGCATCTCATTGAAGCCACCAGGCGTCGAAGCAGGCAACACTACCGTCTTCGCGTTCTGCGACGAGGCAAGATTACGCATGGTGTCGAGATACTGGTTGAACAGCACCACATTGTTCACGTCGTTCACATTCATGCCGACAGCCTGCAGACTCTTGATCTGGTCGACAATACCGTTGGCGATCTCACGACGATAATTAGCCTGGCCCTCACCCTGAAGGCGCGTCTTCTCAGCCTCGGCGGCCGCCTGGGTCTCGATCTGAATACGCTGGGCCTCGGCACGCTGACGCGTGGCTTCCTTTTCGCGCTGCGCCGCGTTGATGGAATCCATGGCGTTCTTGACCTGTGGACTCGGGTCGATGGCCGTGATCAGCGTTTTGACCACGGTGAAGCCGAAGCGGGACATTTCATTGCCGACGGTCTTCTGCACGTCAAAAGCGACATCGTCCTTGCGAGAGAATGCATCGTCCAAAGACAATGCGGGAATGGCGGAACGAAGCGCATCCTCCATGTAGGAACGCAGCTGACCGGCCGGGTCGCGCAGCTCGTAGTATGCGGTCGCCACATTGCTGGGATCGACACGAAACTGGGTAGAGGCCACCACGGTGACGAACACGTTGTCGAGCGTTTTGGTTTCCAACTGCACGTTGAGCTGGTTGACACGCATGTTGGTTTTCATGGCGATGCGATCCACGAACGGGATTCGTATATGAATGCCGGCGAACTGTACCTTGTTGAACTTGCCGAAACGTTCGATGATGTAGGCCTGCTGCTGCGGCACGATGAACAACGCGGACAGGAACAGAAAAGCGATGATAAGTGCAATGACAAGGAGCGTAATAAGGAACGGCATGGCATTACTCCCTTCTTTGGTTTTCTCTCGAAAGCCTGTTGATTGACGGCTTTCCGTAGGCTCTGCAACCATTGCCGAACCCAAGCAAAAATTTACCAAAGAATGCAATCGTGTGCAGACAATGTCCGCGAGCTGGGCAAAGTCCATTCAAAAGCCGGACATCGACCGTCCGGAAGCCGACCCACATACGTCTACGAGCCGAACAGGAGACAGTTCTCCTTGTCCGGCTCGTGAGATGCCATACGAAATGTTGCATCAGATCAGGCCGAGCTCCTTGCATTTGGCTTGCAACTGCGTGGCCGAAGGCTCCACCAGCCATGAGCCATCGGCGGCGAACCGAATCACGGGAATGTGCTGTTGTCCACTGATCGCAATGGCCTTCTCTGCAGCACCATCCTCATGCTCGATATCATGAAGGCTGTAGGCAACCCCGAAACGATCCAATGCTGCCTTGGCTCGACGGCAGTCGCCGCACCAGTCGGCTCCATAGAAATCAATTGTCGTATTATCAATCATAAAATCACTCCTTACGAGGCATTAATCTCATCAAATTTAGACGATGCCTCAAGCAACATCTTCGTATACGCATCTTTAGGGTGTCGTAACACGGAACCGACAGCTCCATATTCGACAAGATGGCCGTCTTTCATTACCGTCACCTCATCCGCAACTTCCTGAACAATGCCCAAATATCTCATACTCATGCCCCGGCAATCCCGGATAATGCACGGATTTTACCAGCGGATGCAGCAACAGATAACTGGAAATCGCACCATAGCGATGAGCGATTTCGGAGATCTTCGTCACATTGTTGACCTGCAGCAACGAATTGGTAAGAACTTCGAAATACACGGCCTTCGCCGGACAACCACGCGCGGGTCCCTTGGCGGAGTGCCCGGAAACAGCGGCATCAAGCGCTTCGTAGTCGGCGGGTTCACAGCTCCGGTGTTGTTGTCGTTGACCGGCAGTCCGTGAACAAGCTGAGTGTTGAATCTAGTCATGGTGCGCACCCCTCGGGTTGTGGCTCATTGCCGCATGCCATTCACGCGGTCACTGGTACCCACTAAACCGCATCCTGCGTTTCAACGCGCGCCGCGCCTTATCAACGTTTGTTATAGAACGCGCGAATCGCCATAACGTTTTCTTGTAAGAGGCCATCAAACGGCGGAGATGCAAGGCATCGCACCGCAATCGCCAGTTCATACATAAAAGGCCACGCAGGAAAAAACTACGCTAGTACAGCAGCCACCCGACGCACAGCCTCACGCAACTGATCTTCGGATTTGAGCAGGCTGAATCGTACGTAATCCTCGCCTACTTTGCCGAAGCATGTGCCCGGCAACGCGGCGACGGCCGCACGTTCCAACAGCATGTCGGCAAACTGTTCACCCGTCTGATCTTCAGGAGCGTGTACCCAAGCGTAGATACCACCGTCTGAATCGAACACATCCAAGCCGGCTTCACGCAATCCACCTGCAACGATTTCGCGACGAGACACATACCGTTCCGCAAGTTCGGCCACACAGCTCTGATCCGACAGCAACGCCGCAGTGCCCGCGTCTTGAATGCTGGACGTAACCATGGAACCCATCTGATAGTGGTACTGCTTCACATGAGACACGATGTCGTCGTTGCCTGCGATGAAACCGGCACGCCAGCCGGCCATCGCATACATTTTCGACAGCGAACACACTTCCACCGCAACATCGAACGCACCCGGCAGTGACAGTATGCTGATCTGCTGCGCATCGACACCCAATCCCGCATATGCGAAATCCTGCACAATCGCGACATGATGCTCATGAGCCAAATCAACGGCACGCTGCAAAAACTCGCGCGGAGCCTGCACACCCGTCGGATTGTTCGGATAGTTGAGCACCAGCACTTTCACACGATCCCACACCCGTGCAGGAACCGCGTCCAAATCCGGCAGGAACCCACGCTCCGGCAACGATGGCAGCAGTATCTCCTCGGCACGGCTCATCACCGTCATGCAATGGTACGAAGGGTAATATGGATCCGCATATGTCACAGCGTCGCCTGGGGAAACCAGCACGGCGAACAACGCGGCCAAACCATCGACCGCGCCCTCCACGGCAAAAAGCTGGGTTTTCCAATCAACCTCAACACCGTACGTATTGCGATACCACTGTTCGGCAGCCCGTAGAAAACTAGGCTTGCCATCGAATGGCGAATACCAGGCATTGGCCGGATCGTCAACCGCTTTTTTGGCTACTTCTCGAATGAAATCAGCAGGAAACGCGTCTGGATTGCCTTTGGCCAAATCAATCACATCAGCCCCACCGGCAACCGCGGCAGCCACTTTGCGATCCATATCGGCGAACACATTCGGCGGAATCGACTGCGCCACCGTAGTGAACGCAACAGGAGAAACATACGAAGTCATTAATCAACCCTCCCTATCATCTCGCGACTGTATATGCGCACATTCACGCATATACGCAACCATCAGTGCGTCACCTTGCGCGCGAACCAATCGCCAACCCACTGAATGATCTGCACAATGACGATCAGAATAATAACAATCACAACAAGCACGCCGGTTTCGTAACGGTTATAGCCGTATTGAATGGCCATATCGCCGATGCCGCCGGCTCCGATGGTGCCGACCATTGCAGAATAGCCGATCAGTGAAATGATGGTGAGCACCACGCCGCGAATAAACGACGGCAAAGCTTGCGGAAACACCGCATCCACAATGATTTGGCGTGTGGTAGCGCCAGTGGAGATGGCAGCCTCAAGCAGGCCCGGATCAACTTCGGAGAACGCGCTTTCCGCGATTCGCGCGAAGAACGGCACCGCGGCGATCGACAGGGAGATTGCGCCACCGGTCGGCGTGTAAGGGTCACCCAAAATCAATTGCACAACCGGAATAAGCACCACCATGAGAATCAGGAACGGCAGCGAGCGAATCGCGTTTACGATGAACCCTACAATAACGTTCAGCGCATGATTCGGCGTAAACAAGCGGTTTTCAGTCAAATACAGCAGCAATGCCACCAGCGTGCCCAGCACCACGCCGATAATCGCCGACACCACAACCATGTATGCCGTGTCGATCAGTGCTTGACCAAGATTGTCTTGAAGGATTTCCAGAGTTTCTTCCATTGTTCTCACGCCTCCTGATTATCCGCAGCCTCGGCGGCCACAACCAGCTGCCCACGATCAAGTTCCCGATAGCTGAACACATGCGTTCTCAACGTGTTCAGCGCCTGCAGCAGCGGCTCCCCCGCGCCGGAAACAAGCACAATCAGAATGCCGATGGCCTGCGAACCGAAATATTCCACATTCGCATGCAGCACGTCGATGCTCACACCGTAATCCCGCGCAACCTGGCTGATGAGCGGCTCGAGTGCCGCATCGCCCTTGTATCGCAGTTCCACGATGGTGCCAGCCGGCAGCGATGGCACCAATTGCGGTGGCACGGCAATGCCAAGGTAGCGTTCCACCAACGCTTTGGTGGTCGGATGTTTCGGAGCACTGAACACGTCGAACGTGTTGCCCTGCTCCACTACCACACCGTTTTCCATAACGGCCACTCGGTCGAAAATTTGCTTCGCCACGTCAAGCTGATGCGTGATGAACACGATGGTAATGCCCAGTTCGCGGTTGATACGCTGCAAGAGTGCCAGAATGCCTTCTGTGGTTTCCAGATCGAGTGCGCTGGTGGCTTCGTCGCACAGCAGGATTTCCGGCTTGTTGGCGAGCGCACGCGCAATGGACACGCGCTGCTTTTGCCCGCCCGACAGGCTTGATGGGTAGCTGTCGATCTTGTTTTCCAAACCGACCAGTGCCAGCAGTTCACGGACACGTTCCGGCCACTGCGCTTTCGGATATCCGCCGGCTTTCAGCGCGAATTCAATGTTCTTGCCGACCGTAACGTTGGTGATCAGGTTGAATCCTTGGAAAATAAAGCCGATTTTCTTGCGCAGGTCACTCAATTGGCTGCCTTTGAGTGCGGTGATATCGTTGCCGTCGATCACCACATGGCCGCCTGTTGGTCGTTCCAGCAGATTGATGGTGCGCACCAAAGTGGATTTGCCAGCTCCGGAAAAACCCACGATGCCGAAAATCTCGCCTTTTTCCACGCTGATGTTCACATGCTTGACCGCTTCGACGGTTCGCCCGTCTTCATGAAAAGTCACAGACACGTCGTTGAGTTCAATAACACTCATGGTTCGTTCCTCGCTTCATTCGAGTACTTGTTCAAGTTCGTTCAATACGTTTTGTTCGATGAATCTCGTTTGCACATAAGGCCCGTATGAGTTCTTCGATTCATACGGGCCTTTGTATTACCGCACGCTATAGCGTCACCACGTGGTCGGCTTGCCGAAGTCCTTGAATTCGCTCTTGGCGATGGCGTCCTTGAATTTCTGGCTGGCAAGCAGTTTCTTGACAGCCTTGCCGAAGTCGGAATCGACGTCCTGGGTGCGGACCACGAACACTTCGATCACGCCATCATCCTGCTTTTCCATGGCGAGCGCGTCGGCAGGCTTCAGATCAGCAGCCCAAGAGTAGTTGCCCGGCACCAGAGCCACATCAACGGTACCCAAGGAACGGGCCAGCTGTGCCGCATCAATCGTTTTGATTTTGAGGTTCTTCGGATTGGATGCGATGTCGTTGACCGTGGCCTTGGTGGCATCGACCTCGCCCTTGAGCGTCACCAGACCCTGCTGCTGGAGCACGCCGAGAGAACGCGCCAGATTAGAGCCATCGTTGGCGATTGCGACCGTAGCTCCGTCTTCGATGTCATCGATGGACTTGTACTTGTTGGAATAGATGCCCAATCCCAAAGTCGGCGTCTGTCCAAGGGAGGTCAGGTCAAGATTGTTGTCGGCGGTGAACTTCTTCAGATAATTGCCATGCTGGAAAAGATTCGCCTGAATGGAACCGGACGCAAGTGCCTTATTGGGCTGCACATAATCGTTAAACAGCTTGGTTTTCAGTTTGAAACCGTCATCTTTCAGCAGTGGCGCGATAACCTTGTCGACCATGTCGCCGTATGGTCCTGCGCACACGCCGACGGTGATTGTGGTGGTTTTGCCCTTCGTGGTGTTCAGGCTGTTGGACGCGGATGCGCTGTTGCCGGAACCGCAGGCCGCGACGGAAATAAGTGTTGCAGCGGCGAGTACTGCTGCGGCGATTCGTTTGATGCCGTTCGGCTTCTTGAAAATAGCGATGGTCATGGTTGTTTTCCCTCTCTTACTTGTTGTGAAAAAATACGATTATTCCGTTACCGGCTTACTGGCTTCGACGTCGACTTTGGCCTGGGCGACGATGCCTGGATTGTGGATGGCGAAGGCTTGTTCGGTGAGATGCACTTCGCGGGTTAGGAATTCGTGCAGCTTGCATTCGTAGCCATGCTCGCGTCCGACTTTGGCGATATAGCCGTTGATGTAGTCGACTTCCGTCGGACGTCCCTTAGTCAGGTCTTGATACATGGACGGATAGTGCAGCGGATGAGCCACGCCCGCAGTGTGCAGAATGGTTTCGACTTCCGTTTCGCGCGTGCCCAACAGTTGGTATCCGGCTGCTTCGGCCGCGCTGTAAGCTTCGTCGACCAGCTGTTCGGTGAGCCAACGCGCGTCGGGATGCGCATGAAATTCGCCGAAGCGGATCTGGTACATGGTACACAGCGTGTTCAGCACCGAGTTGAATACGATTTTCGCCATGCACATGCCGATGAAGTTGTCCACGATGGTTGGGTTGAGTGTGGCCGTTGCGAAATCCTCGTACAGCGCCTGCTCGTGTTTGCGCACCTCATCAGTCACATCATCCGCGTAGGCACACAGGTTCATGGCCTTGGCATGTGCCCCGCCGGTGAAGTTGAAATCGCCGGGGCCGTACACGTAGGCACCGATCAGTGCGGTGCCGCCGTAGATGCGGTCTTTGGAGAAGTATTCGTTGAGCTTTTCGAAGTGTCCATAGCCGTTCATGGCGGAGAACACAATCTGCTTCTCGTTGAACAGGTGGGCGCAACGCTTGAGCACGCCGTCAAGCTGCATCTGCTTGAGGAACACGATCCACACATCTGGCTGGCCGGCGTATTCCTCCGGGTAGTACACGTTAATCGGCACGAGATGGCGGTCTTCACCATCTTGAGACACGTAGGCGCCGCCTTGCTCGCGAATCTTCTCGACGTTTGGCTTCCACGTATCGATGAAATCGACATCCTTGTGCGCGAATTCCTGCAGTAGCACACCGTATTGGATACCCATTCCGCCTGCACCGATCACTGCGTACTTCATACGCCGCCCCCTCTCTCATGTGTGTTTTCGTATGGCTTCTTTCAAGCGATAATCACAAGATATCGGTAAAAATCCTTTCCTATGACGGCGTGGCTATATGCGATTTTTATGGAAGGCGCAAATCGTAATAATTCTTTTTTATGAATGGTTATCAGGATATGAAAAGCCTCCCGCGGCATATGCCACGGAAGGCTTGGAAACAGAATTGACGGACGGCAGGTTGCCGTCAGGTCAGGCGATTGTCAGAGCTTGCCGCCCTCGACCACACCGAGAAGCACGGCCAGCGATGTCGTTTTCACGATTCGTGTCGCCAGATTCACCGAAGCCGGCAGAAGCCTACGCAACGCTTCCGGCAATCCTTTCACAGTATTGCACGCTGGCGTTTCCACTGTTCGCCCATATCGAAATGTGAAGATTGGGTATACCCTGCGAGAGAGTATGCACATGCTCATTCGACATGCAACGATGGAGGATTTGGACGCGATTGAGGCTGTGGAGGCTGCCTGCTTCCCACCTGCGGAGGCCGCAACGAACGAGAGCCTGACCGCACGCGTTGCCACGTATCCGGATCATTTCTGGCTTTTGATCAACACTGACGCTGATGACGATGCCTGCTTCCCAGCTTCTGTGAAAGACGGCACATTGGTTGGTTTCGTCAACGGCATGACGACCAACGAAAAGGATTTGGCTGACGTCATGTATGAGGATGTTTCCCTGCACGACGAGCATGGCGCTTGGCAGATGATTTTCGGCGTGGACGTGGCTCCCGTCTACCAGCATCGCGGTTGCGCCAGCTATCTGCTGCGTCGTGTGATTCTTGATTCGACGATTGCCGGGCGCAAAGGCATTGTGCTGACATGCAAGGAACGCCTTGTCGGATTTTACGCCCGTCTGGGATTCGTGGACGAAGGCATGTCTGCTTCGACGCACGGCAATGCGGCATGGCATCAGATGCGCTTGACGTTGACGCAATCCCCTTCTGAAGAATCGTTCGTCAAATCCGATCCAGACGCGAAAACCATGGAAATTCCAGTGGTTTCGATCGCTAATTGACGGCGTGTCGCTCCCTCGCAACACCACCGCGACACGCCGACGATTTGCATTCTGCCAAGAATCCACGTAAGTTAGCACTCGCTTCGGGCGGTTGGCGCAGAGGTAGCGCACTTCCCTGACACGGAAGGGGTCACAAGTTCGAATCTTGTATCGCCCACGCGAAGCGGGTAACGAAGCTGGGAAACCGGCGAAATTATCCCACGGGTGATTGGCGCAGCGGCTAGCGCACTTCCTTCACACGGAAGGGGTCATAGGTTCGATTCCTATATCACCCACCATCGGGCGGCACGATGTGTCGCCTTTTTTGTTGGTTCCACTGGGATTCCGCGCTTTCGTCCGGCGTGTCGGAAATGGATGGCGGCTGTCCGGTTTGGACGGTGGTTCTCACGAGGTGTCCAACCCGTTGAAGCCGACCTGGCTGAATATCGGGCTCAGGCCGCAGTCAATTCCTATGTGGTGAAATGTATAGGTGCGGATAAATCCCAGATTGACTCCATGCAAGGAGATGGCTATAGGATGACGCAACAGAGTGACGTGGTGGCCGAAGCTCATACACTCCGGCCAGTGCTCCCAATTCAAGAACAGCCGATGATTTTGCTATAAAACGAATGGTTGAGCAATGATTTCAGTCTGACAAATCTCTATATTGATACTTGTCAATAACAGAAGATGGTAAGACGCAAGGTGCGTCAAGGAAAACGAGTACTAAGGAAATAACATGAACAAGAATCAGATTTTCTCCGCAATCAAGCGTGGTTTTGAAATCAGTGGCATCAACGCCCTGTCCATGGCGGCCGGTTCTCCGTCCGTCAACAAGGCACTGCAGGAAATGATCGACGAGCAGCGCTGAAATCATTCTTTGTTCTACAAATCTTTAAATGTGATTTGAGCCCGGTGCACACGCTGTATCCGGGCTTTTCTTACTCTTCCAGGGTGTGCGACTACAATGGCGACTTGTGAGTGACAAAGCATTGAATCTCAATCAGCCGGTCAAAGACATGGGACCGAACGAGCTGAAGGCTTATGCCAAGCTTGGTGAACAGCAGCATGACGAGGCAAATCGTGAGCTGGAACGCCGTTGGCGCAGCTATGATGACATGCTGCCGCACGACCAGTTCGTGTCGATTGTTGACAAAACTGAGGGGTGAAGCCCGCTTTACGGTGTATGATTCGTGACTATGCCGGTCTCAATACCGGTTATTTGCAAGGGTAATGACTAGAATGGCGACTATGACTGATCCGATTCCAAGCGCAGGTGAAACGACCATCATTGGCCTTCCTGCAATAACTGTACCGGTTACTTCCACCGGAGACCGTCCTCTGACGAAGGAGGACCTTGAAACCATTATGCGTCTTGCCGACGGCACGGCGCTGCTGATCTCGACTAGGGGAGCGGTATCGGGGTCAAGGTATCTTCTCGATGAGGATGAGATTACCGTCGGCCGTGATCCGAGCGCCGATATTCTTTTGGATGATTCCACGGTTTCCCGCGCCCACGCGGTGTTCCGCAGGTTGAATGGTAGATATTGCGTCATCGATGCGGGAAGCTTGAATGGCACGTATGTGAACCGTCAGCGTGTTGATCAGCAGGAACTTAAGAATGGCGATGAAATCATTCTTGGCAAGTTCCGTCTGGTTTATTTCGATAATAAGGCCGTCATTGCTGGTTGATCCGCGTGATGCGGGATAAACTGTGTACAACAGCTTCGCGCCCATGGGCTTCATACGGAGGCTCATGGGCGCTGTTTATATGTCGTAGGAGAATGCGATGAATGAGGCAGAGCCAACAATGCGGTTGCATCTGCATGTGCCGACTGCGGTACAGGGGGAGTTGTTTCCCGCAGGCGATGCGCAGCCGGTGACACGTGGCTATAAGGGTTCAGTGGCATCGAGAGTGGCCGGCATCACTTATCGTCAGCTTGATTATTGGGCACGCCGACAGATTGTGGAGCCTTCCATCACTCCATCGCATGGGTCTGGGTCACGTAGACTGTATTCGTTCAAGGATGTGGTGATTCTTGCCATGTCAAAAAAACTGCTTGATGCGGGCATCAATCTGCAGAATGTGACGGCTGCCATCGGTTTTCTAGTGCAATGCACTGCTGAGCAGCTGGAAAACATTACCATTATGTGCGATGGACAGCATGTGCACGAATGCACGGACAGCGAGCAAATGGTGGCGCTGTTGCAAAGCGGTAGGGCGGTGTTCGGAGTATCCATGGGATCCCTGTGGAAGCAAATTAGGGATGCTCTTGAACGCGAGGAGTATGTCGATTTATCCACGATGTCTTCCACTGCGGACTCGACCCGTCCTGTTGACGACATCGCTGCGATGCGCATGAAAAAGAAGCTTGATGCGAAGCGACAGACACGCACCGCGGTTTCACTGTAATATACAGGTTTGGCGCATACCGTATAGGTTAAACAGGCTAAATCGGGTTACATGGTCATCGATATACGGTAGATATGTAGAGACAGATTACAACAGGGGGAGTGTCGCATGCTTGATATCCTGCCGGCATTGCTGTGGATTGTCGCGGCAGTCATTGCGGTGAACATTTGTTCGATTACCGCGATTCGTGGAAATATCTTCTCAAAAACCAAGCGAGACGTATATCCAGTACGTTGGTCGATTGTCGGTTTGCACTTCACATCATTGGTTATTGGCGCCTTGCCATACCCGGTATATGCGATGTTCAAATCTGGCTTTTCCGCAAAATTCCAGCATTTCTATGAGCAAGTAGGATGGCCGTCAGCCGCGCTGATGATTTTGCTGATCGCAGCGGAGCTGGTGTTTATGTATCTGCAGGCCAGAAATGGCATGAAAAACGAAATGGAAAGAAAACTCAGACGAGCCATCAAAGGCTGACCGTAAAAAGATGTCCAGCGCAGCGAAAATGCCACCCGCCATACCGTTGGATTATATCGAGCAAAGTCCTGAAAGGGGACATGCTGACATAATCCAACGATGTTATGTACAGAAAAGAGCAGCAACCTTCGGCTGACACTCTTTTCTGACATAACGTACATTATCGGACAAAATGAGAAACGGTTGAAGGCGCTGTGGAAAACAGATTATAACTGTTTCGTTGACTGTCTGCGGTGATATCGCGAATGCTTGTCATTCACCGACGGCAAAAGCGTGTCGCAGCCTCTACGGTTTCGTTATACATTTGAAACATGTGTGAGGAGACGACAAGACGAACGACGATATTGATCGCCGCATTCGAGGGCTGGAATGATGCCTGCCAGGCCGCGACGAATGTCATACGGCATCTTGTATCGCGATATGATTCACAGGAGGTGTGTCATATCGACAATGAGGGTTTTTATGATTATCAGGTGGCTCGTCCGATGATCTGCTCGGTACAGGGACGTAAGCGAATCATTTGGCCACAGACCACGTTTTATGACATTGACGTTTCCCCTACGTTGCATTTTCTTGCGCAGATTGCCCCCGAACCGAATTATCGTTGGGAGGATTATTGCAGGCAAACGTTGCGTATCGCAGAGGATTACGATGTGAGCGATATCGTTACGCTAGGATCCATGTTCGACGACTGCCCCCATACGAGGCCTTTGCCTCTTGATATTTCCAAGAATGGCTGCGAAAGCGAGCCTGATAAGGAATATAACGGTCCTGTGGGCATTCCTAACATTCTTGACACTTTTGCGTCGGATGCGGGATTCCGGACTACGTCCATATGGGTTTCCGTGCCTCATTATTGCGCCAATACGGAATGTTTGCAGGGCTCGCTTGAGCTGGTTCGCGCATTGTCGCTTCTGTTGGAGCTTCCGATTATCGAGGGTGATTTGAATAGGAAGGCTGCAGAATGGCGCAAGAATGCCGATGAGATTGTCGAGCAGACGCACGCTGGCGATTATCTTGCCTGTTTGGAGCGGGATTACGATTTGAACGCTCAGGCACAACGTATCGCGTCGAATGGCATGCCGGCATGTGAAGAATTGATTCGCGAGGCCGAATCGTTCTTGCGTGGCAATTGACGTTGCAGCTGACGATAGGTTGCCTATATACAAGTTGGGCCGACCATCCTGTGATGATCGGCCCAACTTGTTGTTTGTTGTTCGCTTATCGAACTAGGTTCACGCTGCAGCCACGGCCTCCAGCGGAGAGAGCACGCCTGTGATCAGTAGCAGTGCCACGACGACAGCCAAGCCGATGCGGTAGATGGCGAACGCCTTGTATGAGAATGTGGATACGAACTTCAGGAAGCCGATGATCACCACGTAGCCGACTACGAACGCCACGATGGCTGCGGCGATGGTCGGACCCCAGCCCGGGAACATGCCGGCATCCCCTGCCGCAACATCCTTAACGGCCGATACGGCTTCCAGAATGCCTGCGCCGAACACGGCGGGAATGGCCATAAGGAAGCTCACGCGGACGGCTGCCTCACGGGTGTACCCCATAGCGCGGCCGAAGGTGATGGTGCCGCCGGAACGAGAAACGCCTGGAATCAGGGCGAGCATCTGGCCGATGCCGAAGATCAACGCGTCTTTCCAGGTCATTTCCTTCATGGTCTTGACCTGCTTGGAACGAGCATCGACCACCCACAGCAACACGCCGAATAGCATAAGCACGGTGACGGTGATCCACAGATTGCGCAGCGATCCTTCGATGGCATGCTTGAACAGCAGGCCCGCAATCAGAATCGGCATGGTGCCGAGGATAATGAACCAGCCCATCTGGGTATCCGGATTGTGCGCGCCCATGCGACTTTTGAAGTCCTTGCCCTCCTTGCCGAACAGGGAACCAAACCAAGCGCCGAGAATACGGATGATGTCGCGACGGAAATACAAAATCACGGCAAGCTCGGTGCCAATCTGAATAATGGCGGTAAACGCGGCACCTGGGTCAGATCCCAGCATCAAATCGCCGATGATGCGGATATGGGCACTGGAAGAAACCGGCAGGTACTCGGTCAATGCCTGTACCAGCCCAAGGAAAATCGCTTGGAAGAAATTCATGAACCCTCTTTTACATGTATCAATGGTTTCGTCTGCTTTTCCGCATCCAAGACTAGCGAGAGGGGTCTAATTTTTCGCTATGGATCCTTGAGTTGTCTCAAACCACGCACACAATGGTGCCCAAACCTATCGGAATCTCGCCAGCGACTCTACATAGTCTCGCAAACGTGGCGCATGATGCAAAAGAAAGGCCTGGCATTATGAGCAAATACCGTAAAAGCAGAGCATTCAGCCCGGAAGGTTTCTTCGAATGTGAAGGCCGTGGCCTGCAATGGCTTGGTGAAGCGAGCTCCAAGGGAGGTCCGCGTGTTGTGGACGTATACGATTGGGGCAAGGATTATCTCGATATCGAACGTGTGAACGCCTGCGGGCCGACACTGCAGGCCGCGCATGATTTTGGTGCGTCCCTCGCCCACATGCACGATGCTGGCGCTGATTATTTCGGATCCGCTCCGGCCGGCTATACGGGAACCTGCTATTTCGGCCCCCTGCAGGATCCGGTTCCTATGGATACCGGCGAATGGGATGACGTGGCCACATATTTGGCCGAAGGCAGGCTCCGACCGATGGTACGGCTTGGTATGAAACGTTGCGAACTGACCGACTACGACATGGAATTGACTGAAGACGTCATTGAAGCGCTGCCTGAAATACTGGGTAAAACGGCTAACGATAAGCCTGCGCGTGTGCATGGCGATTTGTGGAGCGGCAATGTCATGTGGTCAGCCGATTCCGGATCCGTGGAAGCGGTGCTTATCGATCCGGCAGCGCATGGCGGGCATCGTGAAGAGGATCTTGCCATGCTTGACCTGTTCGGCATGTCGTATCTGCGGGACATTCTCGACGGATATCAGTCCGTGCACCCGTTGAAGGCGGGATGGCAGAAGCGCACCACATTGTGGCAGCTCTACCCCATCGCTGGACATTGCGTGTTCTTCGGTGGCGGATATGTGAACCAGTATCGCGCCATGTGCCGGTCATTGCTCAAATAAACACGTAAATATGTCTAACGATTGACCGTTGTAGGCGTGAGACGATCCGCTTGCTACAGCAGAAACATTGAAAAAATAGCCGGTTGCTTCAAAAATTGAGGCAACCGGCTATTTGAATGCGATCTAGCGCTGTTTTCTCATCGGAAGTACGGCATTAGAACAGGGAAATTCAGCGCAACGCATCCTTTAACTTGGAGAAGAAGCCCTTCTTCGTTCCGGAGGTCGGGCGTGCGCTTACCGCAACATGTTGGGCATCTGTGTCATGTTTTTCTGCGAACCGTTCCATCAAGGCGCGCTCGTCGTCAGTGAGCTTTGTTGGAATCTTCACTGCGATATGCGCCACCAGATCGCCACGCTCGTTCTTGTTGTTAAGATGTGTGACACCCAGATTCTTCAAGGTCACAGTGTCGTCAGGCTGGCTTCCTGCAGGCACGCTCACCGACTGCTTGCCGTCGAACGTGTCGATCTCCAGATCATGCCCCAGCACGGCCCAGCTCATCGGCACCTGGATCCAGCAGTGCAAATCATCACCGTCACGAGTGAAGGTATCGTCCTGAGCGATACGGATATCGACATACAGGTCGCCGGCAACACCGCCGTTTTCACCCACTTCACCCTGATTGGCGAGACGTAGACGGGTATTGTTCGTTACGCCGGCCGGCACGGACACGCCGACATTACGGGTGACGCGCACGCGACCATGACCAAGGCAGGACGGACAAGGATTTTCGATAACGGTACCGTGTCCTTCGCAGCGTTCGCATGGCGCAGTGGTCATCATTTGGCCGAGCATGGTGCGTACCACACGCTGGGCATAGCCTTGTCCATGGCAGTCGGGGCATTGCGCGGGCTGAGTGCCTTTCTGGCATCCTGTTCCGGCGCATTCCTGACATAGACCGAACGTTTTGATCTCAACATGCGCGGTGTCGCCGAACACCGCCGTCTTCAAGTCGATGGTTACCGTGGCAAGTGAGTCACGTCCTGGCTGTGTACGCGGGGTCGGTCCACCGTTGCCACCGCCGAAGGCACCTCCGGTGAACATGCTGAAGATGTCTCCCATGTCGCCGAATCCGCCACCGAATCCGCTGCCGCCCATACCTCCAGCATTTGGATCGTTCGGGTCCACACCGGCGTCGAACATCTGACGCTTCTGCGGGTCGGACAACACTTCATAGGCGTTATTGACTTCCTTGAATTTGTCTTCGAATTCCGGACCTGCGATATCGGGATGATATTTGCGGCTCATCTTTCGATAAGCTTTTTTGATCTCGTCGTCGCTTGCGGAGCGGTCTACGCCCAGCACTTCGTAATAGTCCGTCACGGTTGTTCTTTCTCCCTATTGCTTTTCGCGTGTCATTGTGCCATAAGGCGGGGTCAGCTGTTGGTTTGGTTTTCGTCGTGCGCCACGAATGCGGTCAGATATCTGGCGACGGCACGCACTGCAGCCATGGTTGCCTCGTAGTCCATATGCGTCGGTCCAATGGATCCGACGAAGGCAATGGGCTCGCTGGAATCCTGCGCTGTAATGGTGCGATCGCTGGCTTCTCTCCCCTGTTCTTCCGCAGTTTCGCCTTTTGTGGTGTCGTCAACGGTTGCCGAGGTTCGACCGTATCCGCTGGTCACCACGGATGCATGCAGTAGACCAGGCGTGTGCGTTTCGGATCCGATGGCCACTCCGACTCCATTGGATTGCGTGGTTTCACTTAACGAGCTCATGAGTTTCATGAGCACGACTTGCTCTTCCAACGCATCGAACAATGGTGCGAGATCGGCCACGGTGCGCTGGTGCGCCGTGAGGTTCCTGCCATGTAGAGTTCGCTCGCGCGCTCGTCGTCGGCCATACCATCGAAAGCTTGAGCAAGCGTTTCCGCCAATTTGCTGATAGAACGGTATTCCTTGCGGGACGACATTTGCCTGACATAGTCCGCGGTTCGAGTCAAAGAAACGCTGGCGCACTGCGCGTTGATTTCGTTGACCAGATGCGACAGCACCGTGGTGTCCGGCAACTCGGAAACGTTGAGCATATGCTGCGCCACTCGGCCGGTGTCGGTGATGACGACGGCCAACAAGGTGTTGATTGATACGGGAACGATTTCGATATGCCGTAACGTCGATTTCGCCAACGACGGTGCCGCCACGACCGCGACCTGACCGGTGATCTGCGCCAGAAGACGGGCTGCGCGCTGCAAGGTGTCCTGCAGATTGACGGATCCCGACAAAAAACTGTTGATGCCACGGCGTTGCGCTTCGGACATCGGCACCACTGTGGCCAAACGGTCCACGAAGTATCGGTATCCTTTTTCCGTTGGTATGCGCCCTGCTGACGTATGGGGTTGAATAAGGTATCCCTCATCTTCCAAGGTGGCCATATCATTACGGACGGTGGCCGAGCTGACGCCCAGATCATGATCTTTGGTCAAGGTGGTCGAACCAACTGGCTCCTGCGAGCGAATATAGTCCTCGACGACGGCACGCAGTACCAACATACGTCTTGACTGCGTCATGCGTGCCTCCTCTACATATGCGATACGACTCAAATGCTTCTCCCATTGTATTAGCACTCCTGCGGCACGAGTGCTAATCGGTTCGCTTCCAGAGTACTTGTTTCTTGTTTTTTCCGATAGCAATCTCCCGAAATGCTCGTCATGCCACCAATCGAACAGGACAATCGCACGAGAATGTTAATTGTGAGCGTTAACAGAACACAAACTACCAAAACACGCCAAAAATCCATCACAACGTCACCTCACGTCGCTACTATGGAAAACGCAATGTGAGGGCGTCGAGCGCTCGGCACAAGCCGGATACGCGGCCCGACCAATTGGAAGGAAAGTAATCCATGACCGAATTCAAGGAGACCGAGCTGGACGAGCGCGCCATCAAGATGGCCAAGGTCCTGTCGGCCGACGCGGTTGAGCGTGCGGGACACGGCCACCCGGGTTCCCCCGTTTCCCTGGCGCCTATCGCCTACACCCTGTATCAGCATTTCATCAAGCATGATCCGAACGATCCCAACTGGGAAGGTCGCGACCGCTTCATCCTTTCCGGTGGCCACGCCTCCCTCACCCAGTACGTCCAGCTGTACTTCTCCGGCTACGGCCTGACCCTGGACGATCTGAAGAACTTCCGTGGCGGTGCTGACACCCGTACCCCGGGTCATCCGGAATACGGCCTGACCCCGGGCATCGAAATGACCACTGGTCCGCTGGGCCAGGGCTTCGCTTCCGCCATCGGTTTCGCCTATGGCCAGCGCTTCCAGCGTGGCCTGCTTGATCCGGAAGCCCCGGCAGGCGAGTCCCCGTTCGACCACAACATCTGGGTCATCTGCGGCGAAGGCGATATCGAAGAAGGTATCTCCGGCGAAGCTGCATCCCTCGCTGCCAACCAGCAGCTGGGCAATCTGACCGTGATCTTCGATGCCAACCGCATCCAGATCGAGGGCGACACCAACCTGGTTCTGGCTGAAGACGTGCTCAAGCGCTTCCAGGCCTACGGCTGGTACACCGACGAGTTCAGCTTCATTCAGCCTGACGGCTCCTACAAGGAGGATGTCGAGGGTCTGGCCGATACCATCGCCAAGGCTCGTGAGGCTGCCCCGAACCAGCCGAAGCTCATCAAGGTCGACACCCTGATCGCTTGGCCGACCCCGGGCAAGACCAACGATCCGTCTTCTCACGGCTCCAAGCTGGGTGCCGAAGCCGTCGCAGGCCTCAAGGAACTGCTCGGCTACGATCCGGAAGAGTCCTTCCACGTCGACGAAGAGGCTCTGGCTCACGCACGCAAGGTTGCTGAGCGCGGTCTCGAAGCCCATAAGGAATGGGACGAGAAGTACAACGCATGGCGCAAGGCCAACCCGGACAACGCTGCTCTGTACGACCGCCTCAAGGCCGGCGAGCTGCCGGAAGGCTTCGACAAGGCCATTGATGACCTCGAGGCAACCTTCGAAGTCGGCAAGGGCGTTGCAACCCGTGGCGCTTCCGGCTCCGTGCTGAATGCCATCGCCGCTGTCATGCCGGAACTCTGGGGCGGCTCCGCCGACCTCGGTGGCTCCAACAAGACCGATCTGAAGGGCGCTGCCACCTTCGCTCCCGCCGAGTGCGCCACCAAGCAGTGGCCGAACTGCAACGAGTTCGGTCGCCAGCTGCACTTCGGCGTGCGCGAGTTCACCATGGGCTGCATCACCAACGGCATCCTGCTGGGCTCCCACACCCGTCCGTTCGGCGGCACCTTCTTCATGTTCTCCGATTACGAGCGTTCCGCCGTGCGTTTGGCCGCCCTCATGCAGATTCCGAACCTGTATGTGTGGTCCCACGACTCCGTCGCCGTCGGCGAAGATGGCCCGACCCACCAGCCGGTGGAGCATCTGGCTTCCTTCCGTGCCATCCCGCAGCTTGAGGTCGTTCGTCCGGCCGATGCTTACGAGACCGCCGAAGCCTACCGCTACTTCTTCGAGAAGAAGAACACTCTGCCGGCAGCCATGGTGCTGACCCGTCAGGGCGTTCCGGTTCTCGCTGAGACCGCCGAGAAGGCCAAGGACGGCGTCAAGAAGGGCGCCTACGTGCTCGTCGATACTGAAGGCACCCCGGATGTCATCATCATGGCCACCGGTTCCGAAGTGCAGTGGGCCGTGTCCGCAGCCAAGACCTTGGCTGACGAAGGCATCAAGGCTCGCGTTGTGTCCGCTCCGTCCCTCGAATGGTTCGAGGAGCAGGACGCTGAGTACAAGGAAGCTGTGCTTCCGGCCTCCGTCAAGGCTCGTGTCTCCGTCGAGGCTGGCGTTGCCATGCCGTGGTACAAGTACCTCGGCTCCTACGGCAAGCCGGTTTCCATCGAGCAGTTCGGCCTGCAGGGCGACGGCGCTCAGAACATGATCGATCTGGGTATCACCGCCGAGCATGTTGTCGAAGCCGCCAAGGCCTCCATCGCGGAAGTCGAAGCCGCCAAGTAATTCGACGGGGAGAGGCACAATGCATGTGCTTCTCCCCTTTTACCGCACAATAGATAAAGATTTGATCCAAAAAGGTATCAAGGAGAAAAACAATGACTGAAGCAACTCAGCGCACCTCTGACTCCGGTGTCTCGATCTGGCTGGACGACCTGTCCCGCACCCGTATTGAGTCCGGCAACCTGCAGGAGCTCATCAAGGACAAGAATGTCGTTGGCGTCACCACCAACCCGTCCATCTTCCAGAAGGCTCTGAGCCAGGTCGGCCCGTACGATGCACAGCTCAAGGAGCTCGGCAAGGTTGACGTTGAGACCGCTATCCGCGAGCTCACCACCACCGACGTGCGTAACGCCACCGACATCTTCCGTGAGATCGCCGAAGCCACCGATTTCGTCGATGGCCGCGTCTCCATCGAAGTTGATCCGCGTCTGGCTCACGAGACTGAAGCCACTGAGAAGCAGGCTGTCGAGCTCTGGGAGAAGGTCAACCGTCCGAACGCCATGATCAAGATCCCGGCAACCCTCGAAGGCCTGCCGGCAATCACCGCAACCCTGGCCAAGGGCATCTCCGTCAACGTCACCCTGATCTTCTCGCTCGAGCGTTATGAGCAGGTCATCGATGCTTTCATCGAAGGCATCGCCCAGGCTGACGCCAACGGCCATGACCTGAAGCACATCGGTTCTGTCGCTTCCTTCTTCGTGTCTCGCGTGGACACTGCCGTCGACAACAAGCTTGAGGAGATCGGCTCCGATGAGGCCAAGGCTCTCGAGGGCAAGGCCGCTATCGCCAACGCTCGCCTCGCTTACGAGCTGTTCGAGAACAAGTTCGCCAACGATCCGCGTTGGGCTGCTCTCGAAGCCAAGGGTGCCAAGAAGCAGCGTCCGCTGTGGGCCTCCACTGGCACCAAGAACCCGGCCTACTCCGATTGCGTCTACGTTGACGAGCTCGTCGCTCCGCTCATCGTGAACACCATGCCGGAGAAGACCCTGAACGCTCTCGCCGATCACGGCAACGGCGCTCCGACCATCAAGGGCACCTACGAAGAGTCCCACGCCATCATGGCCAAGCTCGCTGAGCTGGGCATCGACTTCAAGGCTGTCACCGACAAGCTGGAAGCCGACGGCGTCGCTTCCTTCATCAAGTCTTGGGATTCCGTCCTTACCGACGTCCAGGCCGGCATCGACCGTGTCAACGGCTGAGTTTCTTACTTAGACGTTAGCGATTTAAGCTAAAGAAATTCCCTCTGCCAGAATTCTGGCAGAGGGAATTTCTGTTATTGCTCTACATGTTTTCAGCTTATTCCAACACAAGGCGTAAAGACTGTAGCCTGGTGGATCGCTTGGATCGCCTGCGCTTTGCGTTCTCCAAAGGTATAATCGTTGTGAATTCACGACGGAACGATTGATGGCTCGACCCTAAGGCCGGAGCCATCGCAACCCTATTTATACTCAATGTGACTATAAGTATTTGGGGATGGAATGTCGCGATACTGTGCGCGCTTCACACCATGAATGCCCTTCAAGCAACCAAGGTCATTATGCCTGATGATATGTGCTCAAGAAATCAGCAATCTCACTTATGGTTTCCTTCAGCATCGTGATACGCGGCAGATATACCACCCTGAAATGATCTGGATTCTGCCAGTTGAACGCACCGCCATGACTAATCAGAATATGCTTGTCATGCAGCAGATCCAACGCGAACTGCTCATCGGAGTGGATATTGAACTTTTTGACGTCCAGCTTCGGGAAGATATAAAACGCCGCTTTCGGCTTAACTGCGGTAACGCCGGGAATTTCATTGAGCATCTGATAGACCAGTTCGCGCTGCTCGTACACGCGGCCACCTGGCTTGATGTAGTCCTTGACGCTCTGATGTCCGCCCAAAGCGGTCTGTACCACCGACTGAGCGGGAACATTCGAGCACATACGCATGTTCGCCAGCATGTTCAAGCCCTCGATGTAATCCTTTGCAATACGCTTGTTGCCGGAAAGTATCATCCATCCAATGCGGTATCCGGCAATCATATGCGACTTCGACAGACCGGAGAACGTCACGCAGAACAGGTCCGGAGCCAGCGATGCGATGGAAATATGCTCCAACCCATCCATGACCAGACGATCATAAATCTCATCGGAGAAAATAATGAGCTGATGTTCCCGGGCAATATCGACAATCTGCTGCAACAGTTCTTTAGGATAAAGCGCTCCGGTCGGATTATTTGGATTGATGATGACAATTGCTTTGGTCTTATCCGTGATTTTAGAGCGAATATCGTCGATATCGGGATACCATTCGGATTCCTCATCACAGATATAATGCACAGGCTTTCCACCGGCAAGTGTAGCACAAGCTGTCCAGAGCGGATAATCCGGAGACGGGATAAGAATTTCATCTCCTGTATCCAAAAGAGCAGACATGGTAAGATTGATCAGTTCACTGACACCATTTCCTGTGTAAATATCGCTCATCGTTACATTCGGCAGGTGCTTTAACTGGGCATACTGCATGATCGCTTTTCGCGCAGAGAACAGACCGGCAGAAGCAGAGTAGCCTTCGCAGTCAGAAAGCTGACGGCTCATGTCATAGATCACCTCATCCGGTGTACGGAAGCCAAACGGAGCCGGATTTCCGATATTAAGCTTCAGTACATGAGTTCCCATCTCTTCCATTCTGGCAGCCTCATCAACAACCGGACCTCTCACATCATATAATACATTATCTAACTTGGATGATTTCTTGAATTCTCTCACTTTCATACCTCCTGAATTATCTGCGGATGTCTGTATCATATCAACATCTGACAGTGTGGAATCATTATCATTATTATTGTTTAACCAGTCAGGATCAACCTGCAGGGCATCTGCCAGAAAATGTAAGATGTCGGTACGCGGGATTGTCTTCCCACTGACATACTGGCTGACATGACTTTTCCCAAGCTTGATCCCTTTCTGCTGGGCAAGACGAACAAGATCAACCTGCTTCAGGCCTTGCTCGTTCATAGCGGCTTTTAATCTGTCTGCAAAGGTTTCCATAAAGCTCCTTTCTGAGGTTATCCTTCCGGGGATCAGACCCCATTAATAAAGTATTAACAAAATACAAAGTTCAATTTAAAATCTGCTTCAATACGAAAATCTCTAAAAGTTCAATTTAAAAGTTCAAAACTTTAGTCAGAGTATACCACGATAAATGAAAAAGTTCAATAAAAAAATTACTGTTATAGAAAATCCGCAAAATCACGGTATCATTAAGAAAATATGATATACTAAAAGTGTTTATTACAACAAAATACAAAGTACACAGAACGAAGGGAAACAGGGAAATGATTCTTGAAAATGAAAAAATAAAACAGGCATTGGAATATATAAAGGAAGAAGATCCGGCAACGACTCAGGACACGCTCAATATGTGTCAGATCCCGGCACCTTCTTATAAGGAAGAGAAAAAAGCGGAGTATATCCGGGAGCGGTTCCGGGAGATCGGGCTTAGGGATGTCAGGATTGACGCTGTTGGAAATGTGCTTGGGATCTGGCCGGGAACAGGTGAAGGACCAAGTGTAATGCTTGCAGCACACACAGACACAGTATTTCCGGAAGGGACAGATCTGTCGATAAGGAAAGAAGGGAATCGTTATTATTGTCCCGGCATTAACGATGACACACATGCAGTGGCGGAGATGATCGCAGTAGCGAAAGCAATGATCCATGCAGATCTTCACACAAAAGGGGACTTGATCTTCTGTGCAAATGTGTGTGAAGAAGGACTTGGAGATCTAAGGGGCGTGAAGTATCTGTTCGGATACGACAACAAAGCTTCAGAAGAATGTCCAGAGGTAGATGCATTTGTCTCGATTGATAACCAGTATACGGGCGGGGTGATCTATACGGCAACAGGAAGTCACCGTTATGAGGTGACATTTACCGGAAGAGGTGGTCACAGTTTCCAGAACTTTGGCATTCCTAATCCAATCCATGCAATGGGACGAGCCATCGCACAGATCGCAGAATTCCAGGTCCCGAATGAGCCGAAGACAACATTTAACGTAGGAGTGATCCAGGGAGGAACTTCTGTAAATACAATTTCAGGTTCTGCATCCATGCTGGTAGACCTCCGTTCGGACAGCGAAGAAGAGCTGAACCGATTGGACAAAGAACTTCATAAAGTGATCAAACAGGCAGTGGAAGAAGAAAATGCAAGATGGGATGCTTCAAAGCCGCAGATCAAAGTGCAGATCGAAGGACGCGGTGTGAGACCGGCGGGTGCACAGCCAAAGGACTGTGCGATCGTGAAAGCAGCATTCCGGGCGGCAGAACTGCTGGGGATTGAACCGGAGTATCGGTATGAGAGCAGTACGGATGCGAATATCCCGATCAGTATGGGAATCCCGGCAATCACTGTTGGAAGAGGTGGAGAAGAAGACGGAATCCATACCCTTCAGGAATGGTATGAGCCAAAAGAAGCATGGCTTGGACCACAGAGAGATTTGCTTCTGATGATTCTGCTTGCCGGGGCAGAAGGAATATGTGAGCCGGTTATAGAAAAAAGATAAAAAATCTTAAGAAAATATCAATGTCTTTTTAGGCACATTTCTTGTATACTGATGGTATGAGAGAATATTTTGTGCAGATTGTACCGGATGTCCCGGAGATTTTATCTTTTGCACAAAAAGAAGTAAAAATAAAACAAAGCAGGAGGGCAAAAGATGCGGGGAATCAGAAAGCAGTCATCCGACACACAGAGCTCCAGTCAGCCGAAAGAAAAAAGAAGATTGGATACAAAACAGAAAAAAGGAATGTTGATCGGCGGAGGTATCTTCCTTGTGGCAGTGATCGCCCTGATTCTTGTGAAGAATCTGACAGGTGGAGGTGGAGCAGATGGAGAGAATGTTCTCTATGCGGATTCCGTCGGAATGATCACAGGGACAGGACTTGGGACACAGAACCGGTTTACAGGAGTGGTTGAAGCACAGGATACGTTGAAACTGACACTGGCAGACAATCAGAAGGTAAAACAGATCTTTGTTGAAAAAGGGCAGGAAGTAGAGCCTGGAACAAAGCTGTTTGAATACGATACAGAAGAGCTTGCCATGACATTAGATCAGGGAAAACTGGAGCTTGAGAAGATCACGAACAACATCAGTAGCCTGAATTCACAGATCGCGACACTTACAACGGAGAAGAAGAGTGCGCCGGCCAGCGAACAGCTTTCCTATACGACACAGATCCAGGAACTTCAGATGGAGATCAAGCAGGAAGAGTACAATTATAAAGTAAAAGAGCTGGAAGTAAACCGTACACAGAAGAGCCTGGAACAGTCTACAGTAACTTCTACAGTTGCCGGAATTGTACAGGAGATCAACGAACAGCAGGGAACAGACCCTTCTACAGGAGAGTCCAAACCGTTTATGAGTATCCTTTCTACAGGAAAATACAGAATCAAAGGAAAGATCAGCGAGCAGAACATCGGAGATCTGACACCGGGCACACAGGTGACGATTCGCTCCAGAGTGAATGAAGATGAGATCTGGACAGGTACAGTAGATAACGTAGACACAGAGAAGCCGGAGAACAGTTCCCAGGATTCTATGAGTTATGGTTCTGAGAACAGCGATAATCAGGCAACAAAGTATCCATTCTATGTCACATTGGATACAGTGGATGGATTGATGCTCGGACAGCATGTCTATATCGAGACAAGTACTTCACTGGAAGCAGACAAGATGTGGCTGATGCGTGACTACATTGTAGACGCAGATTCAGATCATCCATATGTATGGGTAGCAGGAGATAATGACAAGCTGGAGAAGCGTTCTGTTACACTCGGAGAGACGAACGAAGATATGGGAACCTGTGAGATCGTAGACGGACTGAAAGCTTCTGATTACATTGTATGGCCAAGCGAGGAGTGCAAAAAAGGTGCAGCTGTTGTGAAGAACGATTCAGGTACATCAGGCAGTACTTCAGATATGTCAGGAGCCGAGGGCGGTTACGAAGAACCTGTAGAAGAGAATGCAATGCAGGAAGGAGTTCCGGGAACGGAGGAGAGTGTGGATGAATAAAAAGAAAATAATAAAGATCGGCATTCCTGTGGCAGCAGGCTGTATCGTTCTTGCACTTGGAATCGGTTTCGCAGTGAAGAACAGCGGAAAGGCTGTTAAAGTAGCTCCTGTCAGCAGTTTGAATTCCGGCGGCTGGTACGATGATAGTGGGATTGCAAGTTACGGAACCGTCACAACGAACCAGAAGCAGGACATTTACGTGGATGATACTATGCCGATCACACAGGTTTACGTGAAAGCCGGGGATACGGTGAAAGTTGGAGACCGTCTTGTGGCATATGACACGACACTTTCTTCCCTGGAACTTGAGATGAAAGAAATGCAGATTCAGGGGATTGACCTGAACATTCAGAACCTGCAGAAAGAGATCACCCAGCTCAAGGGGACGAAGACCGCGAAGGCAGATACAGGGGTATCCGTCGTGCAGACAAGCACAGATGGAGAACAGCAGCCAACTGTACAGAAGATGAGTGCTGTAAAGACAACCATTCTTAATACATCAAAAGAGGATGAGAATAAAAAACCGGATGGTGATACCTCGAAGGATGATACGACAAAAGACGATGCTTCGAAAGATGATAATGCGAAGGATGACACATCCAAAGATGATAATAAAAAAGACGATGTACCGTCTTCCGCAATTGAGCGTCCATTCCCTGAAGCATTAAAGGGAAAAGAGGTTTACAGTGAGATTACATTAGATTCTGTTCCTTATAATAAAGAAGATGCAGACGGAACAATGGAAAAACCGTATCGTTATCTTTGCGCACCGGGGGCAGCCGTAAATGCACCGTTTATGCTCAAAGTATTAAAAGAGGGTCAAGTGTGTGCCTTTGATGTAGTAGATAACGCAGAAGCGCCGACAAAATTCGTATCCTGTTGGATTCTCGATGGAAAAACAGGACAGGTAGTCATACCGGATTCACAACCAACTCCAGACCCGGAGCCGACTCCAAATCCAGAGCCAACTCCGGAACCAGAACCAACTCCGGAACCAGAGCCAACTCCGGAACCGGATATTTCAGAAGATCCGGTTATCCCAGACACCCCGGACCTCCCGTCAAAGGAAGAAGTGACGAAGCAAATCAAGGAGAAAGAGCAGAAGATCAAAGATCTGGATCTTTCTAAGAGATCCGCTGAACTGGAACTGAAAAAGCTGAAGAAAAAGGTCGGGGACGGCGTGATTAAAAGTACGGTAGAAGGTGTAGTCAAAGAAGCGACTGACGAAGCGTCTGCAAAGAATGAGAACAAACCGGTTGTCAGCGTTGTCGGAGAAGAAGGTTTCTATGTGACCGGAAGAGTCGGAGAGACAATGCTTGATCAGATCAAAGAAGGAATGACTGCGACTGTAATGTCCTGGCAGTCGGGAGAATCCTACGAAGCGACAGTTACAGGTGTTGGCAACTCACCGGTAAGCGATTATTCCACAGGAGAGAACCAGAATCAGTCCTTCTATCCGTTCACGCTCGTGATCCACGGAGACGCAAATCTCTCGAATGGTGAGTCTGTGAATCTGTCGATGAATGGAATTGCAGCAGGTAGTGATGGATCGATCTATCTTGAAAAAATGTTTGTCCGCGAGGAAGGAAACCGCTATTATGTCTACAAGCGGGGCGATAACGGCAGATTAACAAAACAGTATGTAGAGGTTGGCAAAAATATGTACAATTCACTGGAGATCACCTCCGGCCTCACAATGGACGACATGATCGCGTTCCCTTACGGCAGAGATGTTAAAGAAGGCGCAAAGACACAGGAAGCAGATACCCTGTACGACTATTATTAAGAAGACTGAACAGTATCAAAATGAAAGAGAGTGAGGTGCCATTATGTTAGAAGACATCAGACTGGCGTTTCAGGGAATCTGGAATCATAAATTAAGATCTGCGCTCACAATGCTCGGAATCATCATAGGAATCGGTTCCATTATAGCAATTGTGTCCACGATCAAAGGAACGAATGAACAGATTAAGAAGAATCTGGTCGGTGCAGGAAATGACGCGGTAAATGTACAGCTCTATCAGGGTGACTGGCCGATCGATCTGCAGTATCAGTCACTCCCGGACGGAGTGCCGGAGATCTCAGACGAGACATTGCAGGAAGTCGTTGAACTCCCGGAAGTGGAGACAGCGTCTTTATATCATACAAGAAATGAATACGACGCAGTTTACCGCGGCGCAAAGTCATTAAGTAACAGCGTGATTCTTGGAATTGACAGAAATTACCTGGATGTTTACGGATATCAGATAACCAAAGGAAGAGGATTAACAGACAAAGATTATTCCGAAGGACGAAAAGTAGCCTTGATAGACAAGACAACAGCGGCAAGTTTATTCGACAATGCAGATGTGATCGGAAGAACGATCGAGATCAAGGGAGAGCCTTTTGTTGTCGTTGGAATGGTTGCAAAGAAAGCAGAGTCCCAGCCGGTAATCAACTCAATGGAAGATTACTACCGCTACATGTCAGATGACCAGAGTGGAAAGATCATTATTCCGGATAATGTATGGCCGGTCATCTACCAGTATGACGAACCACAGAACCTTGTCGTGCGTGCAAAAAGTACAGATGATATGACAACGGCAGGAGAGAAAGCCGCAGATATTTTAAATGCTATGCTGACAGTTTCAGATGATACCGTGAAATACAAAGGAGAAGATCTGTTAGAACAGGCAACACAGATCCAGGAGATCAGTAACTCGACAAATCAGCAGCTGATCTGGATCGCCAGCATTTCCCTGTTAGTTGGTGGAATCGGAGTTATGAATATCATGCTCGTGTCAGTTACAGAACGTACCGGCGAGATTGGATTAAAGAAAGCACTCGGAGCGAGAAAACGCAGAATTCTGACACAGTTCCTGACAGAGGCGGCGGTGCTGACACTGCTTGGAGGAATTATAGGTGTTCTTGGAGGAATCGCACTTGCGTACATTATATCCAAAGTCTCAGCGGTTCCGGTAGCGATCAGCGGAGTTTCGATTGTGATCGCAGTGCTGTTCTCCACACTGATCGGTATTATCTTCGGACTGATCCCGTCCGTGAAAGCGGCGAACATGAATCCAATCGAGGCACTTAGACATGAATAAAAAAACAGTGGAAAAAGAAAATACTTGTTTCAATTTCCTTCCATATCTGTTATAGTATGTGTTAATTAAAAGAGTCAGGAGAATCTGAGTGATCGGATTCTCCGTCTTTCTATGCAAAGAGAAAATAGCAATTATTAAAAGGAAAAGAGAAAAGGGGCATGTAGATTTGAGCAGCAGTACATTCGAAGGAAAGAAAAAGACAGAGAACGGAACAAAGAGGCTGATCTTCACAGCAGTATCTATCTTGCTGGAGATCGTCTTCCTTCTCTTTCTGTTCACAAAGGTAAGTGAATACGCAACCATTATTGACTGGGCAACAAGAATCGTGGCAATCTTTCTTGTGCTTGGACTTTACAGCATGGATAAGACTTCATCAATGAAAATGCCATGGATCATACTGATGCTTGCATTCCCGATTCTAGGTGTGAGTCTGTATCTTCTCGTAGGTCTGAACGGAAGCACGAAGAAGATGCGGGTGAGATATGAAGAGATTGATAAAAAACTGCTCCCATATCTTCCGGATAACAGACAGATTCTCGAATGGATGAAAAAAGAGAGTCCGCAGGCGGGGGCAATCGCTTCTTATCTGACGAATTACTCTTGTTACCCGGTTTATCAGAACACAGATGTTACATATTATGATGAGGCGATCAAAGGGCTGGATGCACAGCTGGAGGATCTTTCAAAGGCAGAAAAGTTCATCTTTATGGAGTATCATGCCATCGAAGACGAAGAGGCATGGCAGAGGATTCAGACGGTACTTGAAGACCGTGTGAAAGCAGGCGTAGAAGTTCGTATCTTCTATGATGATATGGGATCAATCTGGTTTGTGAACATGGATTTTGCAACAAAACTGAAGTCTTTAGGAATCAAATGTCGTGTATTTAACCCGATTCTGCCGGGACTGAATATGTTCCTGAACAACCGCGATCACCGGAAGATTACTGTAATTGACGGAAAGGTTGCTTACACAGGTGGATACAATCTGGCGAATGAGTATTTCAACATCACACATCCGTATGGAATCTGGAAAGATACCGGGATCCGTATGGAAGGAGATGCGGTCAAGTCTATGACAGTAGCATTTCTGGAAATGTGGAATGCAGCCGGAAATGTAAAGTCAAAAGAACTTGTACCAGAGAAATATGTGATCCACTATGCATACCAGGCACAACAGCGTGGTTATGTCCAGCCATATGCAGACAGTCCGCTCGATGGTGAGCAGGTAGGCGAGGAAGTATATATCAGTATGGCGAATAAAGCAGAGAAATACTGCTGGTTTATCACTCCGTATCTGATCATTACAGACGAGATGACGCATGCACTCACACTGGCAGCAAAGCGTGGTGTTGATGTACGTATCATAACACCGGGTATCCCAGACAAGAAGATGGTCTACAGTGTGACCCGTTCCTTCTATCATAATCTGGTTAAGCATGGAGTCCGTATCTATGAGTGGACACCGGGATTCTGTCATGCGAAGATGAGTGTGGCAGATGATAAAATGGCGACCTGTGGAACGATCAATCTCGATTACCGCAGCCTGTACCATCACTTTGAGAATGGATGCTTCCTGGCAGATTGCGACGCAGTGCTGGAGATCCGGGATGATCTGATCCGCACGATGGGAGAAAGCAGAGAAGTGACAGAGCAGTATAAAGAAGGAAGAAGTGCGGGCTTAAGACTCGGACAGCTGATCTTACGTCTGTTTGCGGAGCTGCTCTGATATTATTACCGGTTATACGATGTGCGGACAGCAATCTGATAATATCGTTTGTGGGTTGAATTTGCATTGGATTGATTGTATAATGAACTTGATTGTTGAGAAATTAACAATAGGTTTTTTATGAAATGGATGGTCTGCCGGTCAGAAGATACTGAACCCGACAGCCGGATATGAACTTTATTTTATGAAGGAGGAATCAACGATGATTACCTGGAACAATTTGGATAAGCTTACTTCTTATCAGGAACTTGAGAAGACAGAAAGTGTAGACCTCGCAGCAGTGATGGCCGGAGAGAACGGAGCAGAGCGTGTGAAGAACTACAGCGTTCCGATGGCAGAAGGATTAGCATACAATTATGCAGCGAAGAAAGTGGATGACACAGTTCTCGCAGCTCTTGAGAAACTGGCAGAAGAAGCACAGCTGACAGAGAAGTTCGAAGCACTTTACAACGGAGAAGTTGTGAACACAGGAGAGAAGCGTCTCGTACTTCACCATATGACACGCGGACAGCTCGGAGATGCTGTTGAGGCTGACGGTGTTGACAAGCGTACTTTCTATGTAGAGCAGCAGAAGAAGATTGCTGAGTTCGCGAACAAAGTACATGCAGGTGAGATCACAAACGGTGCCGGAGAGAAGTTTACAACAGTTGTTCAGATTGGTATCGGCGGAAGTGACCTCGGTCCTCGCGCAATGTACCTTGCACTTGAGAACTGGGCAAAGAAGAATGATACATTCAAGATGGAAGCAAAGTTCATCAGCAACGTTGACCCAGATGATGCGGCAGCAGTTCTGAATTCTGTAGATGTTGCTCACTCTATCTTCGTACTTGTATCCAAGTCAGGAACAACACTTGAGACTCTGACAAATGAGTCCTTTGTTAAGGATGCTCTTAAGAACGCAGGACTTGACGCATCCAAGCATATGATCGCAGTAACAAGTGAGACTTCACCACTTGCCAAGAGTGATGATTATCTTGCAGCCTTCTTCATGGATGACTATATCGGAGGACGTTTCTCATCTACATCAGCAGTTGGTGGAGCAGTACTTTCCCTCGCATTCGGACCGGAAGTATTCGCACAGTTCCTTGACGGAGCAGCAGCTGAGGATAAACTGTCCCTCAATAAAAATATCAAAGAGAACCCGGAGATGCTCGATGCATTGATCGGTGTATATGAGAGAAATGTACTCGGATACCCAAGCACAGCAGTACTTCCATACTCCCAGGCACTGAGCCGTTTCCCTGCACATCTGCAGCAGCTGGATATGGAGTCTAACGGAAAATCCGTAAACCGCTTTGGTGAGCCGGTTGACTATGTAACAGGACCGGTTATCTTCGGAGAGCCTGGAACAAACGGACAGCACTCCTTCTATCAGCTCCTTCACCAGGGAACAGATATTGTGCCGCTTCAGTTCGTAGGATTCAAGAACAGCCAGATCGGTACAGATGTTGTGATTCAGGACAGCACAAGCCAGCAGAAACTCTGCGCGAACGTAGCTGCTCAGATCGTAGCATTTGCATGTGGTAAAGAAGATGAGAACCGCAACAAGAACTTCGAAGGAGGACGTCCTTCAAGCATCATTATCGGAGAGCAGTTAACACCGGCATCTCTCGGAGCACTGCTTGCTCACTTTGAGAACAAGATCATGTTCCAGGGATTCCTGTGGAATGTAAACAGCTTCGATCAGGAAGGTGTTCAGCTCGGTAAAGTCCTTGCAAAACGCGTACTTGCACATGAGACAGACGGAGCCCTGAGAGTATTCAGTGATCTTCTGAACATCTAATCGAATTATATAAGTAAAAAGTATAGGAATCGTGCTGTCGGCGGAGAGTTCTGCTGACAGCACGATCTTTTATATATTAGGAAAGTGCTTTAGGTCAGTTTACAAGGAACTACACGCAGACCGTGAAACGGGCTGCTGACAAC